>WNGJ01005648.1_pt1 | contig 26268 bp, 24 predicted proteins | sample 5400611 | NCBI WGS metagenome assembly WNGJ01 (sample SAMN13153375, study PRJNA577476) | soil metagenome | isolation source: 40 cm soil or saprolite under Garry oak tree replicate 1 | place: USA:California | collected 2016-06-15
CGCTGCTGGAGACACTCGCCGACCCGGGGACGCTCGGCGCTCGCGCCCGCGAGACGGTCGAGCTCGGTTTCTCGTGGGAGCGCTACACGAGCGCGTTGTGGAAGATTCTGTCCAGCGCATGGGAGCCCGAGCCTTCGTGAAATTACTGACCAGGGATCCGACCTAGGAGCATGGTGTTATCGGCCGACTGTTCATGCGAACGAGTGCTAGGCGCCGCCGCGAGCTCGGCGGCGCCCGCGTGGTGTTCGATTACCTTCGTCCGGAGTTGCCACGCGGCGGCCGCATCCTCGAGATAGGTCCGAAGCATGGTCTCGACACGCGCCTACTGGCGACGCTGGAGCCGAGCGAGCTCGTGACGGTCGACCTTCCGGAGAAGGCGGACACGATCGCGTCATGGCTCCCGGACGTTCCGGTAGCGCGCCACGTCGAGGCGAACGTCCTCTATATGGGCGAGCGCGAGCGCTCCGAGCTCGGCCGCTTCGATCTTGTCTGGTGTCTCGGCGTCCTCTACCACAACGTCGAGCAACTGCGGCTCCTCCGTCGCCTCTACGAGTTGACCGCCGAGAGCGGCCTTGTGGTCGTGGAGAGCGCGACAACGCGCAGCCGAATCCTCGCCGGCCGTAACGTCATTGAGCTCCACTGGCCCGAGACCTATCGAAGCGTCCCGACGATCACACACCTACCGACGCGCCGCGCAATTGCCGCATGGCTTGAGATGGCCGGCTTCGCCGACGTCCGCATCCGCGACGTCTACTCGCGCTCGCTGCGCTGGCAGCGTGCCGTTCTCACCGGTCGACGCGATTCTGGTGACCCGGCTTATGCCGGTTACGGCCTGTATGTGGCCGGAACTGCCGATTAACACGCCCGGCCGAAGGCGGCGCGTGGCCTTTCCGGCCAGTTCGAGGAGCGCTTCACCTGGATTCGCCATACGGTGGCGCTGTAGGAGATCCTGTCGGCGGCATGGGCGCGCGATCCCTCTTGGGCGGTCTCGCGCGGCGCGCGCGAACCGAACGTGACTTCCGGTCATCGCGCAGCGGCGCGGCGGACGTCTCCGTCTTCCACGAGTTCCACCCGCCGCCGTACGGCGGCGGCAACCAGTTCCTGCTCGCACTCGTCGGCGAGCTCGAACGCCGCGGCCTGACCGTCGAGACGAATTGGATCTCCGGACGCACGCCCGCCTGCCTCTACAACTCGTTCAACTTCGACTTCCGTCGGCTCCGCCGCTTCGCCCGAGACGGAGCACGCATGGTGCACCGGGTTGACGGTCCCATCGGCGTCTATCGCGGATTCGACGACGGCACGGACGGGCGGATCGTAAAGATCAACCACGCTCTCGCCGACGCGACGATCTTCCAGTCGCTTTACAGCCTCGACATGCATCGCGAGTTGGGATTCGATCTGCGCAACCCGGTGGTGATCCCGAACGCGGTCGACCCCGCGATCTTCTATCGACCGCCCGCCCGCGAGCTGCTCGCCGGCCGCCGTTTGCGCGTGATCACGACCAGCTGGTCCGCGAACCCGCGCAAAGGTGCCGAACTGCTGCGCTGGCTCGACCGGAATCTCGACTTCGACCTTTACGAGGTCACGTTCGCCGGCAATACCGACGCGACCTTCAAACGGATCCGAGTCGTGGGGCCGCTTGCTTCCGGCCCGCTCGCTGATCTGCTGCGCGCACACGACGTCTACCTTGCCGTGAGTCGCGACGACCCCTGCTCGAACGCGCTGCTCGAGGGCCTCGCCTGCGGTCTGCCGGCCGCCTTCCTGCGAAGCGGCGGGCATCCAGAGCTGGTGGGGAAGGCGGGAATCGGGTTCGACGACCCGGAAGAACTTCCGGAGGTGCTAGCGCGACTTGCTGTGGAGATCGAGGAGCGGCGCGCGGCCATTCGCGTTCCTGCTCTCTCCGACGTGACCGGCCGGTATCTGGAAGTGCTGCTCGGGTGACGACGGCGTTGCGACGGCTTGTCTCCGCGCCGTCGCGGCTGGCGCTCGGCGCCTACGTCCCGGCCAGGACCGCAACGTGGCCGGAGTCGACGCGGCTCTTCGTGCTCGGTGACGACATCGGTTGGTCGATCGATGACGATCGGGCGCGTCTGACTGCGACCGCGCGACGCCTCGGCTACAAGGTGCCGCCATCGTCCTGGGCGGGCTTCGCGAAGAAGCAGGCCGTGTTCCATCCGAGTCACTTCGACGCGCTGCGTCCGCGCTGGACGGAGTCGTCGCACCGGCTGGGGCTCAGCTACTTCCACGGCCGCCCCGGCACAGACGGGTACCCGGAGTTCGACCAGGCCTTCGACTTGTTGCGTCGGCATGCCGACCGAATCGAACGAGTGCAGGTGACGCACGCGGAGATGCACGAGCTGGCAATCGCGGCTGGAGTCGCTTCGAACAACGTCTTTCGCATCCCGATCGGGGTCGAGGTCGAGCGCTTCCCGCTTGGCGACACAACGACGCGAGGCCAGGCACGCGCGGCGCTCGGCCTCCCGGAGGCCGCCTTCATCGTTGGCTCGTTCGTCAAGGACGGGGTAGGCCTAGGCGAAGGATCGGAGCCAAAGCTGCTGAAGGGGCCCGACATTCTCGTGGCGACTCTCGACCGCCTGCGTAATTCGATTCCGGAGCTCTTCGTGCTCCTGACAGGGCTTGCGCGGGGCTATGTCCGCCGCGAGCTCGAGCGGCTGGGGATTCCGCACCACCACGTCTATCTACGCTCCCGCGACGAGCTTGCGCTCGCCTATCACGCGCTCGATGCCTACCTGGTCACCTCGCGGCAGGAGGGTGGGCCGAAGGCATCGCTCGAGGCTCCCGCGGCCGGCGTCCCACTCGTGACGACGAGAGTCGGGCAGGCGCAGGAGCTGCTGGTGGACGAAGTCGAGGCCTTGCAGGCGGACGTCGACGACGTGGAGGCTTTGTCAGCCGCAGTGCAGCGCGTCCACGACGATGCGGCGCTTGTCTCGCGACTGCGCGCTGCTGCTCGCGCCAAAGCGGAGACGTACAGCGATGAGCGACTCGACACTCGCTGGAAAGAACTTCTGGATGGCTTCGTGCACCGTGTCGTTTGACACGGCGCGCGCAGGTCGGTACGCCCGTGCTGCATCGCGCTGGGCGCGCCTGCTTGCGCCTCGACGTCCTGCGCCGGGCCTGCGGGTCTTCTACGGACACGACCGCATTCCGGGCCCCGGCGATCTCGTCGCCGGCGGCACAGCGAAGTTCCAGCGCCTCGGCTCACGCTTTCCAAACAGCCCTACGGACTTCACGCTCCTCTACTTGGGCTCGACCTGGCTCCCGCGCGACCTGCAGCCGCTGCTACGACTCGCGCGCCGCCGTGGAATTCCGATCGTGGTCAACCAGAGTGGCGTCGCGTATCCCGGCTGGGCCGGCGATGCGACCGATGAGATCAACCGGGAGTTCCGGCGCGCTCTCCTCGCCGCCGATCATGTCCTCTACCAGAGCGAGTTCTGCAAGCGATCGGCCGACAGGTTCCTGGGCGGTCCGCGGGGTTCGTGGGAGGTGCTCTACAACGCCGTCGACGTCGAGCACTTCAAGCCGGCTGCCGCGCCTCCGCCGGGCGGCCCGGTCCTGCTGCTGGCCGGGGACCAGACGCAGGCTTATCGGCTGGAACTCGCGGTGCGTACGCTGGCCGAGGTCGTCCGATCTCACCCGGACGCGCGGCTGCTCGTCACCGGCCGCCTCGTCTCGACACCGAAGCCGCTCGTCTCTGAGTTGGGGCTGGAGGGCAAAGTGGAGTTCCTCGGCGGGTACGCGCAGCGCGCCGCGCCGGACATTTATCGCCGCGCCCATCTGCTGCTCCACACCAAGGTCAAGGATCCCTGCCCGAGCGCGGTGATCGAGGCGATGGCGTGCGGGTTGCCGGTCGTCTGCCCGGCGAGCGGGGGCACGCTCGAGCTCGTCGGCGACGAGGCGGGCGTGGCCGTCCCTCACCCGAACGGATGGGAACGCGATGAACCTCCCTCGCCACAGGCGCTCGCGGAGGCCGTGCGCCGTGTGCTCGACGAGCTCGAGCGCTACCGGGCCGCCGCTAGGCGGCGGGCAACTGAGCGCTTCGCATTGGAGCCATGGCTCACCAGGCATGCAGCGCTGTTCGCCGAGCTCACGGCCGCCGAGCCTCCACTACCAGCGTCTCGTACTCGTTGAACTCGGCCTCATCCGGCAGGTGGCGCTCGAGGCCCGCGAGCTCCGGCTCTTCGCTCTCGCCGATGGGCCACTCCTCGATGTCGACGAACCCGACTGCCTCCAGTGCCTGTCGCAGAGTCTGTTCGTCATAGATGAATTCGTGTCCCCAGCTCCTGAAGAAATTGTTGAGAACGAAACCGGGCTGGTATCCGTCCGCGTGCTCGACGAACGAGTCCGTGGCCCAGCGGATGTAGTGGCGCTGGAGATCGGTCAGGTCGTCGCTGTACAGACGCGCGAGGCGGGTGAGCGACGGAGTTGCCAATCGGACGCGACCCCCCGGCCTCAGGACGCGGTAGCACTCGCTCAGACAGTGCAATCCCTCCCGATAGCGCAGGTGCTCGATCATGTGCTCCGAAAAGATGAAGTCAAAGGAGGTGTTCGGAAAGGGGAACGGTTTGCGCGCGTCGAGGTAGACGATCTCGCGCTCCCGCTTGAAGTCGACGATGTCGGTATTGAGCCAGCCGGAATGCACGTTGCCCCCGGTCCCCAGCTGCAGCTTTCGGACCGGGTGCGTGTGTAGGTACGCCTGGATGCGCTTGCTGCGCCGCGAATGCCCTTCGAACAACTGCGCATCCTGAAGCGAGTGTCGTGCACTGAGGCGCAGTTCGCGTAAGGAGCGGACGATGCGGACGAGCCGGGGGTTCCGCTTGAGCTGCTCCTTCAGGGTCATGACCGATACCCGCGCACTCGGCCGCGCAGCGTTGCGACGTGGAAACCCGCGCGCTCCCGGTCCCCCCGGGCCAGCGCGACGAGCGCGCCTCCCAACGGACGGATGAACATCTTCCCGACGGTCGCGATCGGATACCCGTGCTTGCGGAGGATGTAGCCGATGCTCGCCCCGTCTCGTCCGCCGACACCGCGAGGTGAGATCTTCTCGTCGTGGAGGACCACCAGCTCCGGGTCATACTCGATGCGTCTCCCATGGTCGACCGCGCGCACGAGGTACTCGATCTCCTCCCCGGAAGACCACGGCTTGTCCGAGCCGAGACCCAGTTGCTCGTCGAATGGGCCGACGCCCTCGAGCACGGACGCGCGGAGGAAGATGGTGAACGAGATCGCGCGGTTCCAGAGGTTGTCCCGCGTGAGACGGGCGGCCACGCGTTCCCACGAGGGTGAGGAGTGGCCGCTCTCGTCGATGGCACGTCCGGTCAAGCCGTCCAGGCTCGCATCCTCGGCGAAGCGACGCGCAACTCGCTCGAGCAGGTCGGGCGGGTACGTGCAGTCGTCGTCCGGGAACGCGACGAGGTCGGCGCCCACGCGAGACAGCGCGACGTTTCGAGCCCGCGAGAGGCCACGCGCGGACCGGAGCTGCTCGACGTTCAGCGATGAGTGGGATCTCAGCAGGCGGTCGAGCCGGTCGTCCTCGTTCTGGTCGACCAGGAGGAGCCGGAAGCGCCTGTGCGTCTGGCGGTCGAGCGAGGCGAACAGCCCCTCCAGCTGCTCGACTCGATCGACGGTCGCGACGATGAGGTCGAACGAGGGAAGCTCACTGGACGCCACGGCCGTACGCTAGCGCCCGTGCCGCTCGTTTCAGTTCTTCTGGCAACCCACAACGACGCGCGCTACCTCCCGCTCGCGGTGGAGAGCATCTTGCGGCAAACGCTCTCGGATCTCGAGTTGATCGTCGTGGACGACGCGTCGACCGACGACACGCCCGAGCTCCTCTCCGGGATCTCGGATTCGCGGCTCGTCGCGCTGAGAAACGACGACCAGCTCGGCCTTGCCTCTTCACTCAACCGCGCCCTCGACCACGCGCAGGGACAGTACTTCGCGCGGCTCGACGCCGACGATGTCGCGCTGCCGGATCGCTTCGAGCTCCAGCTCGCGCGGATGCGAGGTCTGGCCGTTCTCGGGACGGCGGTCCTCGACCTCCACGAGGAACGGCGCCTCGGCACGCTGCACCGCAATCCGCTCGGCTCCCTTGCCGTTCGGTGGCTCACGCTCTTCAGCTCGCCCTTTTTCCATCCGACCGTCCTGATCGCCCGCGAGGCACTTGACGCCAACGATCTGCGCTACGACCCCTCGTACCTGGAGAGCGAGGACTACGAGCTGTGGACGCGCTTGCTTGCCACAGCCGTCGGCGCGAACCTTTCAGATCCGCTCGTGCTGAAGCGCGTGCATTCCGGCCAGGCGTCGCTCCGCCGCGGTGACGTGCAGAAGTCCTTTCAGCGACAGGTTGCCCTGCGGGAGATCGCCCGCGTCGCGCCGGAGCTGTCGGCCGAGGAAGCGGAACGAGCGTGGGCTTTCGGCACCGGTCGAAGTGGAGGCGACAGAGAGACCTACCTCGCACTGCTGGCGTCATTCGAGGAGCTGCATGGAGTGGACCCCGAAGTCCGGCAAGCGGCGGCCCGGACCCTCGGGCAGCTCCGGCCTCGGCTCGTTCTACGCCGGGCACGACGTCTCATCGACCAGCGCAGCGCACACCGGCGGGCGACCTCCTGGCTCGCGAGCCTCGGGAGACCCGCCACGTCGGTGCGAGTCGCACTCGTCTCTCCCGAGCCGACGCCATACCGCTCACCGCTCTTCGACCGCGTCGCAGCACGGCCCGAGGTCGACCTCACGGTGATCTATGCGGCACACACGGTGGCCGGCCGGACCTGGAAGGTGGAGCCCCGCCACGAGTCGGTGTTTCTCTCTGGCGTCCGGCTGCCGGGTCTTGGCCGGGCGCTTCGGCACGACTATCCGCTCACCCTTGGAATCGGGCGTGCGCTTCGAAGCGTTCGACCCGATGTCGTTGTCGTCTCTGGCTGGAGCACATTCGCGGCGCAGGCCGCGATCGCATGGAGTCGCGCGCACGGAGTCCCATATCTGCTGCTCGTCGAGAGCCATGATCTGGGGCCGCGCGCGCGTTGGCGTCGACTCGTGAAGGGCGCCGTCGTCCCAAGGCTCGTTCGCGGTGCCGCCGGCGTCCTCGTGGTCGGAACGGCGGCCCGCAAGTCGGTTCTCGCACGTGGAGCGCGGCCCGATCGCGTCCGAGTATTCGCGAACACAGTCGACATCGAAGGCTGGATCGAGAGGGCCGACCGGCTTCCCGCGCGCAGCAGCGACGCCGACGTCGTCGTTCTCTCCGTGGGCCGCCTCGTGCCTGAAAAGGGGTTCGACATCCTCCTTCGTACAATTGCCCAGACGGGCGACGAGCGCCTTCGCTTGGTCATCGCGGGAGCTGGTCCGGAAGCAGCCCGGTTGGCAGAGCTCGCAAAGGACTTGGGCGTGCGCCTGGAGATCCGGGGCGACCTAGCAGAGGACGCGCTTGCTGCCGAGTACGTGGCGGCGGACGTCTTCGCACTGCTCTCGCCACACGAGCCCTGGGGTGTCGTCGTCAACGAGGCGGCCGCGTCGGGGTTGCCACTCGTCCTCTCCGATCGCGTCGGGGCGGCCCACGACCTCCTGCGCGACGGCGAGAACGGCTTCCTCGTCCCGGCCGGCGATGTGTCTGCCGCGGGTGCTGCGCTCGGGCGGCTTGCCGCAGACGCGAGCTTGCGCCGTTCGGCGGGAGCGCGCTCGCGGGAGCTCGTGCGCGACTGGGGCTACGAACCGTCGGTGGAAAACTTCCTCGCTGCGGTGCGCGAGGCGACGGCGCGGTAGATCTCTTCCTGAACGTCGGTCACGTAGTCCCAGGACGTTCGGCGCGCCGCCTCGACGCCGCCGCGCGCCAACCGATCGCGAAGCTCGTCATCCGTGAGCACGCGACGCACTGCGTCGACGACTGCCGTCCGGTCGTACGGCACGACCAGCGCCTCGTCGTCCGCGAAGAATTCGGCGATGCCGCAGCGCTCAGAGACAATCACCGGCGTGCCCGCGGCCGCGGCTTCCGCCGCCACCATCCCGAAGCTCTCTCCTTCGGAGGCGAGGACGAAGACGTCTGCCTGCGGGTAGAGATCGTGGGGCGGAGCTTCTCTTAGAGGCAGGGCGTGGATCCGTCCCGCGGTTGCCGTCGCCGCCTGCGCCTGCCGTATGAGCGCGGTGGTCCCATGACGATCGTCGGGACCGGCGATGACGAGATGAGCCTCCGGGATCTGCCGCACCGCCTCGAGGAGGTGATCGATCCCTTTCCCGGCCGCGACCCTGCCGACGTAGAGGACGACGCGCGCCTCTGCCGGGATGCCGAGCTGCGCTCGCAGGTCGCCGTCTGCGGCGGCAGCGTCCTCCGGTTTCGGGAAGCCGTTGCCGCGCACGTGCACCTTCGCGGCCCGCAGCCCGCCGGCGATCACGTCTCCGCGCTCGCGTTTCGACGCGACGACCACGGCGGCAGCTCCGTGGCCGACGCCGCGGTAGAGCGTGCTGTCAAGCGCGCGCTTCATTGCGATCTTGCGCAAGCGCGGCTGGAACATCCCAAGAGGCTCGAAGACGTAGGGAACGCGTACGAGCCGGCACCACGCCGCCGTCCCGGTCGTCACCGGATCCCGAAAGCCGAAGACGTGCACGACGTCCGGACGCGGTAGCCGCGCCAGCTCCGCCGGGAGTGTCGGGGTGATGCCCATCCAGCGATAGCGGAGCGGCGTCCCCAGGTAGCGGACGTTCGCTCCGTCGACGACAGCGGTCGAGGATCGCGGCGAAGGGCGCTGCTCCAGATCGATGATCGTAGTCGTGAGGACGTCGATGTCGTGTCCGCGCGCGACGAGTCGTCTGACGAGCTCGCCGGCCGCCACGACGGGTCCGCCGAACGCGCGTGAGGGTGACCAGGCAGGGGCGGCGAACAGGATGCGCAGCGGTGGGTTGCTCACGCCATCAGCGTAGTGCCCTAGCCTTGGGCCGATGCCCGGCAGCCGCAAGCCACGTCTGCTCGTTCTCAACCAGTACTACTGGCCGGGCGTTGAGGCGACCGCACAGCTGCTCACCGAGCTCTGTGAGGCGCTCGCGGAAGAAATGGACGTACGCGTCGTCACGGGCGTCCTCCACGGCCACGAGGATGAGCCACGGGATCTCGTGCAAAACGGCGTCCGGATAATTCGCGTCCCGTCGACGTCGTTCGAGCGATCGAAGCTTGCCGCTCGTGCCTCGAACTACATCACCTACCTGGCGAACGCGCTCCTGCGGAGTCTCCGGGGAGTGCGGCCGGACGTCGTCCTCTGTATGACCGATCCGCCGATCATCGCCGACATCGCGCTTCTGGTTGCGCGCCGGTATCGCGCGCCTTTCGTCGTGATCAGCCAGGATGTCTTTCCGGAGATCGCGGTGCAGCTCAGGCGGTTGGAGAATCCGGCGCTGATGAGTTTGTTGCGGTCGCTCGTCTCGCTCTATCTGCGCCGTGCCGATCGGGTCGTCGCGATCGGGGACACGATGAGGAAGCGGCTCGAGGAGAAGGGTGCACGGCCGGAACGGGTACGTGTCATTCCAAACTGGGTGGACACGACGCGGCTGCGGCCTTCCGAGGATGGCAACGAGTGGTCAACGGGAGTCGGACTGGACGGCAAGTTCATCGTCATGCACAGCGGTAACGTCGGCCACGCGCAGGATCTCGATTCGCTCGTTCGTTCCGCGACGTTCCTCCGAGACCTGGACGACCTCAGGATCGTGATCATCGGCATGGGGGCGCGTCACGCCGAGCTCGTTGCGCTCTCGAAGCAGCTCGAGGTCGATCAGGTTCGGTTCCTCTACTACCAGCCGCGAGGAGTCCTGCCATCTTCGCTCTCTGCAGCGGACGTGCACGTCGTCGGGCTGGCGGCGGGCCTGGCCGGCTACGTCGTTCCCAGTCGGCTCTACGGAATCCTCGCCGTCGCCAGGCCCGTGATCGTCGCCGCCGATGCTGAGAGCGAGACCGCGCAGGTCGTGGAAGGGGCCGGCTGCGGCATCGTCGTCTCTCCGGGTCGTCCGGAGTTGCTGGCGCGAGCGATCCGCGACGCACACGACGGCAAGTACGACCTGGATGCCATGGGCGCTCGCGGGCGCGAATGGGTGGAACGGGAAGCGGACCGGTCCGTCGCCGTGCGAAGCTATCGCGACCTTTTGCACGAGCTTGCGCCGTAGCTCGCTCGCGGCCGCGGGCTTGATTGGTGCGCTTGCCCTCGTCGCTGGGTGGAATGCGTACAAGTATCCGAGCGGCGCGGGCTACGACGTGCGCCAGCATCGCGAGTACGCCGACCTGTTGATCCATCACGGGAAGATTCCCGGGCCTGAATCGCGCAGCGAGTACTACACGCCACCGGTTTTCTACGCGCTCGCCGGCGTGGCGACCGTGATCGGCGAGCACGTTCATTCCGGTGACCCGCACAAGCTCGGCCAAGTGCTGAACTGGTTCGTCTTGCTCGCGACGGCCGGTGTCCTCTGGCTGCTTGCACGCGAGCTCTTCCCGCGCCGGCCGTGGCTGCAGCTCTCGGCGCTCGCCTTCTTCTGCTTCTTGCCCGTCGTTCTGCGCGTGGGTGCCATGTTCCATCCCGAGCCGCTGTCGCTGCTCTTCTGCTCGATCGGGTTGTTGCTGGCGACGCGCATGCTCGGACGACACGAGTACCGCTGGCGGCTCGCCGTCGCAACGGGCGTAGCGCTGGGATTGGCGCAGCTGGTGCGCGCCTTCTCGCTCTGGACCTTCGCGGCGGTCGTGCTCGGTTTCGCGGCGGCACGCGCGTGGCGGCCGCTTGTCGTGATCGTCCTCGCGACCGTGGTGGTGACGGCACCCTGGTACGTCCGGCAGGCGATCGAGTACGGCAATCCCGTCTTCGACCGGCCGACGAAGCACGAGGCGATCTGGAACCGACGCCACGCCCGCTTCTATGTCGGGCTCGGGCTGCCGCAGGTCATTACGGATCCGATCCGGCCGCACTTCCAGAACGAGGCGATCCCGACCACGTACAGCGAAGTGTGGGGCGACTACTTCGGCGTTTGGAGGGGGAGCCGCCGGGACCAGAGCATCATCGGGCTCCTGCCGACGCTGCTCGCCGTCGTGGGCTGGGCCGTTCTGCTGGCACGTTCACGGCGATTGCCGGCACGCCTGCCGGCCGCACTGCTGCCGGGTCTCGGAATCCTGGGGTATCTCTATTTCACGATCAGCTATCCCACTCCGGACGGCGACGTCTTGAAGGCGAGTTACATGCTCACGACCGCCCCGGCGTGGGCGCTCGCTTTCGGCTATGCGGTCGACCGGCTGCCCGGCCGCGCACGCCTCGTCGTGGCCGCGGTCCTGGCCGCCTCGGCGCTCGCAAGCCTGCCTTTCCTGCTGTACTGACCGCCGTGACGGCCGTTCTCTTCACGTGTGCGGGGCAGCGCGTGGACATCGTGGGCGCGTTCAGGCGCGCCGGCGCCACGGCCGTTGCGGCGGACGCCAACCCGCTCGCCCCCGCGCTCTACCACGCCGACGTGCATGCACTCGTCCCCCGGATCGAGGACCCCGGCTACGTTCCGGCGCTGCGTGCGCTTGTCGAGCAGCACGACGTGCGGTTGATCGTGCCGCTGACCGATCTCGACCAGGTCGTACTTGCGCGCTCTCGCGCCGAGCTCGGCGCGGTGGTGCTGCTTCCCGACGCGGAGATCGTCGAGCGTCTCGGTGACAAGTACCTGGCACACCTCCTGTTCGAGGAGCGTGGCATCGCGACGCCGCCGACTTGGCTGCCGAACGGCGTGCCCGACGATGCGGCGTATCCGCTGCTGGTGAAGGCCCGCCACGGCTTCGGCTCGCGGCACATCTACCGCGCGGCCGACGCCGCACAGCTCGGTTTCTTCCTCGGCTACACACCCGTCGAGTCGATCGTGCAGGCGTGCCTGGGCGGCGAGGAGTTCTCGATCGACGTCTTCTGCGATCTGGAGGGCCGCTGCCTGAACGCGATTCCCCGCACGATGATCGAGTCGAAGGGCGGCGAGTCGATCAAGGGGATGAGCATTCGCGACCAGCAGCTGATCGAGCTCGCGCGCGACGTCGCCGAGAAACTGCAGCTCGTCGGCCCGGCGAACATCCAGTGCTTTCGCGAAGCCGACGGATCGCACTACCTCACCGACATCAACACGAGGTTCGGCGGCGGCTTCCCGCTGCCGCTCGCCGCCGGCGGACGCTATCCGGAGCTCGCGCTCGCACTCGCGCGCGGCGAGCATCCCGAGCCGCGCCTCGGCGACTTTCGCGAGGGCATCGTCATGACACGCTTCTTCTCCGATCTCAGTCTCACCCCGAACGGCGACGGGACACTGAAGCCGCTTTCGGTCGACCGCAGTGAGGACTGAAGCCGCGGTCGTCGCCGCGGCGCGCTCCTCTCGGTGGACCTTTGTGATCGCGGTAGCCGTCGTCGTCGGCGGCTACGCCGGCCTGCTCGCCTGGGATGTCGCTCACTACGACTGGCTTCGGGGATACGACGCCTACGCGAACTCCCTCTACAGCGACGTCATACGCCTACACCACCGGTTGCCGACGACGAGCGAGACCGACGTCTGGCACACGCCACCGCTCTTTTTTGCATTGGCCGCACTCGTCGATTCGCACCGCGGCGTGCAATTCCTCGATGGTGCCGCAGCGCTTGCGGTCGTCATCTTTGCGGGACTCATCGCACGCGAGCTCTTTCCCCGTTCGCGCCTGATCCAGATCGCCGCGCTCGCCTTCGCCGCCCTTACACCTGTCGTGACACGGACGGCGGTGATGTACCACCCCGAGCCGCTGGCGACCGCCCTGGCCGGGGCAGGCCTCTACGTGATCGTCCGAACGCTCGCGCGCGGGAGCCACGTGCTTCGAGGTGGCGCTGTCGCCGGTCTTTTCTTCGGCCTCGCGATCTTGACTCGCACGTGGTCGGTCGCGCCGGCGGCAGCATGCTTCATCGGGCTCCTCCTCTTTGCCTGGCTCGAGCGGGAGCCCCACCACCTCTACAGCGCCGGCCTGTTCGTCGGCATCGTGCTGATTCTCACGCTGCCGTGGTTCGTTCACCAAGCAAGGTCTCACGGAAGCCCGTTCGCATTCAACCGTCCGGCCCCCAAGGAGCAGTTCTTCTCGCGACGGCCCGCCAGCTTCTACCTCAGCCTCGACGTCGGCACCGTTCTCTCCCACCCCTATGCGCCGAACTTCGCGAATACACGGACTGGTGGGGGGACTACTGGCGTTACTTCGAGATCCCGTACGAGAACATCTCGGCTCCTCCCTTGCTGCCGCCGAAGTACGAGAAACCGCGAGTTCGTCAGGACTACGTCGGCGTCGCGCCGACACTGCTGGGAGTCGCGGGCTTCGTCGGCATCGTCTGGGCGGCGCTGCGGCGCCGAAGCCCGGCCCTGCTCGTCTTACCCCTCGCGATCGTCCTGCTCGGCCTCGAGTTCCTCGTCTTCCAGATCGCCTACCCACATGCCGACGGGGACACCATCAAAGCGACCTACCTCCTGAACGCGGTGGCGCCCCTTGCGGTCTGCGCGGCGTACGCACTGGGTTGGCTGCGTCGCGCCGGGAGGCTCCTGACCATCGCCGTCTTCAGCTTGCTCGTTTACGCCGCCGTCCTTGATATTTCATTTCTGGTGCTTCGGACATGAGATACGTGGTGACCGGCTCGGCAGGGTTCATCGGGTCGCACCTGACGGAAACGCTCATCGCGCGCGGCCACGACGTGGCCGGCGTCGACTGCTTCACGGACTACTACGATCCGGCGCTGAAGGAGGCGAACGCCGAAGGGCTCGATGTCGCTCGCCTCGATCTGGCCCAGGAGGATCTCGACCTCTCGGGGGTCGACGGTGTCTTCCACCTCGCCGGCCAGCCCGGTGTGCGCAGCTTCGGAGATGTCTTCGAGGAGTACGTGCGCCGCAACCTGCTCGCGAGCCGCAGAGTGTTCGAGGCCGCCGCCGCCGCAGGCGTGCGGGTCGTCTTCGCGTCGTCGTCGTCGATCTACGGGGATGCGGAGCGATACCCGACACCGGAGGAGAGCGAGCCGCGCCCGATCTCCCCGTACGGGATCACGAAGCTGGGTTGCGAGCAACTCGCGCACGCCTACACGCAGGGCTTCGGGCTCGACGCAGTCGTCCTGCGCTACTTCACGTTCTACGGGCCGCGCCAGCGCCCGGACATGGCTCTCGCCCGCGTCGTCGACGCGCTGACGCGCGGCTCATCGTTCGAGCTCTACGGCGACGGGCTTCAGTCGCGGTCTTTCACGTTCGTCGCCGATGGGATCGAGGCGACGATTGCGGCGATGGAGCGCGCCGCTGCCGGCGCCGTCTACAACGTGGGTGGCGGGGAGGAGGCGACGATGCGCCAGGCGATCGAGACACTGGAACGTGTATCGGGCCGCACACTCGACCTGATTGAGCGCCCGGCGGCGGCCGGTGACGTGAGGCGCACCTCCGCGGACGTGGCCAGGATCGAGCGCGACCTCGGCTGGCGCGCGACGACCTCGCTGACAGACGGTTTGCAGGCCCAGTGGGAATGGGCCTCCGCTAGAGTCGCCGCGCCTTGAGCACCCGTGACCTCGACCGTGAAGCCGAACAGGAGGTCGATCTCGGCCGCTACTGGAGCGCGATCGTCGCCCGTTGGTGGCTTCCCCTGGCAGGGTTCCTCGTCGGCGCCGTGATCGGCTATCTGATTTCCCTCGGGGGCTCACAGGTCTGGAAGGCAAGCTCGACGATCTTCGTCGGCGCGCCGTACAGCGTCATCGGCAGCGTGCCTCTCCAGGGCCCGCAGGCGAACCCGTCGACCGTCGGCACGATCGTCCGCTCGGAGGATGCCATCCAGCGTGCTGCAATCCAGGCCGGGATGCGCGCGGGGGACCTGCGTGGCCACGTTTCGACGAAGACGATCTCGGGCGGCACCGGAACTGGGACTACGCGCACCACCGCAAATCCCCTCGTTCAGATCACGGTGCAGGCTCCGACTAGGCGGAAGGCGCAGGTCGCCGCGAACGCGCTTGCACGGCTCGTCGTACAGCGGCTCGCGCCGTATACGGAAAAGAAGATCGACATTCTGAAGCAACGCATCGCTGCGGATGAGCAGGAAGTTGCCGTGATCGAACGGCAGGCCCGGAGCTCCGGTGACCCGACCGCGAAGGCGGTGTTCGGCGTCCACCTCGCAGACGTCCTCGACGACGAGCTTCAGGCGAAGCAGCTCCTCGTCCAGGCCGAAGAGGTCGAGCGGCCCAAGGTGCTCACACGTGCGGCCGCGGTGAAGACGACGGCGCGCAGCCGCAGGAACTCTGTCGTGGTCGCGGCGTTCCTCGGGTTGCTGATCGGACTGCTCGCAGCGTTGCTGTGGGAGCCGGTCGTGCGCCGCCGCCCGCGCTGATGCTCGAGGGCAAGACCGTGGCGGTGGTCGTCCCCGCCTATGACGAAGAGGCGCTCGTGGCGACGACGATCCAGGGCGTTCCGGACTTCGTCGACCGGATCTTCGTCGTCGACGACGCGTCCCGCGACGGCACCGTGGCGGCCGCCCGAGCCGCCGGCGACCCACGCGTCGAGGTCGTCACGCATGGACGTAACTCGGGTGTGGGCGCGGCGATCGTGACGGGCTACCAGCGCGCACTCACCGAGGCGATCGACGTCGTCTGCGTGATGGCCGCCGACAACCAGATGGATCCGTCCGACCTGAAGAAGATCGCCCTACCGGTTGCGCGCGGCGAGCTCGAGTACGCCAAGGCGAACCGCCTCATCTCCGGGGAGGCGTGGCGCGTGATCCCTCGCTCGCGTTATCTCGGCAATGCCGTCCTCTCGTTACTGACGAAGATCGCATCCGGTTACTGGCACGTTGCCGACTCACAGTCGGGCTACACGGCGGCCAGCCGGGAGATCCTCGAGCAGCTCGACCTCGACCGCATCTATCCGGGCTACGGCATGCCGAATGACATGCTGGTTCATCTGAACGTCTGGAACGCACGGGTTCGTGACATCCCGTCGCGGCCGATCTACGGCGTCGGCGAACGGTCGGGGATCAAGATTCGCAAGGTCATCCCACGGATCTCGTGGTTGCTCGTGAAGGGCTTCTTCTGGCGGATGCGCGAGAAGTACGTGATCCGGGACTTTCATCCGCTCGTCTTTTTCTACGCCTTCGGTTTCCTGATGACCCTATTGGGGCTCGGGCTCGGAATCGCCGAGGTTGTCCTGCGACTGATGGGCAACGCGGTCTCGGTCGGGACGGTGGTGCTCGTCGCGCTCTTGCTGATCTTCGGCTCGCAATTCACGCTCTTCGCCATGTGGTTCGACATGGAGTCGAACAAGGATCTGCGCTGAGGCGGCTCGACGAGCGGGCTCTAGGTGCTCTCCGCTGTCAGTGATGTTCGAGCGGGCTCAGGCGTTCGGCCGAACACTCAGGGTGCATCGCTTGCCAGACCGCGAGATACCCCTCGAGCTCTATGTCTGCGTGCGGCGCCGCAAAGGATTGTGGTCTTGCGACGGCTTCGATGACGCGATCGTCGATCACTTCGACGATGCACTCGCAGCGACGGAGATACTCAGCCAGGGAGGCGGCAGAAGCCGCGGTATCGGTTCGGATTCGCATTTCACCACAGGTGGTTCGACCAGCCGGTGTCTCTTGAGCAGAGCCCACCGCTGGGCCCTGCTCATGAGGACACTTCTCTCGCGTGAAAGGCTCCGCCGCATCGAGCCCTCGTCACGCTCGTCCTGACCATCGGTCAAATCGACAGGTTGATCAGTCCCTCATCCGCGGTTGATTGGGGCGGTTCACTTCCCTTGGGCTCGACGGCGTCCAGGGCCCGCGGCCGCGGCTGTAAAGCCCTCGTAAAGTCTGCGACCTCGCGAAAGACGCCCCGGTAGCATCCTGCGAATGCCCACCGCCGTTGTAACCGGCGGGGCCGGGTTCCTCGGCTCCCACCTCTGTGATCTCCTCGTCGCGAAGGACTACCGCGTGGTCTGCGTGGACAACCTGGACACGGGGTCGCTCCAGAACGTCGAGCACCTCCGCGGGGACAATTTCCTCTTCATCAACCAGGACGTGACGCATCACCTGGAGATCGAGGGGCCGGTAGACGCCGTCTATCACCTCGCGGCTCTCGCCAGTCCCATCGACTACCTCCGCATGCCCTTGCACTCCCTGAAGGTGGGCTCGTACGGGACGCACCACGCGCTAGGGCTCGCGAAGTTCAAGCGTGCCCGGTTTCTGCTCGCCTCCACGAGCGAGGTCTACGGCGACCCACAGGTGCACCCCCAGCCGGAGACCTACTGGGGCAACGTCAACCCGATCGGGCCCCGTGGGGTCTACGACGAGGCGAAGCGGTACGCCGAGGCGATGGCCATGGCCTATCACGGCCAGCAGGGGGTCGACACCGCGATCGCGCGGATCTTCAACACCTATGGCCCGCGGATGCGCCCGAGCGACGGCCGCGCGGTTCCGACGTTTGTCAGACAGGCCCTGGAGGGCAAGCCCCTGACTGTGTTCGGGGACGGCAGCCAGACGCGCAGCTTCTGCTACGTGGACGACCTCATTCGCGGGCTCGTTCTGCTGGCCGAGTCGGGCGAGCACCTGCCCGTCAATCTCGGCAATCCCGGTGAGTTCACGCTCAATGAGCTGGCGGAGACCGTCCTGCGCATCACCGGCTCGGAGAGCGAGCTCGTCTATGAGGCGCTGCCCGTCGACGATCCGCAGGTGCGCCAGCCCGACATCACGCGCGCACGTCAGCTGCTCGGGTGGGAGCCGCAGATCCAGCTCGAGGACGGCCTACGCCGGATGCTTCCGACCTTCGGACGGGAGCCGGTCGTTGCCTAGGCGGATCGGGGTCGCGGCGGCGATCGTTTTCGTCGCTGCCGGTCTGTGCGTGCCTGCGGCCTCGGCCAAGGCGCACATGCTGGTCGGCATCCAGGACGACGCCATGACCCTGCGCGGCAATCCCACGTCCACGTTCCAGACCCTCAAGCAGTTGCGCACGCAGATCGTGCGCATCAACCTGAATTGGAACGACGTTGCGAAGAGACGACCGGCGCATGCACAGGATCCGGCCGACCCTGCGTACGACTGGGACCTCTACGACCGCGCGATTCGCTATGCCTCGCAAGAGGGCATGCAGGTTCTGCTCACGATCCTGTTCACGCCCTCCTGGGCGAACGGTGGGCGCGCCCGGAACGTTCCACCGAGCAATTACACAGACCTGCAGCACTTCGCGTACGCAGCCGCGACCCGCTACAGCGGGTACTACATCGCGAACACCGACACGTTCGACGAGCTCTACCTGCCCGCGGTGAGGTACTGGACGGCGTGGAACGAGCCGGCCAACCCGAACTGGCTGCAGCAGGTGTCCGGCGGTCGCTTTGTCAGCCCTCGCTCCTATGCACGCATCTGCACCGCGATCTGGCAGGGCGTTCACTTCACGAACTTCGCGGGCGAGAAGGTCGCGTGCGGCGTAACCGGGCCGCGCGGCAACAATGCACCGCGTAGCAGCCGGCCGTCCCTTTCCCCGCTCGCGTTCATGCGCCTGACCAGGGCGGCGGGTTTGCGGAACCTCGACGCGTACGCCCACAATCCGTACTACGGGAAGCCGAGCGACACGCCGGCTTCGAAGCCGGCCGGATCGTCGGCCGTGACGCTCGGGAACATGAACACGCTGATTAGCCTCGTCAACAAGCTCTGGGGCAAGAAACGAATCTGGATCACCGAGTACGGCTGGCAGACGCCGCCCGACCGGATCTTCGGCGTCTCGTTCGCACGGCAGGCTGCGTATGTGCGCCAGTCGTACGCGATTGCCCGCGCGAATCCACGGATCGACATGATGGTGTGGTTCATGCTCCGTGACGACACGAACCTCGGCGTCGGCTGGCAGTCAGGCCTCCTCACAGCCGCGGGCAAGAAGAAGCCGGCGTTCAACGTTTTCGCCCGCCTCCCGCACTGAGCAGCGACTGGTAGAGCTCGTCGATGTCTTCGACGAGCCGCTCGACTGCGTAGCGCGGCAACACGCGCTCGCGCCCCTGCTTGCCCATCCGGGCGCGGAGGGCGGGATCTCCGGCGAGCTGGGCGAGCCGGTCGGCAAGGTCGTCAGTCGCTCCGGCCTCGACCAGGAAGCCGTCCTCGCCGTCTCGGACGACGTCGGGCACACCTCCGACACGCGTGGCCACCACCGGCAGTTCGGCGGCCAGGGCCTCGATCACGCTCACGGGCGTGCCCTCGTTCCCGGACGGGAGCACGAGCGTGTCGAAAGCCGCGTAGAACTGCGCCACGTCTTCCTGATAGCCGAGGAAGAGCGTGTCGCGGGCGACGCCGAGCTCGTGCGCCCGCTGCTCGAGTTGCAGGCGGTCGGGGCCGTCCCCGACCATGCAGAGCACGGCGTCGACGCCGCTGTCGCGTAGGCGCTTGAAGGCGACGAGCACGTCGTCGGTTCGCTTCACCGCGGTCATGCGGCCGATCCAGCCCACGGCGAAGCGGTCGCCGGGAATCCCGAGATAGCGGCGGCTCTCGCCGCGGCCGTTTTGGTCCGGAGCAATCCGCTCGTCCAGCTCGATGCCGAGCCGGATGACGACGAAGCGCTCGCGTGGAGCGACACCGAGTGCCACGAGGTCGTCGCGGACCTGCGGGCTGACGGCGATGAGCGCCGTCGTCCCGGCGGCGAGCCGGCGTTCGAGGAGTCGGAAGAAGAGGGAGCGGAGCGGCCCGAAATAACCGCGCAGGACGTGGCCGTGGAACGTGTGGACGATGATCGGTGGCTTCCGGGAGCCGGCCAGCAGCGCGGCGACACGACCGACTGTGCCCGCCTTCGCGGTGTGCGTGTGCAGGATCTGTGGGCGCTCCTTCCTGATCAGTTTCGCGAGCCGGATCGTCGCCAACAGGTCACGCAGTGGAGAGATCTCGCGGCCGAGCTCGTCGATCCGCACGACCTCGACCCCGCGTGCGTCCGCGACGAAGGCCATCGAGTCTTCGCCGCGGGCAAGCGAGCCCGAGACGAGCGTCGTGTCGTAGCCACGCTTCGTGAGCCCTTCCGTCAGGTACGCGACGTGCAGCGCCGGGCCGCCCATGTTCAGTCGGGCGATGACGCGCAGGATTTTGACCCGCGGGCGGTCAGACTCTGGCAACGATCGCCTCGGCCGTGAGCTCGAGCCCGGCGGCGAGGTCGATGCGCGGCTCGTAGCCGAGCAGCTCGCGCGCGGCGGAGATGTCGGCCCATGAATCCCGGATGTCTCCGGACCGCGGTGGCTCGAAGCGCTTCTCGACCGGCTTGCCGAGAATGACGCCGATCGTCTCCGCGACGTGGTTGACGCTGGCGGGTGAGCCGGCCGCGATGTTGAACGTCTGTCCGCTCGCGCCGCCTGCGTCTGCCGCACGGATCGTGGCGTCGACGACGTTGCCGACGTAGGTGAAGTCGCGCGACTGCTCGCCGTCGCCGTAGATCGTGACCGGCTCGGCCTGGTCGATCGCGGCGATGAAGAGCGGTACGACCGCGGCGTATTGCGAGTACGGGCTCTGCCGCGGCCCGAAGACGTTGAAGTACCTGAGGACGACGGGCTCGAAGGCGTCGTACACGCGGCCGAAGCTGATGCAGTAGCGCTCTGCGGCCAGCTTGGCGACACCGTAGGGAGAGATCGGGTCGGGCGGAGTCGATTCGGACGTTGGCAGCTCGCGGCTCGACCCGTACACGGACGTCGAAGACGAGAAGATCACGCGCCGCACGCTTTCATCGCGGGCGGCCAGCAGCACGTTGAGTGTCCCTTCGACGTTCACCGCACTCGACGTCAGCGGGTCCTGCACGGAGCGCGGCACCGAGCCGAGCGCGCCGAGGTGGTAGACGACCTCGACTCCACGCACCGCAGCGTGGACGCGCTCGTAGGAGCGGAGCTCTCCCTCGACGACCTCGACGTCGAGGCCCTCGAGATTGGCGCGGTTGCCGGTCGAGAAGTTGTCGAGCACGCGGACGTCGTCGCCACGCTCGACGAGCGCATTCACGAGATTCGAGCCGATGAACCCGGCCCCGCCTGTCACCAACGCTTTCATCCCGGTCATTTTCCCTGAGGAGGCGCCTGACTCCTCTGCGCAACCGCCGTGGCCGCCAGGCCGAAGGCGAGCCACGTCGCCGCATCGAGAGGGATTCCGGCCACGAGACCCTGCCCGCCCCAGATGCCCATCGCCGCGAGGGTCGTGAAGGCCGCCACGGCTCCGGGTGGGGCATTGGCGCGCAGGGCGAGCACGAGCGCCAGCGCAAACGGTGCCAGCCAGAGGACGAGGCCGATCAGCCCGAGGTCGGCTGCTGCCTGGACGTACGCGTTCTGTACGCCCCATTCGTGCTCGCGCGTCGGGAAGGCTAGAGGCGCCACGTCGGGGAACTTCTTGTGCGCGGCCGCCAGTTCGGGGTCGACGACGGCGGGCTCGGTCGACGCCTGCCAGCCCGCGCCGACGATCGGATGGTCGAGCCAGATGCGGTAGCCGATGTAGGCGAGCAGCGCGTGGTGCGAGTAGGTCTGAATGTTGGCGGTTTGCGTTTCCTTGCCCTTGAGGTGTACGAAACGCAGGAAGTTCTCGAAGTCGCCGGCGCGCAGGACGAGCACTCCCGCAGCGACGACTGCAACCACGATCCCGCTCACGGCGACGTCCCGTACTGCGAGCCGGCGCCGCCTCGCGACGGCGTAGAGGAACGCAGCCGTGCCGGCCGCGATCCCGATCAAACCCGCTGTCGCGCCGGAGAGGATGAGGCCCACTCCGCCGCTTGCGACCGCCGTCCAGCCGATGCGCCTGCCTGCGAGGAGCACCGCTGCCAGACCGATGCCGAGCGCGAGGGCCGAGAGCGCGGCGAAGTCCGAGTGGCCGAGGAACGACGGCTGCCGCCGGCCCGCCGCCCACGCATCCGCCATGTCGACGCCGAGGAACTGCAGCAGTCCGAAGCCGGTCGCCACGAGGCTCCACGCGACGGTCGCAGCCGCGACGAGCTCCCAATCCGTCCGGCGCCGCAGGATCAGCGGGGCGGAAAATGCGAGCAACGCGTATTCCGAGAACTTCACCGCCGTGACGAAGTGCACGAGCGAGCCGGAGCGGACGAGGATCCACAGGATCAACGAGACCGACGCGATCCACAGCGTCAGCGCTGGACGGAGAGGGGCGAATCCGGCCCGCAACCCCTCGCGGAGCGCGACGACCGCGACGACCACGACCGCAGCGTCGGACAGCTCGAGCCCGAGGTGCGTCGACCCGAGCGGCACCCTCACTCCCGGCTGATACTTGATGTGTAGGAACAGGAAGGGGACTGCCAACGCGAGGGCGGCGGCGCCGGGGCTCACGCCCGACCGCGCCACGGAGCGCGCCCTCAGCGCCAGGGTCTCCGACACGGCCACGGAACGAGTCTAGGTATAGCCCTACCTAGAATGGTCGTCCTAATGCGCTCGCGGCTCTTCTGGCGCCGGTCGGCGGCAGCCGCTGGGATCTATGCCTCGGTCGTCCTCGGCTTCTTCGGGACGGTGATCGTCGCCCACGCGTTCACGACCCGCGTGCTCGGCTTGTACGCGATCGTCATCGCGGCGACCGGCTTCTTCCAGACGCTGCTCGACCTGACGATCGAGGAGGCGCTGGTCAAGTACGGATTCCGCTTCCAGGAGCGGGAGGACTGGGGGCGGTTGCGGCGCCTCTTCGGCCGAGCACTGCAATTGAAAGTCGCCGGGGGATTGGTCGCCGGCGTGTGTCTGCTCGCGCTGGCGCCGGCCGCCCATGCCCTCTTCGGCGACGATCGCCTGCTGAAGCCGATGCTGATCGCGGCCGCGTTGCCGCTCGTGCAGGCACCGGAGAACGTCGGCGGCGTCGCTCTCATCCTCCGCGGCCGTTACGACATCCGCGCGTTCTTCCTCTTCCTCTCGATGGCGTTGCGGCTCGCGGCCATTGCGATCGGCACGCGCTACGGGCTCACTCAGACGATCGCTGCAATCGTCGTTGCGCAGGTTCTGGCGACCGCGGCAGTGCTCGGCGCCGGCTGGGCGGCGTTCCGGCGCAATCCCCGTGTCGCCGCCGTCCCGATCGGCGAGGAACGCGCGGAGATCACCCGTTTCGTCATGCAGTCCAGCGTGGCGACCGGTGTCGTCGCGCTGCGCAGCACGCTGAGCCCATTGCTTCTGGGTGTCGTCTCGTCGCCCAACCAGGTCGGGTACTTCCGCGTCGCGCAGACACCCCAGCAAGGATTCGCAGCACTCTCGGCGCCCGCGCGGCTCGTCTTGCTGACCGAGCAGACCCGTGCGTGGGAGCGCGGCACGCGCCAGGCGGTCTTTGCCGGCGTCCGCCGCTATTCGCTCGGCGCGGCCGCGGGAGTTCTGGCTGCGGTGCCGCTGCTGCTGTGGCTGGCGCCCGAGCTGGTGAGGCTGTTCTTCACGTCCAAGAACGTGGGTGCGACTGATGCGCTTCGCCTGATCGTCGTCGCCGGCGCGCTCCAGTTCGTCTTCGGCTGGACGAAGAGCTTTCCCGTCTCGATCGGTCGGCCGAAGCTACGGATCTGGGCGCACGGAATCGAGACGCTCGTCCTCATCCCGCTCGTGGTCGTTCTCGGTGCGGTCTGGGGGGCGACCGGCGCCGCCGGCGCGGTGCTCGCCTCCACAGTGGCGTTCATCGTTTTCTGGACCGCGCTCTTCCTGCGGATCCGGCGCGAACCGGCGAGCCAGGGAACACATCCCGCGCAACCAGAGGCGGTGGTTTTGCCGTGAGGGTGTTGATCGTCTCCGGGATCTGGCCGCCCGACGTCGGCGGGCCGGCGAGCCATGCGCCGGATGTGGCGGAGTTCTTGCGCGGTCGCGGTCACGAGGTGGAGGTCGTGACGACGGCCGACGCGCCGCCGGCGGCGCGCCCGTACCCGGTGTTTGCGGTGCCGCAGCGTCACCGCGCCGGCGTTCGGCACTATCGCGGCGCGGCGCTCGTTCACCGGCGCGCGCGGAACGCGGATCTCGTCTACACGACGGGCATGTTCGGCCGCAGCGCTGCTGGGTCGACCCTCGCGCGGAAGCCCTACGTCGTGAAGCTCACCGCCGATCCTGCGTTCGAGCGATCGCGTCGCCGAGGCTTCGTCGAGGGCGACGTCGACGACTTCCAGTTTCACGGCGGTGGACCTGCGGTTGCGCTGTTGCGGTTCGCGCGTGACGTCGAGCTGCGGCATGCCGCCCACGTGTTCACCCCTAGCGCGTACCTGCGCGAGCTGGCACTGGGGTGGGGCGTGGCTTCGGAACGCGTCAGCGTTTTGCCGAATCCCTCTCCCGTGGTGGGCGAGCTAGGTCAGCGGGACGAGCTCCGACGGGAATTCGGTCTGAACGGTGCGACGCTCGCCTTCGCCGGCCGCCTGACGGCACAGAAGTCGCTCGAGCGCGCGCTCGAGGTGGTCGCGGGCGCAGACGGCGTGAAGCTCGTGATCGCCGGCGAGGGCCCGGAGCGCGAACCGCTCCGGACCAGGGCCGGCGAGCTCGGGATCGGCGACCGAGTCACGTTTCTCGGCGCACAGCCCCGCGAGCGCATCGTCGAGCTCTTCCATGCCGCCGACGCCACGATCCTTGCCTCGAGCTGGGAGAACTTCCCGCACACAGTCGTCGAAGCGCTCGCCGTCGGAACGCCCGTGCTCGCGATGCAAGCGGGCGGCGTCGCGGAAGTCGTCCACGACGGCGTCAACGGGCTGCTCGTCGCGGCCGGAGACACTGCGGCGCTCGGCGAGGCGGTCCGGCGCTACTTCGCCGACGACGCGCTTCGCGAGCGATTGCGCGGCGCTGCTGCCGCGTCGGTGGCCGAATACGCGCCCGAGGTTGTCTTCGGCGAGCTGGAGCAGACCCTCCGGCGAATCGCGGGCACGTGAAGCCGCGGGTCCTGTTCGTGTCGCGGCGCATCGCGCTGCCGCTTTCGCCGAGCCTGGCGCGCAAGTGGGACGCGATCGGCGCCGAGCTCGACTACCGCGTGCTTGCGGGCGGCAACGGCCGAAACGGCGCGTTTCATCTGGCCCGAGAGTTGCCGGCGCTCGACGGCCCAGCGTTCTTCGCGGCGCTGCCGCTCCGCATCGCCCGAGAGCTCCGCGACTTCAAGCCGCACGCCGTGCTCGCGCAGGGCGCGCACGAGGCCGCGGCCGCTCTGAGCGCACGCAAGCTCGCGCGTTCCGACACGGCCGTGATCGTCGATTTGCACGGGGACTGGCGCGCACCGACCCGCCTGTACGGGTCGCGGCTGCGCGGACTGCTGAGCCCGGCCGCCGACCGCATCGCGCTCCGAGCGCTGCGCCGGGCGGACGGCATTCGCACGGTGACCGGCTACACCACCGGCCTCATGCGCGAGCTCGGCCTCGAGCCGGCCGACGAGTTTCCCGCCTACATGGACTTCGACTCATTTCTGCAGGAGGCGCCGAAGCCGCTACCCGCAAGTCCGCAGGCGCTCTTCGTCGGCGTGCTCGAGCGCTACAAGAACGTGGACGGGCTTGCCGAGGCTTGGCGACTGGCCGCGCCGCGTGTCCCCGGCACACGCCTCCACCTCGTCGGGTCCGGGACGCTGCAACCCGTCGTCGAGCAACTCGTCCGCGACCTGCCCGCGCAGACGGGCTGGACGGACCGCTTGACGCCAGGGGAGGTCGCGATAGCGCTCGACGACTCGACGCTCCTCGTCCTGCCGTCGCGTTCCGAGGGTATGGGCCGAGTGATCGTCGAGGCCTTCTGCCGAGCGCGACCGGTCGTGGCTAGCCGGGTGGGCGGCATCCCCGATCTGGTCCAGGATGGAACCAACGGGCTCCTCGTCGAACCGGGCGACACGGACGGTCTCGCTGACGCCCTTGTCCGTGTGCTCGACGAGCGTGAGCTGGCCGAGCGGCTCGGTGCGGGAGCGCATTCGAGCGCCGGTCTCTGGACGGTCTCGCCGGAGGACTTCGCCTCCCGGCTGCGGGATCTCGTCGGCCGGATCACGGGGCTAAGCTAGGTCGCCGTGCGCGCAGACCGCTTCAAGCAGGTGCTGAAGAACTCCGTCTATCGAACGATCGGCGAGACCGCGTCCGCGATTGGCGTCAACAGCAACGGGGAGCGCAGCCTGCGCGTGCTCATGTACCACAAGGTCAACGACCTGCCCGGTAATCCGTTGACGATGCCCGTGTCGATCTTCGACGAGCAGATGGATCAGCTGCGCGATCTCGACTACACCGTCGTCGACCTCGACGCCGTGCTCGGCCATTACGTCGACGGGAAGCCTTTGCCGGAACGGGCGGTGCTGATCACGTTCGACGACGGCTATTTCGACAACCTCGACAACGCGGCCGGCGTGTTGCGCAAGTACGGCTACCCGGCGGTCCT
>WNGJ01001085.1_pt1 | contig 26267 bp, 22 predicted proteins | sample 5400611 | NCBI WGS metagenome assembly WNGJ01 (sample SAMN13153375, study PRJNA577476) | soil metagenome | isolation source: 40 cm soil or saprolite under Garry oak tree replicate 1 | place: USA:California | collected 2016-06-15
TGGTAAGGCCCGGCTGATGCCCTGGCTTTCCAGGTAGCTGGCCGCGATCTTCTTCGGCACCACCATGCACCAGGCGTCGATGAGCAGCTCGCGCAGCTCGCCGGCGTCCAGCGCCGGCAGCCGGGCGCGGACCCAGTTGTACCGCTCGTCGCTGCGCAGCGGCATCATGAACTTATCCGGCTCGCTGGCGACCAGCGCGGCGCGCTCCTCCTTGGGAAAGCCGAAGCCAAGCCGCTCCTCGTCGGCCGAGACCGAGGCGTAGACCAGGCTGCCGACCCGGAACTTGGTGTGGTCCCTGATGAGATGTTCGCTGGTGCGCGGCAGCGAGAGCGCGATCCGGCGCACGTCGTCGAGGGTGGCCATGGCAGCCCTCAGAGCCCCAGGACCCGTTCGGCGTTACCGTGGAAGACCAGGTCCATCACGGACTGATCGTAGCCGAGCTCGTCCCACTCCCGCAGGATCCGCTCGTACGGCAGGCTGGGGTGGTCGCTGCCGAACATCATCTTCTCCCGCAGCCTGCCCCTGATGTCGGTGCGCAGCGAGGACGGGAAGTACTTGGGCGCCCAGCCGGAAAGCTCCCAGTACACGTTGCCCTTGTGCAGCGCGACCGCGGTCATCTCATCGGTCCACGGCCAGCCCGGGTGAGCCGCGATGATGGTCAGCGAGGGGAAGCGGGCGGCCAGGTTATCGATGGCGAGCGGCCGGGCGTGCTCGATCCTGGCGCCCAGGCCGCCGGGCATGCCCGCGCCCATCCCTGTCGTCCCCACGTCGATCATCACCGGCACGTTCAGCCCGGCGATGGTCTCGAACAGCGGGTTCAGGGCCGGCTCGTCGACCGCGTAGTGCCCCATGATCGGATGGAAGTGGAAGCCGAGCACGTGGTACTCCCGCACCGCGGTGACCGCCCCGGTGATCGCCTGCTCGCCCTTGAACGGGTCGATCGCCCCCCAGGCCTGGATAAACGTGCCCGGGTGCCGGTCGCGCAGGGCGGCGACGTAGTCGTTCCCGCACGGTGGGGCGCCGGTCACCGACTCGATGTCGAAGGCGACGAGAACCGCCTCGACCCCGGCCGAGGTGACGTCGGCGACGACCTCGTCCTCCGGCTTGCCGGTCCAGGTCTTGCCCCAGTATTTTCCCAGCGCCTCGACGTAGGGACCCTGGGAGGCGATCCACACGTCGGTCCCCGGATAGCAGTGCAGGTCGATCTTTCTCATCCTTCGCTCGCTCTGCTTTCCCCGCTCGCCTCCGGGCCGCTCTTGAGGCGGCTCCTTCCCTCGTCGCTCCTTCGTCGCTCCTCAGTCCAGTCGCCGCCGCGGCCCTTTGGCTCGCGGGAGGGCTCGCTCAGGATGGCGGCGAGGTCCTTCTTGGACACCTTGCCGAAGCCGGATAGCGGCAGGGTGTCGAAGAACGCCAGCCGTTCGGGCAATTTGAACTTGGCGATCTCGAAGCCGAGCAGGAAACTGACGAGTTCCCCGAGGATGAGGGACTGGCCCGGCCGCAGCACCAGGCAGGCGCACATCCGCTCGCCGAGGACCGGATCGGGGTAGGGCACGCAGGCCACGTTGAGCACGGCCGGGTGGGCCAGGATGAGGTTCTCCACCTCCTCCGCGCTGATCTTCTCGCCACCCCGGTTGATGAGGTCCTTGACCCGGCCCTCGACGACGTAGTTGCCGGACGGCATCTTCCTGAGCAGGTCGCCGGAGCGGTAGAACCCGTCGGGGGTGAACGCCCGGGCGTTGTGCTCGGGGGAGCGGAAGTAGCCGCGCAGCGTGTAGGGGCCGCGGACGATCAGCTCGCCGGGCTCGCCGTCGGGCACCACGTTCCCGTCCTCGTCCACCAGGAAGACCTCGTCGTCCGGCGAGGCTGGCCGGCCGCAGGTCTCGCGGCGCACGTCGGGCGGGTCGGACGACCGGACGAACATGATCAGGCCCTCGGCCATGCCGAAGTTCTCCTGGATGAAGCAGCCGGGCAGGGCGCGCTCGGCCCGCAGCCGGACCTCGGGCTGCAGCCGCTGGCCGCCGCTCTGGATCACCCGCAGCGAGGACAGGTCGTACTCGGTGATCGACGGGTCGTCGATCCACCGGATCAGCAGCGCGGGCACCAGGTGGACGTGCGTCACCCGGTGCCGCTGGATCAGCTCGAAGACGTCCCGCGGGCGGGTGCTCGTGGCCAGCACGACCGTTCCGCCGGACAGCAGGAAGCCCTGCAGGCCCGGGCAGCCGAGCGGCAGGTTGTGCTCGATCGGCAGCACGTCGAGCAGCACGTCGCCCTCGCCGATCTCGCAGGCCGCGGCGGCGATCTTCGAGTTGTACAGGTAGTCGTTGTGCGAGCGGGGGATGAGCTTCGGGATCCCGGTCGTGCCGCCGGAGAGCAGGAACAGGGCCGGGTCGGCCGGGTCGATGCTGATCTGGTCAAGTGCCGCCCGGCCGGCCCGCGGTTCGCGTTCGAGCAGGTCCTCCAGGGACAGGAACTGCGGGCCGAGCGCGGGGGCCGGCCCCTGCACCAGGCAGAGCTCGAGGGTCGGCTGGCCGGCCATGATGCCCGCCGCCATCGCGGTGAAGTCGAAGCCGCGAGCGGCGGCGGGGACGGCCAGCGCCCGGGCGCCCGATATCTCGGCGAACTGGGTGATCTCCCGCTTGCGGTGCCCCGGCAGCGCGAGCACCGGGGCGGCCCCGATCCGCTGCAGCGCGAAGTACAGGTAGGCGAACACGGCCGTGTTCGGCAGCTGGACGATGACCCGGTCCAGCGGCCCGAAGCCCAGGTCGAGCAGGACCCGGGCCAGGCGCGCCGAGCGCTCGTCCAGCTGCCGGTAGGTCACCGGGCCGTCGTCGTCCGCCACCGCCACCCGGTCCGCGTACTTGGCCAGCGCGCCGGTGAAACCCTCGAAGAGCGGCCGGTCCTCCCAGTAGCCGAGGTCCCGGTAGCGGGCGGCGAACTCGGCCGGGAACGGCGTTACCCCATCGAGCATGCGAGTGATCCCCTTACCTGGTGGCCCGGGTCGAGCCCGCGCGGAGGGCGGACAGTGCGGCGGCGACCGCCATGAATCCCATCGAGCTGGGCGTAGATGGCCAGGCCGCCCACCTGGCTGGCCAGCCGATTCGCGGCGGTGCCTGGGCCTTTGCCGACGGCCGGGTCACCCGGGGGACGGACACGCGGTTAGCTTAACTTGCGCTGCGGGGGGTGCCAGGGGGGTCGACCCCCCGTGGCAGGAACGGTATCTCGCTTATCGGACGAGGACTACGCTAGGGAATGGCACTTCCGGGTGAAGGGGCTCCTCACTTGGCGAGGGATGAGAATTGCGTCGGCTCCGTCGGCGTACTCATTGTGGGCACACGAGGCGACGCCGGACCAGGTGAAGTGCTTATCAAGATCCGCGGCGGTTCCGAGGCCTTCCTGGCCTGGTCCGAGAAGCCGCTGCCCAGGGGGGCGACCGTCCTTGTTATTGAGTCGCGCGGAGCGCGGGCGGTCGACGTCATCGAGTGGGAGGATGCACTCGGCGAAAGTCCGCGCGTTCCGGGGTTATTTTCTGTTTAGGAGATGAACGAGGATGTTCGGTTATCGTGTTCCGGCCCCCGACGAGGCCATGTTGATTTCCGGACGAGGGGGCGGCCCGCAGGGCGCGCCGTTCCGGGTGATAATCGGCCACGGCGCCTTCGTCACGCCCGTGTTCCGTAAGGTCCGGTACCTCACCCTGTCCATGCAGGAGGCCGAGGTCGCGGAGACCTGCGTGACCAAGCAGGGCATCTCGCTGAACGTGCGCTCGGTGATCGCGTTCAAGGTCGGCAACGACGAGGAATCCATCGTCAACGCCGGCCAGCGTTTCCTGTCGGATCAGGACCAGATGTCGGTGCTGACCGGGCGGATCTTCGCCGGCCACCTGCGCTCGATCATCGGCTCGATGACCGTCGAGGAACTCGTCACCGAACGGCAGAAGCTGGCCACCGAGGTGCTCGACGGCTCGAAGGCCGAGATGGCCAGGATCGGCCTGATCGTGGACTCGCTGCAGATCCAGTCGATCGACGACATGGGCGCCGGGTACATCGCCGCGATGGCCGCGCCGAACAACGCCGCCATCCAGCGGCAGGCGAAGATCGCGCAGGCGGCGGCGGACCAGGCGGCCGCGGAGGCGCAGCAGGCATCGGCACGCAAGCAGGCCGAGTTCGCCCGGGAAACCTCCGTCGTGCAGGCCCAGTACAAGGCCGAGGTAGACAGGGCGCAGGCCGAGGCGGCTCAGGCGGGCCCGCTGGCGCAAGCGAATGCCCAGCGGGCGGTGATCAACGCGCAGGCCGAGCTGGCTCAGCAGCAGGCGCAGCTGCGGCAGCAGCAGCTGGTGTCCGAGGTGGTCAAGCCGGCCGAGGCAGAGGCCGAACGGATCAGGATCCTCGCCCTGGCCGATGCCGAGCGCACCCGCATCCAGGCCGAAGCGGCCGCGTCCAACAACCGCGTCGCGCTCGACCAGCTGCTCATCAACCAGCTGCCGCTGATCGTCAAGGAGGCCGCGGCCGGGCTGGCCGGGGCCAACGTGAGCGTGCTCAACGGCGCCGACGGCCTCGGTGAGATCGCCGCCGGGCTGGTCAGCCAGGGCCTGACCATCCTCGATTCGGTCCGCAAGGGGATGCCGGCGCCGCCGCAGGCCAGCGGCGACAACGGGCGCGTGGTGAGCGGCCAGGTGGTGCCGGACAGCCCGGCCGGTTCGGCCCGCGGCTAGCCGCGTCCGCCGGCGCCCGGCCGGCAAATCTGGCTATTTGCTGACGTCCTGGCAAGTGCCGCGCTAACCCGAACGCCTCTGGCTAGGCTCGCAATCGTGGCAGCAGCGATTACGGCCGTCCATGCCCAGGCGGAAGAAGAAGAGCCGGCGCCGCCATCTGGCGATCGCCGGACGGTGGCGCTGGCCGCCGTCTATTACCTGCTGGCCGCGCTGGCGGTCACGCTCTGGCTCTGGCGGGACCCGGCGACCAGGACGGTGCTCGGCAACCCCAACGACGCTGACCAGCTGGCCTGGTTCCTCCGGTACGACGCCGCCGCGATCGGGCACGGGCACCTGCCGGCGCTGGTGACCACCGCGATGAACGCCCCGCAGGGCGTGAGCGTCATGTGGAACACGTTCATGCTGCTGCCCGGGGCGCTGCTGACCCCGGTGACGTTGCTGTTCGGGCCGCAGAGCGCGCTCACGGTGTTCATGACGGCTGGGTTCGCCGGGTCGGCGCTGGCCATGTTCGCCGTGTTGCGGCGCTGGGACGTCAGCGTGGCAACCGCGGCGCTCGGCGGGGCGGTCTACGGGTTCTCCCCGGCGGTGCTGCACTCGGCCATCGGCCATTACGACCTGCAGTTCGCCGTGCTGCCTCCGCTGATCATCGACGTCGGCCTGCGGCTGGCGACCGGCCGGACGAGCGCCGTGCGCGGTGGCCTCTGGCTGGGCCTGCTGGTGACGGCGCAGCTGTTCATCACCGAGGAGATCCTGGCCGTCACGGCCATAGCCGGGATCGTTCTCATCGCCGTGCTCGCGGCCAGTCGGCCGCGTGCGGTGGCGGGCTCGATCAGGCGGGTGGCGGGCGGCCTGGGCGTGGCGGCGGGCGTGACGGTCGTGATCGCCGGATACCCGCTGGGGGTGCAGTTCTTCGGCCCGCTGCGCGAGCACGGCAGCCCGTTCACGACGGACTTCTTCAAGAACGACTTGTCATCCTTCGTGGCGCCCTCGTCGTACCAGTTCTTCCACACCGCGGGCAGCGCGGCCGCCGCCTCGCGGTACCAGGGGCAGCTGCCCGAATATCTCGGCTACCTCGGCTGGCCGCTGATCATCGTGCTGCTGCTGGCCGCGATCACCGGCTGGCGGCGGCTGCCGGTCCGGGCAACCGCGGTCGCCTGCGTGGTGCTCGGGGTGTTCTCCCTCGGCGGCACCCTGCTGTTCGGCGGGCACGGGCACCCCGCGATCAAGCTGCCCTGGTACTGGCTGCAAGGCCTGCCGCTGCTCAACGCGGCGCTGCCGGACCGGTTCTCCCTCGTGGCGGACGGCGTGGCCGCCGCGCTGCTGGCCTTCGCGGTGGACGCGGCCATCCCGGTCTTCGCCGCCTTCGCCGGGCGCCGGCGGCTGCGGCTGGCCGCCGGCTGGCGCCCGGCCGCGGTGGTGATGTCCGGCGCGGTGCTGGCCGTCTTGCCCATGGTGCCGAAGCCGCTGCCCGTCGCCGCGGCGACTCCGGTGCCGCCCGGCTGGTCGGCGGCGTTCGCCGCACTGCGGCTGCCCGCGTCGGCCAGCGTGCTGGTGGTGCCGATCCCGATGTCCACCTTCACCGAACCGCTGCGCTGGCAGGCTGACACGGGCGAACCCGGCTCGCTGGTCGGCGGGTATTTCATGGGTCCGGCCTGGAACGGGCGCGCGTACACCGACGGGAACGGCACGCCCGCCGCGGGCCTTTACCTGAACACCATGTGGACCTTTTCGCAGGCGGGCCTGCCCAAGGCGCTGACGACCGGGGTCCCGGCGAACGCCCACCCGGGGGCCGCGGGCTACGTGCGGGTCAGGGCCGTGACCGACACGAAGATGCGGGAGCAGATCAGGGCCTGGCGGGTGTCCGCCGTCGTCGCGGTGGCCAAGCCGGACTCGCGGCTAGGCCGTTACCTCACCGTCCTGCTCGGGCCGCCCGCCGTCGTGGCCGGCGACGTGTTGGCCTGGCGGACGTGAGCGGCGTTCTCAGAGGCGATTCATAGCCTGGTCTCGGATTCATAACGAGGGCAGAGGTCGTTCGGCAGGTACGCATAGCCCCGTCGGGCAGTGTGGTCAGTGAAGCCGATACAGACCAGCTAAGAGGAGTTAACGATGACGACCATGCTCTGGATCAACGTGCTGCTGGCTATTCCGTTCATTGCGCTCTGGGCCGGGATCCCCATGTGGCTCGTGCTGCGGCGCCAGGACCGCAAGCCGCGGCCGGCCGCGACGCCCGCCGTCCGGATGGTTCCCGCGGTGCGCCACGAGGACGCCGGCTACCGCCGCGTCGCCTAGCACGCCGTGCACCACGCACACAACTGCAGATCGGCAGCACCGCCGGGTGACGCGGCGGACGCGGGCCGGGAGGCCAGGATGTACGGGCCTCCCGGCCCGCAGTCTTGTGACCCCGCAGTCTTGTGATGTGAGAGGCTGCCGGGATGCTGGCGTTGAGCATCGCGTGCACGGTGGCCGCGGTCGCCTGGGCCTACCTGGTCGCCGGGCACGGCGGGTACTGGCGGACCAGCGAGTGGCTGCCGCGTGTCACCCATGAGCCGGAGGCGTGGCCGGACGTGGTGGCGGTGGTCCCGGCCAGGAACGAGGCCGAGATGCTGTCGGCCACGCTGCCCGCGCTGCTCGGGCAGGAGTATCCCGGGGCGCTGACCGTCATCGTGGTCGACGACGGCAGCTCCGATGGCACCGGCGAGGTCGCCGCGCGGATCGCCCGCGAATCAGGCAGGCCGCTGCGCGTGATCCCCGGCACCCCGCCGCCCGAGCCTGACGAGGGCGACGGCCGCTGGGCGGGCAAGGTGTGGGCCATGGCCCAGGGACTCCGCGCGGCCGGACCGGCCGGCTACGTGCTGTTCACCGACGCCGATATCGCCTGGGAGGCGCATACGCTGCGCCACCTGGTGGCCGCGGCGGAGGGGGACGACCGGGACCTGGTCTCGCAGATGGCCCTGCTCCGGGCGGCTACCGGCTGGGAGCGCGTGGTGGTGCCGGCTTTCGTGTACTTCTTCGCCCAGCTCTACCCGTTCCGGCGGGTGAACGCGCCCGGCTCGCGGACGGCCGCCGCGGCCGGCGGCTGCATGCTGGTGCGCCGCAGCGCGCTGGAGAGATCCGGCGGCCTGGCGCCGATCAGCGGCGCCCTCATCGACGACGTGGCCATGGGCCGCATGATCAAGCGCCAGCGGGGCCGCTGCTGGCTCGGGCTCACCCGGCAGGTGGCCAGCGTGCGCCCGTACCCCCGGCTCGCCAGCTTGTGGCAGATGGTGGCCAGGTCGGCGTACACCCAGCTGAATTACTCCCCGGCGCTGCTGGCCGCGACGCTCATCGGGCTGCTGTTCCTGTACGTCCTGCCGCCGGCCGGCGCGGTCATCGGGCTCGCCGTCCTGCTGGCCGGCGGGTCCGGCCCGGCGGCCCTCGCGGCCGGCGCGGGCCTGGCCGGCTGGGCGCTCATGTCGCTGAGCTACCTGCCCATGCTGAGGCTGTACCGGCTGTCGCCGCTGCGCGCGCCCGGGCTGCCGCTGATCGCCCTGCTGTACGCCGGCATGACCGCCGACTCCGCCCGGCGTCACCACACCGGCCGCGGCGCGCAGTGGCGCGGCCGCACCAACCAGACGCTCGGCGGGCGGCTTCCGCCCGGGCGGGGCCAGCGGGGATGATGGGGCATGGCAGATTGATCCTGGTAAGCGATGACGCTAGAAGGTGGACACGTGACGATCAGCGTTCAGGGCGTGGTGGCCCGCGGTAAGGGCGAGCCGGTCGAGGTGACGACGGTCCTGGTGCCCGAGCCCGGGCCCGGGGAGGCGCTCGTCACCGTGCAGGCGTGCGGGGTGTGCCACACCGACCTGCATTACAAGCAGGGCGGCATCGGCGAGGACTTCCCTTACCTGCTGGGGCACGAGGCGGCGGGCGTGGTCGACGCGGTCGGGCCCGACGTGACCGACGTGGCGCCCGGCGACTTCGTCATCCTGAACTGGCGCGCGGTCTGCGGGCGGTGCCGGGCCTGCAGCCGCGGCAGGCCGTGGTACTGCTTCAGCACCCACAACGCGAGCCAGAAGATGACGCTGGAGGACGGCACCCCGCTGTCCCCGGCGCTGGGCATCGGCGCGTTCGCGGAGAAGACGCTGGTCGCCTCCGGGCAGTGCACCAAGGTCGACCCGGCGATCCCGGCGGCCACCGCCGGGCTGCTCGGCTGCGGCGTGATGGCGGGCCTGGGAGCCGCCATCAACACCGGCGGCGTGACCCGCGGCGACAGCGTCGCGGTAATCGGCTGCGGCGGCGTGGGCGACGGCGCGATCCTCGGCGCCCAGCTGGCCGGCGCGCGGACGATCATCGCGGTGGACGTGGACGACCGGAAGCTGGAGTGGGCCCGCGGTTTCGGCGCCACCGACGTGGTCAACTCGCGGACCGCCGACCCGGTCGCCGCGATCAGGGAGTTGACCGGCGGCTTCGGCGCGGACGTGGTGATCGAGGCCATCGGCCGGCCCGAGACCTACGAGCAGGCGTTCTACGCCCGTGACCTGGCCGGCACGGTGGTCCTGGTCGGCGTGCCGACACCGGAGATGCGGCTGGAACTGCCGCTGCTCGACGTGTTCGGCCGCGGCGGGGCACTCAAGTCCTCCTGGTACGGGGACTGCCTGCCCAGCCGCGACTTCCCGATGCTGGTCGGCCTGCACCTGGCCGGGCGCCTCCCGCTGGACAAGTTCGTGTCGGAGACGATCGGCCTCGGCGACGTCGAAGAGGCCTTCGCCCGGATGGGCCGCGGCGAGGTGCTGCGCAGCGTCGTGACCCTGTGAACCACGCCCGGAAAACCACGCCTCGGTGAACCACGACGGCGCCGCGGACCCCGCCGCTCGCATCGCGATGTGGTCGGGGCCGCGGACCGTGTCCACCGCGCTGATGCGGGCCTGGGAGAACCGGCCGGACACGGTGGTCACCGACGAGCCGCTTTACGCCTTCTACCTGGATCGCACGGGCATCGACCACCCGGGGCGGGACGAGGTGATCGCGAGCCAGCCCACCGACTGGCGGGTGGTGCTGACCCGGCTGACCAGCGCCCTGCTGCCCGCCGGGGCGGTGATCGGCTACGCCAAGCACATGACCCATCACCTGCTGCCCGAGGTGGATCGGGCCGCGCTGGCCCCGTTCCGGCACGCGCACCTGATCAGGGACCCGCGCGAGCTGCTCGCGTCCTACGCCCGGGTGCGGGCCGAGCCGACGCTGGCCGACCTCGGGCTGCGGCAGCAGGCGGAGATCTTCGAGACGTTCGGCGGCCCGGTGGTCGATTCCCGCGACCTGCTCACCGATCCCGAGGGCGCGCTGCGCGCGCTTTGCCAGGCACTCGGCGTGCCCTTCGACGGCCGGATGCTGGCCTGGCCGGCCGGGCCGCGGGACAGCGACGGGGTGTGGGCGCCCTACTGGTACGACAGCGTCCGGTCTTCGACCGGTTTCGCCGCCTACCGGCCGCGGGCCGGGCCGCTGCCCGCCCGCCTCGAGCCCCTCGCGGAACAGTGCGCGCCGTACTTCGCCCGGCTCCACCGCTACCGCATAACCAGCCACCAAGGACAATATGAGCGAGCCAAAGGCAGCGCGGTGCCGCCTGGACTGAGGAGCGACGAAGGAGCGACGAGGGAAGGCGGCACCTAAAGGCGCCGCCGGAGGCGAGCGAATAGGGAGAAACCTTGCTGCAGGTCTTCGATGAGCGTAACCGCGACCTCATCGTCAACGTGGGCGGCAGGCTCACCCACCGCGACCGGGCCGCGGTGAGCCCGTTCGACTCCGTCGTCCAGGGCGGCGACGCGGTCTGGGAAGGGCTCAGGCTGTACGACGGGAAGATCTTCCGGCTGGACGAGCACCTGGCCAGGCTGCGCGCCTCGGCCCGGGCGCTGGCGTTCGGCCAGGTTCCCGCCGACGAGGAGGTCACCGAGGAGATCAGGCGCACGCTCGCCGCGAACAGCATGCGGGACGGCGTGCACATCAGGCTCACCCTCACCCGCGGGGTCAAGGTCACCTCGGGCATGGACCCCCGGCTCAACCAGGCCGGGCCGACGCTGATCGTGCTGGCCGAGTGGAAGGACCCGGTGTACGACGCGGCCGGCATCACGCTGATCACCGCGAGCGTGCGCCGCCCGGCGCCGGACTGCCTCGACCCGAAGATCCACCACAACAACCTGCTGCCCTCGATCCTGGCCAAGATCGAGGCGAACGTGGCCGGCGCCGACGACGCGGTGATGCTCGATCACCGCGGCTTCATCGCCGAGACCAACGCCACGCACGTCTTCATGGTGACCGGCGGGATGCTGGCCACGCCGACCACGGTGTCCTGCCCGGAGGGCATCACCCGGGCGACGGTGCTCGAACTGGCCGCCTCGGCCGGGATCGGCTGCGCGACGGGCGACTACACGCTGCCCCAGCTCTACACCGCCGAGGAGGCGTTCGTGACCGGCACCATGGGCGGCCTCGCCCCCGTCGTGTCCGTCGACGGCCGCCCCATCGGCGACACCACCCCCGGCCCCGTCACGAAACGCCTCACCGCCCTGTACGCCAACCTAACCGCCACCACCGGCACCCCTGTCACCTGACCCCCCACCCGCCCCGCCTCCTGCCCGCCCCCATTGAAGTCGGTGTGCCCCCGGGTACGTTCTTGCGTACCCGGGGGCACACCGACTCGGGCGGGCGGGACGCGGGCGGGACGCGAGAGCAGGGTGTGACGCACGGGAGGATGGCCGGGCGGAGGCGGGAGGGGCGGACGGGGCTCGTTCGGGTTAATCGCTCTTGATCTTGCCGTCTTCTAGTTCCAGGACGGAATCGGCGATGCCGATGAGGTTCGGGTCGTGGGTGGCCACCAGGGCGGTCACGCCCTCGGACTGGACGACGGCGCGCAGCAGGGCATGATCTGCTTCCCGGTCTCCGAATCGAGCTGGCCGGTGGGCTCGTCGGCGAGCAGCACCTGCGGGCTCCCGGCCAGCGCCCGGGCGATCGCGACCCGCTGCTGCTGGCCGCCGGACAGCTCGCCGGGCCGCTGCCTGGCGTGCTCGCCGAGGCCGAGCAGCGTGGTCTTCCCCGAGTGCTGCCGCGACAATCACCATGCGGTGAGCGTTCATCCGGGGCAGTGTCAGCGAACCCCGTGTAAGGCCCGTCAGGACTTCGAGCCTACGATCCGGGCTGGCTGATAAAAAGGGTGCGTACGTGACCTGGTACCCGCCTGAAACCAGGCGGGGATGCGAAGGGGCTGCGAGTGTCCGTCATCGTCATTACCGGGGCCGCGGGCCTCGTCGGGTCCATGTTGCGGCCGCGGCTGGCCCGGCCCGGGCGCACCCTGCGCGTGCTCGACGTCGCCCCGCTGACGGCCGGGCCGGGCGAGGAGGCCATCCGGGCGTCGGTGACCGACATGGACGCCATGACGGCCGCCTGCCAGGGAGCGGACGCCGTCATCCACCTGGCCGGGATCCCAGGCGAGGCGTCCTGGCCGCGCATTCTCGACCTGAACATCAACGGCAGCTACGTGACGTTCGAGGCGGCCCGGCGGGCCGGGACGCCGCGGGTGATCTTCGCCTCGTCCAACCACGCGGTGGGATTCACCGCGCGTTCGGCCTTCCCTGTGCCCGACTACGCGTTCCCCGCGCCGGACACCTACTACGGCGTCTCCAAGGCGACCGTCGAGGCGCTGGCCGCGATGTACCACCACCGCTACGGCCTGGACGCGATCTGCGTGCGGATACTGTCCTGCTTCCCGCGCCCGAAGAACGTGCGGATGCTGTCCACCTGGCTGTCGCCCGATGACGCGGGCCGGCTCTTCGAGGCCTGCCTGACCGCCGGGCAGCCCGGGTTCCGGGTCGTCTTCGGGGTGTCCGCCAACACCCGCGGCGGCTGGGTCTCGCTGGCCGAGGCGAGGGCGCTCGGCTACGAACCCCGGGACGACGCGGAGGCCTTCGCCGCCGAGATCATCGCGGAGCAAGGCGAGCCGGACCCGGAGGACCCGGTCCTGCGCTACCTGGGCGGCGAGTTCACCCTCCCCGATGCCCAGGTCCCCCAGGCCTAGCGCGGGACGCCCCGGCCGCATCCCGGTTCCCGCAGCTAGTGCTGGCGTTCCTCGTCGTGGTGGATCCGGTCGAGGCAGATCGCGATGCAGATGATGAGGGCGTCGTTCTCGCCCGGTGCCACGTCGACGCCGTAGGTGTCACGGAGCCGGAACCACGCCCGGGAGATCCAGGCGATGACCTGCCGGCCGTCGCGGATCTCGAAGTCCTTGTCGATGAGGTTCCCGACCGCCTCCAGCCGCCCGCGGCCGGGGATGTCGATGACCGCGCGGTGGTGCAGCGGCGATATCACCGCCTTGTGCACCGTGGCCACCGCGCCGTCGTACTCGATTTCCATCGCGTCGGTGAAGGTGAGGAACCGCTTGCGGATGATCGCCAGGGTGTCGCCCGAGGCGTCCTTGAGCTCGAAGGTCTCGCGGAGCCTGAGCGCCTTGCCGTCGACGAGGAAAACCTTGCTGCCTTGCTCGTCGGTGACCCAGAAGTCGTCGGTGATCGAGAAGAGCCGTTCCCGCACGAGATAGCGCATACCCGACAGGCTATCCAGCGTCGGCCGTGCCACTGGCCCGGTACTCGTCCCAGCTGGCCTGGATGCCGGAGAGTTCCTTGGCGACGAAGTCGAAGAAAGCGGCATGGGAGGCCAGCCGGGCGCCGGCCGGGGTGTCCGGGCCCACCAGGTCGATGCCCTCCCTGATCAGCGCGGTCCAGCGGGTCATCACCTGGTCGCGCAGCCGGAGCATGTCGTGCCATACGTCGTCGGGCATCCGGTAGTAGTCCCGGCGTGATCCCGGCACCCGCTCCTTGTGCACCAGGCCCAGCTGGATCAGGTAGCGCACCGCGCCGGATACGGCCGCCGGGCTGATCCGCAGCATCCCGGCCAGCTCGGCGGCGGTGAGGCGGCCGGCGTCGGTGACCATGAGGGCGACGAAGACCCGCGACGGCATGGGCGGCATGCCCGCGGCGACCATGACGGAGGCGAACCGCTCGATGTAGCCGAACAAACGGTCCTGCGAGCCTGAGTCGTCGGGCATCGTGACGTCACCTCCAGGTAAAAGCGTACCGTATTTCGAAGATTCATAATTCAGTGAAAACTGTGTAAGCTGAGTTCATGACGAACGCGATCGAGGTGCGCGCGCTGCGCAAGTCGTTCGGCCGGACGCAGGCGCTCGACGGCCTGGACCTGACCGTCCGGACCGGTGAGGTGCACGCCTTCCTCGGCCCGAACGGGGCGGGCAAGACCACCACCATCCGCATCCTGCTTGGCCTGCTGCGCAAGGACGGCGGCGAGGCCAGCCTGCTCGGCGGCGACCCGTGGCGGGACGCGGTCCGCCTGCACGCCAGGCTCGCCTACGTGCCCGGTGACGTGACCCTGTGGCCGGCCCTGACCGGCGGCGAGATCATCGACCTGCTGGCCCGGCTGCGCGGCTCGCAGTCGGCCATCGACCCCAAGCGCAAGGACATGCTGATCGAGCGGTTCGCATTGGATCCGGCCAAGAAGGCGCGGGCCTACTCCAAGGGCAACCGGCAGAAGGTGGCGCTGATCGCGGCCCTGGCCAGCGACGCCGAGCTGCTGGTGTTCGACGAGCCGACGGCCGGGCTCGACCCGCTGATGGAGGCGACCTTCCGCGAGTGCGTCGACGACGAGCGGCACCGCGGCCGCACCGTGCTGCTGTCCAGCCACATCCTGGCCGAGGCGGAGGCGCTGTCGGACCGGGTGACGATCATCCGCGACGGCCGGACGGCCGAGACGGGCACGCTGGCCGAGATGCGCCACCTCACCCGGACGACGGTGGACGCCGAGCTGGCCGGCCCGGTCAGCCTGGACGGCCTGCCCGGTGTCCACGCGGCGGATGTTCACGGCACCAGGCTGCACTGCGAGGTGGATCCCCCGGCGCTGAACGACGTGCTGGCCCGCCTCACCGCGGTCGGCGTCCTGTCTCTGGTGTGCCGGCCGCCGACGCTGGAGGAGTTGTTCCTGCGTCATTATTCATCCGAACGGACCGGGCCGGGAGCTCAGCCATGACCGTTCTTGCCGGGACCGGGGCGCTGGCCAAGCTCGCCTTCCGCCGGGACCGGATCATGCTGCCGGCCTGGGTCTACGTGATCACCGCGCTGGTGGCCAGCAACTCCTACAGCCTGAACAAGCTCTACCCCACCGCCGGGGCCCGGGCGGACCTGGCGGCCAGCGGCGGCCGCAATCCGGCACTGGTCTTCCTGTACGGCCGCCTGTCCGGCGACTCGCTGGGCGCGGTGAGCGCCTGGCGGTACGGGGTGTGGGCCGCCATCTTCGCCGCGCTGATGAGCGTCTTCCTCGTGGTCAGGCACACCAGGGCCGACGAGGAGACCGGCCGGCTCGAGCTGGTCGGTTCGGCGGCGGTGGGCAGGCTGGCCGCGCTGACCGCTGGCCTGCTGGTCGCCGTGGCGGCGAACGTGGCCCTGGCGCTGCTGCTGGCCGTCGCGCTGATCTTCCTGGGGTTGCCGGCCGCGGGCTCGGTCGCCTTCGCGCTGGCCATCACCACCTGCAGCCTGGCGTTCGCGGCGGTGGCCGCGCTGACCGTCCAGCTCGCCGCGGGCGCCCGCGCGGCCCGGGGGATGGCGATCGGCGTGCTCGGCGCCGCGTACCTGCTGCGGGCGGTCGGCGATGTGGCCGGCTCAACCGGGCCCTCCTGGCTGACCTGGCTCTCCCCGCTCGGCTGGACCGAGTTCGTCCGGCCGTACACGGCCGACCGGTGGTGGGTCCTGGCCCTGCCGCTGGCCCTGACGGCGGCGGCCGTCGCCGCCGCGTACGTGCTGGCCGTGATCCGCGACTACGGGGCCGGGCTGCTGCCGGACCGGCCCGGGCGCGCCAACGCCTCCCGCTGGCTGCGCGGACCGCTCGGCCTGGGATGGCGGCTGCAGCGGGGAACGCTGCTCGGCTGGGCGGCCGGCTTCGCGTTCACCTTCGCCGCCAGCGGCGCCGCCGCCAAGGGGATCGGTTCGCTGCTCGGCGGCAGCACGCAGCTCAGGAACGCGTTCACCAGGCTCGGCGGGCAAGCCGGCATCACCAACGCCTACCTGGCCGCGATCATGTCGCTGGCCGGGCTGGCCGCCGCGGCGTACGCGACGTCGGCGGTGCTCCGGCTGCGCACCGAGGAGACCGAGGGCCGGGCCGAGCTGCTGCTGGCCACGGCGACCGGACGGATCCGGTGGGGGCTCAGCTATGTCGTGGTGGCCGTCTTCGGCACCGCGGTGCTGCTCGCCGTGGGCGGCCTGGCCGCGGGTCTCGGCTACGGGCTGCGCACCGGGTCGGCGGGACCGGAGGTGGCGCGGCTGCTCGGCGCGGCCGCGGCTCAGCTGCCCGCGTCGCTGGCCGTGGCGGGGATCGCGGTGGTGCTGCTCGGGACGGCGCCCCGGGCCTCGGTGGCCGGCGCGTGGACGGTGCTCGGCGCCGTCGTGGTGATCGCCCTGTTCGGTCAGGTGCTGCGGTTGTCCCACTGGGTGCTCGACATCTCGCCGTTCACGCACGTGCCGAAGCTCCCCGGCGGCCCGGTGCCGGCGGCGCCGCTGCTCTGGCTGAGCCTGGCCGCCCTGGCGTTCGCCGCCGCCGGCCTGGCCGCCCTGCGCCGCCGCGACATCGGCTGACCCTTGGTAACAAGGCGCTGATGCTCAACTGCACCCGCTACAACGCCCCGGTGCGGCTCTCACCTCGCCGCCGACCAGCGGAACAGCTTCTGATCGCCGGACCAGCTCTGGGTAAGCCGGTCCCGCGGTCGGCTATTCCGCCCGGGTTAACCACCAGACTCTGCCCCGCTTCTGGTGACGGTAACGAAGGGCGCAGACCGGCGGCGGCGAGTCGTTCGGGCAGGGTGTGCAGCCGCTCGAGCGGCTCGGCGCTGTAGACGAAGCGCACGTGCCGGGCGGCGACGCCGGCGCCCCAGCCAGTCATGGGCGTCGCCGCGATCGCGGCGTCGCGCAGCAGTGTCCGCGAGACCTCCGCTGGGTCGCGGCCGAGCGCTGCGACGTCGAGTAGCAGCGACCAGCCGCCGGCCGGGCGGATAAACGGCAGGCCGGTCGCGCAGATCAGGTCGCGGCGGCGCTGGAGCTCAGCGACGCACTCAGATACGTGGGCGTGGTCGCCGCGCAGCACGGCGGTGGCACCGGCGCGGGCGATGCCGACGGGCGTGGTGGTGTTGTAGACGTGCGCCCAGCTGACCGCTTCGATGAGTGCACGCGGCCCGGCAACCCAGCCGACCCGCCAGCCGATCATGCGGAACTCCTTGGAAAGTGAGCCGATCACGAGCGTGCGCTCGGTCATGCCGGGCTGGCGTATGGGGTGCAGCAGCGGGCGCTGGTCGAACAGGATCCTCTCCATTGCGCCGTCGTAGATCAGCAGCAGGTTGTGTTCGCGGCACAGCCGCGCGATCTCGTGCCAGTCGCCGGCGTCGAGCACGGCACCGGACGGCATTGACGGGCTCATCAGCAGCATCACCGTGGTGCGGGGCGAGACTGCGGCGGCTAGCGCGTGCCGGTCCAGCCGCCACTCACCATGGACCACCTGGTACGGCACGAAACGCGGCACACCGCCGGCTAGTCGTACCCGGTTGACCAGGCCGGCGTAGGTCGGGTCGGTGAGGATCACCTCGTCGCCGGGGTCGACCGTGGCGAGCAGGCAATCGAGCGCCGCTTCGGTGCCCCCGCTGGTGATGACGATCTCGGTTGCCGGGTCGTACGCGTGGCCGCAGCGCCCGGCTAGCAGCTCGGAGACCGCGGCGCGCAGGTCGTCGTCGCCGGTGAACGGCAGCCAGGAGTTCGCCTTGGGAGTGGCCAGCGCGGCCGCGGTGGCCGGCACGGCCTCTGGCGGCAGCGGCAGGTCGGTGTCCAGGTTCTCCAGCCGCAGCACCGGCCAGCGGCCGGTCGCGTTGTCTGCCTCGCGGGCCACCCGGTCGATGCCGAAGCCGATGACGCCGGCCATCCGCCCGGCTGTTTTAATCGTCATATCTGGCTACTATAATGACATCGTGCCGCCGCCACCAGCGGCCCGCATCGCCGCCAGCTTGCGCACCCTCCGGCAGCGCCAGGGCCTATCGGTCGCGCAGCTCGCCGAGCGCAGCGGCGTCGCCCGGGCCACCTTGACCAAGCTCGAGGCCGGCCAGGGCAATCCGACCATCGACACCCTCTATGCGCTAGCCGATACACTCGGCACCGCACTCGGCGACCTGATCGATGAGCCATCCGCCCGGATCGAGGTGATCCGGGCCGGTGAAGGTATCCGGGTGCGCGGCGCGGTCACCGCCCGCCTGCTGGACCGCATCAACGGCCGGGCCCTGGCCGAGCTCTACGAGGTCACGTTCGCCACCCGCGCCCGCCGGGCTGGCCCCCACCCGGCCGGCGTCGTCGAGTCGCTCATCCTGACCAGCGGGCGGCTGCGGGCCGGCCCGGCCGAGCACCCGGTCGAACTATCGGCCGGCGACTTCGTGCGCTTCCCAGGGGACGTGCCACACCTGTACCAGGCGATCGGCGCGCCAGCCCGCGGCATCCTCGTGATGAGCCATCCCTAGCTCACCGGCGCCTGGCTTTCCTCCCGCATTGGCCGCCGGCCCCGGCCACCGACGGAACCAGCGCTTTGCCTGTGCCTCCGCGGGCGCCGCCGGCCCAAGCCCAGGCCGACAGCCACGGCGGCGCGTGCCAGGCCAGAGGAACTCCTCGACCCCGATGCCAGCGGGCGGGATCACGGTCCTCAACTGCCGGTCCCCGCTCTGATCCGGTCTCGTCCTGCCTGGTATGACGCCCGGTCACCGCCGCGCTCACCGGTCCTGGCCTGGCCGTGCGCAACCTCAGAGCCTGCGAGCGGACGCCTTACGTCTTGTCCGTCCTGCTGGGGTCTCAGCCGTTCACTGCCGAAGGCCCGGAGCCGCCGGGTTCCTGGATTTCTATCACGCTGCGTCATCGGCGTTCAGCTTCAGGCCAGACACGCCTCCCCGGTCGTCCGGGACGCCCTGGCGGGCGACCAAATTGGTCGTCCAAGACACGCGAGAACGGATGTCCTGTCACGTCGCGCCAATCCGCATGCCATGCTCAAGATCGCTGGCCTGCCGCCCCGTCGACCTCATCTGCCGATGAGCGGGCGTCCGGGTACCTGTGTGCCGTTGCTCCTAGAGATCGCACTCCAGACAACTAAATTTAGGCTCGTTCGCTCACCCGTGCGCGAGCAACTTTCTGCCCTTCGTACATCCAGAGAGCGGCGCACGCCTAGACTTGGCGAGGCACGCCTCGGCGCGATGGGCGGCCTTGGCCGAGATCCTCCACACAGAGTTTCGTGGCGTATCTTCCGCGGCTGACCAGGGACGGCACTGCAGCCGTCGCATCGGAGAACATGTGATGACTAGCAACGCTCCAGGTAACCACCCATCGGCCTTCGCGCGCCGCCTTGTCCTAGTAGACGGGGATAACCTAATCGCCGCATGCCGCAACGATTCACATCTTGAGGGACAGCCACTGAACGAACTCGTCGCCGATCTACTGTCCTTCACCGGATATGTCTCGATGCAAATCTTTGTGAGCCCGGCGGTCTTTAAAGCACGCCCAGAGGCGCAGGAGATCTTTCAAAATACTAATGCTATAGTCAATTGGATTACGGGGCCATCTTCAGAAATTGACGCGGCACTCATAGCTGCTGGCACGACCGAGCTCCCGAATATCGATGAGCTTATTCTAGTAAGCGGCGACTCGGGTTTCATTCCCCTTCTGGAGAGCGCTCGATCCTCTGGCGTAAAAACAACGGTAGCCGCGCTTCCCATTAGTGTCAGCTCGGCTCTCGCTGCAGCGGCCGACAAAGTAGTCGATCTGCGCATATGGAAAGGCCGCGATTTGATAACTCTAGACTTCGCCTCCACCGCCCTTCCGCCAAGAAATCAGTATTTTGTGGGTAGAGAAGCTGAGGTGATTAAACTAGTATCATTGCTGAGCTCAGAATCTCCCCCGCCCGTGTTGCTAATCACAGGATTGGGCGGTGTAGGCAAGACTGCGTTGGCCATTGAAGCTGCCTATCGCGTGGCAGGCGAGTTCCCGGATGGTACGATCTATGTTAACCTGGGAGGAACTGCACCGAACTCTTTTCAAACTGCCGATCTCCTTGGCGCGCTGCTTACTGACCTAAATATTGTATCTTCCTTGCCTGAACCTGGTGAAGAGCGAGTTGCTACATTTCATTCATGGTTGGCCAGCCGGAAAGCGCTAATTCTCTTGGATGACGCCGGAGATGAGTCTCATATTCGCCAATTGCTACCCGGTAACTCTCGGTCTGTGGTCATCATAACTAGTCGGCGGCGTGCGCTAGGACTGGATGAGGCAACTGTCATGGTTCTCGACGTACTGCCAGCTGACGCGTCGGTAGTACTACTCGAGCGGAGCAGTGGATCTACTATTCCCGCCACCGAACCAGATGCGGCATTTGCGCTTGCTGCAGAGCTTGGCTACCTCCCCTTGGCGCTAGATCTAGCTGGACGGGTGATCGCGCAGGAACGCATAACTTTCACGGAGTACATGCGGCGCCTCTCGGAGATTCCAACTCGTACGGACGCGGCAGGTTCAAGCGTGTGGCAGGTGATCGACTTGGCCTATAAGCGGCTTGCACCTCTAGCGGCTCGTGTTATCAGACGGCTTTCACTTGTAGATGAGGGTGAGCAAATTCCATTCGACCTGATCTCGTTTCTCCTAAATCAAGAGGAGCAAGAGAGTATATCGGGGGCGTTGGACCAGCTTGCGGAGCTCGGCCTAATTTATCGAGTGACGAATGACTCTTTCGCTCTTCACGCCGCGGTGCGGGAATTTGCGAAGCGTCTTGCTGCGGTTGAAGATCCGCAAGATGAGGTTACCGCTGCCCGAGATCGAGCGCGTCGTTATTTTCTCCTTCAGCGAGGCTACCGGCCCCAGCCTGAGCCGCTGATCACGCGGGACTATTGGACGCTTAATGACGAATTGTCTTACCGGTATTATGGTGACGCGATAGCGGAGTTCATTCGGCATCGTCAGACGCGGCCTCCGCTGACTATCGGCCTGAAGGCGCCTTGGGGAGCTGGGAAGACCTCGTTGATGCGCATGATTCAAGACAATCTGGATCCACAAGATGGTGAACGGCCGTGCCGGATTAGGTTTGATGACGTGTCTCGACGCAAACTTGACGCCCGGCGCTTGTTTCGTCGAAGGCATGGCGTTGGAAGTGCAGAATCTGGCGACGAGGTTACTAACTTCGATATTCTCCGCGAGGCCGATACAGGTGATTCGCAAGAATTTTCTCCCGGCAGACGTGACGCTATCGACAAGTTGAGGGCCGGGCTAGCCGAGGGTGCTCCGATCGCCGCAAGCCAATGGCGTCCCACAGTCTGGTTCAATCCATGGATGTATCAAAGTGGTGAGCAGATTTGGGCTGGGCTGGCGTACGAGATAATTAGTCAGGTGACTGATCGGCTCCCGGCTGGTGACCGGGAACGATTTTGGCTCAGGCTGAATCTAGCACGCGTCGATCGTGATGCAGTGCGTCGCCGATTGTATCGGTTGCTTGCTGAGCGGATTCTGCCGCTTGGCGTCGTGTGGCTAGTCGCGGTGGTATTGACCCTAATGATGCTTGCCGTTGGCCAGCTTTTGCCTTCGGTGCGTGATGTGGCGAGGGGAGTATCTGCAACTGTGCTTGGCAGCGGCACTCTTGCGCTGGCTATAGGCGTATTCGTTCAAGTTCGGTCTTTTCTCAGAAAAGCTGCAACAGGTCCTCTGGCCTCTTTGGTACGGCAGCCTGATATCGTGGGCGGAGCTCGCGGGATTATGGCGGATCTGAATAGCACTAAATTTTCGCAGATCGTTCCTGATCCTGAGTACAGCTCGCGGCTCGGCTTCCTCCACCTCGTGCAGACGGACATGAAGCGCGTTCTTGATCTAGTCGCCACGGAGCAGCGGCCACTCGTAGTGCTTGTCGACGATCTTGACCGATGCTCGCCTGGCGCGGTCGCGCAGGTGATCGAGGCGGTCAACTTGTTCCTCGCTGGAGAGTTCCCAAACTGTATCTTCGTCCTCGCTATGGAACCTGGAGCCGTTGCCGCGCATGTCGAGGTGGCCTATAAGGACCTAGTGGCAGCGCTACGTGAGGGACGGCTGTCAGGAGATTGGTCCACGCTCGGCTGGCGATTCCTGGAGAAGATCGTTCAGCTGCCGCTGAGCCTACCGGCCCCACGTGCCGATCGCGAGATCCCTGAGTATCTGCGGTCTCTTATAGGCCTTCCGCCTTCGCAAGTGGAGCCGACTACACGGGAAGGTGTAAACGAACTTAACAGCCAGATAACGGCTAGTCAGCCAGCTGCGGCGAGCGAACCGCAGCATACCAGATCGGAGCTGCCGGCTGTTTCATCAGCGACGAGGCGTCCAGACAAGAGCGAGGTGTCCGCTATCGAGCAGGCGATTCGCAGCCGCCGACCTACACCGGACACACTTCACCAGCTTGCGCTTGAAGCGCAGTGGGAGGTGCTCCGGCAACCCGCGCCATTGGGAGCTTCGGCATTCGCGGCGGCCGATCGTATTTTTGCTGACCTTTACAGCGACATAGACGCACAAGCTGCTCTAACAAAGACACTGCCGGCACTTTCCTCCTCGAATCCTCGTGAGATCAAGCGTTTCGTCAATTTGTTCCGGTTTTACACCTTCATAGTCGAGCGCCAGCGGCTACTTGGTTTCGCAGTTCCGTCTCAAGAGCAAATTGCTAAGTTGGCCGCCTTCGCTATCCGCTGGCCGAATCTTGTCAGCATGTTCGGCTTCGCCGAGATTGACCATCCACTTGCGACGCTTGAACGCGCCGCTCGCGGCGACGACGACGAACAATGGACAGAGATCCTGCATCGAGTATTTCCTGCAGCGGGAAATAAGGACGCGTCACCAGATTGGAGTGAGGATCTCCGCTTGTTTCTCCGGGATGGCCCGGGTATCGGTACGGTAGCTGCTCAACTTCTTTGAACGCTAGTATGCATCCTGTGACCCTCCGAGGTCGACCTCATGACCCTGATCGAACGCGCTCATCTGCCGCAGACAGGGGCGATGTTCCGGCGCCGAGGCGGTCCTGGTTGCGGTGCCCGGCGGCTCGGCCGCTTACGTGCTCGGCGCCGTGACCGGGATCGAATCCAAAGCCGTCATCGATGGCATCAGCTTGTCCGGCGCTATGTCGCAGGACAGGTTTGCCTTCAGCTCCGCACATCAAGGCGCGCGCCGCAGCCAGGGGGCAGAAATCCGCGAGCTGGCCGGCCGTGCCGACCTTAGGGGCGCTCGACTGGCCCGCGATTATTCTTCGCCAGCGTAAGGGATGACCGCCGCGGTCCGGCGCCTGCAAGTATCCGGGCATGAGCTGAAGGGCGATGGCGGCCTCGCCTATGGCTGAGACAACCGGTGTGGCCGTCCGGTGCCCGCACGCTGCGGGCCGTGAACGCCCCGGGCATGTTGGCCTGGGATCGGCAGCGGCGGACACTCCGGCCGGCGGCTGGCCGACCCGGTATGGGTCGCGGCGGGAGAAGGCCCCGCCGCCGTGGTTACCCACAGTTGCGCAGCCCCTGGTATCTACAGTTAACCAGGCGGCTGAGCTGCGTCTTTGCTCGAATCCTCCGCAGCCTTATGCACACGTTGTTATCCTGGCAGCTCAAAAAGCCGCAAACCGGCACAAGTGAGCACGAACTGAAGGAGAGAGCCTGTCATATCGCGTTATCCGCCCTCCTGCGGGGGTGGGCAGGAGGTGACCCTCACGAGCTTCGCCTGCTAGCCAGGCGGTCCCGGCCAGGTGTTCGCAGCACGCGGCCGGGACCTTACGTCGGATCAACCTTAGGAGGAATCCCGACATGTTCAGTATGGCAGTTGCCGCCATGCGTCGGCGCAGGATTGCCGCGGCGGCCGCGCTGGCGGCCGCGCTGATCGCCCCGGGCGCGGCTGCGGCCGCCGCGGCTGCTCCGGCGGCGCAGGCCTCGGTGTCTCATCCCGCCCTTACCGGCGGCTACGGCGGCAGCCGGGCGGGCAACGCGGCGCTGAACTGGGCCGAAGAGCACGCGAGAGGCTGCTGGTACTCCTATGGCGGGTCCAGCTGCTCCCCGGGCTATGACTGCTCGGGCCTGGTGATGGCGGCCTTCGGCCACGGCGCCGGGATCTGGCTTCCGCATTCGACCTACTCGATGCCGGGCAACCGGCACCTGCACCGGATCTCGCTGTCGCAGGCCCGGCGCGGCGACCTGATGTTCTACGGCTCCGGGCACGTGGAGATCAACACGATCTGGTACCACCAGACGTTCGGGGCGCATCACAGCGGTCAGCGCGTCGGCTGGAGAACCTGGAGCCCGTGGTGGCATCCCACGGCCGCATACCGGGTCTGGTAACCCCGGAGAGACCGCGCGCCGTCAAGGAGCCGCGCCGCGGTCACCGGCGCCCGGTATACCCGCATGTGTACGGAGTGGATGCTGGCGTGTCCGACACTGCCCGGAGAAAGCCTGCGCGGTCATCACGCTCCCGCCATCGCTTCCTGCGCAGGCATTCGCTCTGCTCGGCCATACGGCCGGTGGCCGTGTCAGCCAGCGTACTGACAGGCCGGGCAATCACGTGTCAGGCAGCGAACCATCCCCAGCCCAAGCCCGAACCGGTTATAGCTGTCCCATTCCCCGTGATGAGCCTGCCGAGCCACTCAGCGAGCCGTGCGCCCCGATCGCGAACGCGACCGGCTGCCCAGCCCATATATCTATGCATAGCAGCCGTGTGCGGAAACGCGCGCTCATGCCGCACAGGGCTCGTCACCTTGGCGGCGACGCCGGTCGTGGGTCACGACGGAGAGGGTGATTGGCGGGAACCTCGACCAAGACGATCCGGATGCCGTCGGGGTCCTCGATCCACATCTCGGTCAGGCCCCAGGGCTCCGCGGCGGGCTCCCGGATGACCGGGACGCCGGCCGCGGCCAGCCGGGCGTGCTCGGCTCGGACATTCCGTACCTGGATCCAGATCATCACCGAAGGCCCGGCAGGGCCGGCACTGTGCCCCGAGACCTCGAGCAGTCCCGGGCCGAGGAAGAACACGACGCCGGGATCCTCCGGGGGGCCGAACTGCCGGTAGATGACCAGGCCAAGTACATCGCGGTAGAAGCGGCGGCTGCGGTCCAGGTCGCTGGGCCGCAGCAGGATCCGGCTGCTCAGAACGTCCACGCCACCATTTCAGCATCACGGTGAGTGACTGGCGAGCTCAAGGAGAACGCGCACCGACCCGCTGATATGGGCGCTGGCCCGCTCGTCGCCGAGGACTTCGCCGACCATGGCGCGCCGCCGTGGGCGCCCCAGGGCCGCGCCGGTTACCTGCAGATCCTGGATTTCCTGCACAGGGTGCTGCGGCTGCGCTACGAGCTGCATGACGTGGTCGCCGCCGGCGACATGGTGGCTATCCGGGCCACCGCGTACGGCGTCCACAACAGCGGCCATCTCGGCTTCCCGGCCACCGGCAGGCCGTATGCGATGCCCGTCATGCACATGTACCGGCAGGACAACGGGGTCCTGGCCGAGCACTGGGGCGTGCGGGACGAGCTCAGCGCGCTGTGGCAGGTCGGTGCGCTGCCGGCGCCCGGACCGGTTGCGCTCGCTCCAGCCCGGTGACCGCTGCGAGGACGGTACTGTGGCGGCGCGGCGCTATTCCAGCGCAGTAAGGACCGAGCAGCGTCGCGCCACCCGGCAGCGAGTGCTGGACGCCGCCCGGGCTTTGCTGCTGAGCCGCGGGTACGGCGGCGCGACCATCGAGGCGATCGCCCGCCGCGCTGGGGTGAGCGTCCAAACCGTCTACAACACGGTCGGCGGCAAGGCAGCGGTCCTCAAAGCGGTCTACGACACCATGCTCGCCGGCGACGACGAACCGATTCCCATCATGCAACGGCCGGCCGTGCTGGCGATGCGGGCCACCGCCGATCCCCGCCAGTTCTTGGCCCTGTACGCCCGGATGGGCCGCGAGATGTACGCGCGCGCCGGCCCGCTCCTGCCGGTCATGCTCGCCGAAAGCGGTTCGGGAGACCCGGAGGTGCGCGCGTTCATCGACACGATCGAAAACGAGCGGGCCGCCGGCACCGCCGTGATCGCTGCTCTGCTGCACGAACGATTCGGCCTGCGGGAAGGGCTCACCGTCGCCGGCGCGGCTGACATCTTGTGGACGCTCACCGCCCCGGAACTGCCCCTCCGGCTCATTCACCAGCGCGGCTGGAGCCTTGGCAAATATGAGGCATGGTCAGCCGACATCATGGCTCACGCACTGCTTCCGCCAGCCCACCCGCCCGAAGGCGCCATCGTCAAAGCTAGCCGGTACGGGCCGGACGACCCCGGTGTTCCTAGCCGCTGATTCAGATCTGCTGTCGGCTGTCCGTGTTTAGCGCCGATTTCCGCGCAGCTAATTCGCCCCTCGCGACAGCCTTGCCGAGCGGCCACCTTCGGTGAGTTCGCTGAGGTCAGTCGGCTCGGATCAGCGCAGTGACGGTCGCTTTCGTTGTCCCGATCTGCCTGTCGGCCTGT
>WNGJ01001262.1_pt1 | contig 26258 bp, 27 predicted proteins | sample 5400611 | NCBI WGS metagenome assembly WNGJ01 (sample SAMN13153375, study PRJNA577476) | soil metagenome | isolation source: 40 cm soil or saprolite under Garry oak tree replicate 1 | place: USA:California | collected 2016-06-15
AGCCGGACGATGACCTCGACGACGGGACAGGATGGCTTGCATCGCTTGCGCCGCTGCGGAGCGATGTGCTCGCTGGCGATCTCCGGCTGTTTTATCTGTTGTGGCTGACAGCGGTGCAGGACGGACTGGTCGACGACGACGAGGTCGAGCAGATGCGGGGTATTGGTCCGTTGACCGGCGCGCTCGAGGCGTTCGCGAATTTCTTCGTTATCGACCCGGATCTAGTGCAGGCAGCCGCCGAATTGGAGGCTGATGAAGCCGCAACGTCCAAGGATGATCTGCGCCGTGCGGTGGCAGCCATCGCCGAACGCGACAAGACCGAGCTGCTGCTGCGCGTTGCCGAGGGTGACGTTCATGTCGCCGCCGAACTCAGGCGCAGCGTCCGCAAGCAAGGTCCAGGCGTATCGGCGCCACGCCGTACGGCCGCGGCGTTGCGCGAGCGGGCGCAAGAGATTGCGGAAGCACGAGAACGCGGCTTGGCCGAGCGTCTGGAAGCAGAACGACGCCGGCAAGCCAAGGAAGCCGAAAAAGTTCGCCGCGTTCGGCTTGACGAGATCAAGCGACGCGGCGAGAGCGTCTGGCGTGAAATCGAGCAAGAAATCGAACGCCGCAACCCGTCCGGCTACGACCGGGCGGCGAGCCTTCTTTCCGATCTTCAGGCGTTGGCTGAGGAACAGAAAGACCAGCAGGATTTCGACCACCGCCTCGCCTTGATCCGCGCGCGCCATGAAAAGAAGGGAAAGTTCATCGAGCGGCTGATCCGGCTGAAATCGGATCGCGGGGAACGGGCGATCTGATTGCGCCGAACTCAAGCACCTGCAGTCCTATCCCGTCAGCAAGAAGCCGAATTGGGTCGAGTTCGCTTCATTTCGCTTGGCTGAGCAGGTCGAAGCTCACTCATTCCCGGTCGGATCGCAACCTGCGGCTTGAGCGGGCCCGCGCGGCATCCTCGTGCGCTTTAATTGTGACGGGAACTGCCCCGGCCGTCGACCGTTGGCCCGTGCACGCGGCGGACGAAAATTTTCATCTCAGGGCGCGTAGGTCTGTCGGATTGTCGGCTTGCGGAATCGTCCTTGGGGTGAAGCCAACCCGAGGAGGTCTTTAAATGCCCTATGTCGATGGTTTTGTGATTCCGGTCCCGAAGGACAAGATCGAAGCGTACAAGGCGCAGGCGCGGAAAGCCGGCGAAGTCTGGAAGGAATATGGCGCGCTCGGCTTCGTCGAGTGCATCGGCGACGACGTGCCCTTTGGGGAAGTGACCTCCTTTCCCCGCGCCGTGCAAGCCAAGGAGGACGAGGTCGTCGTCTTCTCCTGGATCGTCTACCGGAACCGGGCGGAGCGCGACGCGATCGACGCCAAGGTCATGGCGGATCCCCGGCTGAAAGGGGATATGCCGTTCGACGGCAAGCGGCTGATCTTTGGCGGGTTCGAAATGTGGCTTCAGATCTGAGGACACGCGACCCTCGCTCGGCGCCGGCAAATCGAAAGGGCACGCGCGGGAACAGGCAATAACGAACCCTTCACGGTTCGCTCTGTCTTGCCTGTGGTTTCTCGGGGCCCGAGATGGCCAGCATATCCCGCAATATCGCGCCTCTGATCGTGGCCGCGCCACGATACTGATCTCAGCGACTAGAGTCTTTTCCGTTCCGATTGAATCGGAACGGAGGCTCTGGCTACTTGTTCTGACGTGTTTTCTTCACGCGAACCGGCACCCACCCCGGATCAAGTCCGGGGCAGGCTTTCGCTCGAAAACGCTCTAGCCCGCATATCTCACGGATTTAAGCGCATCGGGGCTCCGAATCAGCGAAAGTTGTTTTGCGAGAACGACTTCTTGGTGATTCGAGGCATTCTGACGGCGATAGGGGATGGGCGGGGTTGTCGCGAGTGTGCGCATTCTCTCACGCAAGCGCTCGGCAGCAGGCGCGAAGCCTGTCTCATCGAGACGATCGACGCCATAAACGACGAACGGCGGGAGCACGTCGTAGCCCGGATAATAGAGGATGCCGTGATTGATCGGGAACAGCAGGTCGTCGATCGGCCCGTTGACGCCGCGCTCGGCATAATGCGGCTCCCAGCCGCCGGTGGTCACGATCAACATCGCGCGCTTGCCCGCCAGCGTCCCTTCGCCGTAGCGGTCGCCCCATCGTTTGTCGCTGTGCTCGCCGACGCCATAGGCGAAGCCGTAGGCATACACCCGATCGACCCAGCCCTTGAGAATCGCGGGCATGGTGAACCACCAGAGCGGAAACTGCAGGATCAGGGCATCGGCCCACAACAGCTTCTCGATCTCGGCTTTGACATCGTCGGTCAGCGCGCTGGCCTCGAACGCCTTCTTGGAGGCTGCGGCCGGCTTGAACCGCGCGTCCGGCGAGAGAGACGGGAAGTCGGCGCGGTCGATCTCGGATTTCCAGCGCTCGGCATAAAGATCCGAGACCCGCACCTCATGGCCTTGGGCCTTGAGCTCCCGGATGGCGATATCGCGGAGCGCGCCGTTGAGTGAGCGTGGTTCGGGATGAGCGAAGACAAGCAGAACTTTCATGGGTCGGTGGGTCCCCGTTTGGAAAACAGACCCTTGAGCTAGCCAATACAGAGATGATCCACTATCTGTCGGGAATGCATAAGATTATGCCGAATAATGGATAGATCGGACGTCACTTTCGAGCGCATGCGCAGCTTCGTCCGCATCGCCGAGCGCGGGAGCTTGTCGGCGGTCGCACGCGAGCTCGGCGTCGGTCAGTCGACCATCACGCGGCATCTGCGGGAGCTCGAAGAGGCCGTCGGCGTGCCTTTGCTGAGCAGGACCACGCGGCGTGTCACGCTGACCGACGAGGGCAGCCGCTACTATGCCAACAGCGTCCAGATCCTGCGTCTCGTCGAACAGGCCGGCGACGAGGCGCGGGGCACGCGCGGTGCTGCGGCCGGCACGATCCGGATATCCTGCACGGCGGCTTTCGGGGTCTTGCACGTCAGCCGGCTGATCTTTGCCTTCCAGGATCGCTATTCCGACATCAGGGTTGACCTCAGCCTCACCGACGAGCGTGTCGATCTGGTGCGCGAGGGCGTCGACATCGCGCTGCGCCTGGGTCCGCTTACCGACAGCTCGATGAAGCTGCGCCCGCTCGGCCAAAGCCGTCGTCTCATGGTGGCGGCACCGGACTATCTGGCGGCGCGGGGGACGCCTACTGTTCCGCAGGATCTGTCCGGCCATGAGGGCATTCGGATGTCGAACATCGCGGGAAGCGACTTCCTCGCGCTTCGCGGGCCGGGCGGCGAACAGCATGCCGTGCCGTTCGGCGGACGTTTTCGGGTCGACCATGGACTGGCCGCGCGCGAGGCCTTTGTCGCCGGGCGCGGCATTGGACCCACCCATCACTGGCTGGTCGACGATCTCCTTAGCGCCGGCCGGCTCAAACCGATCCTGTCCGGCTATGCGCTGCCATCCGTTCCGCTGAACATGCTGATCGTCCCCGAGCGCGCGGGCATTGCGCGGGTGCGGCTCCTGATCGACTTCCTCGCCGAGCAAATTGGCCGCATCCCAGGGATCGAGCAGCCGGGGACGGGGCGCTAGTTAGAGCGCGATGGGATTGGGTTGAATCACCATCGTGCTCTAGGCCTTCACCGGTCGATCGGCATGGCTCACCTGCGGCACGCCGCGGTTGAGCGACATATGGGAGTGCATGCAAAGCCAACCATCGGCATTTTTGGAAAACACCATCGTGGCCCTGCCGGGGCGTGGAAACGGGTTGCCATCGGGGTGATACCCCGTGCTCGTCCACGGCGCGATCACGGTCGCCATCATGCTATCGGGGGACGCCAGAATCGAGGTCTGCTCAAGGACGAAACGGAAGTCGGTGGTCTTCGGCCAGACATTGTCCCATTGCGTCGCGACCCATTGCTCCAAGCCAGGGATGACATCGTTGTGCGTGCCGAAGGCAAGCACGTCTGGATGGAAGAGCGGCCTCGCTGAGGCGTAGTCGACCTCACGGACATAGCCCGCGAAGGTTTCCAGCCACTGGCGGAAGAACTGCGTTATCTCCGCGTTCGCGGTCGGCAAAGGGTCCATGGCCTGCTCCATATTCGGCCACCGAATGGCGGCAACTTTATTTGCCACGAACCGGAGCGCGGATTTGACTGTTCAAGGAAAAATTTAGACGATCAACAGCGCGTTATCGCAGCTCGGAACGATTGAGCGGGAATGAGAGGGCAGGACATTGTGGCCTGGATTGCCAAACGATCTGCGTGCACCATGTGCGACGCGAGCTTCAACGCCTCTCATCCATCCCCGCCAAAATAGTCCGGTTTACCTGTCGTCCAGGTCTCGCCCCACAACTGCCCGCCGCCATCCACCGTCAGCGTTTCGCCGGTGATGAACTTTCCCGAGGGCCCGGCGAGATAGACGCTCGCTTCGGCGATATCCCATGGCGAGCCCGCGCGCATCATCGGGTTGGAGCGCGGGTAGGCTGCGCGGGCGTCAGGCGTGTAGACGTTCCAGCCCTCGGTCTCGATTGCGCCGGGCGCGATGCAATTGACGCGAATGTTCAGTGGTGCCCACTCGACCGCCACCGCGCGCGACAGCCCGATGACGCCGGATCGCGCGGCGATCGTATGCGCGATGCCGTAGAGCCCGTGCGTGGTGACGACGACGATGTTGACGATGCTGCCGGGATGCTTGCGGTCGCGCCAGCGTTGGGCCGCCGCCTGCATCATGTACCAGGTGCCGTGAAGATTGGTGTTGATGACCGCGTTCCAGCCGTTCACCGAGAAGTCGATCGCGGCTTGCGGGAACTGGCCGCCGGCGCTGTTGATCAGGATGTCGAGGCGGCCGTGCGCGGCCCACACCGCATCGAACAGCACGCCGACCGCATCCGCGTCCCGGATATCGGCGACATGCGCGGAAGCCTTCAGGTTCCGAGTGGTCAGATCGGCCGTGAGGGTGTCGAGCTTGTCCCGGTTGCGGCCGACCAGGGCGACATGGGCGCCGAGCCGGGCGAACAGCCAGGCGATCGCGCGCCCGATGCCGCCCGCGCCGCCAGACACGACGACCACCTGATCCCTGAGCGCGCCGGCGGCGAACACGGTCGGGTGAGCCGCCAGTTCGTCATCGGTCAGGCCGAGCTTTGCGGATGGTTGGAAATGGTCCATCGATAGCGCCGTCCTTTGACCGTCCCTTGACCGTTCCTTGACCGTTCCTCGCCACATGCGGCCACGCGACCCCGGCGTCAACGCGCAACACGAAACGGGTTGACGATACGCAAACCTTCGCCCAGCGTCATGCCGTGCTGCATGTCCTCCGACCACAATGTGTCGCAGCCGGCTTGAAGCGCCGAGGCGGCGATCATGGCATCAAAGGTCGAAAGGCGATACCGTTCGGCAAGGTCCAATCCGGTTTCGTGGATTTCGAGCGTGAGCGGATGAACCGTCAATAGCCCTCGCAGCGTCGACAGAAAGGCGTGCGTATCGGCCCAGGACATCTGCATCTTCCGGCGCGCGACATTGGCAAGTTCGTTGAGAACCTGCACGCTGATCGCTCCGCCTTTGGCGACGGCTGTCGGCACCGCCATCATCAACGAGAGCAGGGTAGGCTATGATGTGGCATCGATGCTGGGCAAATCGAGTGTGAGTGAGAAGGTGGGCCACTATCTCGGACTTGATGGATTTCGTGGCGGCTGGGTCGCGGTCTGGATCGATGATCACGGCAATCACGGTTTCGACTACTCGCCCGGCCTGAGCAGGCTTCTTGCGATGCCGCACAAGCGGGCGATGATCGATATGCCGATCGGCTTGACGATGTCCGGCCACAGAGCATGCGACATCCGCGCGCGTGAACTGGTCGGCGCCTCCGTCTTCTTAGGTGCGCGCCGAAATCTCTGGGAATTTCCCGACCAGGCTTCCGCCAACCGATACTACTGGCGGCATGAAGGTCCGGGCATGGGCGTGTCGTGCCAGCTTTGGAATATCCGCGATAAGATCAGGGAGGTCGACGAGCTCATCACGCCGGATCGTCAGGCGACCATCGGCGAGGCCCATCCGGAGCTGATCTTCCGCAGGCTTGGAAGCCCGTTGCGACTGGAAGGAAAGAAGTCGGCGCGTGGCCGCGATCAACGCGTCAAGCTCTTGGCCGACTTTGGCTTTGTCAAGCTTTCAAGATGGCTGACGCAACGTTATGGCACAGGCATCGGCCGCGACGATCTGATCGACGCCTGTGCGTGCGCCATCGCCGCGCGCGACAGTTCGTCACGTCTTGGCGGCGATGAAGTCGATCTCAGGGGATTGCGGATGGAGATCAATTACTGACGAAGGCAAGCGCCTCTTCTCGCAAGCTGCGCATCGGTCGCCCCGCGCACCCAGTCTACGACCGATTTGCGTGGTCGCCTTCCCGGCGGCGGAGGACGAAGATCACCATCAATGCGGATCGCGGTCGTGCCTGCTTCGCGCGCCGGCTCGGCTCGATGGCGCATGCCAACTCCGATCGAAACGCATTGCTCATGGTTTCAGACACGCTCAGTCAAAGGCGCGGCGCGGAAGCGTGCCTATGCCGGTGTCCGACCTATGGCAGCGGATGACAGGGACGCCGCCGATGTCCTTCACGAGACTTGTCAAGGCGCATCGCGCTGCGTTCACGTCAATCTGAAGCGACAGCCGGCTGGCCGGTGCCGGCCGCCAATCGCCAACAAAAAAGAAAACGATGCGTAACGGAAGCAGCCATCACAACGAACTTGGCGTCATGACAATCACTTCCGTCCTTCGCAGGATATCCATTTCGCCGCTTCCGGTTCCCGGAGACTGGTATGCGCTGCCTCTCCGGCTCATTGTTGGTCTAGGTTTCTTCGAACATGGCTACGCAAAGCTGTCACGCGGACCTGATGCCTTTATCGCGATCCTGCACGCGATCGGCATGCCTTTCGCCGACCTGCTCGGCTGGGCGACCATCGCGGTCGAGATCGTCGGAGGCTTGCTTATCCTGTTTGGCGCCTTGGTGCCCATCGCCGCGGTGCCGATGATCATCGTGCTTCTCGTGGCGATCGTCACCGTCCACCTCCCCAACGGATTCAGCTCGATCAAGCTCGTGGCTTACGATGCGACGGGCGCGCATTTTGGCCAGCCGGGCTACGAGACCGATTTGCTCTATCTGGCCGGATTGCTTGCGCTCTGCATCGGCGGCGCCGGCCCGCTCTCGCTCGACGGATATTTGAGCGCGCGGTGGAAGCGGTGATCGTGTAGCCCACCGCAAAAGCCGCAAGGCCAACAGGTGTCTGTTGGCCCGCGCGTGGCAAGCCGCCTCTCGACAACTAAATGTCGGCAAACACCTCCAGTAGATTTCCATCCGGATCACGGAAGAACAGCGTGCGATGTCCAAACACCCGGTCAGTGGGCGGTGAGAGCAGATTGACGCCCTGCCGCACGAGTTCGTCGGCGCACTGATCAACTTCGGGAGCGGAAACCTTGAATGCCAGCTGAAGCGAGGCGCTGCCGTTGGGCGTTGGAGCATCTGCTGCAGTGAGGCTTGGCCTGGCCAAGGCCAAAGTGTTGTCGCCCACCCGATATTCGATCCAACCTGGCGAAAGCTCTCGTGACAGTGGAAAACCAAGGATGTCTTCATAGAAGCGGCGCATCGCTGCCATGTCGCGCACGAAAATGACAGTATAGTTGATCGCCCGAATGGCTTGAAAAGCCGAACCAGAATTTGGATTCCGTTCGTTCACGACTGCTTCTTCATCCATTCATGGGTCCTTCATTTTTAGCCCTCGCGACTGTCGCATGGCCGACGACGCATCGACAACAGATTCATTGGGCAGGGCTCTTGTCGGGTTTCAGCATTGTCCGCATGCATCATCGGCGAAAGCGGAATTGGTCTGGTGTGACTCCGTCAAGCTTTCAAAATGGCTGACGCGATATTACGGCACAGGCATCGGCCGCTACGATCTGATCGATGCCTGTGCGTGCGCCATTGCCGCGCGCGACAGCACGTCGCGTCTTGGCGGCGATGAAGTCGATTGTCGGGGCTTGCGGATGGAGATCAACTACTGAGGGCAGCGGCCGTTGCTCGCAAGAGGGTCGTCATGCGAAAACTGCCTGTCGGGCAAATCGGCCATCGCACGGCAAAACCTGTCCATCCCCCAGCGAAAAAATATTCCGCTTCGTCATTCACCCAAATCAAACTTACAACTCCCGCTGTCCCGTTCCTCAAGAGGGGCGTTTCGCGATCGTCACGGACGTGGGGCGGGATGCGGTGGACGCGACAGCGTCGGCGTGCGAGAGGCAATCGCAGGGCGGATTTCCGTGAGCGATCGGCCGGCACGCAGACGAACGTTGCAGGTCGCGGACGGCGAAGTCGTGTGGTCCTGACGCCCCGACGCTGGCGTCAAGTCTTGCGGGAGGCACATCCGCCCAACCGGGTTGGCATGCGCTGGATATCCGCGAGATGACGGTGGCAAAAGAGCCCGGTCACCGAGGAGAGCGCGAAGGACACCGTTAAAACCATTGTGCAGGGAAAGCCGGATGCTTCCGGTGAACCTGTGGTTGCTAACGCGTGTGCTTTTTTATGCGCACGCGGCCGCGGGTCCATCGGACACCCGGCTTTCCCTGCGCCCTCTGTTTTTCGAGGGCCAAATCGAAGCAAACCTCGGACGCATCGCGCCGCGAGAACGCGGACCTATATCCTCTCCGGCTTTTTGACATTTGAATCAAGAAAGCCGTCCACGTCGTCGTTGCGAGGAGCCAACGGGCCGCGCGAATGCGCGCCCGACGAAGCTGTCATGAACATCGCGGCCTTGTTACTTGCAGTCATGGCGGTACATTAGCCGGGCAAAAACAACTAGGCGAGCATGAGATGTCCGATCTTTCCGCATTCCCGATCACGAAGCGCTGGCCGCCGCAACATCCGGACCGGCTGCAGCTTTATTCGCTGCCGACGCCGAACGGCGTCAAGGTGTCGATCATGCTTGAGGAGGCCGGGCTGCCCTACGACGTGCACCTCGTCGACTTCAACAAGGACGACCAGAAGACGCCCGAGTTTCTGTCGCTCAATCCGAACGGAAAAATCCCGGCGATCATCGATCCCAACGGTCCCGGCGGCAAACCGCTGCCGCTGTTCGAGTCGGGCGCGATCCTGCAATACCTCGCTGAAAAAACGGGACAACTGCTGCCGGCCGATCCGGCCCGGCGCTGGGAGACCATCCAGTGGGTGCATTTCCAGATGGGCGGGATCGGGCCGATGTTCGGCCAGGTCGGCTTTTTCCACAAATTCGCCGGCAAGGATATTTCCGACAAGCGTCCTCTGGAGCGCTATGTCGCGGAGTCAAAACGCCTGCTTGGCGTGATGGAGACGCATCTCGCCGGACGGCAATGGATCATGGATGGCGACTACACCATCGCCGATATCTCCATGCTCGGCTGGGTGCGCAATCTGATCGGCTTCTACGGCGCCGGTGACCTCGTCGCGTTCGACGATCTCAAGCACGTTCCGGCCTGGCTGGAGCGCGGCCTGGCGCGGCCCGCCGTGCAGCGCGGATTGAATATCCCGAAGCGGCCGTGAGGGAAGGGCATATTCGGACTTGCGAGGTGAAATTTCGTTTCGATAGCGGCGATGGAAACAAATCGTGCCGGTTTCTTCAATGATTGAACACGGAGGTCACCCATGAGCGGGCTCACCATCCTGATCATCCGTCACGCCGAGAAGCGCCCGGCGAAGACTGGCCCGGGCCCGGGCTTACCGGTGAGGGCGCTGAGGGACGAATTGCGGGGCGATGACGCCCTGCCATTGAACGAGGGAGATCGAAAAATGTCCGAGGAAATCAATCATCGCCGGCGCCATTTTCTTGCTGTCGCGGGTGCAACGATCGCCGCTGCCCGGTTCGGCACGATCGGACCCGCGAACGCGCAAGTCGCGAAGGCGAAACCGGCGCAGTTGCCTGCAATCAAGCCGGGAACGAACACCTCCTTCGGCGCGCTGAAGCAGATCGATGCCGGCCTTTTGAACGTCGGATATGCCGAAGCCGGTCCGGCCGATGGTCCCGCCGTCATTCTCCTGCACGGCTGGCCCTACGATATCTACAGCTTCGTCGATGTCACGCCGCTGCTGGCGCAGGCCGGCTACCGGGTGATCGTGCCGTATCTGCGCGGCTATGGCACGACGCGGTTTCTTTCAAATGACACGTTCCGGAACGGCCAGCCCACGGCGGTCGCCGCCGATATCGTCGCGCTGATGGATGCGCTCAAGATCGAGAAGGCGACGCTCGCCGGGTTCGATTGGGGAGCGCGGACGGTGAATATCATCGCAGCGCTCTGGCCGGAGCGCTGCAAGGCCATGGTGTCGGTGAGCGGCTATCTGATCTCGAGCCAGGAAGCGGGCAAGATGCCGTTGCCGCCGAGCGCGGAGCTGCAATGGTGGTATCAATTCTATTTTGCCACCGATCGCGGCCGGGCCGGCTATGAAAAATATCGGCACGATTTTGCGAAGCTGATCTGGCAGCTCGCTTCGCCGAAATGGAATTTCGATGACGCGACCTTCGAACGCAGCGCGAAAGCTTTCGACAATCCGGATCACGTCGCGGTTGTGATCCATAATTACCGATGGCGGATCGGGCTTGCCGAGGGCGAACCCCGATATGCCGACCTGGACAAGCGGATTGCGGCAAGCCCTGTCATCACCGTCCCCACCATCACGATGGAAGGCGATGCCAATGGCGCGCCTCATCCGCCACCGAACAGCTACGCCAACAAGTTCTCCGGCAGATATGAGCACCGGGAGATCAAAGGCGGCATCGGCCACAACCTGCCGCAGGAAGCTCCGCAGGCCTTCGCGGAAGCTGTCGTCGACGTCGCCGAAGGCTGATTTGACGATGAATGCCAGCCGCGCGTCATGGCGGTATCTGTCGATACCGTCGGTGCTGGTCTTGATCGTCGCTGCGGCGAATGAGATGAGTTGCGCCGTAGCAAGACAGCGTAGGCATTCTGACAATGACACCCACCATCTACGGCATCAAGAACTGCGACACGATGAAGAAGGCCCGCGCCTGGCTCGACGGCCACGGCGTGACGTACGATTTCCACGACTACAAGAGCGAAGGCATCACCAAGGAAAAGCTCAGGGAGTGGAGCAACGAAGTCGGCTGGGAGACACTGCTCAATCGCGCCGGAACGACGTTTCGCAAATTGCCCGACGGCGACAAGGACGGCTTGAACGAGAAGAAGGCGCTCGCCCTGATGCTGGCGCAACCCTCGATGATCAAGCGCCCGGTGCTCGATCTCGGCGGCAGGCGTCTCGTCGGCTTCAAGCCGGACGTCTACGCCAAGGAAGTCAGATCAAGGAAGTGAAACGGCGCGGTCATGGTGTTCAGGAGGTCGCGCTGCTTGATCGATTTAACAATCGAGGGCGTGGCGCTGTCAAAATCCATGGGCCCCATCCATGCCTGACGCAGACCCGTAGACTATCGGGGGCAGAGGAAAATTTTCCATGAAGATACGCAGACCCGACGAAAGTCTTAATGGCTTGTCTTTCAGCGTGCCCTCGAAGGAGGCAGCCGATGCCTGAAGACATCTGGCCCCAGCGCACTTGGCCTGAGCCTATTCGAATATACCGTTGTGACCGTTCGCCTAACGTAGCCCCCGTTGGTGCCGGGAATGCCTAAGCTTGCACCTTGCCTAAGGCGGTGCATTGACGGCATATTCCGCCCCAGACGCGGCGGTCCGGACGGCTTTCAAGACGTCTTGACGGAACCTGCCGGTTACGAAAGAGCGCCATGCGCGATCTGTCGCGCGGGAGGGGGAAATTTGTTTGGCCGATGAGTTTATTCTCGAAACCCACGGATTGACCAAGGAATTCGCGGGATTTTTCGCCGTTCGCGATGTCGCACTGAAGGTCCGCCGTGGCAGCATTCACGCATTGATCGGTCCGAATGGGGCCGGCAAGACGACGTGCTTCAATCTCTTGACCAAGTTCTTAAGACCGTCAGCCGGCAAGATCCTCTACAAGGGACAGGACATCACGGCGATGGCGCCGGCCGATGTGGCGCGGCTCGGGCTGGTCCGCTCGTTTCAGATCTCGGCAGTCTTCCCGCATCTCACTGCGCTGGAAAACGTGCGGGTCGCGCTGCAGCGCCAGCATGGCCACTCCTTCGATTTCTGGCGCTCCAAGACGGTGCTCAACCGCTTCAACAGCCGCGCGCTGGAATTGCTGAACGATGTGGGCTTGAACGAATTCGCCGGCACGCCCGCGGTCGAGATGCCTTATGGGCGCAAGCGCGCGCTCGAAATCGCTACCACGCTGGCGCTCGATCCCGAGATGATGCTCCTGGACGAGCCGATGGCCGGCATGGGTCATGAGGACATCGACAAGATCGCGGCGCTGATCAAGCGAATCTCGGCGAAATACACCATCCTGATGGTCGAACATAATCTGAACGTCGTCGCCAATCTGTCCGACATCATCACCGTGCTGACGCGCGGGCAAGTGCTCGCGCAAGGCAATTATGCCGAGCTTTCCAAGGACGAGCGTGTCAAGGAAGCCTATCTGGGGGCCGGTCATGCCTGATCTCAAGACAGCCGACGCCCCGGCAAAATCCACCCCCTCGGCTACGACCGGCGGACAGATCCTGGCAGTTCAGAACCTCGAAGCCTGGTACGGCGAATCCCACATCCTGCATGGGATCAATTTCAACGTGAACGCGGGCGAGGTGGTCACCTTGCTCGGGCGCAACGGCGCCGGCAAGACCACGACGCTGAAGTCGATCATGGGGATCATCGGCAAGCGCACCGGCTCGATCCGCTTCAACAATCAGGAGATCATCCGCGCCTCGTCCGACCGGATCGCGCGGATGGGGATCGCATTCTGCCCGGAGGAGCGCGGGATTTTTGCCAGCCTCGACGTTCGCGAGAATCTGCTTTTGCCGCCGATCGTGCGCGCGGGCGGTCTGTCGCTCGATCAGATTTTTGAGCTGTTTCCAAACCTGAAGGAGCGGCTGAAGAGCCAGGGCACCAAATTGTCGGGCGGCGAGCAGCAGATGCTGGCGATCGCGCGTATCCTGCGCACCGGCGCGAGCTTTCTGATGCTGGACGAGCCGACCGAGGGGCTGGCGCCCGTCATCATCCAGCAGATCGGCCACACCATCGCGCGGCTGAAGAAGGAGGGTTTTACGATCCTCCTGGTGGAGCAGAACTTCCGTTTCGCCGCCACCGTCGCCGACCGCTATTACATCGTCGAACACGGCAAGATCATCGACGGTTTTGCGAACTCCGAACTGCAGGCCAACATGGACAAGCTGCACACCTATCTGGGCGTCTAGAGCATGATCCGGAAAAGTACCGGTTTTCCCTTAGCTAACAAACGCGGAACGCGTTTGCGCGGAGATCATGCTCAAACAACAAGCTAGGGCGCGATGGCGCTTCATCCTGACGTCATCGTGCTCTAGCGGATCACGAGAAAAGAATTGAGGGTAGGAAAAACAATGAAGGCCGGATCGATTGCATCGCTGTTGCTGACCACCGCGCTGACTCTTGCCGCGGCAGGCGCGGCCAAAGCCGACGACAAGGTCGTCAAGATCGGGGCGCTCTCCGACCAGTCCGGTCTCTATTCGGATTTGGGCGGACCGGGCTCGACGCTGGCCGCGCAGATGGCGATCGAGGATTCCGGCCTGACGGGGAAGGGCTGGAAGATCGACGTCGTCTCCGGCGATCACCAGAACAAGCCGGACATCGGCACCGCGATCGCGCGGCAGTGGTTTGACGTCGACAAGGTCGACGTCATCGTCGACGTGCCGAACTCGGGCGTGGCGCTCGCCGTCAACAACGTGGTGAAGGAAAAGAACGGCGTCTACATCAATTCGGGTGCGGCGACGTCCGATCTCTCCAATGCCCAATGCTCGCCGAACACCGTGCACTGGACCTACGACACCTACATGCTCGCCCATACCACTGGCCAGGCGCTGGTGAAGGCGGGCGGCGACACCTGGTTCTTCCTCACCGCCGATTATGCCTTCGGCGCCGCGCTCGAGCGCGACACCACCGCCGTTATCGCCGCCAATGGCGGCAAGGTGGTTGGTGGCGTCAAGCATCCGCTGAACACCTCGGACTTCTCATCCTTCCTGCTGCAGGCGCAGTCGTCGAAGGCCAAGATCATCGGCCTGGCCAACGCCGGCGGCGACACCACCAATTCGATCAAGCAGGCGGCCGAGTTCGGCATCGTCAAGGGCGGCCAGAAGCTGGCGGCGCTCTTGCTGTTCCTTACCGACGTCAAGGCGATCGGACTTGAGACAGCGCAGGGACTGAACTTCACCGAGACGTTCTACTGGGACATGAATGACCAGACCCGGGCGTTCTCCAAGCGGTTTTCCGAGCGGATAAAGAGCGGCGCGCCGCCGACGATGGTGCAGGCCGGCGTCTATGCGGGGCTCATGCATTACTTCAAGGCGCTGGATGCGCTCGGCGGTAATCCGCACGATGGCGTCAAGGTCGTGGACAAGATGAAGTCGATCCCGACCGACGATCCGCTGTTCGGCAAGGGCGAGATTCAGCCGAACGGCCGCACCATTCACTCGGCCTATCTGTTCGAAGTGAAGAAGCCCTCGGAATCGAAGGGGCCTTGGGACTTCTACAAGCTGGTCGGCACCGTTCCGGGCGACCAGGCCTTCACGCCACTGTCCGAAAGCAAATGCGCGTTGCTGAAGAAATAGGAACAACGGCCCGGCCGGTGCTGCGATGGCGCCGGCCGGCTCCTTGCGGTGTCATGGAATTGAGCGCGAAAGACTAAACCGATGCAGGCTCTCTACGCACAGCTTCTGGTGGGACTGATCAACGGCTCGTTCTACGCGCTGCTCAGTCTCGGGCTTGCCGTCATCTTCGGCATGCTCAACATCATCAACTTCGCGCATGGCGCGCTCTACATGATGGGCGCGTTCTGCGCCTATTTCCTGTTGAACCTGACCGGCGTCGGCTACTGGCCGGCGCTGATCATCGCGCCGATCGTCGTCGGCATCTTCGGCATGATCCTGGAACGCACCATGCTGCAGTGGATCGCCGGCCTCGATCATCTCTACGGGTTGCTTCTGACATTCGGTCTCGCTTTGATCCTGCAAGGGGTTTTTCAGAACTTCTTCGGCTCCTCCGGACTGCCCTATGCGATCCCCGATGAATTGAAGGGCGGAATGAACCTCGGGTTCATGTACCTGCCGATCTACCGCGGCTGGGTGGTCATCTTCTCGCTCGTGGTTTGCCTCGCCACCTGGTATTTGATCGAGCGCACGCGGCTCGGCGCTTATCTTCGGGCCGCGACCGAAAACCCGACGCTGGTTCGCGCGTTCGGCATCAACGTGCCACGCATGATCACTCTGACCTATGGTCTCGGCGTCGGCCTTGCCGCGCTCGCCGGCGTGCTGTCGGCGCCAATCAACCAGGTCCGGCCGCTGATGGGCGAAAATATGATCATCGTGGTGTTCGCTGTGGTCGTCATCGGCGGCATGGGTTCGATCATGGGGTCGATCATCACTGGCTTTGCGCTCGGCGTGATCGAGGGACTGACGAAGTATTTTTATCCCGAGGCTTCCAACACCGTGGTCTTCGTGCTGATGGTGCTGGTGCTGCTGGTGAAGCCAACGGGACTGACCGGACGGGCGGCCTGACATGACAGCATTGACCGACGATACGTTGCCGATTACGCCGCGCGCGATGCGCGACGAGATGATCGCGTTCTTCGTGATGGTGGCGCTGCTGGCGCTCGTGCCGTGGAGCGGAATCTATCCGTTCTTTGTGATGCAGGCGTTGTGTTTCGCGCTACTGGCCTGCGCCTTCAATCTCCTGATCGGCTATGGCGGACTATTGTCGTTTGGCCACGCGATGTTTCTGGGGACCGCGGGCTATGTCTCCGCCCATGCATTGAAAGTCTGGGCAGTGCCGCCCGAGCTTGGTATTCTCGCCGGTACCGGCGCCGCCGCGGCGCTCGCGGTGGTCACTGGCCTCGTTGCTATCCGCCGGCAAGGGATCTACTTCGCGATGATCACGCTGGCATTGTCGCAGCTCTTGTATTTCGTGTATGTGCAGACGCCGTTCACCCATGGCGAGGACGGCATCCAGGGCGTTCCGCAGGGCTATCTGTTCGGAATTTTCAACCTCGCCAACTCGACGATCCTTTATTACGTCATCCTCGCAGGATTCTTGTTCGGGTTTCTGGTGATTTTTCGCACCATCAACTCGCCGTTCGGTGAGGTCCTGAAAGCGGTTCGTGAGAATGAGCCGCGCGCAATATCGCTGGGCTACAAGACCGACCAATACAAGCTGCTCGCCTATATCTTGTCGGGAACGCTGGCAGGATTGGCCGGCTCGCTGAAGGTGTTTGTGGCGCAAAATGCTTCGTTGACGGACGTTGAAGTTTCGATGTCTGGACTGATCGTGCTGATGACGCTGGTCGGTGGGCTCGGCACCGTGTTCGGACCCGTGGTCGGCGCCTTCGTGATCATCGCCATGCAGCAGTATCTCGCCGGATTCGGGCAATGGGTCACGGTGATCCAGGGCGCGATCTTCGTCGCCTGCGTGCTGACCTTCCGCCGCGGCGTGATCGGCGAGATCGCGCATTTTCTGAAGCGGTCGCTCTAACCAGCCGATCTTTCGGGGGATTCCCGGCTACAAAGCGGTGGATGACCGCATTCCGACCCCGCCGCCGGTGGGCTTTTCTCGGGCAAGTCCTTATATGACAGTTTTATGAAGGGTCGCCGGGGCGGCCGTTCCGAAAACGGTGGATTCTTCCCATGTTGCGTTGGTTTCGCGCTTTTCTCCCCAAGGAGGAGCGGTTTTTCGACCTGTTCGCCCGCCACGCACAGACGGTCGTGCAAGGCGCGGTGGCGTTACAGGGCATGCTGCAGGGTGGGGAAGAAACGCCGGTGTTCTGCCAGCGCGTCAACCAGTTCGAGAACGACGCCGACAATATCACCCGTGAAGTGCTGACCGCGGTGCGCCGCACCTTCATCACGCCGTTCGACCGCGGCGACATCAAGAACCTGATCACCTCGATGGACGACGCCATCGACCAGATGCAGCAGACTGCCAAGGCAGTCATCCTGTTCGAGGTAAGAAGCTTCGAGCCCCCGATGCGTGAAATGGGCGGGCTCCTGGTGGAATGCGCCAGTCTGGTCGGCCGCGCATTGCCGCTCATGCAATCGATCGGCCAGAACGTCTCGATGCTGACCGCGATCACGGAGGAATTGACCAAGCTGGAGGGGCGGGTGGACGACCTGCACGACATCGGGCTGAAAGAGCTGTTTCTCAAGCACCGGAATGCCAACACCATGGATTTCATCGTCGGCGCCGAGATCTACAAGCACCTTGAGAAGGTCGCCGACCGCTTCGACGACGTCGCCAATGAGATCAATTCGATCGTGATCGAACAGGTTTAGGGCAGGGCCGCATTGTGGACGCCACCCTGGGTCTTCCGGTTCTGATGGGCTTGATCGCCGTCGCGCTCTTGTTCGACTTCCTCAATGGGCTGCACGACGCCGCCAACTCGATCGCCACCATCGTGTCGACCCGCGTGTTGCGGCCGCATTACGCGGTGTTCTGGGCGGCGTTCTTCAATTTCGTCGCCTTCACGGTGTTCGGGCTTCACGTCGCGCAGACCATCGGCACCGGGATCATCGAGCCTTCGATCATCGATACAAGGGTGATCTTCGCCGCGCTGATCGGCGCCATCGTCTGGAACCTGATCACCTGGGGACTGGGCATCCCGTCCTCCAGCTCGCACGCGCTGATCGGCGGCCTGGTCGGAGGCGGAATGGCGAAAGCCGGGATTTCGGCCGCGGTCTGGAGCGGCCTGTCGAAAACGATTGCCGCGATCGTGCTGTCGCCCCTGGTCGGCTTCCTGTTGGCGATGATGCTGGTTGCGATCGTCTCCTGGGCATCGGTGCGTTCGACTCCATTCGCGGTGGATCGCGCCTTTCGCATCCTGCAATTCGCGTCCGCTTCGCTCTATTCGCTCGGTCATGGCGGCAACGATGCGCAGAAAACCATGGGCATCATCGCCGTGCTGCTGTACTCGCAGGGGCATCTTGGGGCGGAGTTCTCGGTGCCGTTCTGGGTCGTGCTGTCCTGCCAGGCCTCGATGGCGCTGGGCACGTTGATGGGTGGCTGGCGGATTGTCCGCACCATGGGCCTGCGGATCACGAAACTGACGCCGATGCAGGGATTTTGCGCCGAGACCGGCGGCGCGGCGACGCTGTTCATGGCGACCGTGCTCGGGGTTCCCGTATCGACCACGCACACCATTACCGGCGCCATCGTCGGCGTCGGCGCGGCGCGGCGCGTCTCGGCGGTGCGCTGGAATGTCGCGAGCTCGATCGTCTATGCCTGGGTGATCACGATCCCAGCATCCGCCATCGTCGCCGCGCTGACCTATTGGGCGGTATCGTTCATCCCATAGGTCAGCATGATCCGGAAAAGCATGCCCTCGGGCTACGACCCGATGGGTGGGCACCGGTTTTCCGAAAAGATCATGCTCAAATAACAAGTTAGAGCGCGATGATGATTTATCAAAGTCATCGCGCTCTAAGCGCGGATTGGCGTTCACCCCGCGCGTCACTATATGAGCGCAGGCGAATCGCCCTTGATTCCCTCATTTTTCCCTGCCAAACGCTGCTGCCATGTCCGAGCTTGCCGTCACGTCCGAATCGCCGTCCCGTTCGCCGCTTGCCTCCGAAGTGGCGCGGCGACGGACCTTTGCGATCATCTCCCACCCCGACGCCGGCAAGACAACGCTGACCGAAAAGCTCTTGCTGTTCGGCGGCGCCATCAATCTCGCCGGCCAAGTCAAGGCCAAGGGTGAGCGGCGCAACACCCGTTCGGACTGGATGAAGATCGAGCGCGAGCGCGGTATCTCGGTCGTGACCTCCGTGATGACCTTCGAGTTCGAGGGCCTGGTGTTCAACCTGCTGGACACTCCGGGCCACGAGGACTTTTCCGAAGACACCTACCGCACGCTGACCGCGGTCGACTCAGCGGTCATGGTGATCGACGCCGCCAAGGGCATCGAGGCGCGGACGCGCAAGCTGTTCGAAGTGTGCCGGCTGCGCGACATCCCGATCATTACCTTCATCAACAAGATGGACCGCGAAAGCCGCGACACCTTCGATCTCCTGGACGAGATCGAGAAGACGCTGGCGCTCGACACCACGCCGATGACCTGGCCGGTCGGCCGCGGCCGCGATTTCCTCGGCACCTATGATGTCGCCGATGGCGGCATCCGCCTGCTCGAAGGCGGCGGCGCCAAGACCGGAGCCGCGCAACAGATCGAGATCGCGGATCTCGCGCGGTTCAATGCCAATCTCGATATCGCCGCGCTGAAGGAGGAGCTCGCGCTGGTCACGGAAGCCTGCAAGCCGTTCGAATTGGACGCGTTCCGCGAGGGCCATCTGACACCGGTCTATTTTGGCAGCGCGCTGCGTAATTTCGGCGTCGGCGATCTCCTGGAGGGGTTGGGCCGCTTCGCGCCCGCGCCGCGCGCGCAGGAGAGCGATTTGCGCAAGGTCGAAGCCGCCGAGCCGCGCATGAGCGCCTTTGTTTTCAAGATCCAGGCCAATATGGATCCGAACCACCGCGATCGCATTGCGTTCGCCCGGCTCTGTTCGGGCAAGCTCAGCCGCGGCATGAAGGCCAAGCTGGTGCGCACGGGAAAAAGCATGCCGCTCGCGAGCCCGCAGTTCTTCTTCGCCCAGGACCGCGCGCTGGCGGACGAGGCCTTTGCCGGCGATGTCGTCGGCATTCCCAACCACGGGACTTTGAGGATCGGCGACACCCTGACCGAAGGCGAGGACCTGACCTTCGTCGGCGTGCCGAGTTTCGCGCCGGAAATCATCCGCCGGGTCCGCCTGACGGATGCGATGAAGGCCAAGAAGCTGAAAGAGGCCTTGCAGCAGATGTCGGAGGAGGGCGTCGTGCAGGTGTTTCGCCCGCGCGACGGCGCGCCTGCGCTGGTTGGCGTGGTCGGCCCGCTGCAGCTCGACGTGTTGAAGGCGCGACTCGACGCCGAATACTCGCTCCCCGTTGAATTCGAGGTCAGCGAGTTTTCGCTGGCGCGCTGGATTTCCTGCGACGACAGGAAGAAGCTCGACGCCTTCGTCGCCGCCAACGGCTCCGGCGTCGCCGACGATGTCGACGGCGATCCGGTGTTTCTCGCCAAGAATGAATTCTATCTCGGCTATACGCGCGAGCGCGCCGAGGGCATCACCTTCTCCAGCATCAAGGACGTGAAGAAGGTGTGAGCTGCGACCGCAGCGTCCTTGCCTCAGACCGTCGTCCGCGCCTTCGGAATCGGAAACGCCAAATCGCCATATTTCGACGTCTTGAGCCCAAGACCGACCAGCGCTTCCGAAAAACGCACCGCGGCGGCGACACCGTCGATCACAGGGATGCCGAGTTCCATGGAAAGATCGTGCGCCAAGTCGGCCATTCCGGCACAGCCGAGCACGATGGCGCCGACGCCGTCATGGTCGAGCGCCTCGCGGCATTCGCGGAGCAGCAGTCCGCGCACATTGGATTCCGGCTTGTCCAGATCGAGCACGGCAACATCGACCGCGCGCACTTTCCGGCAGGCGTTCTCCATGCCGTAGTTCCGCACCAGATGCTCGGCGATCACGCGGGTGCGCGACAGCGTCGTGACGATGCTGAAATGAAGGGCGACGAAACTCGCCGCGCGCATCGCGGCTTCCGCGATGCCCAGCACCGGCGCTGCGGTGATTTCCCGCGCCGCCAACAGGCCGGGATCGCCGAAGCAGGCGATGACGTGGGCGTCGCAGCCTTCCTGATCGCCCGCGGCGACGGCTTTCAGCATCCCGATCGTGGCCAGTGCCTCGTCATAATGGCCTTCGATGGAGACGGGGCCGAAGCTCGACGTGCGTCCGACGATCCTCGTGTGCGGGCCGGCGCTGGACTGCGCGGCGTGCGCGATCAGGGCCGTCATCGCTTCCGTGGTGTTGGGATTGATGACGTTGATCACGTAGGAGCTGTTGCGCGCCGGCTCGGCCATTCCATCTTCCATCTCTGATCGCGCACGTCGATATGCGCTAGCGCGATATCTAAGCAAGTTCCCTTGACGAGGTCGAGTCCGGCCTCAGCCGGGGTTGAATTTGCTCCCTGCTTTGAACGCGCGGATGTGAACGGGCGTGGGCTTGATGCTGTCAGCTGGGCCCATCATTCTGCTCTGGTATCGCTTTCAAGGTGTCGTTGCATGCTGCGGCGCGTTGCAATTGGTCTTTTGGTTGCCGTCGCGGCCATGGCTGTCGCCGGAACAGCGGACGCGCGGCGGCGGCAGATCAATTCGATCCCGTTTTCGCACGAGCCGTGCAGCGTGCTCGACGGAAGGCCCTGCACGCCGTCCTTTTGCAGCGTGTTCAACCATGGGCCCTGCATTCCCGAGATCGACTATCCTTACGGCGAGAACCTGCAGCTAACCATCCAGACCGTGCCGTCGAAGCAGGACGAGGCGAAATACCAGAAGCCCGACCACGATCTGGACAACATCGGCGATCTCTTCGCCGCGTTGCGCGCCTGCTGGTCGCCCCCGCCGGCGGATATCGCGCGTGAGGGCATGCAGATGTCGGTGCGTTTCAGCTTCAAGACGTCCGGCGAGATGATTGCCCCGCCGCGCCTGACCTTTGCGACCTCGGGCGTCCCGGCCGATACCCGCGACACCTATCTGAAGGCGATCAATGCCTCGCTGAACGCCTGCATCCCCCTGAAATTCACCGACGGCCTCGGCGGCGCGCTCGCTGGCCGGCCGATCGCGATCCGCTATGTCGACAATCGCGATCTGGGCAAGACGTCAGAGAAGGAGAAGCGGTGACACATGCCCGTCATTCCGGGGCGCGCGTGAAACGCGCGAACCCGGAATCCCGAGATTGGCTTGCAGACACTTTCACGACATCGAGATTCCGGGTCTGGTCCTTCGGACCATCCCGGAATGACGCGGGGTAGGGCTCGCGCATTTCTGGCATATTGCAGGTCACGCCCCTAAAATGATACGCGGTGGGCCGGAAAGCCGGCGCGAAAAAGGGAGGATATCGTGGGCCTGTTGGTGATGATCGTGGGCCTCGTGCTGTTCTTCGGCCCCCATACGCTGACGACGCGGCGCGAGTTGCGCGCGCGCTTCATCGCCTTCGTGGGCGAGGGCGGCTACAAGATCGGCTACGCCCTGGTGTCGCTCGCTGGCCTTGCGCTGATCATCTGGGGCTTTTCGCATTACCGCGCGAGCGGATGGATCGAAATCTGGGCGCCGCCGAAGGCGCTGAAACATCTCAATACCGCGCTGATGCTGCCGGCCGTGATCCTGGTGGTCGCCGCCTATATCCGGGGGCGCATCTACGCGAGGCTGAAGCACCCGATGCTGGCCGGCGTGAAACTGTGGGCGTTCGGGCACCTGCTGGCCAATGGCGATCTCGGCGGCATCATCCTGTTCGGCTCGTTTCTGGCGTGGGCCGTGTTCGACCGTATTTCGCTGAAACACCGCACCGACCCCGGCGCGCCGCCGATCCCCGTTGGCGGCGTCACCAACGACCTGATCGCGGTCGCGGTCGGCATCGTCGCTTATGTCGCGCTCGCTTTTGCGTTCCATCCGGTCGTGATCGGCGTGCCTGTCATTGGAGTTTAGCTTCTGGGAGTCCAGCCATGTCGGTTCAATCGGTCGTCAGGCGCAAGACCGCGCCGGAAATTCGCGGCCGCAAGGGTGGCGAGCCGATCGTGATGCTCACCTCCTATCACGCGCATACCGCGGCGCTGGTCGACCGCCATTGCGATGTGATCCTGGTCGGCGATTCCCTTGGCAATGTGATGCACGGTTTCGAGACCACGGTGCCGGTGACGCTGGAGATGATGGTCCTGCACGGCCGCGCCGTCATGCGCGGCTCGCGCCACGCGCTGGTCGTGGTCGACATGCCCTTTGGTTGCTACGAAGCCTCGAAAGAGCAGGCGTTTCACGCGGCGGTGCGCATCCTGAAAGAGACGCAATGCGGCGCCGTGAAGCTCGAGGGCGGGGCGCGGATGGCGGAAACGGTGTCGTTCCTCGCCGAGCGCGGCATTCCCGTGATGGGCCACATCGGCTTGACGCCACAGTCGATCAACACGCTCGGTTCGTTTCGCGCCCAGGGCCGGGAAGAGGCGAACTGGGGGCCGATCGAGAATGACGCTCGCGCCATCGCGGACGCCGGCGCGTTTTCGGTCGTGATCGAAGCGGTCGCCGAACCGCTGGCACGCAAGATCACGCAGAGCATTGCGATCCCCACCATCGGGATCGGGGCCAGCGCGGCCTGCGACGGGCAGGTTCTCGTGCTGGAGGACATGCTGGGGCTGTCGGCGCAGACGCCGAAATTCGTTCGCCGGTATGGCAATCTCGGTCCGGCGATCGAGGCCGCGGTCGAGGCCTATGCCGCCGATGTGCGCTCGCGCGCCTTTCCGGCGGCTGAACATGTCTATGCGATGAAGAAGGGCTGAGGAGACAGCCTGATGGACTGGTCGTCCTATTCGATTCCACCGATGCGGCGTGAGGCGCGCTTCGGCGATCGCGTGGTGCTTGCGTTCACCGAGCGGCCCAAAAGCATCTGGGAGATGGTCGCGGGCGCGGCGTCACGACATCCCGAAGGCGAGGCGCTGGTTTGTGGCGAGCGTCGCATGAGCTGGCACGACGTCGCGCTCCGGTCCGCGCGGATCGCGGCGGGGCTGCGCGACACGGGCCTGCGGCGCGGCGACCGCATCGCGTTGTTGCTCGGCAACCGCGTCGAGTTCGTCCTGTCGGTGTTCGCTGCCGCGCAGCTTGGCCTGGTGACGGTCCTGCTCTCGACCCGTCAGCAAAAGCCTGAGATCGTCTATGTGCTGGCCGATTGCGGCGCCAGACTTCTGATCCATGAGGCCGCACTGGCAGAGCGTCTGCCGGATGCGCGCGACGTCCCGGGTCTGATGCACCGGATCGCCGTCGACGATGATGCCACGCGTTCGCGATTTGCCGATCTCGCCGATCACGCGCCGCTGCAGGTGGCGGCGGAGGTCGGAGAAGAAGATACCGCGATGATCCTGTACACGTCGGGCACCACCGGACGGCCGAAAGGCGCGATGCTCGCGCATTGCAACATCATCCATTCGGCGATGATGTATGAGGCCTGCATGCAATCGACATTGGCCGACCGCTCGATCGCCGCCGTGCCGCTCGCCCATGTCACGGGCGTGGTCGCCAATATCATGAGCATGGCGCGCGTGGCCGGCGCGCTGATCATCATGCCGGAGTTCAAGGCTGCGGAATATCTGAAAGTGGCCGCGCGCGAGCGCATCACCCAGACCGTGATGGTGCCGGCGATGTATAATCTCTGCCTGCTGCAGCCGGATTTCGACGCTTTCGATCTTTCCTCCTGGCGGATCGGCGGCTATGGCGGCGCGCCGATGCCGGTCGCGACCATCGAAAAACTGGCCGCGAAAACTCCCGGGCTGAAGCTGATCAACGCCTACGGCTCGACCGAGACAACCTCGCCCTCGACCCTGATGCCGAGCGAGTTGACCACGGCCCACATCGACAGCGTCGGTTTGCCGTGCCCCGGCGCGCGCATCGTGGTGATGGATGCCGAAGCGCGCGAATTGCCGCGCGGCGAGATCGGGGAGATCTGGATCGGCGGCGCGCAGGTGATCAAGGGCTATTGGAACAATCCGAAGGCAACGGCCGAAAGCTTTACCGGCGGCCTCTGGCATTCCGGCGACCTCGGCGCGATCGACGCAGACAATTTCGTGCGCGTGTTCGACCGCCAGAAGGACATGATCAACCGCGGCGGCCTGAAGATCTATTCCGCCGAGGTCGAATCGGTGCTCGCCGGTCATGCGAGCGTGGTCGAGAGCGCGATCGTCGCCAGACCCTGCCCGGTGCTCGGCGAGCGCGTGCATGCGGTCGTGGTGACCCGCGAGGGCGTCACCAGCGAGGCGCTGCGGGCCTGGTGCGCGGAGCGGCTCTCGGATTACAAGGTGCCGGAGACGATCGTCCTGACCACCGAACCCCTGCCGCGCAACGCCAACGGCAAGGTGCTCAAGCGGCAGTTGCGCGAGGCGCTGGGGACGACATGGGGCACCGAGGCGGGCGGTCCCTGACCTCCATTGTTAACGCTTTGATTCGCCCAGAGCTTTGCCTTGCCAGCGCCATACCGATAGGGTATCGCCCCGCCACTGAGGACCGTCCAATCGTGGAACCGCCGCGGGCCTTTGTGCGGCACGCATGGGATTTAGATAAGCGTCGGGATTTCTATAAGTGTCTGAATTATTTGACGAAGTCGACGAAGAGGTACGTCGCGAGCAGCTCAAGAAGCTGTGGGACCAGTATTCGCTCTACATCGTCGCAGCGGCGCTCCTGGTCATCGCGGCGGTCGGTGGCTGGCGCGGCTACGAGTACCTGGAGGCCAAGAAGGCGGCCGAGGCGGGGGATACCTTCAGCAAGGCGGTTGAGCTCTCCGAGCAGAATAAGCACGCCGAGGCGGAGGCGGCCTTCGCCGACCTCGCGGCCAAGGCGCCATCGGGCTATCGCATGCTGGCGCGGTTTCGTGCCGCCGCGGAAACCGCTAATCGCGATCCGAAGGCCGCCGCCAAGATGTTCGACGATATCGCCGCCGATCGCAGCGTCGGAGCCGAGCAGCAGGCGCTTGCGCGCGTCCGCGCGGCCGGGCTGCTCGTCGATACGACGAGCTACAGCGAGATGCTGCAGCGGCTTCAGCCCGACACGGCGCCGGACGCGACATTCCGTCATGCCGCACGCGAACTGCTTGCATTGTCGGCGTTTCGCGCCAACGATGCCACGGCGGCGCGGCAGTGGCTCGATATGATCGCGCTCGACGGCGAGACGCCGCCAAGCCTGCGTTCGCGCGCCGAAGCGCTGCAAGCGTTGCTGCCGCCGGTCGCCAAGAGCTGACGGCGGGAAACGAACAATTTGACTGAGAGATCGACCATGCGCCTTACGCAACGTCTGATCGCAGCCTGTGTCCTGATGGCGTTTTCGGGCGCGCTTGGCGGCTGCTCCAGCGGCTTTGGCGGTTTCGATCCGACCGATCTGTTGGATTTCCTCGACACCAAGAAGAAGCTGCCGGGCGAGCGCAAGCCGGTTTTCCCCGACGGCGTGCCGGGACTCGAACAGGGCGTGCCAAAGGACCTCTACAAGGGCGCGCAGCAGCAACAGGACGAGCAGAGCGCCCAGGCTGCTGCTGCCGCCGCTGCACCGCCGGCTGCCGAGCCGCCGAAATCGAAACAGGCCGCGAAGTCCAAAAAGG
>WNGJ01005036.1_pt1 | contig 26255 bp, 25 predicted proteins | sample 5400611 | NCBI WGS metagenome assembly WNGJ01 (sample SAMN13153375, study PRJNA577476) | soil metagenome | isolation source: 40 cm soil or saprolite under Garry oak tree replicate 1 | place: USA:California | collected 2016-06-15
CGAGTCGTTCCCTGACCGCGCCGAGCCCCGGCGGAACGCCTCGGTCATGGCCAGCGCGGCGGCGATGTCCGGACCGACGCCGTCGGGATCCGCCTCCGCCAGGGCGTGATCAGCGTCCCGGGCCTCGTTAAAGAAAATGGTTGTGAAGATCTCGGTGCCGGCATCGAAGCCATCCCAGGGTGACCACCTCGAACTCCGCGGCGCGCAGCGCAGCGTCGGCCAGGCCAGGGCCGTACCACGTCAACGGCGATGTCGTGCGCTGCCGGCAGAACGGCACCAGCTATCGGCAGTTCATCCCCACTGGTTACAAGCTATCGGCGACGACGACAACGCGGCCGGGCCGTCGCCCGGGCGCCGATCCGCGCCGCCGAAGATCTACGAGACTCCGCCAGGTAAGCGCATTGTCGGTCGGGCCTGGACGAACGTCCAGCGGTGACCCTCGAGATCCTCGGCCTGGTAGGCGCGGAAGCCATGCTGGCTGATCGGCTCGACAATCTTCGCCCCGGCCGCGCTGGCCGTGGCGAAGTGCGCGTCCAGGTCGTCCACGTAGATCCACGGCACGTGGGTGACGGGCACCGGCTCGCCTGTGCTGGTCTCGCCTGTGCTGGTCTCGGCCTTGAACACCAGCACCGAGCAGCGCCCGACCCGGAACTCCAGCCAGGTGCGCTCGGCGTCCAGGTCCTGCCCCGGCTCGGGGACCGGCAAGGCGCTCGGTGCATCGAGCCCGAACGCGTCGGCCAGCCAGCGCGCGGCCGTCACGGGCCTGGCGTAGTAGACGGCGACCGCGAGCCGGCCGACCTCGTCGGGTTCCCGTGGCGCGGTGTCGCGCCGGGCGCACCAGGCGCCGAACCAGTCAGGAACGACCCGCTGCCAGAACGTGCCGCCGCGGTCCTGCCCGCCGGCCGGGATAGTCGCCAGGACCTGGACCGTCGTCCCGCCGGCGGCCGGCGCGAATGTCACCTCCACCTCCACGTCGTCGAGCGAGCTACGCCAGGCGAGGCGCTCCCCCGGCTGCCAGGCGGTGATCCTGGCGATTTCCAGCGCGTCCGCCGGATCGGGCCCGTACATCTCCAGGATCCGGCCGCCCACTCCCTGCTCGCAGACCATGCTGACGGCGCGCGCCGCGTCGAAGAAGTTGATCGGCCCGCGCACCCACCACAGGTCCATCTCGCCGGTAAACGCGGTGAAGGCCACGTGCGGGCTGACGCGCACGGTGACCGAGCTGGATACCGGCCGGGGACTGGTCACTGCCGTTCCTCCTCCTCGACGTGGCGCTCCTCGACGTGCCGCTGGTCGACGTGGCGCTGGTCGACATGGCGCTGGTCGACGTGGCGCTGGAACGACCTGAGCTGCTCGTCCCAGTGCGCCTGCAGCTGGTCAAGCCAGGCCTGGATCGCCGCCACCGACTGCGGCCGCAGACGGAAGACCCTGACCCGCGCGTCGGCGGCGTCCCGCTCATCAGCGACCAGGCCTGCCCGCAGCAGGTGCCGCAGGTGCTTGCTCATCGCCGGCGCTGAGGTGCCGACGGCCGCGGCCAGCTCGCCCGCGCGGGCGGGCTCGCTGCCGAGCAGCTCCACGACCCGCCGCCTGGTCGGGTCGGCGAGCGCGTCGAAGAGCTCGGCGACCGCTGGCCCACCGGGCCGATCACTGTCCACGCGGACAATAATTGACTGGATAGGAAATATTTGTCAACCCGACGACCCGGCGTTCCGCCGCAATAGAGTGCATAAGCGCAGGGCGGGCCAGGCCACGAGGAGAGGCGGACAGCACGCGTGCCTAAGTTCGAGGATTTGCTGGCCGAGGGAGCCGCCGTTGACGTCGCGGGCTGGGACTTCTCCTGGTTCGAAGGCCGCGCCACCGAGGAACGGCCGCCCTGGGGATACGCCAGGATGCTCGGCGCCCGGATGTCCGCGCTGGCGGGCGTGCCGGACGCGGCCGCGCTCGACCTGCAGACCGGCGGCGGCGAGGTGCTCGCCACCATCCCGGCCGGACCGCCGCTGCTGGCGGCCACCGAGTCGTGGCCGCCGAACGTCGAGGTGGCCAGGCGGAACCTGGCCAGGCTCGGCGCACGGGTCGTACCCGTCGGCGATGAGCTGGCTGACCTGCCGTTCGCCGACGCGACGTTCGACCTTGTCGTGAGCCGGCACCCCGTCGCCGTGCCGTGGGAGGAGGTCGCCAGGGTACTGAAGCCGGGCGGTACCTATTTCTCCCAGGACGTCGGCGACGGCTCGGTCCGCGAGCTGACCGAGTTCATGATGGGCCCGAGGCCAGCAGCCGGCCCGCAGCCAGCAGCCGGCCCGCACGGCCCGAGGCCAGCAGCCGGTGCGCAGGGCCTGCTCCCGGAGTCAGAAGTCTCGGCCCGCGACCCGAAGTGGTCGGTGCTCGCCGCGGAGCGTGCCGGGCTGACCGTGACCGACCTGCGCGAGTTCCGCGGCCGGATGGAGTTCGGCGACATCGCGGCCGTCGTTCACTTCCTGCGCAAGGTCATCTGGATCGTGCCGGGATTCACGGTGGATGCCTATCGGGAAAGGCTCACCGCCTTGCACGAGCGCATCCGGGCCTGCGGGCCCTTCCCCGCGACCACAGTTCGCTTCCTGATCGAGGCGCGCAAAGAGCATCGAGGCGCGCAAGAGCAGGGAATTCCCGGCGAGCCGGCAAGCGGATGAAAAATCATATTGCTCTTCTGTTAACTTAAATCAGCTTTCATGCGTCCTGATGATGGATAGCGTCGCAACCGTAGCGGCGCGGCTGACATCGCAGGGAGGCGCCGGTGCGTACCACCAGCGGCATACGGGTCCGGTCGCGCTTCGCGGTCGGTGCGGCGCTGCCAGCGCTGGCAGCCGCCGTCACCGTGCTCAGCGCGGCGCCGGCGTCGGCGCTCTCGGCCGGCCAGGCCGGCGGCGCCGTGACCCAGAGTGCGCTCGCCGCGCCGCAGTTCGCGAACTGGCCGACCTTCCACGGCAACCCGCAGCTGACCGGCGTCTCCCAGGACCCGGCGATCTCGGCGTCCAACGCGGGCCAGCTCGGCGTCCGCTGGATGACCCACACGTTCGGCCCGGTGCTGTCTTCGCCGGTCACGCGGTTCAGCACGAAGCTGAACGCGACCCTGGCCTACGTCGCCAACGAGAACGGCGACTTCGAGGCCATCAACACCGCGACCGGTTCCATCGTGTGGTCGGACTCGTTCGGGGTGCCACTGCACGCCACGCCCGCGGTCTCGGGCAACCAGGTGTGGGTGGGCACCGGCGTCAGCGGCCGGATGATCAAGGTCAACGCGGATACCGGCGCGGTGCAGTGCCAGCTCTCGCTCGGGACCGGCGTCGATTTCGCCAGCCCGGTCATCGGCACCCCCGGCGGCGTCACAACGTTGTTCGTCGGCGTGCAGGACGAGGGCGCGATCCAGGGCCCGATGGTGGCGATCAACGACGCGACGTGCAAGGTCGAATGGAAGCGCGACCCCTATCCGGTCTTCTCGGGAACGTGGAGCCCCGACTCGTACGGCGTGAACGCCCACGGCGTCCCGCTCGTGATCTTCGGGAGCGGCGACCCGGATTGCGCCGTCTACGCGCTCAACGCCAAGACCGGCGCGACGCTGTGGCGGGTGGCCTCGCTCAAGGGCGGCCTCAACGACTTCGGCACCGGCGCGGTGATCTCGCCGCCAGGGCGCAACGGGATCGCGGACGGCATGGCCTACGTGCCAGGCAAGGACCGGATCCTCTACGCCATCGACCTGACCACCGGCAAGCTCAGGTGGACCTTCGACTACGGCGCGGCGACCGGCGCCAGCCACAACGGCGGCCGCTCCACGGCGGCGCTGGCCGGGCGGACGCTGATCTTCGGCACGCCCGTCGGCGTGGCCGCGGTCGACGCGGTGACCGGCAAGCAGACCTGGCTGTCGGAGCAGACCGGGCCCTCGGACACCGAGGTACTGTCCTCCCCGCTGGTCACAGGTCCGCCGGCCCAGCAGGTTGTCGTCTACGGCGACCTCAACGGCGCGATCGAGGTGCGGAGCCTGGCTACAGGCGCGCCGCTGTACAGCTACCAGACCGCCGGATACGTGATCAGCTCGGCCGCCGACTCGGCCGGCAACCTCATCATCGGCTCGAGCGACGGCTTCCTCTACGACCTGGCCATAGGCGGTGCCAACGGCACAGCGCCGGTTACCGCCATCACCTCACCGGCCTCAGGCTCGGTGATCCCGAACCCGGGCGGCAAGCCGGTGGTGGCGGCGGGCACGGCCAAGGCCGGCTCGGCGGCGGTGAGCGCGGTCGACGTGGCCGTGCAGATGAACGGCGCCGCCGGGCCGTGGTGGAACGCCGCCAGGCGCTCCTGGCAGGCCGGCCCTGCGTGGAATCACGCCACGCTCAGCGGCGCAGGTTCGCAGCGCAACTGGACGCTCGGGGTGCCTGCTCCCCGTCAGGGCGGCGTGCTGACGTTCACGGCCAGGGCCGTGGCCGGGGATGGCCTGGCCGACACGGCGCTGGTCCGGACGACGGTGACCGTCAAGCCCGCCGCGTCGGGGCCGCGGGTGCGGCTCTCGGTCGCTCAGGCGGCACCGGGCAGCGCGATCTTCGCGTCCGGCTCGGGCTTCAGGTCAGGCGAGAAGGTGCGGCTGTCGCTGCCCGGTCACCTGCTCGCGACGGCAACAGCGGGCTCGGGCGGGGGGTTCGCGCGCAAGCGGGTCGCGGTGCCGGCGACCTACGACTTCGGCCTGTCCGCGATCACCGCGGCCGGTGCCGCCTCCGGCCGGTCGGCCACGGCCGCGCTGTACGTGACGGGTCCGTGGCCTGAAGCCGGGCACGATCCAGGGCGCACCAGCGACGAGCCCCATGACCGGGTCCTATCCGAAGAGGTCACCCCCGGCAAGCAGTATCGGATGAAGCCGTACTGGGTGTACTCCGCGAGCGCCCCGATCGACAGCTCGCCGGCGGTCGCCAGCCAGCTGGCGTTCGCCGGTGACACCGCGGGGACCCTGACCGCGGTGCACATCCTGACCGGCGCGCTGGCCTGGTCGGCCTCTCCGGGCGGCGCCGTGGATTCCTCACCCGCGGTGGATCCCGCGGCCGGACTGGTCGTGGCGGGGTCGGAGAACGACAAGGTGAGCGCCTACGCCGAGCACACCGGCAAGCTGGCCTGGACGGTCACGACCGCCGGGCCGGTGACGTCCTCGCCGCTGATCTACCACGGTGTCGTGTACGTCGGCGCCGGCGACCACGAGCTCTACGCGATCGCGGAGCAGACCGGCAAGGTGCGCTGGACCGCGACCGTGCCGGGCGCGATCGACGGATCGCCCGCGCTCGACCCGGCGACCTCCACGCTGGTTGTCGGTGACGCCAGCGGGACGGTGACCGCCTTCCACGTCGGCGGCACCGCGCCGTCAAGGCGCTGGCACGCCACCGTGGGCGGCGCGGTGAAGAACAGCCCGGTGATCGCCCGCGGCAAGGTTTTCATCGGCGCGGCGAACGGGGTGGTGTCTTCCTTCGCTGTCGCGACCGGCACGCACAACTGGTCCAAGTCGGTGGGGCACACCTCGATCACGGGCCCGATGGCCTACCAGGCGAGCCACCTGTACGTCGGCGCGGCCGACGGCAGCATCACCGCGATGCACGTGAGCAACGGATCCACGATGTGGAGCGAGCCGCTGGCCGGCCCGGTGACCGGGGTCAGCGTCACCGACGGCATGCTGTTCACAGAATCCTCGGACGGCACGGTCAGCGGCCTGCGGATCGGCGGCGAGGTCGTCTGGCTGGCCAGGACGGGCGCTGGCCTCAGCGGCAGCCCGGTGATCATGGACAACTCCGTGTTCGTCGGCGCTGAGGACCACGGCCTGTACTGCTTCACCCCCTTCGGCGAACCGGTCGTCTAGACGTCAGCGGTGCAACCGCAGGCGTATCGCGCGCGTCGAACCTGTGGGTCCGGCGAAGCAGAGCCGGAGGTCCGCGAGAGGTTAGCGATGCGAGGTAGCGGCCGGCTTATTGCCTCGACGATGGCGTGCGGCGGCGTCATCGCCAGCGTGCTCGCGGGCTGCGGAACGGCCAGTGGTCCGGCCGGCCCTCGGCCGCCCGGGGGGAACCGGACGCAGGTCGCGCGCGTAACGGCGAACGAGCGGGCGCGGGCCGGTTCCTACGCGCGCAGGCTGCTCCGCGCGCTCGAACTGCCGGGCACGGCGCGCCGGATGCCGTGGCCCCGGCTTCAGCCCCTGTCGCTCATGCCGTTGCTGCCCAGTCATCTCGGCACGACCGTAGTCCGGCGCGAGATGTTGCGCGTGACCTGGGGAATCGCCAAGATCGACCATTTCCTCAGCACGCACGTACCCGCCCGGATGACACTCGGCGACTCCGGCCAGTCAGGAAATGCCAGGAGCCCGGCGCCGACAGCGTACGAGGTGAACTACATCCCGCGCGACCTGCCGAGCGGCATCTTCGCCGCGACGGTCGCGACCGCGGTCGTTAGCGCGCCAGGCGGCGGCTCGCTGCTGCGCGCTGACGCTCAGGTGACATGGTCCCCGCCGCGCAGCGCTGCCGAGCGCATCGATCCGGTGCGCTACCGCGCGGTGACGGTGACAGCCCCTAGCCGCCCGACGCCGCCGGCGCGCCTGGTCACCAGGACCTTCGCCGAGCGCTCGGTCGTGGCCAGGCTCGCCGGGCTCGTGAACCTGCTGCCCGTCATGCCGGACATGGTGATCAACTGCCCGGCCATGTTCCCGGGCGTCGTGTACCGGCTGGCCTTCATCCCAGCCGCGGTCCGCTGGCCGAGGATCGTCGTCACGATGCCGGGCTGCATGAGCGCTGGCGTCAGGGTCGCAGGGAAACCGCAGCCTGTGCTTGACTATGGTGGATCGGCGATCCTCGGAGTGATCCGGGGACTGATGAAAGGAGGTGCGATTTCATGACGCGTCCTGTTCTCGCGCCTCCTGCCGCGCGCTGACGCCGCGGCCTCTGCCGCGCTGATGCCGCGGAGGCAGCAGGCGCCACAGCACAGTGGAGCTTGCCATGACCTCAGCGATACTCAACGTCACGTTCGACTGCCGCAGGACGGTGGCACCCGGCTGTACTTTGTCACGGTCCCCGAGCCGAAGACCACCAAGAACAGGGTGCACCTCGATGTGATCCCGCGTGATCGCAGCCAGGAACAAGAGATTGCCCGCCTCGTCGGGCTCGGGCGGCGGTGAGCGTAGGCCAGCCGCCTGGCGCGGCCTGGGTCGTGCTTGCCGACCCTGAGGGCAACGAGTTCTGCGTCGAACCCGGCTAACGAGAGCCAGCTAGCCAGGAGCCCGGCCCCGGCGGAAGCCGAACTGAGGCCCTCAGCAGAGGTAGGTGCTGGGGGTGACGGTGTAGCTGCGGCCGTGCGGGGCGGTCCAGACCAGGACGCCGGGTTCGGGCTGGGAGAGCGTCCAGCCGGGCGCCTGCTTCGCTCTGTGATGCCTTCTGCAGAGCGGGGCGAGGTTGCATGGGCAGGTCCGGCCGCCCTGGTCCCAGGCGATGGTGTGGTCCAGGTCACAGGCCACGGCGGGGCGGCGGCAGCCGGGGAAGGCGCAGGTCCGGTTCCTGGCCCGGATCACGTTGGACAACGGGGCGGGGGGCCGGTAGGCGGGAACCTGGCAGCCGTGGCTGCAGGGGCCGGCCTCGATCCAGGCGAACCGGAGGCTGGCGAGCCAGCCGCGGCGGCCGGCCTCATCGCCGGGGGGCCCGGGTCCGGCGCGGGCGCAGGCGTGGGCGGCGGCGGTGCCGTCGGGCCGGACCAGGGTGACTCGCCAGCGGGTGCCGGTGCCGCCGGCGGCGAGCCTGGCGGCGAGGTCGCGGCTGGTCCACGCGTCCAGCGGGCCGAGCCCGGCGGCGGCACCGGGCAGGTCGGCCAGGCCGAGCCAGCTGGCGGCGGGCAGGGTCAGGTGCACCGACCCGCCCAGTCTCGCCAGCCCGCCGGCCGCGCCCGGGCTGCCCGGCCGAGCCGGGCCGGCGGCCGGGCCGGTCGCGCTGCCTGGCGCAGGGCCGCCTTGCCGGCTCGGCCGGCCCGGCGGGATTGAGTCCGGGTCGTTCGCGTCGCCGGCCGGGGACGCGTTCCCGTCGGGCCGCACGGAGCTTGATCCGCCCGATGCGGCGGGCCCGTGCTCGGTTGGGCGGCCTGCGCCGGCCGACGCTGATTCCGGGGCGGGCAGGAGGGTCTCGGGGTCGCGGCCAGCCAGCAGGGCGGTGAACACCGCTGCGCGGAGCTGGTCCAGGCCGCCGGGGGCGCCGGCCGCCTGCAGCGCACGGGCGATGGCGGTGACCCGCCGGTCCGCCGCGACCGCGTCGGCCGGGGCGAGCTCCCGCCCCGCGAGGGCCAGGTTGCCGGAGCCTTCGGGCCAGGTTTCGACCCGGGCGTCGGCGCGGGACTTGGTCATCCGGCGCCGGACGGCGGCCGGGTCGATGCAGTGCACCAGGGTGCGCAGGGCGGCGCGGAGCTGCCCGGTGGTCAGCGCTGGCGCGTCGGGTAGCAGCGCGGCCGCGGCGGCGTTGGCGGCCTGGTCGTTCAAGGCGGATAGCTCGGCGGCGAACACGGCGGCGCGGGCGCGGTCGATCTGCCCGGCCAGCAGGGCCCGAAGAACGGCGGGCAGCCGGGCCAGGTCACGGGTCAGGCCGAGCAGGGCGTCGGCGGACCGTCCGGTCAGCACAAGCGCCGCGGCCAGTTCAGCGGAAACCTGCTCGCTGACCCGGGACCAGCCAGGCCGCCGGGACTCGCGGAGCCGGCGCTGGTCCAGCTCGGCGACCGCGGCGAGCTCGATCCCGGACTGCCACGCCGACAGCCGCCGGGACGCGTGCAGCAACCCGATCAGCGCATCATCGGTCAGCGCCCCGAGCCCGGCGCCGAAGGCATGACCTGCCAGCCCGGCCAGCGCCGCGCCCGGCGCCAGGCCCTCCAGCGGGCCGCCGTCGGCGAACGCCTCGGCGGGACCGGCCAGCGCGACCCCCGCGACCCAGCCGTCCGCACTAGCGTCATCGGGCCCGGGATCCACGCCGTACAGCTCAGCCTCGGCCGGCTCGTCCCGGCCCGCCAGGCCCTCCAGGTCCAGGCCCTCGATATCCGGATCCAGGCCGGCCAGCACCGCATCGGCGTCCCAGGCATCCCGCGGGCCGGCCACGACGGGGGCGGGCCCGCCGTGCTGGCCGGCACCGGCCGGCTGACCGGCGCCCGGCGGCTGGCTTGGGGGCGGGAGGATCATCGGCGGCTCCGCGGGCGATGCACGGCTGCGAACTTGTTATCGATAACTCTACCGGCACCCTCTGACAATTAGAGTGCGCGTTCGAGCGGGCGGTGGCGGCTACCCGCCCTACGCCAGCATCGCGGCGACGGTGTCCCGCACGCTGTCACGGTGCAGCGGCCTGCGCACGAGAGCCCGCGTGTCGGCAGCGCTCCTGGTGAACGCGTGCAGAGCACCGCCGTGCCTGGCCAGCACCAGGTCCGTGCTGTCGCCAGCGACCTCGGCTGACCCGTGAGTCGTATACCGGGTGACGGTGACGAGCGCCGACCGCTCGGCGGCGGCGATCAGCTCATCCGGGCTCGCGTCCGCGCGCTCGGCGAGCTCGCCGCCTGGCAGCCATTCGGTCAGCCGGCCGAGAGCGTCGCCCGTCGGGTACAGACCGAGTTCGTGCACGCCGAGCGCGTCGATCCTGACCATCAGGCAGATCGGCTCGGGCTGCGGCAGCAGCAGGATCCGCCACGGCTCGCCCGGCACGGTCCCGGTCGCCCTCGCGTCCAGGACCAGCCTCGCCCGCTGCTGGAACGCCACCGCGATCCCCAGGTCGCCGCGAACCTGGACCTGCCCGTCAGCGGTTCCCGCCACGAGCAGCTGCCTGGCAGCGAGGGAACGCACTGCCTCGGCGATCGCCTCATCCGACGGCCTGGCCTCCAGGAAGTCGACGATCGCATCGACGGCCGTGAGCTCGGCGATCGTGTACGCGCCGAGCAGCACAGGACCGGTGCCGACCAGGTCGACGACCGCTGTGACCAGGCCAGCGGGAACGGCGGCGAGACCGCCCTTCGAGGGCCGCGGCGCCGGCTGGCTCACATCAGTCCCCCGTCCGCCCAGCGGTGCATGTTCTGCGGCCGGGTGCTGTCCTTGCCCAGGATCGCCGCCGCCGCCCGCGATGGAGTCTCTGTCACCCAGACGGCCGAGTTGCCGAACAATCCCCTGCCCGCCCGTCCTGGCAGCGCCCTGCCCAGGTCGAGGACCGGGTCCACCCGGTCCGGCGGCGGGAACCCGCTGGCCAGGTCGGACGACACCGCGGTGACGTCGTCCTGCTCCTCGATCCGCCGCAGCGTCGCCGCAACGGCATCGGCTACGGGCGGCGGCAGCGGGGTGGTCGGCACGGCAAGGTCGGGCGACAGGTACATCGGGCGGCGCTCGGTCCGCCTGGACAGGCCCCAGGGGCCGACGTTGCTTCGCGTCATGCGGTAGACAACGTAGTCCATCAGGTGCCGGAAGTCGTCCATGCTCGGCAGCTTGCGCGCGCCGAACGCGGCTGGGGTCTTCTCGAGCTGCACCCAGGTACCGGTCGCCGTCCGGCCGTGCAGCTTCTCCCTGACGACATAACCGCGCATCCCTATGTCCGGGTATTTCTTCTTGTCGATGTCGCGATGATGGCTCGATATCCGCACATGACTGACCTTTTTGAAATGCCAGTCCTCGTACAGCCGCGGGTCGTCGACGAGCACATGGCCGCCGCACAGCACGTCGCGCAGCTGCGGCACCTGCAAGCCGTGCCGCTCAAGGTCGGCGATGATCGACGCCTCTTCCCTGCTGAGCCTGGCGACCGCGGTCAGCAGGCCCTTGCGGTACTCCCCTGCCCTGGCCGTGATCTCGATCAGCAGCCGGACCCTGGCCTTGACCTGCTCGGCCCGCTCCCGCGACAGGGCGTCAGGTGCCTCCTGGCCGTGCCGTCCTGTCAGCGCGGCGACCAGCGACTTTCTGGCAGGACTCACCTGGCACGTTCCTTCTTGCGGCTGAAAAGACCCATCGCGCTGCCTGATCTCCGGACGAGTTTTGTTGCCGCTCATTATCGGTTTCGCGCTGGCAGCGCGCCAGCATGCGGGTGGTGCGCCGGGCCGCGCGCAGGCAACGGACGGGCCGCCATGTCTTACAATCCTCGGTGCTGTCCAAGATCGGCGTCTCGTCCAGGACCGCGGCGGCTCGTCAGGCTCCGATCACATCTACCGGGTCCAGGAAGGATCCTAGGAGGAGACGCGCAGATGAAGAGGATGCGCATTGTTCGCTCGGCGGCACCGGGGGACGGAGACGGGCGAGCGTCCCCCCTCGCCGGCGAGGAAGGGTCCAACAGGGCCCCTTCCTCGCCCGCATTATGGTGCCCGGTTCTTATGCCCGGTTCTTGTGCCCTCGGCCGGCCTCAGGCCGCGTCCGGCCCCAAGATGCCGGTCGCTGGTTCGGGTTCACCGACGCTCGTGGCTGAGGTTGCCCGGCGGACGAATTCCCTGGCCGGCGGCCAGTACGCGACGTACTGGTCTCCGGTCGGCCCGTCGTAGCGGATGCAGGTGACCCGCTCGACATCGACCGCGAACAAGTGGAACTTTCCGGGCTCGGGCTCCCAGCCGAGGCTCTGCGCCACCTCGGCCGCGTACCGGCCCTGCACCTCTCGGCCGGGCTCGTCGCGGGCAGTGCCGCGCACCTTGAACTCTCCCTCTTGCCCGTCCCGGTTGCTGACCGGGTTGTGCACCAGGATGCGCGGGTCCCTGAGCAGGTCAGCCGCCTTCGTTGACCCCCACATCATCGACAGCCACAGTACGCCGTCCATGATCCACGGCTCGACCGGGCTGATCCGCGCCGTGCCGTCGCGCCGGATCGTGCCGACCAGCACCAGGCCGGGATCGAGCAGCCGTTGCCTGCCAAGTTCCCCCAGGCGGGGTTGCCGCCGTTCCAGCTCCGACCAGTCCATATCGCCTCCTGTCGCTCTTCCGGGGTATCACGACCCTCTGACAGAAACCGGCCGCACTGCTCGCTGGTCTGCGGTCATCGCAGCGACAGGACGTGCCTGATCATCGTCCGGCCGTCGCAAATCTCCGCCGGGCGCCAGGTTCCCAGAGCCAGTCGATCTGCTCGTCATCGATGGCTTCCATGTGCCGGTCGATGTCAGCCGCTCGCAGCGGCCGGATGGTGACGACGCCATCGGCATAAGCAACGGGCGGGACCGACCTTGCCAGCAGGCGGGCGGCGTCGTGAGCGGCACGCGTGGCGAATCCGGCAGTCGCCGCGACCTGCAGCATGCCGGCGTCGTCGGCCGCACACCGGAGAAGGCCGTGCGGTACGCCGTTCGGGTCGCCAGGTGATGCAGGCGCAGGTGGACGGCGCGGCCCGCGTAGCCGTTCGAGCGCAGTTCGCTGCGCAAGTCGCAGCGCACGATGACGTCGCGAGTCCCGACGAGGCGGGATCGCTCGTCGTAGCCGATCCATCCCGACGTCTGGTGATCGCCGATAATCACAGCCGCCCGCGGGACAGGGCCCCGTGCGCGAATGCTGATGAGCCGTCGGTCACTGCGATGAGCGCGTCCACGCGATCCGAGCGTATGTGAGGCGCCATTCAGCCAGTCAGCGGGCCAGCCAGGCAGTCACCACGAGGCGATGTGGTGCAGCGCCAGGGCGGCGACGATGGCGCAATGCGGCCGGTGTCCCTTGCCCTGCGGCGGACAGGCGCCTGCGCACTCCGGGCAGCATCCTGCCGACTTGTAGGGCGTCAGCCCCGACCACTGATGCTTTTCCAGCAGGCGGCGCAGTTCGGCGTTCTCCGCTCGCAGTGAAGCCTCTGTCTCGGCCATGGCTAACTCGATTCGGTGGTACATGCAGACGGCTCGGCTCCAATTGTGTCACCGCCTGCGAACAGCGCCCAGCCTTCGCAGGATGGTGATTATGGGTGAAGCTCTCGACGCCGATATCCCCGCGCTGCGTGCGCGGCTGCGGCATGTCTACTGGCTCGGCGGCGGCAGCGGGGGCGGCAAGACGACCATCGCTCGTCGTATCGCGGCCCGGTATGGCTTCCGGCTGTACTCGACCGACCATGCGATACGGGATCACGGCCACCGGATCGCGCCAGGTGAAAGCCCGTTCCTGAGCGCGTTCGCGGCCATGGACATGGACGAGCGGTGGCTGAACCGAACCCCGGAAGTCATGCTCGAGACGTTTCACTGGTTTCGCGGCGAGGGCTTCGGTTTGATTGTCGAAGACCTTCTGAGCCTGCCGGACGAGCCGTGCGTGATCGCGGAGGGCTTCCGGCTGCTACCGAACCTCGTGGAACCTCTCATCAGCGGGCGCAGCCACGCCGTTTGGCTGCTTCCGACCCCCGGATTCCGTCGGGCGGCCTTCTGCAGCCGCGGCGGGCTGTGGCGGAGCGCCGGCAACACCAGCGATCCGGAGCGCGCCCTGCGCAACCTGCTGGAGCGAGACCGGATGTTCACCGAACGCCTGGCCGAGGAAACCCGGCTTCTGCGGCTGCCCGTCATCGAGGTCGGCACCGCGATGTCCGAATCTGAACTGGCCAGCCGGGTAGCAGCTACCTTCGCGCTCACTGACCCGCACCCGTAGCCCTTGAGCTGTCCGCGATCTGGCCGGTCAGCTGGCCGTGATCTGGTCGGTCAGGTGGCTGTGTTTCTGACGCCTCGCGGGTGCGCACACCGCCACTGTGAGCTTCCGCCGGTGGCTGGCCTGACGAGAAATGGGCCCGCCGCGTCAGCTGTAGGCTCGGCTGCCATGGATGGCGAAGTGACCCTCCGACCGGTGACCGAAGACGACCTCTCCTGGCTCGCCGGCCTGACAGACGGCCGGGCCGCGACGGGACTCCACGAGTGGCATGGCTGGAGTGACCCGCACCGGGGCGATAGCGGCGGGATGCTGATCGTCCAGCACGGTACCGATCGCGTAGGCAACATTTCCTGGCGCCGTGTCCAGACCGGGCCGACGGCATTCAGCTGGGCGATCGGTATCGGCGTGGCTCAAGAGTTCCGTGGCCGCGGCTTCGGTAGCGAAGCGCATCGGTTGCTGGCGCGCTACCTGTTCGCGCATACGCAGGTCAACCGCATCGAGGCCACCACGGAGATCACCAACGTGGCTGAACAGCGAGCGCTCGAGAAGGCCGGGTTTACCCGTGAAGGCGTCCTGCGCGGGTCGACCTTCCGCCAGGGACGCTGGCATGACCAGGTGATTTACAGCGTGCTCCGCGACGACGTCAAGCTCGAGGATTCCGCGGCGGCAGACGGCACCGGGTAAGCCGCGACTGGCAGACGACTGCTCGCGGAGCCGGCCGCGCGAGACCAGGGACCGCCGGGTTGGTCGTCGCCGCGCACAGGCACAATCGGGAACGATGCTCCCCGCCAGACAGCCACGTGCACAGCGAATGGTCATGGGACGCGTCCCACGGCTCGATGGAAGGCACCTGCGCGCGGGCGGTCGCCATCGACCTCCCCGTGATCGCGTTCCTGCAGCGATGCCGTGAGCGGTTCCCGGATCTGCGCATCCTGAGCGGCGTGGAACTGGGCGAGCCGCACTGGCATGCCGCAGCCGTCGCCGCGCTACTCGGCGCCGGACAGTTCGACCGGGTGCTCGGCTCTCTGCACTGCCTGCCGGCCGGCGGGCAGTTCTCGGAGATGGCGAGCCTGTTCCGGCAGCGGCCAGCGGCCGGAGTCGTCCGCGAGTACCTCCCCGAGATACCTCACCTCATCGAGGGCTCCGACGCGTTCTCCGTGCTCGCCCACATCGACTATCCGCTCCGCTACTGGCCAGCGGAGGCCGGACCGTTTGATCCCGGCGCGTTGGAGGAGGAGTTCCGTCACGCCCTGCGGGTGCTCGCTGGCACCGGCCGGGCGCTGGAAATCAACACCAGCCGGCCGCTCGGCCCGGAGATTGTCCGCTGGTGGCACGACGAAGGAGGAAGGGCTGTCACGTTCGGAAGCGACGCCCATCGGCCTGAGTACCTCGCGCGCGGGTTCCGGCACGCCGCCGCGATGGCCGAGGCCTCCGGTTTCCGCCCCGGCTCGAGCCCCTATGATCCCTGGCCGAGAGCCTGGATACGGCCGCCTTCCTGGTCGGCCATCGTTCGTTAGGTCGCCGTCGGGCGAGGAGTCCTCGGACGGTGCAAGTATCGTGATCCAGGCTCAGCGGATTGGGGAGAGTTATGGGTGTCTCGTTCCCGGGAGAGTCTGCGCAGTACCGTGAGGCGCGCGACCGGCTGCTCGAGCAGGAAGCCGAGTTGCGCCGCGCGACCGAAGCGGTGGCAGCCGCCCGGCGCAACCTCCCGCCCGGCGGCGTGGTTCAACAGGACTATGTGTTCCAGGGCGCCGGGCCCGACGGGTCGCAGATCGACGTGCGGCTGTCAGAGCTGTTCGCGCCCGGCAAGGACACGCTGGTGATCTACAACATGATGTTCCCGCGCGCCCTCGATGAGGATCTGCCGTGCCCTTCGTGCACGCAGTTCCTGGACTCCTTCGACGGCGCCGCGGAGCACGCCACGCAGCGGATCAATCTGGCCGTGGTCGCCAAGGCGGACCTGCCGCGGCTCCTCGCCCACGCCGAGCAGCGCGGATGGCGCCGGCTGCGGATGCTGTCCTCGGGCGCCAATACCTACAACCGCGACTATCACGGGGAAGCCGCAGACGGCTCCCAGCTGCCGATGATGAACGTATTCCGGCGCGACGGCGAGACAATCCGCCACTTCTGGGGCTCGGAACTCCTGTACGCACCCAGCGAGCCTGGCCAAGATCCCCGCCACGGCGACACGCTCGAACCGCTCTGGAACCTATTCGACCTGACGCCCGAAGGGCGCGGCACGGACTGGTACCCCGAGCTCAGCTACGGCTGATACCGCCTTCCGCGCAATGTCGTTCGTTATGGTAGCGTCGGGTAAATCCAGCCCGAATGGCAACCACTTTGACGCCTCTGACGGACATACCTCGCTCTGCATCAATGTAACGAAACCCGATTATCAGAAGCCAGATTTCCACCGCAAGCGGACCGGCTTGGGTCATATAGCGTTTCGGGTTGGCTCTGCTGACATGGTTGAAGCGTTCGTTAATGACTTTCTGAAGCCGCGTCAGATTGAACCACTTTACGGCGGCGCGAAGGCATACCCGGACTATACGCCAGACTTACTACGCCGTCTATTTCGAAGATCCGGACAGAATTAAGGTCGAAGTTGTCTATGAAGGATGACCGCCGACGGGTTCCACGGTCAGCGTGATTGGCTATTCCCGATCGCACACCGCCCGGCGCTCGAGCGACTCATCGTCTCGGGCTCATCTGCGCTCTCCCCCGCGTGACGCATTCCCATCTGGCCTGGCGCCTTACCGTGGCGGGCAGCCGCGCCCGCGTCCACGCCGTGCCGTTCCAGTGCAAGATCAGCGGGAACGTATAGGTAGCGCCGACCGCCCACGCGTCCGCCGATGTGGCGGCCGCGCTGCTGTAAGACCGTACCGGGACCGGCACCTGCCGCACCGTGGTGCCGGTCACCCGCACGATGAGCGGGTGGAAGACTCGTCCGTGTTCGGACATCCTCTTCTCGCCGACAGCCCACGCGCCGCCTGGGAACAAGGCCACAGCGCCCAGGTCACTCTCTGGCGGCAGCGTCCGGTTGCTCAACGTCGTCCAGACCGCGCCGTCCCACACCGCGACCAGAGCCCTCGAATGGGGCGTCGTCGGTACGGTTGCAACGACCGCCACGGCACTGCTGGATGACCGGACCGCGACGGCGTCCAAACCTCCGGAAACCGGCGGCATGTCCAGCGGCGACGGCTGGCCGGTTACCCCGGCGGCCGACGGGGTGGCGATGTGAAAGGTTGTGCAAGCAAAGTCCAGCACGTGGTGCGCGTGCCGGGCTGGGGGGAGGCCGTGCACGCACCCGTCACGGCAGCCACCGCCACGATTCCCGCGAGTCGCCGACGCTTGCTGCTGGGATTCATCTGTCCTGTCGTTGCAGGGCCCTTGTCACCCCTAAGCTAAGACGCCTGGTCACTCAGCCAGGTTTACTCACCTCCACTCGGCCGCCTGCCGGGGGTCAACAAAGAACACCGGGCCGCAGCTCAGGTGACTAAGATCGCCCCAACCCTGGTTAGGCGTTGGCAGGCAGCTCACCGGTTTGCTCGGCGGTGGCGGCCCAGCTGGCAAGCATCGTGAGGCTATCGGCGGTAGGGGTGCCTGCGGCTGCGGTGTAGGCGAGCAGGGTGAGGCCGGGGTGAGATGGAAACTCCATGGCCTCGAAGTCGAGGTCGAGCGTCCCGACAACGGGGTGATGAATTCGCTTGTGGCCGGTGCGGTGGAAGCGAACGTTGTGCGCCGCCCACCGCGTGCGGAAGTCCTCGCTGCGGGTAGAGAGCTCGCCGATCAGTTCGATGAGCTGTTTGTCATGGGGGTTGCGGCCTGCCTCGGATCGGAGCATGGCGGCGATGTCGTCGGCGGCCTGTTCCCAGTCGGTGAAGAATTGGCGCGCCACGGGGTCGAGGTAGACGAAGCGGGCGTTGTTGGCGGGCCTGCGCGGGTCGGCGAGGACCGGGACGTAGAGGGCGCGAGCGAGGAGGTTGGCGGCGAGCATGTCGTGCCGGGCGTTGCGCACCCATGCCGGTGCGCCGGAGATGGCGTCGAGGACCTGCTGGATGCCGTCAGTGACACCGGACGTCTTCGCTCGTCGCTGCCGTGGCCGTGCGGGCTGGGCGGCGCGGGCGAGGTTGAACAGGTGGGCGCGTTCGGCATCGTCGAGGTGGAGAGCGGTCGCGACCCCGTCGAGGACGGCGTCGGAGGCGCCGGCCAGGTTCCCGCGTTCCATGCGAACGTAATAGTCGATGCTCACGCCCGCGAGCAGCGCAACCTCCTCGCGGCGAAGACCCTTCACCCGGCGGTTGCCGCTGCCGTAAGCCGGCAGTCCGGCCTGCGCGGGCGAGATGCGCGCGCGCCGCGAGACGAGAAACTCGCGGACCTGGGCTCGGTTATCCATAACCACCACGGTAGGTGCGCCGCCGGCCGTCAGGGAGGTACTGGCGTTACCTGTAAGAGCAGGCACTCCCGGAGATGCAGGTCAGCGCCTTAACTGGACGACGTGAACACAGCCAGCGGCGTCAGCGCCAGGTCCGCGAGCCCACGGGTACGCCGCTCCACGCGATTCTCGCGATCATCCTGATCAGCTATTCCATGAAGGAGTTCCGATGCAGTACACGACGCTTGGCAGCTCAGGCCTGAAGATCAGCCGTATCGCACTCGGCTGTATGAGCTTCGGCGACACCTCACGCGGCTTTAACGAGTGGGCGCTCAACGACGACGACGCAGAGCCGCTGTTCCGGCAGGCCGTCGAGCTCGGCATCACCTTCTGGGACACCGCCAACGCTTACGGCTACGGCACGTCAGAGGAGATCGTCGGCCGGGCCATCCGCGCGTACACCCGCCGCGAGGACGTCGTGCTCGCGACCAAGGTGTTCTTCAAGATGGACGACGGCCCCGGTGGCTCGGGCCTGTCCCGGCGCGCGATCGTCGAGCAGCTCAACGACTCCCTGCGGCGGCTCGGCACCGACTACGTCGACCTGTACCAGATCCACCGATTCGACCCCGGCACGCCGGTGGAGGAGACCATGGAGGCCCTGCACGACATGGTCAAGGCCGGCAAGGTCCGCTACCTCGGGGCCTCGTCGATGTGGGCCTGGCAGTTCTCCAAGATGCAGTACCTCGCTCAGCTGCACGGCTGGACGAGATTCGTCTCGATGCAGAACCAGTACAGCCTCATGCAGCGCGAGGAAGAGCGCGAGATGTTCGGCCTCCTCGCCGACCAGGGCGTCGGGTCGATCCCGTGGAGCCCGCTTGCCAAGGGTCGTCTCGCCCGTCCGTGGGGCGAGACGACCGCTCGCAGCAGCACCGACAACGTCGCCCGCTGGGTCCTGCCCAACGACGACAAGCCCATCGCTGACGCAGTCCAGCAGGTCGCCGAGCAGCACGGTGTGCCGATGGCCCAGATCGCCCTCGCCTGGGTGCTCCGCAACCCGGTGGTCAGCGCCCCCATCGTTGGCGCCACCAGGCAGCAGCACCTCGCCGACGCCGCTGCCGCGCTTGACCTCACCCTCACTGACGACGAGATCAGCGCGCTCGAAGAGCACTACACCCCGCGCCAGCCCACCGGCTACTGACCAGAAACGCCGCAGGACACCACCACCCGCTGTGTGCCGCTCACCCGTTATGACGCCAGCGGGACGCTGTGGGCGATTGGGTGTCCGTATGGCGGCGTGACTCCGGCCGGCGTCAGGATGAATGGGTGACATCTGATGTGATCACTCTTGCTGACCGCAGACGGCTGAGCTGGCATGAGTTTGGTGAGCCGGACGGCACACCGGTGATCTACACGGCGGGGACACCGGTGTCGGGCCTGGGCGGAGCCAGCTATGACCAGACGGCCCGGGCAGCCGGCCTGCGCTGGATCTCGCCGGACAAGCCCGGCTACGGCGGCTCCGACTACCAGCGGAAGCGCAGCCTGACCAGCTGGGGCGATGACCTCGCCGCGCTGGCTGGTCATCTCGGCCTGGACCGGTTCGCGCTGGCGGGCGAGTCCGGCGGTGGTCCGTTCACGCTGGCCGCTGCGCATCAGCTCGCCGACCAGGTGAGCGTTGTCGCCCTCATCGCGTCGGGCGGACCGGTCACCCCGGCCGAGCGAGCGGGCCAGCAGGCGAGGATCCGGTTCTATGTCTGGCTCGCCGGGAACGCGCCTGCGCTCAACGCCGTCCCGCTCACGGCGATGAGGTGGTCGCTGGCCAGCCCGGCAAGGCGGGAGCGTTCCCTGCGCCGCGAGATGGCCGCCGCGCCGGAGGCCAAGCATGCCGGCCTCCGGATCGAATTCGAGGCCGTCGCTGACGCGCTCCGGCAAGGGACGCGTGGCGCAGTGCAGGAACTCGCCCTGAGCAGGCGCCCGTGGCCGTTCCCGCTCAGCGAGATCAAAACGCCGGTGCACCTGTGGCACGGTGCGCGTGACACTAACGCGCCGATCGCCATCGCGCGCCGCCTCGCGCGCGAGCTCCCGGACGCTACCCTGCACGTCAGCGACTCGTCAGACCACGATATCGGCCACGACCGCAGCGACGAGATCATGTCCATGCTTGCCTTCCTACGTGAAATAGGGCGCGTGCCAGCGAAGGGAAGTAGTTCTTCGCCGGGATGCCGTCAATCACGGCCCGGTCCGGACCCGGTGCCCGAGGGGAAGCTGCCTAATACCTGCGCGCAGACAGCCTGACCAGCGAAGTCGGGTGTCCGTTGGATACCAGCATTGACCGCTAGGTGCTTCTCGTAATTGCACGCTAGTTGCACGGTGATCATGCCGATCCCACAAATATCCGTGGTCGGTTCGCCTCGAATCAAGCTGGTTCGGGAGAGCGGTCGTATGTTCATAGTCGGGATCGCTTGAAGGAGAGAGGGTGTCGCTGCAACTCGCGCCTGAAGAGCCAGAAGCCGGGCCGTGGCGGGTCGAGCTGCTAAGCGCAGTCATCGACGCCGTAATTCGGGGCGGACGGGGCAAGATCGTGGCTGGACGTCCGGTTGTCCTGGCAATAGACGGGCGCAGCAACAGCGGAAAGACCACGCTGGCGGAACGCATCGCCCAGGCTGTCCCAGGAGCGGTAGTCGTCCACACCGACGACATCGCGTGGGAGCACTCCCGCTTCGGCTGGGCTGATCTCCTTACGGACGGGATTCTTGTGCCTATCCATCAAGGCCGGGCATTCAGCTACCGGCCGCCGCGATGGCTCGAGCACGGCCGAGAGGGATCTATCGACATTCCGGCTGACTGTCCGCTGATGGTCATTGAAGGAGACGGTGCTGGGCGCCGCGAGGTAACGCACCTGATCGATGGGCTGATCTGGGTGCAATCCGATCAGAGAGAAGCGGAACGGCGACGGCTCGCCCGTGACCGGAATCCGGACGCGGCCGACATGGCCAACCGGGCGTTGGACAGGCTGCCTTTCGATCATGCCGGCTGGATGGCCGAGGAGCTACCCTTCAACGCTGCCCAGCGCACCTGGGAACGAGCCGACATCATCGTGTGCGGCACTCCCGACATTCCCTGCAACCCCGTCACCGAAATTGTAGTTGGACCGGCACCAGCCAGCCCTCGGTCCTAGGACGTTACCCTGCCTGTTCAGACACGCGAGATGCCCGCTATCACTCGCTCGCAAGGAGCAGCAACACGCGGTCAGACCTTCTGACCTGCCGGTCTGGCTGACCGTGAGTTACCTGAGTCGACCGTTGGCAACCGGGGTCAATGGCACGCCAACGGCACGGTGATCTTTCCCGCCTGGTAGGCATCGAATCGACTGCGATCACGGCTGGAGGCGTAAGGTCATCTCCTCGAGGTGAGCCCTTGCCGACCCGGGGGTTCTGGGGGTAGGGCTCTGCCTGCCCAGCTGGGGAGGTGACCGGTTCTGATCCCCGATCCCCGAGGGAGGGCCCCTGGGGGCCGGGTTCAGCGCCCCCGCCATCGGCAATCCTAGATCATTCCGTGCAAGGCGCCGCGCAGATCAGTCAGGCTGGCTCTGCTGGTGGCGGCGTCCGCGATCAGCTCTCGGGTTACCGCGCGTTCGGCCAGCCGCGTCAGAGCCGGAAGCCCGGCGCGCTGCGCGGCCAGGACGTGGGAGCCAGCGGGAACGAGCATGAGCCACACGATGTGAAGAAGTGCTGCCAAGCGCCCGCGCTCGTCGTCGAGCGGACCGGTCACCTGTAGTGACCGCCGCTGTGCCTGCGGCGTGGTGAATACCAGCGCGCCGGTGCCACCGTAGGGGTCTGGCCCGGCATACAGCACCGAACCGACCGTGGCCTGAACCGCCGCCCCGTGGCACATTCCGCACGGCTCGAGCGTGGTAATGAGCGCGTGGTCTTCGTAGTCCTGGTATGCCCGGAGTTGGGCCAGCGCGTTGACCTCGGCGTGCGCGATGTGGCTGCTGGCGAGCTGACCAGGAGGCCCAGATTGCTCGTAGCGCCTCCCACGCCCTTCGGCGACCACCGTTCCAGATCCGTTGACGACTACGGCTCCGACTGGAGTGGTATTCGCGCAGAAGCTATTCCACGCAAGCTCCAGCGCCCGCTGCCACGCGCTGTCAATGCCTGCGCTGAGCAGTTCGAAATGAGCCATCTGGTCCTTCGCCACCCCGCCGGCTCGATCACGTCGCGGATGCGCGGAACGTCCGGGCTCGGCACGGACGATCGTTCGGCGATCAGCGTAGCGAGCACCGACCGTGCGCTAACAACGGAGTACTGGACGAGATGGGCTGCGCCCGCCCAGGGGTGCACGCTGATGAGTCCATCTGATCCTCCGCCGGCTGTAGCGTGGGGCCGGCGCGCGCCGGCCGGGCCTCCCAAGGCAGAGGCCGAGCGCTGGCGCCGGCCCGCGGCGCGGACGCCGGGATCACGAGCGCGATAGACGCGCACGCACAGGCTCAGCGGCGCTCAGGCCGCGCTGACTCGGCCAGCTAACTAACTGGAAAATCACCTGCTTCAGCCTGCGGGCGGCAGCATCGGGCGGAGCGCAGCGGAGCCCGGTTTGCCGTTGGTGTCCGCCTTGATTTATGGATGGCGTAATTCGGCAGTGCTGGCTAGTGGCAGGACGCGGATGGCGGCTCGGATCTCGTCCACGCTGGGGCCAGCGCCTTGGCGCCCGCGTCGGTCAGGGCGCGGGCCTTGGCGGGAGTCGGCGCATATCGATGACCGGGACGCCAGCGAGCAGACCGGCGAGTACGTCCTCGGGGAGTCTCCGACGAACGCGCAGTGTGCGCCTACGGTGTCGAGGATGCCGACTGCAGCCCGGACGAGATAGGGCGAGGGTTCCATCAGGGTCTGGCTCAGGGCTGTCGCGGCCGACGATGAGGGCGGCGACGTCATCGGCCAGGTGGTGACGCTCGGAGGTAGGCGCGGAACGCCGCCCCAGAGTTGTTGCTGACGATCGCAACGCTACGGCCGGACTGGCGCGCTTCTTTGACCAGCTCGGCTGCTCCGGGCGTGGGCCGGGCACTGGCGACTGCTTGAAGCTCCAAGCTGGTGAGCACTCGCTGCACGGCCGCCGACGTCTCGCGGCTGAGCTGACATGTTCCCCGGAACACATCGAGCGGGTCATCGGCCTCAGGCAAGCGATAGCCGTTCGCGGCGAACTGGCCGCGGAGCATCCGGGCGACCTGCGCTGCAGGCAGTCCGGCGTAGACGGCACACACCGGGCCGTCGAAGTCCAGCAGCAGGTACCGGGTCTTGGCAACGAGCGCGGTCAGCTAGCTCATCGGGCTGGTCGCGGCTGACGGCGCTCCACATGCTGTCGAACCAGGCTTGCGCCTGGGCGAGATACTGCCCGCCGATCCCGGCCGGGTCGTCGCTGGCGTGATGGAACAAGGTCACATCCTTGCCCATCACGCGGCAAGGGTCTACTTGCACGCCCGAGAGGAGCGAGATCTGCAGCTTGCGACCGCGCTCGACAAGCTGACCCGGCGAGCTGAGAAGGTCAGCAGATACAGCCAGCCAGGACCGATCGGGCACGCAGCGGGCACGGAAGCGTCAGGACAGTGGTTCGAGCAGCGCCACGGATCACGGTCAGGATGGCCGTTGAGCTGGTCGTTCATCGGTTGGAGCGGGTGACGGGAATCGAATCCGCACTGTCAGCTTGGGAATCTGAGCGATCAACTGCCTCAGGGCCTCTGACCTGACATTCCAGCTGTCCGTTGGTGACCGTCCAGGCCCATCGGACACCTCGGTTAATGGCACGGTGATCATGTTCGCGACCGCCTTCGGCCTGCGCTGCTGACGGGACCTGCGCCACGAGATCAAGAGCCCGGCCCCGAGGATGCCAAGCAACCATCGCGCAACGACGTCTTGCAGCGAGTTGGAAATGAAGAGGACCCCGAGGGCGAGGCACGCCAGTGCACTGCCGAGGAGCTGCCATTTGCCAGCTCGCGCGCCGGTCATGGTCATCTCTGGCTTGAAGCGACCCACGGTCGGTGCTCTGACGGACCGGCTGCCCGCCCACGTTCCTACGGCGACGTACGCCAGCCCGAGAATCGCTTGATACACCGGCTCCAGCCCGGTCGGCCCCGGTACAGACGACTGTGCGCCGGGCCTTGCAGATAGCCGACAACGAAAGCATGACATGCGTCCGCTGGACGTTCGAGGATGAGACGGAAATAGCGGCTTTACAGTGAGTCGCGAGTGGCCGACCTTATAACTCGTGACCTGCATAAATGTGCTCGGCCAGTCGTTGCGGGCCAGTTGATGTTTCGTCGCGGTTGCGTGGGCAGCCTCCCTAGTGGAGGCCGTCGGCGTATGGTCTCCACCCGAGCCTGACCCAGGGGAACGGCAATCCATGCGATATGCGATGTCGAGCAAGTGGTGGCCTGAGCGTTTCACGATCTCAGATGGGGCCGGGCGGGCGCGGTTCGAAGTCCGCAACAATCCTGGGTTTGCTACCAAGCTGTCGCTCGGTGTGACAGGTGGCCAGGAGATTGCTGAGATAAGGCGCCGGAGGGGCGGAAGATTCCAGGTCATCGTTCGCGGCGAGGAAGGCGGGCTGGTCCAGCAGCAGGCCGCGGATCGGTACGACATTCGCAGCGCGCTCGGGCCGCTGGCAACGGCAGGGAATGTGGCCGACGGTCAGTATGCGATTACCAGCGACGGCACGGTGAAGGCGGCCGTGTCCCGCCAGCTCGTAGACGATGTGCGGCAAACGCAGAGTATCGGCGTGGACATCGGTGACGAGGACAAAACCACCGTACTGCTCGCCACGATGCTGGCCATAGAGGCGGTCAGGTACGAGCGTGGTGAGGCCCATTTCAACCTTCGCGCTCTGCTGGATCTGCTCAACCCGCTCAACTGGTTCCGGGTCTGGTGGGGCATCTAGCGACACAACCGATGCAGTGGGCGGTGGCTGCGAACCCAGCGGGCCGAACGCGGCCCTGGATCATTTCCTTGCCTGCGATCCTTTCGGGTCGCGCCAGACGGCATGAGGTCCGTCCTAATCGTCGCCCTACGGAACCTGAGAACTACGAGGCCTCTTCGCCCCGAACTAGCGGCGGTCCTGGGCGGCCGACTCTCGCCCCAGGTGGGAACGACTGTGCAGGACAGGGCGGCTGCTGTGAGGGCGTGTTGCTGTACTTTGCCGCTGTACGCTGGCCGCTGCTGGCGGCCCGATGCCGGCGGTTTTCAAGTGCGTACGTAACTGGCCGTCGGCTACCGCTGCGACCTGGGCTTTCAGCCTGACCGCCTACTGGGTCATCCAAGATCATCCCGTGCATATCCCGTGAGGACACTGGTGGGCCTCTTCGACCTACGCATTACGAGCGGGTTCCGCGCGTTGCTTGTACGGGCGACGCCCTGCCTGACCTTGTCGGTAGCACGCCGCTGCTAGTGGCGATTGCCGGTCGTTGACGGTTGTTCCGGGGCAACTCGGGGGCACGCGGCGCTGCCGCGCCGCTCAGGCTTGCTGAGTACGATATCCGCCGCCCGCTGACGCCAACCGGCACCAACCTGCTGGGGCTGGTCAAGCACCTGGCCGGTGTCGAGTTGTGGTACTTCGGCGACGCGCTCGGGCGGCCGCCCCGCGAGCGGCCCTGGTCTGCGGACGACGCCAGAAACAACGCCGACTTCTGGGCCACCGCCGATGAGTCCCGCGACCAGATCGTGGGAAGGTACTGGCGGGCCTGGGCACACGCGGACCAGACGATCCAGGCGCTGGGTCTGGATGCGGTCGGCCACGTGCCCTGGTGGCCAGCCGACCGCAGTGAGGTGACACTGCACCGGCTCCTGGTCCATGTGGTCGCCGAGACCAACCGGCACGCCGGGCATGCTGATATTGTCCGCGAGCTCATTGACGGGGCCGCCGGACTGCAAGCCGACGACGACAACCTGCGGACACGTGACCCGGAGAGGTAGCAGAACTATTGCAACCAGCTTGAGCGAGCGGCGCAAGAAGCGCTAAACGCTTGATGAGGTGATCGCTTCCTTATCAGTTCAGGCCAGGACACGGGTCGGTGGGCCTGGGCTCCGCGATCCTGGGTGTTGTCGTTGGCTGTGTCGGCTCGGTGTGGTGGCGTTGCGGTCACGGTTGCTATCAGCGCGCCAATGTCCTGCCGCGACGCCCTCTCATCCGATCTGGAGCGCTGCTCACCTCCGGCAGGGAGCAAGTACAGACACCGTGTTGTCTGTGTAGTTGGTCACGTAGGCCGTGTTGGTCTTCGGGTTTGCCGCGATCCCGGTCGGCGTGGTGCCCGCGAGGATTGTGGCGGTCACCGTGT
>WNGJ01011522.1_pt1 | contig 26247 bp, 21 predicted proteins | sample 5400611 | NCBI WGS metagenome assembly WNGJ01 (sample SAMN13153375, study PRJNA577476) | soil metagenome | isolation source: 40 cm soil or saprolite under Garry oak tree replicate 1 | place: USA:California | collected 2016-06-15
CCGCTGATGCGCTGCTCAAAGATCTCGAGGAGCCGCCCTCCTACGCCGTGATCGTGCTCGTCGCCGACGAGCTGGGCTCGCTGCCGGAGACGATCCGCTCGCGGTGCCAGCCGGTCCCGTTCCGGCGGCTGTCCGAGCGGACAGTCCGGGAGGCGATCGCGGCCCAGGCGCCCGGGCTTCCCCTCGACGAGGCGACCGCGATCGCGCGCGTCGCGGCGGGGCGGCTGGACCGCGCGGCGCTGCTCCTCGACGACGCGGCGGCGAAGCGCCGAGCGGATCGGCTCAAGCTCGCCCGTTCGGTCTACCTTGCGCCGGAGTTCGACGCCTCAGCCGCGGCCGAGCTGATCGTGGACGGCTCGCGCGGTCGCGCCAAGGAGGCTCGGGCCGGCGCCGAGGCCGGTCTCGCGGGCCTCGAGCTGACCGAGCGAGAGACCGAGCAGCGGCTGCGCCGGGCCGCTCGCGGAGCCGAGCGCGAGGAGCTGCTGGCAGCGCTCGAGGAGCTCGCCGCCTGGTATCGCGATCTGGTCGCCTTCGCCGCCGGAGCCGAGACCGCGGTCCACTGCGACCACACTGACGAGCTCCGCGACGACGCCTCGGTCGAGCGACTAGCCGGCGCCGAGGAAGCGGCCGAGCACGCCCGCGAAGCGTGGCGCAACTTCGCGGAGTTCAACGTCAACGCCTCGCTCGCGCTGGAGGCCCTCTTCATCCGGCTACGCCGGTCGTTCGCGGTCGCAAGGGCCGCGGCCTGAAACGCCGAGCATCGAGGTTGTAACTCGTTCACGACGCAGCTAGTCTCACGCGGTCCCAGTGCCTCAATCGCGGCCACTTCTCTCGCGTCCGTGGCTCATCGCGGTCGCCGGCTTGATCCTGACGGCGGCAGTTACCGCGCCGTTCTTCTTCGTTACCTCCGTCGTCGACGAAATCATCATCGCGGCGGTGCTCTCGGTGGCGGTCGCCGTTCTCGTGGGCTTGCTAGCCAGACGACACGATCGCGGGCAGAAGGATCGTCTGAACGAGCAGCGTCGGGTTCGCGACGAGCTAGCCGAGGCCGACCGCAAGCACAAGGACCTGACAGAGAGCCTTCCGCTCGTGACCTGGGTGTATGCCGTCGGCGACCGCGAGGACACGCGACTCGTCAGCTCCCAGATCGAGTCGACGCTTGGGTATGCGGCCGATCAATGGGACGGCGAGCTGCTCAAGAGCATTCTCCATCCGGACGATCGCAACCGCGTCCTCGAGGAGATCGCGCTCGCCATGGAGAGCGGCAATCCGCTCGACACGGAGTACCGGGTCCGGGCTCGGAGCGGCGAGGTCGTCTGGCTTCGCGAGCATGCGAGGACGATCTCGAGACGGGACGGGAGTCCGCTCTTCGGTGAGAGCTTCCTCGTCGACATCGGCGAGCGGAAGCGCGCCGAGGACGAAGGCGATCGCCTCCTCGCGGCCGAACGCGCCGCAATCTCCGACACTGTCGGAAAGCAACGCCGGCTCGACCTGCTCCGCGATGTCGCGAACGCCGCTACCTCGCTCGACTACGAGGCGGCGATCGGGAGAATTGCCGAGCTGATCGTCCGAGACTTCGGCGACTGGTGCCTCGTCGACCTGGCCGAAGAAGGTGCGCCGCTGAAGCGCCTCGCAGTCGCGCGCGCCGAGCCGCGGAACGGCGAGACCGACGGCGTGCCCCAGCAAGAGCCGGACGACGCTGTGCGCGCGGTCGTTGACAGCGGGAATTCCCAGATCGTCCCTGCGCTCGGCGAGCGCTCAAACGGCCAAGAGCCGGGCCGGTTCCTCGCCGGAATCGACACAAGCTCGCTCATCTGCGTGCCGCTCCGTGCGCGCCAGCGCTCGTTCGGGGCGATCACCGTCGCTCGTACGGGCCGTGGCCAGACGTACGGAGCGGACGATCTCGCCCTCGTGGAAGACATCGCCGGGCGGATCGCCCTTGCCGTGGATCGCGCGCGCCTGTACTCGGAGGTCGAACAGCGTGCGGACGCGGCTCGAGTTCTCGCTCATGTCGCCGATGGCATTCTGCTGCTCGACCGCAGCGGTGTTGTCCGCCTGTGGAACCCAGCCGCCGAAGGCATTACCGCCATCCGCGCCGGCGAGATCGTCGGCCGCTCCGCCGCCGACGCGATTCAAGGCTGGCAGGAGGCGGTCGACTCGGTGCCGATCGCGGCCACGCCCGATCCCGGACACCCGGAAGTCGTCATCCCGCTCGAAACGGCAAACGGCGAGCGCTGGATCGCGATCGCCGGAGTCCAATTCTTCGGTGGGACGGTGTATGCGTTCCGCGACCTGACCGACGTCCGCAGGCTCGAGGAGCTCAAGGCCAGCTTCATCGCGACGGCGTCCCACGAGCTTCGAACGCCACTTGCGGCGGTCTACGGCGCCGCTCAGACGCTCCTCCGTCACGATTTCGCCCTCGACGAGGGGGGCCGCGACAGGTTTGTCTCGCTGATCGCCGACGAGTCGGAGCGCCTAGGCCGAATCGTCAACGAGATCCTGCTCGCCAGCCAGCTCGACGCCGGTCGGCTCGACCTCGCAGCCGAGCCGTTCGACGCGGCCGAGCTCGTCGAGCGCGTCATCGAGGCAACGCGTGCGTACGCGCCTCCCGGCGTGAATGTCGAGGGCCGGGTGGCGGACGAACTGCCGTTTGTCGAGGCCGACCGGGACAAGGTGAGGCAGGTCCTCGTGAACCTGGTGGAGAATGCGATCAAGTACTCGCCGGACGGAGGCCGTGTCCAGGTCGGGGTCGAGTCCCAGGAGGAGAACGTCCTCTTCCTCGTTCGAGACGAAGGCCTCGGCATTCCCTCCGACGAGCAGAGCCGCGTCTTCGAGAAGTTTTACCGAGTCGATCCTCAGATGACGCGCGGCGTCGGCGGCACGGGGCTCGGGCTGTACATCTGCAACGAGCTCGTCAGCCGGATGGGCGGGCACATCTGGCTCGAGTCGAAGGCCGGGGAAGGATCGACCTTCCTGTTCGAGCTTCCGGCGGCGGCGTCGATCGCGTCTACGCGGCCGGCAGAACTGGGAACGCGCTCCGAAAACGCAAGCTCCTGATCCTCGAACAGCGCGGCTAACTCAGACGCAAACCCTTGACGCGCGGCCCTCGCGTGGCAAAGAAAACCGCCGGGAACCCGCTACATTAGGGCGACCGCCGACGTAGCTCAGCTGGTAGAGCACTTCACTCGTAATGAAGGGGTCCCCGGTTCGAGTCCGGGCGTCGGCTTCAAAGAAATCCCCGCAGGATGAGGGTTTCGGGTTTCTTCTGAGACAACGACCGCGGTTTGCGTCAAGCGTTTGCGTCAAGTTCAGCTCTCGGCGCTCCGACCGCCGCGCGGCTTTTATTAAGGCGGATCCTCTCCCGCCTGAAGGGGCGGGCGCTTTCGATTCGCGCATCGTTTGGCGGGTACGCTCGTCACTTGGAAGCACTACGCCAGACTGTTCGACCGCTCCGACGTGGAAGCCCGCGTCCGCGCCGCGCAGGCATCCATCCGCGCGTAAAAACGCCGCGAATTTCGTTCAGAAACCGACACAGGAGGCGGGCCCTTGGCGCACCCGCCTCCTGCGCTTGGGGTCCTACCCCGTTACCTTTGGCGACCGGTGCGATGCAACCGCCACGTGCTTAGTGACCTTCTTGCGGACGACCTTGACGCCCTTGACGCCGCTCTTCGTGGTGACGGTCTGAGTCGGACTCGTCACCGTGGCGGTCTGGGTCGGGCCGGGGACGGTGGAGAACACCGTCGTTGCCGGTCCCGTCGTGATCACGGTCGTCGTTGGCCCGGGAGTCGAGCCGGTCGTCTGACCCGGCTTCGGCACCTTGCAGCCGTTGTTGAAGGTCGCCTGCCCCTCCGCGGTCCAGTTCTGGCCGGGGAAGTGATGAACGACCTTGTCTTTACCCACGTAGTCGAACGCGGGGATGATGTCGCGGTGATCCTGGTGGGCGTAGTGCCCGTCGATCACACCTGAGGCATCAGGAGTGATCACCACGTACGGGTTCGTCTTCGACCCGGTCGCGTGGCAGATCGTCACCTTATTGTGCGCGTTGTTAGTGGTGGTGATCGTCCCTATCGCGGGTTTGCTTCCACCCGCAAGCACAGTCGCCGCGTAGACTCCCGCCAGAGCGAGGATCGCCGCAGCGAGCGGTACTAGCGCTCCCCTGCGCATAGCCGCTCCTACCCCCTTTCTGTCCGGCTCCTTCGCCGGACGGCCGCATGGATATATAACGGTGGCCGCCGCGGCGAGGTAACGGGTGTTGCCGCGTTAGAGCGCGATCATTCGCCAAGGCTTTCTCGACCATCCGCGTGCGCCCCCACTGCGAGCCGCGAAGTCACGATGAGGGGGTCGTCCCGTGTGTCAAGTTCTGTGTCAAGTACCACCCGGCGTGATGCGGGAAATGCGCAACGACCGCCGAGCCGGAATCCCGCTCAGGAAGCCGCTTCAAGCCGCTGGACGCCGCCTGCAGCCTTCCTCGTAATGAAGGGGTCCCCGGTTCGAGTCCGGGCGTCGGCTTAGCCGAAACCCCCGCTAGGGCGTTCGGCCGCCTGGCAGTATGTGCCCGTGCCACGAGCCGTGAAGTTCTCAGGCCTCGCAGCTCTGTTCGCCGCAGGTTTTCTCGCCGCCGGGGTCATCGTCAGCGGAGGGCGAGCACAAGACACGACAACAACGGAAACGACCGTCGAAACCACAACGGCTCCCGGCACGACCGCGACCGTCGAGCGCACGACGACCAGGAGGGTCATCGTGCCCACCACGTCCACGACCGAGTCACCGTCCAACGCCGAGAACGGCACCCCGACCTGGGTCTGGGTGCTGCTCGGGATCTTGGCTCTCGGCCTGGTCGCGCTGCTGGTTGTCCTGCTGACACGACGCGGTGGCGAAGGAATCTCCGGCGAGGAGCGACAGCGTCGCCTCGACGGTGCCGTCGGCAGTTGGATCGCGCAGGGCTGGGCGGTCGAGAATCAGACGGCCGACTCGGCCGTTCTTCGGCGCGGAGGCGAACTCATGCTTGTCACCGTCGACCAGGCTGGGCACGTCAGCACCAGGCCCCTGCCGGCGGCGTGAAGCCAAAACGATGCCGGTCCCCGGTTCGTGTCCGGGCGTTCGCCGTTTCTATCCCATGCCGTGCAGCGTCCGGGACTGATACGAAAGTCACCGGTCCTTCGCCGGGGACGTCGCAGACCCACTTCCCGATACGCCTCGACACAACCCCCTGCCGGCCTACGGAGCGTCGACGCCTGGATGGTGGCTGAACATGTCCGGCCACGGGTAGAAGGCCAGATGGATCAGCAAGATGACGAGACCGGCGAGCAGCACGACTGCGACGAAATGCAGACGGCGCTGCAAGTCGGCGAGGGTCGCGAAGACGCCGGCAAAAGGGGCGTTCCGCGCCGGCGTCAGGGCCAAGACGCTGGGGACGAAGATGCAGAACACCGCGATCAGGCCGTAGATGACGTAGCCGAGGATCCACTTGTTGTCGCTCAAGGCGGCGGCGATGAAGCTGCCGCCGATGACGCAGAGCAGCGCCACGGCTAGGTAGCCGAACGCCGGCAGTTCCGCCTGGCGATCCGGGTAAAGGGTGAGGCGGCCGCCTCGCGTTCGTCCGAGAACGCGGCCGTCAGCCTGCCGGACGACTGCGGCTGGATCCGTGACCGGAATCCGGATGGCGTGGGCGGCGACGATCACCAGTACCGCGACGACGATGACCGCCACGAAGTTCCAGCGCAACTCAAGGTGTCCGACGGTGCCGGAGATTGTCGGCCAAGGAGGTCTAGCGACGGCGGCCCAGATTTCCGGAATCGCGATCACCGCCCCCACCGCGAGCCAAAGGCCATACCCCCGACGCACGGGTGGCGTCACGTCACCGAAGCGTTCCAGAAGCCACCCCTGAGCCTTCGAAGGTAGCAAGCGCCACCACCAGGATCGGGCCTCTGAGCTGAAACGTGACTGGGTCCCGGGCCATGGCCGTCGACCGGGTCCACGGACATGTCTGGGGACCTGGTCCCGAGGCGCGTCTCCGGAGGGTGGGAGTCGCGGGGCCGCTGAGTCGGCAGTCTGGTTCATTCCAAGTCACCTCCTGCCGCAGCGCGATTTCGGTGCCTGGCTGCTAGACGGGGGCGCCGCGCCGTTTCTTTCACTGGGGCACCTCAAGCGGGCCGTCGCAAGCGCGAAGCAAGGATTTGGTCCGGCGTCGTTTAAGATTCGGCTGTCATCTAGCTCGAAAGGGGGGTTTGGGGTTTTCGGCGCTGGTTTTCGCGCCGAAAATAATCCAATACGTAGTGGTCCGCCGTAGGGCCCAGAAATGAAAGGACGCCCGATGAGCTCGCACAAGCTTGCCGTGATCGCGACGTTCCTCTCGCTTGCGGGCGGGGTCGGCGTCGCAGCGGCACTTGCAGGAGGAAGCGCGACGCCGCTTCAGACTACGACTGCGACCGACTGCTCCACGCAGGCCGGACAGCAGGGCGCCGACGAGCAAAGCACCGCCAACGACATCGCAGCTGCTGCCGATGAGGTCGATCAGGAAGCTGACAACCCGCAGGCCGACGACCAGGCCGGGGATCAGCAAGGCTCGAACGACCAGAGTGACGAGCAGGGCGAGAACGACCAGTGCGGCGACGACGGTGGCGATGACGGTGGGAATAGCGGGGGCTAGACCCCGTTCCGCATTGCAGACGAGCAGGCCGGCACGGCGCTTTGCGACGCCGGCCTGGATCGTCTTGCTGGGGATCGTGCTCGTGCTTCCTACGGGTGCGGCGGCAAGCAACGCTTCGCTCAAGAGGACGCTCGCCACGTGGTCGCAGCGGATCGGCGCTGACGCTCGTGGCATCAGCCTGAGTGCCTCGCGGCGCCATCCGAGGCGCATGACGACCCGAGCGAGGCACTTTCGACTGGACGCTCTGCGCGCCCGGCGGGCGCTAGCTGCCCAACGGCCCTCCACCTCCCGGGGGTGGCGTGCGAGGCGCGTCGCAATGGCCGCGTTCGCAAACTACGCCGCCGTCGGACGCGAGTGGGTTCTCAGCGGCACAGCCCGGCTTCATCACAGGAACGCTCTCGCGGACCGGTACGCACTACTCGCCAAGCGTTTCGCGACGAGGGGGAACCGCCTCCTGATCCTGGCCGGCCGGCTTCTGCGGTAGGCAGTTCGTCAGCGCGACGCCGGATCACGGGCGGATCAGCGCGTGATCCAGCCGAGCGCTCGTAATAAAGCCGTAAAATCCCTGCTCCGCCGACGCTTTCTGCTCGTACGCCCTTATATGGTCCCGCGGTCTTGTAACCAAGGGGAGGAAGCGAATGAGACGGCTTTTCACTGCGGCGTCCTTTGTTGCCGCGCTCGTCGCACTAATCTCGACCGCGTCGGCCGTAGGCAAGCACAACCCGCCAGGCCCGACGAAGAAGGGCCCCGCGAATGTTTCTGTCTTCGCGACCGGCTTCAACAATCCGCGCGGGCTCACATTCGGCCCGGACGGCAATCTCTACGTCGCCGAGGGCGGCCTCGGTGGCTCGGATTCCACCGTCGGGCAATGCACGCAGGCCTCCGGGGCTGCGGCTCCCTACACAGGGAGCACGAACAACCCCGTGCTGGGTGGGCGGATCTCCAAGGTCAGCCCTGCGGGCGTCGTCTCGACCGTTGTCGATTCGCTGCCGTCGAGCCAGACCAGTGCCGGCCTGGGGAACCTCGTCAGCGGCGTCTCGAGTGTGGCCTTCATCGGCAATCAGCTCTACGGACTTCTCGCCGGAGCGGGCTGCTCGCATGGCGTGCCCACGGTCCCGAACGGCGTGATCAAGGTCGGGCCGGGCTCGACCTGGTCGCCGCTCGCGAACCTCAGCGCCTTCCAGGCGGCTCATCCGGTCGCGAATCCTGATCTTGGGGACTTCGAGCCCGACGGCACGTGGTACAGCATGGCGGCCTACAAGCACGCCCTGTACCCGATGGACTCGAACCACGGCGAACTCGACCGGGTGAAGCAGGACGGAACGATCAGCCGTGTTGTCGACATCTCGGCCAAGGTTGGGCACGTCGTTCCGACGGCGATCGTACGCCACGGAGTCTGGTACATCGGCAACCTCGGTCTCTTCGGCGCCGAGGACGGCACCACGGCGAACGAGCACGTCTACATGTTGACCCCGAGCAACCATCTCAGGGTCCGGGCGTCCGGGCTGGAGCAGGTACTCGGTCTCGCGTTCCGCGGCGGGAAGATGTACGCGCTCGAAATGAGCACCACCCCCGGCGGACCGACTCCCGGCACGGGTGCAATCGTGCGCGTTCGCGCAGGTCATCCTGCCGAGACTGTCGTCTCGGGACTCGTGTTCCCGACCGGCATGACTGAGACGCGGCAACAGGCGGCGCCCGGTGGAGCTAGGGGGCGTACTTCGCCAACGTGAGGGCGAAGGCGACGTTCGCCACGACGGCGGCGACCGCGACCAGCGGATGCCGTAGCTGGCGAGGCCCGTCCGCGACGGCCCAGTAGACCGGAAAAGCGAACAGCGCCTGGCGGGAGAAGCTCGTCACCGTTCCGGAGAGGAAGGAGAGAGCGATCACGGCCGTCGCGAACAGCGCCCAGGGTCGGTAGCGAGGGCCGAGCCACCAGATCAGGCCGACGATGGGGACCGCGACGGCCAGAACGGCGCTCTCGACGCGCGTCTGGGTCGTCTGGGCGCCGAAGAGGAGAGCTCCCACCACGAACGCGTAAGCCAGCGCAGCTGCGTACCAGCGGTTCAGCCGCTGCGCGGCGAGAGCGATCAGGACGACCGCGACGATCCCCCCGGCTATCAGCAATGCGGCGTGAACATCGAAGGCGTGCGCGATGTGACCCGGCCACTTGGAGAGCCGGCTCGGGCCGTTCCGCTGCCAGATCGGCAACTGCTGGGCGTGGATGAACGCGCGCGGATCGCCGCTTCGCCGCCAGAAGTAGATCTGCACGGCCGCGGCGGCGGCCAGCGGCGCACCGGCCGCGACGACTCGCGGGAGCCTCCCACGCGCCACGAAGAAGAGCGGGATCGCGATCAGGAACCCGGTCGGCCGGGCGACGGCGGCAAGCGCACCGAGCGCGCCGGCGAGGTACGGCCTCCCGCGGAGCACGAGCGCAGCGGCCCACGCTGCCGCCGCGAGCGCAAGAACGTCCGGATAGGCGAGCAGCAGCATGAACGAGCCCGGCCAGCAGGCGAGCGCGAGCGCCGCGCGCCGGCCCTGCCCGGATGGGTTCGAGGCAGCGACTCCCAGGAACGCCAACCCGCTCGCCACTACCACGACGGCGAAGGCGGCCGCCCAGTCCGGAATCGACCCTGATGCCCGCAGGAGGAGCGGCCAGAGCGGAAAGAACGCGTAGAACGGACCGCCGTGGCCGTGTGGGTAGCCGAACTCGGCTACGCCTCGATACCAGCCGAAATCCCAGGTGAAAAGGGGCCAGAGCGGGCCTCCGAAGTGCGGCCAGCTGTGGTGGGGGTCCGAGATCGCTCCGGATTCGACGCCGCCGATCACGACCCCGAGTACGGCGGCCAGCCAGACGGCCCAAATTGCGGTGACCGCAGCTGTGGACCGTCGGGCGACTACGGCCAGGATCCGCTCCCGAGTGGCCAGGCGCGCCGGGAGGTCAGCGACGGCGGAAACGCGCTGCGCCACGCGGCGAGAATAGCGCCACGGGCGAGTAACGGACTGCTGCTACGAGCGGGCCGTTCGGGCTAAGCAGCGTCGACTTCGACGGCCTCTGCGCCGTCCTCGCGCCCGAGCTGCTTGTCCCACCAGACGGCCTCGCGGCGCTGGAGCTCGGTTTGCGCCTTGCCCACGTAGGTGGCGAGCTCGGCTTCCTTCTGCGTCAGGTGAGCTTCGAGCTCGCCAAGGGCGATCTCGCGAGCCTCGATCTTGTCCGTGCGGAGGTCGACGTCGGCCTGGAGCACTGCTTCGCGCTGGTCGACTTCCGCCTCGCGCTCGTCCAGCTCGCGGACTCGCTCGTGGATCGCCTCCTCCATTCCGGACAGGCGCTTCTCCCGGCGCTCCTGACGCTTGGCCTGGGATTCGGTCAGCCCTTCCTGGCTCGTCAACGCGGACTCGCGGGTGGCGAGCTCCCGCTCCCGCTCTTCGAGCTGGGTAGCCCGCTGCTCGAGGTCGGCGCCGAAGTTCATGTCGCGCTGAGCGTGAGCGAGCTCTGCCTTGAGCCGGTTCAGCTCGGCCTCGCGGGCGGACATCTCCACTTCGCGCTGGTCGAGCTCCGCCGAGCGTGCGGCGGCCTCCCGGATGACGTTGCTCTTGTCCGAGTAATCGCGTTCGAGCGACTGGAGCTCGCCGCGGAGCCGTTCCTGTTTGAGGAGCAACTCTGCTTCGCGCTCGCCGAGCGCCTCGTCCTTGGCCGCGACTCGAGCTCCCTCCTTCTTGAGATCGGCCTCGCGCGAGACGAACTTGCGCTCCCGCTCCGAGACTTCCTTGTCGCGGGCTCGACACTCGTCCTCACGCTTCGCAAGGGCACGCTCGCGCCCCTCGAGCTTGACGACGCCGGCGCGATCCCGGGCCTCGAGCTCCTGCTCGGCGCGAGCGAGCTTCCGCTCACGGTCTGCGAGCGCCTTCCTCTGCTTTTCGAACTCGCTTGCGTGCTTCGAGCGGTCGCGGTCGAAGCTCTTCAGCTCATGCAGCTTCCGTTCGGCCTGCTCGTGACGCTCGGCCGAGAGCTGCTGCTCGGCGGCCAGTTCGGCCTGGAGCTCGGCAATGCGCGCATGCTCGGCCTCGATCGTCTGGCGCTGGTCGCGGACTTTGCGCTCGCGCTCCTCGAGCTCGGCCTGGAACTCGGCAAGCTTCGCGTCGCGTTCGTCGAGGGTGGACGCCCGGCGGGAGAGTCCTTGCTCGGAGTCGAGCCCCGCTTCGAAGACTTCTTGCTGCTCGGCGAGAGTGGCCTTCAACTCCTCCTCTCGCGCGCGTGAAGCAGCGAGCTCCTTGCGTAGCTCATCTGTCGCCCCGTCGGAGACGACCGTGAACGGCTCCGAGTCGGCAGGCCGAGCAGTCAGCTCGAAACGCAGCTCGACGTTCGGATGAGCCTCGGCGGGTCTCGGCGCCTCGGGGTCGTCGCGCTTGCGCTCGAGCTGGGCGCGAAGGCCGGTGCCGAACTCATTCTTCTTGATGTCGGTCGTCTCGTCCTTTTTGGGCGTCATGTCGACTCCTAGCCGAAGATCTTCGAGAGGTTGAGGAACGCGGGCCCGAGGATGACCAGGAACATCGCCGGGAAGATGAAGAGCACGGTGGGAAAGAGCATCTTGATCGGCGCCTTCGCGGCCTTCTCCTCGGCCGCGGCCTGACGGCGGAGTCGCGTGTCGGTTGCCTGCACACGCAGGATCCGTCCGAGGGAGATGCCCAGCTGGTCGGCCTGGATGATCGCGCGGCTGAAGCCCGAGACCTCGGGCGTGTCGCACCGCGCGGACAGCTTCTTGAGGGCGTCCTGGCGAGACTCGCCGATCCGAATCTCGTTGAGTGTCAGGCCGAATTCCTCGGTCAGCGGGCCGTCCATGTGGTCGGTCAGCTTCGAAATCGCTCCGTCGAAGCCGAGCCCGGCCTCGACGCTGACGGCGAGCAGGTCGAGCGCGTCCGGCAGCTGAGCGCGGATCAGCTCGCGGCGCTTTCGGGCACGCGCGCCGACCACGAAATCGGGAGCGAGGAAGCCGACTGCCCCGAGAGCGGCGCCGAGGAAGAGGCCGATGCCCCCGGAAAGCGCGCCGCCGAAGATCATTCCGACAAACCCGGCGCCGATCCCGACCGCCGCCTTCGCTGCAAGGAAGGCGCTCGGTGAGATGGTGCGACCAAGGCCGGCAGCGAGCAGCTTGCTGCGGACCCCGTCGACGCTCGTTTTCGGATGGATCCTCAGCACGAGCTTGGCAAGCCGCTCGATCGCGGGTTCGATGACACGATCCCTAAACGGCTGCTCCCGGGTCCCGAGCGCGGCGCGGAACTTTCCATAGTTGGCGGCGCGTTTGACCGAGACCTCGCGGTCGCGGGCCGGAGCTGTTGCGGCCTCGCCGAAGAGGTAGGCCGCGCCGGCGAGGAAGAGGACTGCTAGAAGGATCAGAAGCATCAGTGGGCCTCCCGGTGACATTGGTGGAGTTCTGGGGCGCGAGCAGCAAGCCAGGCAAGGACGCAGGGAGCGTCCATATCAGCTGATATGGACGCGACCGAGGACGCCGCATGGCGCCGTCTGATCGCGTTCCAGAAACCGCCGTATGTTGCCGGGAGGCCCACTAGTTCACCCCTTGAAGGAGACGATTTTTTTGAGGACGAGCGACCCGAACGCCATCATCGTCAGACCGACCATCATCAGCATGTGGCCGGTAGGCGTGTGGAAGAGCGGATCCATGTAGGCCGGGTTCAGCACGGACATAGCGAGTGCGATGAAGAAGGGCAGCCCGATCAGCACGTAGGCCGCCATGCGGCCCATCGCCGTCAGCGAGCGGATCTTTCGCGCGAACTGCTGGCGGTCGCGAACCGTGTCGGCGACCATGTCGAACAGTCCCGCCAGCGAGCCGCCCACCTGCCGCTGGATGTTCACGGCAGTGATCACGAAGGAGAAGTTCTTCGAGCCGATCCGGTCGGCCGTCTCTTGCAGCGCTGCCTCCATCGGGCGACCGAGCTGCGTATCGGTGAGCACGCGCCGGAGCTCCTTGGCGGCGGGGTCCTGGCCCTCGTCGACGACGCTCTGGATCCCCTGCTTGAAGCTGTGGCCGGCCTTGAGCGAGGCGGCCATGGTGATCAGCAGGTCGGGCAGTTGATCCTCGAACGCGCGCATCCGCCGCCTCGCCTTGATCCAGACGAAGAGGTAAGGGACGAGCCCTCCGATCACGAACGACGCGAGAATCGCCATCGCGCTTCTGCCGAGGAGCGCTGCGAACAAGCCAAGGACGAAAGCTGAGCCGATCAACAGCCAGGTGAACTCGACGGTGCGTAGAGGCAGGTCGGCCCGCTCGAGGAGAAGCTGCATATTCCGCCACTGGCGGCGGTGCGCGAAAGTGTTCTCGGTCACGCGGAAGAGTCCGCTCAGCATCGCCAGCCGGTCGCGGCCGGTGCGGTGCTTGGCGGCGCGGCCGCGCGAAGGCTCGACGTGCGGGGACAGCCGGCGCTTCAGCCACGAGCCCCGAAGGGTCGAGGCGGCGAGGATCCCGGCCGCGAGCACGAGCAAGGCGACGAGCAACGTGAAGAGCACGTCGCCGGCCCTTCCGTAGATCCCGTTCGGCAGCAACGGAGACGGCTTGCCGTTCCCGGCCGAGCTGCTTCCGTACGGATCGGGAATCGTGACTGTTGTGTTGTCGGAGCCGAGCTTGCCGACGCTGGCCTTCAACTCGAGCTTGTCGCCCGGGCGGGCCGTGGTCAGGTAGCGAACGCGCCAGGTGCGTCGGAGCTCGAGCCCGATCGACCTGTAGATCCTGCTCAGCGTCGTGCTCGTGGCCGCGGCGTGGAAGCTGCCGCCGGTCTCGCTCGCAAGCCGCTCGAGGCCGGAGGAGTCGGCGTGGGAGCCGAACGCGATCGGGTAGACGACCGCACCTGCTTTGTGCAGCGACAAGAGGGCCTGGCTCTCCGAGGCCTGGCTGCCGACATCGTTGCCGTCGGTGAGCAGAACGACTACCCGGCCTCCCTGCTGGCTGGCCAGCAAACGGGCGGAGAGATCGACCGCGTCCCAGAGCGCCGTGCCCGAGTTCGCTCCGACAGCGAGCGTCCGGAGTGCGTTGTCCGAGTCGATCGTCGCGGTCGAGAACGGGCCTTGCTGCGCAGCGTGCCGGCCGAAGGTGACGAGCGCGATTCGATCCGAAGCCGGCTTCGAGGCCACGAAGGCGGTCGCAGCAGCCGCCGCCTCGGCGAGCGGCTTGCCGGCCATCGACCGCGACGTGTCGAGGGCGAGGACGACGTTCTTCGACCGGCCGAGATTTGTCGCGCTGAGGCCCACGACTGGCCGTCCGTTCTCGAGTAGCTTTGGCGCGACCGCCGACGGCACCGAGGTGAGGACTGTGGCGCCGACGGCCGGGTAGGCGCCGAAGTCGACGCCGTTCAGCCTGACGCCGGCGCTCGCTGTGCTGGCCATCGTGGCGAGCGCAGCGAAGCCGGACACCAGCACGAGCCGGAAAACAGTCTTCCGGCTCATTCGAAGCTCCCGTACGAGGCATTGGTATTCCCGACATAGCCGACCAAGTCTTCGTTGAAGAAGTGAGGCGGCATGAGGACGCCGTTCGTGGCCATCTTCTCGAGGAAGTGCGGCTTCAGGCCGGTGCACTCGAGCGGTCCGAGCAGCTTCGAGCCCGTCGAGCTCGCCTGCTGCTCGTCGGGCGTCTTCGCGACGAAGACGTCCTGGAGCGTGATCACGTCCGACTCCATACCGAGCACTTCGGAGACGTGCGTGATCCGGCGCGAGCCGTCGACCAGACGGGTAATCTGGACCAGAAGGTCGAACGCGCTTGCGATCTGCTCGCGGATCGCGCGATGGGGCAGCTCGACGCCCGCCGTCATGACGAGGGTCTCGAGCCGCGAGAGCGCGTCACGCGGGGAGTTTGCGTGGATCGTCGTCAGCGAGCCTTCATGGCCCGTGTTCATGGCCTGGAGCATGTCGAGCGTCTCGGGGCCTCTGACCTCGCCGACGATGATGCGGTCGGGCCGCATTCGCAGTGAGTTGCGCACGAGCTCGCGAATGCGGACCTCGCCTTCGCCTTCGATGTTCGGCGGGCGAGCCTCGAGCGTGATCACGTGCTGCTGCTGGAGCTGGAGCTCCGCAGCGTCCTCGATCGTGAGGATCCGCTCCGCGTGCGAGATGTAGGCCGACATCGCGTTCAGGGTCGTCGTCTTTCCGGTGCCGGTACCGCCCGAGATCAGGATGTTCAGCTTCCCGTTGACACAGGCGGCGAGGAACTGGGCCGCCTTCGGCGAGATCGACCCGAAGTTGATCAGGTCGTCCATCGTGTACGGATCGCGCGAGAACTTCCGGATCGTCAGGGTCGGACCGCGGAGCGCCAGCGGCGGGATGATCGCGTTCACACGCGAGCCGTCCGGAAGGCGGGCGTCGACCATCGGCGAGGACTCGTCGACCCGGCGCCCGACGGTTGAGACGATCTTGTCGATGATGCGCATCAGGTGCGCGCCGTCGACGAAAGTCGCTCCGGTTCGTTCGATCTTGCCCATCCGCTCGATGTAGATCGAATCGGGGCCGTTGACCATGACCTCGGTGACGGAGTCGTCATGGAGGAACGGCTCGAGCGGGCCGTAGCCGAGGATGTCGTCCGTGATCTCGCGCGTGACCTGGCGCCGCTCCTCGCGGGTCAGCGGGGTCCGGTCGAGCGCAAGCTGTTCGGTGACCGCACGTAGCACGCGCTCCGAGAGCTCTTCGTCGGACTGGCTGGTAAAGAGCTGCGGGCCGAGCTTCGCGATGCAGGCGTGGTGCACCTGGGTCTTGAGCTCCGCATAGGGGTCGGCAGCGCGCGGCTCGACGATCTGCTCGCCGAGCGCCGGCTGTCCGGGGTGCTCGATGGCGGCGGTCGAGCCGTTGCCGTTGCTCTTGATGCGGTCGGAAAGGCCCATGCTCAGGCCCTCGCCAGGGCCGCCAGGAACTTCTTGCGCTCCTTGGCAACCGCCTGCGCGGTGACGAGTGACTTGGCGAGCTCGCGCACCGAGCGCGAGAACTCCGACTTGCTGTCAGCCAGCACAGCCGGGTTGCCCCGGTTGACCGCCAACGGGACTGCGCGGTCGCTCGGAACCTCGTGCCGGACGCTCATCTCGAGCGCCGACTCGACCTCCTTGCGCTGCATGCCGACCTTGGAGTTCGCTCGGTTCAGCACGACCTTGATCCGCTCCTGAGGGAACGACAGAAGCTCGAGCGTCTGCAGCGAGAGCCGAACGTTCTTGATCGTCGGCACGTCCAGGCTCGTCAGCAGAAGCAGCTCGTCCGTGCGGTCCAGCGTGGCCAGCATCGGCCCGTGGAAGAACGGCGAAGTGTCGACGACGATCACGTCGTAGGACTCGCGCGCCACTTCGAGCAGGCGGGCGAGCTTGGCCTCTGTGACGAGCTCGGCGTCTTCCGGGCGCAGGGGCGCGGGCAGGACGTCGAGCCCGCAGGCGTGTCGGGTCGTGTAGCCGGCGAGCTTCTCGGAATCGAGCTCTCCGGGAGCCGTGACGAGATCGTAGATCGTCTTCTCCGGCTCGATCCCCAGCATGATCGCGGCGTCGCCGAACTGCAGGTCGAGGTCGAGCAGCAACGCTCGTTTGCCCCAGTGCTTGGCCAGCGAGGCCGAGATGTTGGTCGAGAGGACCGTCTTGCCGGTGCCGCCCTTGGGCGAGAACACCGTGACCAGACGTCCCTGGCGCCCGCCGCCGGCCGCCTGCTGCTTCCGGCCGGCGTGGCAGGACTTCTTGATCGCGAAGACGACGTTGTCGGTCAGCTGCGGAAGCAGGATGACGTCGGCGATGTCGGCGTCGAGCGCGTCTTCCAGAAGGCTCGGCGAGCCACCGGAGGCGAGCAGGATCACAGGAGCCTTCGTGTACTCGCGGATCGCGGCCACGTCATTGGCCGGCAATGTCGCGCTGCGCGTCGCGTGCAGGACGACCTGCAGGTGTCCGCCGGTCAGCGTCGAGGCGCCCTCGAGGACGTTGTCGCTCCAGCCGACCAGCTCGATCTCGGGATGCTTCCCGAGTGCCTCGCGCAGGTCGGGTAGGCCGTCGCAGACGCCGCTGACGAAGATGCGGACGCTGTCTCGGTTGCTCTGTTCCATCTCGTTCGTGCTCATCGAGGGCCTCCTACCTTCCGAGGGCGCGGCGCGCGCTAGGGCTGAGGCCGTCGCGGAGCACCGTCTTGATGCTGTCGAGGTGATCGGGACTGTCGCTTGCGTGCGTGACCGGCCTGAGCTCTAGGTGCCAGGAGTCACTCGACGACGAGTTGGTGTTGGCGAGGACCCACTGGTACTTCTGGGCCTGACTGTCCGTCATCGCAAGTAGCGCGGAGGTCGTTTGGCCCGCGCCGCCGGTGATCTTGCTGCCGGGCGCCGGGCCGCTCGGGGCCTGGAGCACTTTCAGGTCGCGCAAGACGACACGGCTGAAGACCTGCTGGTTGCTGCCGCTCAATGTGATCGCGGCCACCAGGTCGACGTGGTCGTTATCCTTGAGAGTCCCGGCGAGAAGCTGGTTCTGGTCGCCTGCGACCTGGAATGCGCGCAGGTTTCCTCTCAGCTGGCCTTCGACTCCGGTCTGGGCGATCGAGGTGAAGCGCTGGGTGGTGATCTGCTCGCCGGCGAAGGTCTCCTGCGAGGCGACGAGGCTCTTGATCTCGTCAGGACTCGAGATCGAGCCCGGTACGACGCTCCGCCGGGGCACCTGCGTCGTGGACAGCATGCCCACGGCGTCGGAGCCGGCGGTGCCGACCGGGATATCGCGCTTGGCGACGAGCACCGTCACGTGGTCCTCGCCCCGCTGCACGTGACGCTTGTAGTTCGTCACATAGAATGAGTTGCACTGACCGCGCGCCGAAGTTCGGCGGTTGGCCGGAGCCGGTCGTGGACTGCAGGCCGGTCCAGATCACTTCGGTGAAGTAGCCCGTGATCGAGCCGCTGCTCCCGCGGGCGTCGTAGCTCATGAGGTAGAAGCCGACCCAGCCGATCACGTGGTATTGCGCGTTCGAGCCGGTGCCGGCGATCACGTCGTAGACGGGAAAAAGGAGGGTGGTGCCGATTCGAGCGGTAAGGGCGGTATGCAACGCGTTGTCGTCCCACTTCGCGCCCGGGTCGCTGTAGAACTGGCCGATGTTGAGGTAGCCGTCGTAGCCCTTCAGCATCCAGTTCGAGAGATTCCCGCCGCTCGTTCCGCCCTTGCTTCCGTCGAGGTTCAGCAGGTCGAAGGCGCCCGGCGCGCCGTTTCGGCTCAGCGGAATCGTGGTGATGTTCGTGTTCGTGCCCTTTTTCCCGAAGCACGGACAACCCGGGGTGCCGAGCAGCTTCGGGTGGGTGTTCTTGACAACGATCGGCGCGACGTACTTCGCCGACAAGATCAACGAGGTGCGGGCTGTCGCTTTGGAGCCGACGTTGACCGAGTTGATGCCGAAGAGCTTCGAGAAGATTCCGGGCGCGCTTTTCTTGACCGCGACCTGGATCGTGTCGTCGGGCCCGTAGGAAGTGGAAAAGTTGACGCTGTTGAGCCCGCCGCCGTTCTTGGCGGCGTAGTTCGATGCGAGGCTGGCCGCCTGAGACGTGTCGTCGGGAAGTGCCTGCGCGCCCGCCAGGGCTGCGGAGTCGGCGGTCGACTGCGTGTTGCGGTCGGCGCGATACCACGACCCGATGTCGAGGACGAGCGCCGCCATCCCGAGTAGGACGGCCAGAAAAACCAGGGTGAGGACGGTTGCCTGTCCTCGGCTGCTGTTGAGGCGTGCGTTCATTCGACTCGCTCCGTTGTCGTACTCGAGAGGCGACCCGACTTCACGACGAGGCCGAGGAGGCTGATCGAGTAGGGGTAAGAGGCGGTGACGGTGACGTCGTCGCCGGAGTTCCAGGTGGAGCTCGGCGGCGGCACCGTGAGCTTGGAGGCGGAGAGGCCGCTTGCCGAGCTCCGGATCGCACTCACAACGTCTGAATTACGGTTGGCGTCCTGGCGGCTCACGGCCGCCTTGCGGGCGCCGGCGCGGGTGGCATCCGTCAGCGTGATGTAGTTGTTGAAGACGATGCCGAACTGGATGACGGCAAAGAGGATCAGTGCGAGGACCGGAAGCACGAGTGCGAATTCGGTCATCGTCTGGCCCTGCTGGCTGCGGATTTGAATTCTTTTCTTCACGGGATCTTTCACTTGTTTCGTTTGGGTTGGGCCCCTCCAAAGCGGAGGGGCCCTTTTCTTTTGGACTTAGCTAGCGACTAGGGGAGAATCGAAGTGACAGAGTCGATCGCGCCCTTGATGGCACCGGAGAGCGCCGTGATCGCAACGACCACGACGAGCGTGATGACGGCAAGAACCACGCCGTACTCGGCCATCGTCTGACCCTCCTCGCGCTTCTTGAGCGACTCGGCGGCGTCCATCGCCCAGCTCTGCGCGAAAGCAAAGAGCTTCAACATTTAGTTCACCTCCCTTCTGCTGCGGCACGGGCGCCCCAGAGGGCTCGCCCAATTTCGAGCCAAATAAGCGTGAGAGAGAAGGCTGTTTTGGTGAAGAACGAACCTAAAAGCTTGACGGCAATTGTCAGTCACGCCGGAAAATCCTCCGTAGTGTCTCGGCGTGGCCGCGCCGCCTTATGGCTCAATTGCAGCGATCATCGTGTTTGCGTCGCCGGCGGCGTATCCCTCGGTTTGGTGATTGGTTGTAGATCTCCCTACTTCGGGGGAACGCCGCAACCGTCATTGGTCGATAGTCAGGTCAGTCCGTAACGGCCCGCGGATTTCGTAGTTAAAGAATCCGCGTCGAAGTGGCGGCCTCGACGCCCGACAAAAACGGAGCGAAAAGGCAATGCCACCACGGAACTCTTTGATCAGCCGCCTGTGCAACCGTCGCGCCTGGGACGAGTGGGATGACCGCGAGGACACTGAAGTCACCGACGCGGTCGTGTCCGCGTCCGGAAGCGACAACCCCCGATCGCGGCGCCGCCGCGTGGCGATCGCCTTTGTGTTCGCCGCGCTCTTCGTCGCAGGGGCCGCCTTCTCAGCGACCGCTGGGGATCAGGTTCGTTCGACGCTCGAGGACTCGGCCGCGAGCGGCCTAGCCTCGACCGACGGCACGACCACCGGCTCCCCGGCGCCGGCGTCTACCGATCCTTCGACCACCGATCCGGCAACCGCCAATCCCGCAGCCGATGACGTAGGAGGAGGGATCGCGGGCTCGGCGCCTGTCGATTCCGGCAACTCTGGTTCCACACCGGACGCAGCCGCCCCGCCGGCCGCCTCCGCTCCGCCCACAGCGCCGGCCACTGCTGTCGCGGCAGCCGTGCAGCAGGCGGCGACGCAGTCGGGCTCGGTCACAAGCGCCGGCACACCCGCCAACTCGGCGGGCGGTTCGCAGGTTGGGTCGGAAACCTCGATGGGCACACAGGCGCAGCACTTGCCGAAGGGCGCTCAGGCGCCGCACGCAGCTCCCCCCGAGCTCGATGGCGCCGCCTCGGCCGTCGTCTATCTGAACCGAGCAATGCCAGACCCGACGCCTCCGGCGCTTCGGCTGAAGCCGCGCTTCGCGACGCAGCTCAAGGCCGTTGCTGACGCGAATCACGTCAGCTGGGCGCTGGTGCTCGGGGTCCTGCGCGCCGAAGGCCGTAACGGCGCCGCGCCGGCAAACCTCGGCGGGCTCCGAAGCATGACTGCGCGGTTGTCTCAGCTCGGGGTGCAGAACGCGAGCCCCTGGGCGGCGATGTTCTCACTCTCGAGCAACACGTCGTTCGCCGATCGTGCTGTCGCACTCTCGCACTACTACCGCGCGGTTGGACTTCGGGCGCTCGTGGACGGTCTCGTCTCCGAGAAGACTCGTCTCGGTACGCGGATCCTCAACGACCCGCGCGTGTCAATCTACGTCGGCGGCCGAGGAGACATCGAGTCCGGCCGCGTCAACGTTCGAGTCCTCGCGATGATCGAGTACCTCGCCGAGTCCTTCGGCCAGGTAACCGTCTCCTGCCTGATCAGTGGCCACCGCTTGTACGCGCGCCCGGGAGTCATCTCGGCGCACATCTACGGCCTGGCTGCGGACATCAGCGAGGTCGGCGGCGTCTCGATCACCGGCCATCAGCAGCCGGGCGGGATCACCGAGCGCGCCGTGCGGGACGTCCTCCTACTCCCGCCCGAAATGATGCCGAAACAGGTCATCTCGCTACTCGGCCTCGGCGGGCCGTCCTTCCCGCTGGCCGACCACTACAACCACATTCACATCGGCTATTGACCCGTGGGGGAAACCGGGTTTCCCCCACGAGCCCCCTCCTTAGGTTGAGAACGACGCCGGCCGGGGTTAGCGCTCCCGGCCGGGCAAGCCGGCCTCCGCGCTCGGGTCCGTTGCTAGCCGTGGGCGACGTTTTTGATCTGGGTTCGGGCGGCTCTGGGGGTCCGGGGGGCAGGCATGGCCTTGGCGCTTAAGGGCGCGTTTCGGCCGTCTCCTTCTTCGTTGCCGGGTTTTTGAGCTTCGGGGCGAAGAACTGGTCATGAAGATGATTTCCCTCCGGACTGAGGAAGGGCGCGTTGTTTGCGAGCGTTGTCTGGTTGCCGACAACGCTTTGACGCGGATGCGGGGATTGCTCGGGCGAACGGGGCTCGAGCCTGGTGAGGGTTTGTTGATCCGGCCTGCGGGGTCTGTTCACACGTTCTTCATGCGCTTTCCGATCGACGTCGTTTTTGTCTCGCGGGCCGGTGAGGTGCTCAAGGTCGCCCGCGAGGTTCCGCCCTGGCGAACGGCCGCAGCGCGGGGCGCGAAGGTCGTAATCGAGCTCGGCGCGGGCGAAGCCGACCGCAACGGAATTTCGGTCGGAACCCACCTGGACCTGTCCGGTTCAGCCCCCTCGAGCTCGGGGCCGGCCGCGGGCCACCCTCCGGTTTCAGGCTAACCGCGAAAAGCGCACGAGTGGGACACGCGAGTGCGCCAAGTGCGTGAAAGTTGCGCTTGCTGCCTGCAAACCGCCATGGTTTAACGGTGCTCGACGTCGCCTCCGTTGCGAAGCGTGCCCGCGGGGAGAATTTCCCGGTCGCCTCGCTCGCGTTTCCGCGTCAACTGAGGCCGCACATCCGTGCTCTCTACGCGTACGCCCGGCTCGTCGACATCCTCGGAGACGAGCTCGACGGCGGTCCTCCGGCGCGGCTCGCGGCGCTGGACGAGCTCGAGCGCGAGGTGGACGCCGCATTCGCCGGCCGTGCGACGTGGCCGGTGCTCGTCGGGGTGCAGCCGACGATTCGGAAGTTCGACCTGCCGAGAGAGCCCTTCGTTCGACTGATCGAAGCGAACAGGATGGATCAGCAGATCTTCGAGTACGAGTCGTGGGACGACCTCAAGGGTTATTGCGTCCATTCGGCCGACCCCTGTGGCCGGCTGGTACTCGGAGTGTTGCGCAGCCTGGACGACGCCGGGGCCGTAGCGCTGAGCGACGACGTTTGCACAGGACTTCAACTCGTCAACTTTCTTCAAGACGTTCCCCGGGATCTCGCGCTCGGCCGCGTGTACCTGCCCTCGGAAGACCGCCGGCGCTTCGAAGTCACCGAGCTCGATCGGCCGAACGAGCCGCTGCGGCGCCTGCTGGAGTTCGAGGCCGGCCGTGCCCGCCGCTTGCTCGCTTCGGGCGACCCGCTCGGCCGCAGGCTCGGCGGCCGAACGGGTCGCGCCGTGACGGCGTTCGCACGCGGAGGTCTTGCCGCGATCGAGGCGCTCGAGCGGGCGGACTTCGACGTCTTCTCGAGTCGTCCCAAGCCTTCCCGCGCGCGACTGGCGCGAACGGCGATGGGGGCGCTCGTCCCGTGATCGCCGAAGATGCTTATGCGGAGGTCGAGCGGCTCACCCGCCAGCGTGCCCGGAACTTCGCGTATGGGATCATGCTGCTCCCGCGGCCCAAGCGCAGGGCCATCGCCGCGATCTACGCCTTCGCGCGGCAAGTCGACGACATCGCGGATGGACCGCTGCCGAACAAGGAAAAGCGGGCGCTCCTCGAGCAGCTTCGCAGTCAGCTCGGCGGGGCGCCGGGCGAGGACGCGATGCTGGTCGCCCTCGCCGACGCACGGCAGCGGTTCGAGATCCCGGCCGACTCCCTGAGAGCACTGATCGACGGCGGTGTCCAGGACACGGAGCAGGATCGCTACGCCGATTTCGAAGAGCTGCGGGCATATTGCTCCCGGGTCGCAGGAGCGGTTGGACGTGCCTGCGTCCCCGTCTATGGCGCCGATCAGCCTGCTCGGGCAGAGACGCTCGGGATCGCGTTGCAGCTGATCAACATCATCCGCGACGTTGCGGAGGACTGGGGTCTCGGCCGTGTCTATCTCCCGCAAGACGAGCTGGAGCGGTTCGGCGTCGGCGAAGACGACATCGCCGCTGGCCGGGTCACACCGGAGTGGCGCGATCTGATGAGCTTTCAGGCCCAGCGAGCACGGTCGCACCTTGCGGACGGCTTGACGCTCCTCGACTATCTCGACAGGCGGAGCGCCGCCTGCGTCGGGACCTTCGCCGGTCTCTATCGCACCACGCTGGCGCGGATCGAGCATGACGGGTTCGATGTCTTCGGGGGTGCCCCGACGCTCTCGCCGGTCACCAAGCTGCGCGTGGTGGGAGCCGCGCTCGCTCGATGAGAGTGACCGTGGTCGGCGGCGGCCTGGCCGGGCTCTCGGCGGCGTTCGAGCTCGTGGACGCCGGGCATGACGTCACGCTGCTCGAGGCGAGGCCGACACTCGGCGGCAAGGTGCAGACCCTGCCCGAGCGGGAGGGCGATCCCGACCCACCGCCGGACAACGGCCAGCACATCGCGCTGGGGTGCTTCACGGAATACCTGAACTTTCTCGATCGGATCGGCAGCGCGGGGGACGTCAGGCGAGTCCCCTTCGAGCTGACCGTGATCGACGAGCGCGGGAGGCCCGCGAAGATCGCTTACGGTCTGAGCTCGCTCCTCCGCTACCGGCATCTCTCCCTCGCCGACCGGCTCCGCGTCGCATTGCTGCTCGCGCGGCTGCCGCGGTTGACATCACACGACGGCGAGACGTTCGGCGCGTTTCTCCGCCGTCACGGGCAGACGGAGGCGGCGATCGACCGGTTCTGGGACGTGTTCATCCGCCCGGGCCTGAATCTTCGGACCGAGGAGGTGCAGGCCGAGGCTGCGCTGTTCACGGTCGGCCAGGGGCTCCGCTCGGGCCGCGCCGCCAGCGATCTCGTGTTGCCGGCGGCGCCGCTCGGGCCGATGCACGGCGCTGCGGCCGGCCGGGCGCTGGAACAGGCAGGCGCGCGTGTGCGCACGCGCGCGCGCGTCGAGGACCTCGGCGAGCTCGATGCCGACGCGGTGATCCTGGCCGTGCCACCCGAAGAGGCTTCGCGCCTGCTCGGCGAGGACTGGTCGTTTGGTTACTCGCCGATCGTCAGCGTCCATCTCCTCTTCTCCCGGGTCATCCTGAGGGAGCCGATGGCTGCACTGCTCGGCAGCCACGCCCACTGGATCTTCGACCGGGGAGCCCTGACAGGGCACGAGCCGGACCGAGGTCAATATTTGACTGTCGTGTCGAGCGCTACCCCCGAGTTGCTCGAGATCCGCGGGCGCGAGCTCGTCGACCTGATCGCCGGTCAGGTGACCGAGCGACTGGGTGCGGCCGACGTCTTGTGGTCGCGCGTGAGCCGGGAGCCGGAGGCCACGATCGCTGTACGGCCGGGCCTCATCCGGCCGTACGTGCGACGCGACGAGGTAGCGCTCGCGGGAGCCTGGTTGGCGGACCCCTGGCCGCCGACGATGGAGGGGGCTGTGCGAAGCGGCCAGGCGGCCGCGCGTATGTTGTCTGATATGGAAACTAAGGTGGCAGTCTGAGGCGTCGCTCGCGATGCCGACTGGAGGCTGTAGCGGCTTTGCCGCTGCAGCCGTCTAAACCCCGCGAATGGATCGAGACCGGATCGGTATGAAACGACAAGCCGAATGACACTCGCACCAGACAGAACCGCTACGACCCTGGACCGAGCGGTCGAGCGGGCGACGGAGCGCCTGCTCGAGCTGCAGCATCCGGACGGCTGGTGGGTCGGCGAGCTCGAGTCGAACGCGACGATGATCGCCCAGCACCTGTTCTGGCATCACTTCCTCGGTCTGCGCACCGCGGAGCTCGACCGCAAGGTTGCGAACGAGCTCCTGGCCCGGCAGCGCGACGACGGTACCTGGGCGATCTGGTTCGAAGGGCCACCCGACCTTTCGACGACGATCGAGGCCTACACGGCTCTCAAGCTCGCGGGCGTCGATCCGGGCGCTCGCGCGCGGGACTACATCCGGCGCGAGGGTGGCGTCGCTCGCTCGCGCGTCTTCACCAAGTGCTTCCTCGCCCTGCTTGGACACTGGCCCTGGCAGTGGGTCGCACGAATGCCGCCCGAGGTGATCCTGCTGCCTCCCGACGGGCCGTTCTCCGTTTACAACTTCTCCTGCTGGGCGCGGCAGACGGTCGTGCCGCTCTCGGTCGTGCAGGCGATTCGGCCGGTGCGCCCGGCCTGGATCGAGTTGCGCGAGATCGGCGCGCGCCCGGGGCGCACCAAGCCGCCACCGCGGCCCGGCCCGATCAGGCGGGTGGCCTTGGCGACGGCCGAGCGTTGGGTGCGCGACCGGCAGGAGGCCGACGGCTCGTGGGCCGGTATCCAGCCGCCGTGGGTCTGGTCGATGATCATGCTCGCCGCGCTTGGGTACGGGTTCGAGGACGAGACGCTGCGGAGGGCCGTGGACGGCTGGCGCGGCTTCACGATCGAGGACGGCGACCGGGTCAGGCCGGAGGCCTGCCAATCGCCTGTTTGGGATACAGCTCTGGCGGTCCTTGCGTTGCTCGATGCCGGCGTCTCCCCTGGGCACCCGGCGCTCGTTCGCGCCGGAGACTGGCTGGTCGGCGAGGAGGTGACCGTCCGCGGCGACTGGGCCGTCCGCAAGCCCGATCTCGCGCCGGGGGGCTGGGCCTTCGAGTTCGAGAACGACCTCTATCCCGACGTCGACGACACCGCGGTCGTCGCTCTGGCCCTGCGTCGTCTGGGAGTCGGCGCGGCAGCCGTCGACAGAGGACTCGCCTGGACGGCCGGCATGCAGTCGCGCAGCGGCGGCTGGGGCGCGTTCGACGTCGACAACGAGGCGCACTGGCTCTACAAGCTTCCGTTTTGTGACTTCGGCAAAGTCACCGACGAGCCGAGTGCCGACGTGAGCGGTCACGCACTCGAGGCGCTGGCCCCAGAACCGCGCTACGAGCACGAGGTCGAGCGCGGGCTCGAGTGGCTGCTGGCCGAGCAGGAAGCGGACGGTTCCTGGTTCGGCCGCTGGGGGGTCAACCACGTCTACGGGACGGGCGCGGCGGTGCCCGCACTCGCTGCCTGCGGTGTTCCATCCGACCACCCGGCAATGCGAGGCGCCGTCGCCTGGCTCGACGCCGTGCAGGGCCCGGACGGGAGTTTCGGCGAGGACATCAGCTCCTACGCCGATCCAAGCCGGCGTGGACGCGGCCACCCGACGCCTTCGCAGACTGCGTGGGGGCTATTAGGCTACGTCGCTGCGGGCGAGGCCGAAAGAGAGCAGGCCAAGCGCGCAGCAAATTGGCTTTGCGTCGCGCAGCAAACTGACGGAGACTGGCAGGAGGAGCACTACACGGGAACCGGTTTCCCACTTGACTTCA
>WNGJ01001087.1_pt1 | contig 26239 bp, 25 predicted proteins | sample 5400611 | NCBI WGS metagenome assembly WNGJ01 (sample SAMN13153375, study PRJNA577476) | soil metagenome | isolation source: 40 cm soil or saprolite under Garry oak tree replicate 1 | place: USA:California | collected 2016-06-15
CGCCACGGGTCCGCTTCTACCACGATCACATGCTGGTGAAGGAGGGCGGGACCCGGCAGCGCACGCCGTGGCACCAGGACCAGCCGTACTACAACGTGGACGGCCGGGGCGTCAGCGCGTGGATCCCGGTGGACCCGGTGCCCGAGGACGGATGCCTGGAGCTGGTGGCGGGCTCGCACCGCGGCCCGTGGCTGATGCCGCGCACCTTCCTGAAGAAAGAGGCCCGCTGGTTCCCCGAGGGCAGCCTGGCCGAACTGCCCGACATCGACGCGGACCCGGCCGCGTTCGACATCCGCCGGTTCGGCCTGCGGTCGGGCGACGCGATCTTCTTCGACTTCCTCACCGTGCACGGCGCCCCCGGGTTCCCGCGTCCGGGCCGACGGCGGATCCTGTCGCTGCGCTACCTGTCCGCGGACGCCAGGCACGCCCCCCGGGCCTGGCGCACCTCGCCGCCCTTCGACGACCTGGACGCCGAGATCCCGGCCGGCGCGGACATGGACCATCCGCTGTTCCCCGTGGTCTGGCCGGCCTGATGCCGGACGAACACCCAGCCAAGCACCAGGTGCGGCTCGGGGCCGTGCAGGAGACGCTGTTCATCACGCTCGCCGCCCGGGCCCGGGAGACGCAGCGGAAACACCCGGTGCTGCGCGACCCCAAGGCCGTGGAGCTGCTCCAGTCGGTCGACTACGACGCGGCCAAGTACGGCCGGGGTGCGGGCGGGTTCGTCACCGTCCTGCGCACCGCGATCATCGACTTCTGGGTCCGCGAGTTCCTGGCCGCGCATCCCGCGGCGACGGTGGTGGAGCTCGGCACCGGCCTGAACACCAGGTTCGAGCGGGTCGACAACGGCCAGGTGCACTGGTTCGACCTGGACCTGCCCGACACCATCGAGCTGCGCCGGAACTTCTTCGCCGACACCGGACGGCGCCGGATGGTGGCCGCGTCCGCCCTGGACGAGGACTGGCTGGCCGCCGTCGCGCAGAGCCAGGGACCGTACTTCTTCGTCGCCGAAGGTGTCCTCGTCTACCTGCCGGAAGACCAGGTCATGGCCGCACTGGCGCGGATCGCGGCCCGGTTCCCCGGCGCCCTGGTCGCGCTGGACACCTATCCGCAGCGGACGTTCGACCAGCAGCACAAGCTGGCGGCCAGGAAGGGGATGGACGCCCGCTGGGCCTGGGCCTGCGACGATCCCCGGTCGCTGGAGCGGTTCGGGCTCGAGGTCAGGCAGTCCGCCACGATCAGCCGGCCGCCCCGGGCCATGCGCGCCCAGCTGCCCTTCCGCTACCGGCGCCTCATCCCGCTCGCCGACCCGGTCCTGGGTAAGGCCATGAACCTCACCTTGTTCCGAGCCAGCTCCCCGGCAGCGGGCGGCCCGGACGCCACGGCGCGGGCGCCCGGCGCGGGGTGAGCGCCGTCGCCTCGGACGGACCGGAGCTGAGCCGGTCCTGGCGCCAGGACCGCATCGGCTCGGCCAGTGCCATGGCCGCGAAGGCGGCCGGCCAGTCGGCCGGGCCGTACCCGGCGCCGAGGTCGCAATGATGCAGCTCGACCTCCACCAGCCGCCGGGTCAGCAGCTCGGCGGCGGGAAAGACGGCACCCTCGTCCAGCATGCGCACCGGAACCTGCCACCCCTCGTCGGGCAGCTGCCTGGCCACGGTGCGCAGCGCCATCGCGGAGTCGGCCAGGTCGGTCGCGAGTTCCCTGGCCGTCTTGCCCGCGCCCTGCTCGATGCCGTTCTCCCGCGCCCCGGCGCTCGCGTAGGCGGGACGGTCCTGTCCGGTCCGCACGCCGGCCAGTACGTTCCGCATGCCGTCGGCGTTCTGTGCCACATGCGTGAGAACATGCGCCCGGGTCCAGCCCGGCAGCAGCGACGGTGCTCGCACGTCGGGGTCGGTCAGCACCCGCGCCGCATCGAGCAGGCGCTGCGTCGCCTGGTCGATCTGGTCGCTCAGCTCGCGTAGTACGGCGTCCATCAGCTCACTCTAAGGAATCCATCACCAGGAGAACGTCCCGGCCCGGGCTGATCTTGCCAACCTGGCCCGTCACCCGGAATGCTGGCCCATGTGATCGACCCTGACTCGGCGGTACCGCCATATGAGCAAGTCGCCAAGATGATGCGAGACGAGATCGCCCAGGGGGCCATGACCGGCCGGATCCCCTCGGTCCACACGATCGCCGAACACCACCACGTCTCGCACCGGGTGGCCGCCCGCGCCCTGGAGATCCTGAAGGGCGAGGGCATGATCGTCGACGTGCCCGGCGAGGGGGAGTTCGTCCGCCATCCCAGAACCTGATCTCCACACCATCTGCACGCGTTCTGCATCGCTCCTGGACCGGGGAGGGCAGGCTCCCCTTGCGTGAAACGGGACGGTGAGGTCGCGAAGTGAGCCAGCTGGAGTTCGATCGGAGCCTCGTCCAGCGGCTGGAGAGGCTCTATGCGACGCGCGACGTGCTGCGCCGGCGCGAGCTGGTGCGAGCTGCGCTCGACGCACGACCCGGCGACCGCATCCTTGACGTGGGCTGCGGCCCGGGTTTCTACGTCACCGAGCTGCTCGAGGCGGTCGGGCGCGAGGGTTCGGTCGTCGGCGTGGACACCAGCGCGGATATGCTCGCCGTGGCCGCAAAGCGCGCCGCCGGGCACGGCAACGTCGAGTTCCATGAAGCGGACGCGACCTCGCTCCCGGTCCCAGATGCCAGCTTCGAGCGGGCGGTCTGCGTTCAGGTCCTCGAGTATGTGCGCGACGTGCCGACGGCGCTCAGAGAAATGCACCGAGTGCTTCGCCCAGGCGGCCGGATGGTGGTGTGGGACGTCGATTGGGCCACCGTGTCCTGGCACGCGATCGATCGGCAGGAGGAGGCTAAGGCCTGGGCCGATGAGCAGCGCGAACTCGGCGACCATGGTGAGTTCTTCTTCACGGTCACCCAGTTCTGCTTTACCGCAACCGACGCAGCTAGCCGCCGGGTACACCGCACCGGGAGGGCGTGCCGGAACGGATCTCCCAGCTGGTCTACGTCGATGCCTTCATCCTTGAAGACGGGCAGGCCGTGTTCGACCTCATCTCGCCGCAGCGGCGGCCTGCGATGGAGGCGATGGTTGTATCCGAGGGCTTCGGGTGGCTGAGGGCATCGCAACCTCACCCAGACCGCGGCTTGTCTAGGATGAGCTGGTGAGCGGGGACCGTGAGCTGGACGTGGTGGTGTTCGGCGCCACGGGTTTCGCCGGGCGGCTGGTGGCCGGTTACCTGGCCGGTCATGCGCCTGGCGGCGTGCGCATCGGCCTTGCGGGACGGTCCGGGCGGCGGCTGGCCGATGTCCGGGCCGGACTGGGCGCCGCCGCGTCGGCCTGGCCGTTGCTGGTCGCCGATTCGGCCGATCCGGTGTCGGTGGCGGCGCTGGCCCGGGCGGCCCGGGTGGTGGTGAGCACGGTGGGCCCCTACCGTGTGCACGGCCTGCCGCTGGTTCAGGCCTGCGCCGAGGCGGGCACCGACTACGCCGACCTGACCGGCGAGGTGCTGTTCATCCGGGACAGCATTGACCGCTGCCACGACGTCGCCGCAGCCGCGGGCGCGCGGATCGTACACTGCTGCGGGTTCGACTCGGTTCCGTCCGATCTGGGTGTGCTAGGGCTCCATCAGGCCGCCCGCGCCGATGACGCGGGTGACCTGCAGGACACGACGCTGGTGGTGACGGCGCTGCGGGGCGGTGTCAGCGGCGGGACGCTGGCGTCGATGATGGGCCAGCAGGAGGAGGTGCGGGCTAGCGCTGAGCGCCGCCGGGTGGTCAGTGATCCTTATGCGCTCAGCCCTGATCGTGGCGCCGAACCCGACCTGGGCGACGAGCGTGACCCGGGCTGGGCCCGGTACGACGGCGGCCTGCGGATGTGGACAGGTCCGTTCGCCATGGCCGGGATTAACACCCGCGTGGTACGCCGCAGCAACGCGCTGCAGGGCTGGGCCTATGGCCGCCGGTTCCGCTACCGGGAGGTCACCGGGTTCGGCTCGGGTCCGGCCGCGCCCCTGCTGGCCGGCACGGTCAGCGCCGCGCTGAAGGCCGCCGGGGCCGGACTGGCATTCGGGCCATCCCGGGCGGTGCTCAGCCGGCTGCTGCCCGCACCGGGCCGGGGTCCCGGCGAGCGCACCCGCCGCACGGGCTATTTCCGCATCCAGATCGATACCCGGACCTCGGCCGGGGCCCGGTACCTCGGCACGGTCGAGGCCCAGGGCGACCCGGGGTATGCCGCCACCTCGGTGATGCTCGGCGAAACCGCATTGTGCCTGGCCCTGGACGGAGATCAGCTGCCCGACCGGGCCGGCGTCCTGACACCAGCCACCGCGATGGGCGCCGCGCTCGCCGCCCGGCTCAGGTCGGCGGGCCACACGCTGGCCACCCGGCAGATCAATCAGTTATGCGGGCATGTCCTGGCGATCACCTCATGAGGTGAGGAACTGCGCCAGGACCGGGGCGAGCACGCCCGGGTTCACCTCATGCGTCTGACCCTCCAGCGTCCGCAGCTGGCCCTGCGGGATCGCCTGGCTCAGCACCCGCGCCGCGTCGGGCATGAACGGAAGGCCCGCGTCGCCCGTCATCACGAGAGCGGGCACCGGGACACGTGCGGCCATCTCGGTCGGCACCGACCAGGGCTCGCCCAGGATGGCGGCGTGGTCGTAGGCCAGCGTCGGCGCGACGGCTTCCATGCCCGGCCAGAACGGCGCGCGCCGCATCCCGTCGATCTGCTCGGCGGGCGTGCCGACAAACCGCATGAACAGGGCCACCGCGTCGCCCCGGCGGCCTTCGGCCAGGGTCTGGTTCAGCTGCCTGAGGTACTGGCTCCAGGATTCCTGCACGCCAGGGTCGTTGTTGTAGGGGGGCTCGTACAAGGCGATCTTGCTGACCTTGCTGCCGAGCCGGATGGCCGCCCGCATGGCCAGGGGCCCGCCGGACGAGTGGCCGTAGAGGAAGGTCGAGCCGCCGGCGCGGTCGATCAGCGCCTCGATGTCGTCGATCTCCCGGTCGACCGCGTAGGGCAGCGTGTCCCCGCTCTCGCCGCGGCCGCGTCGATCAAAACCGTAGACCGTGAAGCGCGGCGCGAGCAGCTTGGCCAGCTCCGACCCGGAGCCGGACGAATGGACGGTCAGTGCGCCGTCGACCAGGATCAGGGCCGGTCCCTCGCCCTGCTCGTCGTAAGCGATCGTCGTGCCGTCGCGTGAGCTGAGTGTGTTCATGCCACCAGTGTGGCCGCGCCGGAGTGCGCCATCCTGCGCCTGCCGCTCCTGGTAGCGCCACTACCTGGCAACTAGCCGGCTGGATGTGGGATCCTGGGCTCCTCATGGGTACTGCGCCTGGCGATCAGCAGGCCAGCCCTGCCCGCGGTGCAGTGCGGGACCGGCGCCGCGAGCTGGGCGCGTTCCTGCGCTCGCGCCGCGCCCGGCTGCGCCCGGCCGAGGTGGGGCTGGCCGATTGGGGAGTGCGGCGGGTCCCGGGTCTGCGCCGGGAAGAGGTCGCCCAGCTCGCCAACGTCGGTTTGACCTGGTACACGTGGCTGGAGCAGGGCCGCCAGGCCCGGCCTTCGGCCAGTGTGCTGACCGCGATTGCGGATGCGCTTCGGCTGGATGCCCACGAGCGCGAGCACCTGTTCGCGCTCGCCCGCGACCCCGAAGACCAAGCCCGTGGCTGGGAGGACCACACCGGTGCACCCGCGCCGGCCGGTTCCGGGCTAGACACGCTCGTGCAGGGCTTCGAACCGGCCCCGGCGTACGCCATCTCGACCCGGTTCGACGTCCTGGCCCACAACCGGCCCGCCCGGCTGCTGTTCGGCAACCTCGGCCCGGGGCCTGGCGGACCCGCGAACATGCTGCACCTCGGCTTCACCGACCCCCGCTGGCGCACCCTGATCGCCGACTGGGAACAGGAGGCCGCCAGGCACGTTGCCATGTACCGGGCCGCGATGACCGTGCACCTCGACGACCCGGCCTGGACCGCCCTGCCCGCGCGGCTGGCCCAGCTATCCCCGGACTTTGCCCGGTTCTGGGCCAGCAGCGACGTGGCCGGCCCCGAGCGCAGGCTCAAGCGGTTCCGACACCCAAGCGCCGGGCCGCTGACCCTCCACAGCACATCCTTGCTCATGGCCGACGACCCGATGATCCGCATCGTGATCCTCTACCCGGCCGCCCCGTCGGATGCCGCCAAGCTGGAACGCCTCGTCCGGTAACCGGCAGCCTCACCCCTGCACGCCCTGGTCGGCCTCCGCCGATACCCGGCTCCGGGACCGCGCGCGACGGGCGGGTGTCACGCGGCGGGCGGGTGCTGTGTCTGATATGCCGGAAAGATTTACCACATCAGGCAAGGAGCTTGACATGCGAGTGTTCGTTGCGGGTGGCACCGGCGCGCTCGGCCGGCGCCTGATCCCTGCCCTGATCGCGGAAGGTCACCAGGTCACCGCCAGCACCCGGTCAGCGGGCAAGTCGGCGGACCTGGCTGCCGCGGGGGCCGTTCCCGTCGTGATGGACGGGCTAGACCGGGACTCGGTACTGGCAGCGGTGCAGACAGCGGCGCCGGAGGTTATCGTGCACCAGATGACCTCGCTGGGCACCGCAAAGGACTTCCGCAGGTTCGACGAGGAGTTCGCGGTCACCAATGAGCTGCGGACCCGGGGAACGGACTACCTGCTGGAGGCGGCGCAGCTGGCCAGGACCCGCCGGTTCATCGCGCAGAGCTTCACCGGCTTTACAAATGAGTACACCGGAACACTGGTCAAGACCGAGGACGACCCCCTCAATCCAGACCCGCCGGCCTCGGTCCGGCAGACGCTGGCGGCGATCCGGTATGTCGATGAGACGGTGCCGGGCCAGGCGCCGGAAGGGATCGTGCTCCGTTACGGCCTGTTCTACGGGCACGGCGCGTCCAACGGCACGCTGAGCGCGGTGCGGGCAGGCAAGTTCCCGGTGATCGGCGGCGGCACTGGCATCTGGTCGTTCTGCGAGATCACCGACGCCGCCGCGGCAACGGCCGCCGCCGTGACCCGCGGAGCGCCCGGGATCTACAACATCGTGGACGACGAGCCGGCTCCGGCCGCGGAGTGGGTGCCATTCCTGGCCCGCTGCGTAGGCGCCGAGGCCCCGCAGGAGATATCCGCCTCGCTTGGCCGTCAGCTGGCCGGCGAGTTCCTCGTAGCCCAGATGACCGTCGCGCGGGGATCATCCAACGCGAAGGCGAAGCGGGAGCTCGGCTGGGCACCGCAGTACGCCACCTGGCGGGAAGGGTTCCAGGAATGGGCGAAGTGGGCGGAGTGAAGGACAACGGGGAAGTACACGGAGAAGGGGAGACGGGCGAGGGCTACGCCGAGCACCGCCCGCTGTTGTTTTCCATCGCCTACCGGATGACCGGCAGCGTCAGCGATGCCGAGGACATCGTCCAGGAGGCATTCGCCCGGCTGGCCCGGGTCCTTCGCGGGGGAACCCAGGTAAGCGAGCCCAAGGCGTACCTCGCGAGGACGGCCACCCGGCTGGCCCTCAACCACCTGAGGTCGGCCCGGCTACACCGGGAGTCCTACCTGGGTACCTGGCTGCCCGAGCCGGTCCTCACCGGACCCGGACCTGAGGAGCACGCGGAGATGGCCGATTCCCTGTCCATGGCGTTCCTTGTCGTGCTGGAGTCCTTGTCGCCGACCGAGCGGGCCGTGTTCCTGCTGCACGAGGTCTTCGGCTACGAGCACAAGGAGATCGCCGAGATAACCGGCACGTCGCCGGCCAACTCCCGGCAGATCCTGGCCCGGGCCCGGCGGCATGTGGACGAGGGAAAGCCGCGTTTCGAGGCGTCCCGGGCACAGCGCGAGGAGGTCGCGCGGCGGTTCTTCGCCGCAGCCGACGGCGGAGACCTGGACGGACTACTGCGGGCGCTGGCCCCGGACGTGGTGTACCACGGTGACGGCGGCGGTAAGGCGCGGGCGGTCGCGGGGCCCCTGCACGGCCGGGACCGGGTGGCCCGCTTCCTCGCCGGGCTGTTCCACCGGATCCGGACGCTGGAGGCCAGCTTCCAGATCGTGGAGGCGAACGGGCAGCCCGGCGCGGTCACCTACGACCGCGACGGGCATGTGGTGAACGTGTTCGCGCTGGACATCGCCGATGGCGTGGTGCAGGCCATCCGCTGCGTGGTCAACCCAGACAAGCTGCGTCACCTCGGAAAGGTCTCGGAACTGGCCCAGGAGCCGCCTCCAGAAACTCGTTAGCCCTTCATCTCAGCATGCCGCGCCCACGTGCTCTGTCAGGGCCAGGAGAGACTGGACAACACGAGCCTGTAGCCGTCCGGATCTGCGATCGTGACACCCCAGCGGTCCCGGTACGGGTTGCGGGCGGCGACCACGCTATCTTCACCGCGGGACATTCGTGTCGTTAGCCGGAGCGCGGGACTGGGGCGATGTGAGCAGCGCGGTCCCGGCGGCGCGATCAGGAAATGCTGTGTACGGCCGCGGCGACCGGGCTGTCCCCGCTGACCAGCTCGAGCGTCTGGTGCCGGGTACCCGGTTCGTCGAGCAGGGCAGCTATGACCGCGGCGACGTCGGCGCGGGGGACGGTGCCACCGGGGACCGGCGGGGGTGCGAGCCTGATCTTGCCGGTGGCAGGAGCGTCGGTGAGGCCGCCCGGGCGCACGACGGTCCAGTCCAGGTCCCGAGCGCGCAGATCGGCTTCGGCGGCGGTCTTCGCCGTGATGTAGGCAGCCCAGACCTCATCACTGCCGGGCCTCGGCGGCCGGCCGGCTCCCATCGAGGAGATTTGCACGAACCTGCGGACCCCGGCCCGCTCGGCGGCGTCGGCCATCAGCACGGAGGCGGCCCGGTCGACGGAATCCTTGCGCGGGGCGCCGCTGCCCGCACCAGCGCCAGCCGCAAAAACGACCGCGTCAGCCCCGGACAGCAGAACCGCGACGTCATCGGCGCTAGCCGTCTCCAGGTCGCAGACGACAGCCTCGGCGCTGGCCTTCTGCACATCGGCGACGTGGGCCGGGTTCCTGATCAGTCCTACGGCCTGGTCGCCGCGCTCAGCCAGGAGGCGCTCCAGCAGGAGCGCGATCTTCCCGTGTCCGCCCGCGATCACTATGCGCATGCCGCCAGCCTACTTACCGGGATCACCGGCAGATTACCGGGATCACGGGCAGGCGGGTTCGGCTTCCGGTGCGTCCGGTGCCTATGGCACAGTCCTGATTGTGTCGTTGGACGATCTGCCGGACTGGCTGCCGGCCTGGTGCCTGGATCATCTGGGCGGCGAACCCGCCGGGGTGCTGTTCCGGGTACAGCAGGTCTCGATGGTGTTCGGCCTGCGGCTGGCTGGTGGTACGGACGTGGTGGTCAAGGCGCGCGCCGATGACGGCCGGGCCGTGTCGTGTGTCGCGGCGCAGGCCCGGCTGGCCGGGCGCGGGTTCCCGTGCGCCCGCCCGCTCACGCCGGTAACCGGTGCCGGTTCGCTGGCTGTGCACGCCGGGGAGTTCCGGCCCGGCGGCGAGGTGCTGGCCGGGGACTCGCCGGACGTGGCCGTGCGCTACGCGGAGGTGTTCGCCCGGCTGATGGCCGAACTGGTCGGCGTGAGCGTCGCGCCGCCGCTGCCGAACCCGCCCTGGGTGCGCTGGGATCACACCGGTCCCGGGGTGTGGCCGGCGATCGGCTGCCTCGATAACCGGGACCAGGGCGCCGTGCCCGCCTACGTCGCTAAGGCGGCAGGGCGGGCCCGGGAGCTGCTGCTGGCCGCCGGCCTGCCGTGCGTGCTGGGCCACGCCGACTTCGAGGCGCAGAACCTGCGGTGGCACGGTCGGCAGGTGTGGGCGGTGCACGACTGGGACAGCCTGGCGTGGCAGCCGGAGGCGGCGCTGGCGGGAGCGGCGAGCGGGGCGTTCGCCAGTACCGGGCCGCCTGTGCTGGCGCCGGTCGGAAGCTCCGGGGCGTTCCTGGCGGCTTACCAGGACATCCGGGGGCGCTTGTTCACGGCCGCGGAACAGCAGATCGCGTGGGCGGCCAGCGTGTGGATGGCGGCCTATAACGCCCGGGAGGAAGCACTGTGCGGCAGCACCGCGGTGGGCGGCGATGCGCTGCGGGCACAAGCAGCCGAACGCCTCCGCCGGGCTGGTGCCTAGCGTCGGCGTGCGAAAAGTCGTTCCGCGTGCTGAGCCACCCCAGGCTGGCAGAAGCGGAGACGTCGCCAGCGGGCCGTGCTGCGATCACTAGCTGCCGCTCTCGCCCTGGCTGAAGTCAGCGTTCGCCACTATTGACTGGGCTGAGATCTCCGGGACGTCGCTACCGAGGTAGTCCTCAAGCGAGGCCGTCTCCAGATGAGCGAAACCCCGGCGGGTGACGATGTCGTCGCCCGCTCGGTTTAGTCCCTTTACCTTGGCGGCGACCGTCAGGTCAGGCCCAGAGTACTGATATGACGCGCTCGAGCCGGCGCCGAACTTCACCCCCAGCGACAGCCCGTCGTATGAGATCACCCCGGCCACCAGGGCCGGGTCGGCAGAGATCTCGACGTCCACCCCACCCTTCCGGTTCACGAGCACGGTTCCCGAAGCCGCCCGCCGGAGAACCCAGACCACCACCTCGTCGGGCTGGAGCTCGCCGTCGAGATACAGCTTCCACAGGAGGTCGTCAAATGTCCGCGGAGTGCGCACGGCATGTTCCACTACACCGGCGAAGGAGACCACCACCGCTCGGTCATCGGTGAAGGAGAGCCGCGCCTTGAGCAAGTCTTGGCCTGCGATGCTGACCGTGCCAGCTGGTTCGAGCTGGACGCTGTCCTGCGAAGTGAACACGAAAGCCCCGGGCGATGCCGGAGGCGCCATGGGTACCTGGCGTGCCCATTCACTGCTTCCTCCGATTATCTCGGCAAGATGGCCGCGCCGCTCGAAGGCGCCTTCCACGAAGCGGCCGATAGTGCCGACTTGGATATCCACGGAATTGGGAGAGTAAATCGGCACCAGCATCTCACCAAGACCAGCGCTGACTTCCTTCACATAGATGTCGGCGATACTCGGTTTCCGGAACATGTGCCATCACTCTTTCGCATTTAGCGCGGTCGACAACTGGGATTCAGCGCCGGATGCGGCCTCCAGAACGGCGTCCAGTCGCCCGCGCTGGCGAGCCCACTCGAGGTCCGACAGTGCTTCACGGAGGATCGCGGTCCGGTATCCCTTGCTCTTCAGCTTCCCGCACGCGGCGATGACTGCCGCGTATTCGTCCAACGCCAGCTCGTCCCGGTCGGCGTGCAGCAGCGCGAGGGCGAAGGCGAGGCGAAGCGGGAGATCCTCGGAGTCGAGTTGCACGCCTTCGCCAATCAGGGTTACCGCGTCCTCGGGATGGTCGATGAATAGCGCCGCCCATCCGGCATAACCCAGGTTCCGTGATGTCACTCTATTGCCCGTAGGCGCATGGTCGAAGACCTGTTGGCGAATCTGGCGAGCCTCCGACTCGCGATCCAGCAAATGCAGGGTATCGGCTAGCTCGATCTGATACCAGACTTCGTCAGGGTCTTTCCGTACTGACCGGCGGAAATGATCAAGCGCGCTCGGCAGGTCGGGCGGCTCCTGGCGTCGGAGAGCATAGCCGACAAGGGCATTGGCGAACGGTTGATCAGGATTTTCGCTGAGCGTTGGAATCAGGCTATGAACCGCGTCCTGGAAACGGGCGATATTGCACAAGATCGCCCCTTTGAGGGTTATGGCAAAAGGCTGGCCAGGCGTTTTGGCAAGCAAGGATTCTACTGCATCCAGGGCATCTTCGTGTTCATTCTTGGCCATGTATGCCTCGACCTTGGCGCAGCGCCCGAACATGCTTTCTGGATCCTTGTCGAGAACGGCATTCGCCAGTTCAAGCGACTCAGCCCCCCGGCCGAGTTCGGCGAGCACGAGAGCCTTCAGGGCTGACACGTTCACGTCCTCGCCATCGTCGAGGATCTCGTCGATGGCCGCCAGGGCCTCGCTCGGGCGGCCGAGCATCCGTAGTGTCTCGGCCCGCCTAGTGCGGAGAGACCGTGTGGCGGACCGTGCCGACAGGGTCATGTCCATCACGGCCAGGGACTCTTCGAGGTTCGATTGCCCCCCCAGGAGAGCCAGCACGCTGGCTAGCTCCTCGGCGATCACGGGACTTGGCTGCATGGTCCATGCCGTACGGAATTCTTCTGCGGCCGCCGTGTTGTCTCCCATTCCAGCGAAAATCTGTCCGCGCAGGAAATGCGTATAGGTGGTCTCCCCGTCGGCACTGGCGAACTCCACCTCGCCAAGCGCCTCGCCCCACCGATGCTCCAGCCGGTGAATATCAGCGAGTGCCGCATGAACCCATAGCAGGCTGGGATCGTCGTCCACCGCGGCGGTCAGCGCCTGGGCCGCTTCGTCACGGCGGCCGAGTATCGCCAGTACCTGGCCTCTCGTGCCCAGCGTGAAGGCTGACGGCGGCCCGGTCGCGAGGGCCTCGTCGAGGACGATGAGCGCCTCGCTGTACCGGTTCAGCAGTCTCAGCGCCTCGCCTTGCCAGGCCAGCGCGGTCGTCTTCAGCGAAGTGTCACCGGCGGCCTCGGCCATCCTCGCGGCTTCAGCAAGATCTCGTACCGATTCGTCAAGATCACCTTGCGCGTATCGTGCCTTACCGCGTGACAAGAGCGCCTGCCTGTCGTCAGGTGCCTCAGCGAGCACATCGTCGAAGGCTGGAATGGCCTCCTGGTAGCGGCCGAGCCGGGCGAGAAGCTGAGCCTTGGTCCGCCGGGCGGTAACTGATCCCGGATCGAGTTCGATCGCGTGGTCGACGTCAGCCATGGCCGTCGCGAGATCGCCGCGCTCGCCGCGGAGATTCGCTCGCACAAGCCGGGCGGCGATCTTGTCGGGATACTCAGCCACGATTTTGTCGACGATGCTGAGTGCCTCTACTGGGCTTCCGGCCTCATGGACCGCCTCGGCCAGCCACACGTTAGCGTCATGGTCGAGTGGCAACCGGGCGATCGTGGCACGCAACTCGGTGACGGCGCCGGCGGCATCGCCGGCTCTGAGCAAAGCCTCGCCCAGACTCGCTCGGAACTCGGGGTTGTCGCCGTCGAGCCCGGTCGCTTTCCTGAGGTAACGGATCTGCTCAGCTACGTCATCCGGGCCGAGCCGGCGCGCCAGGTCCGCATAGGCCGATGCCGCTGCGGGATCCCCGGTCGCCTCCAGTTCGCTCGCCAGCCCCTGAGCGACGGCAATATCGTCGGGATAGCTCGCGGCGACCGTGCGGAGAGCCTGGATCGCAAGGTTTCGCTTCCCGCGGGCATCCAGTGCCGGAACGATGGCCAAGATCTCGGCTGGACCGGGCGGCGCCTTTGTCAGCTCGAAGAACTTCGCCGCGCCGCGGAAAGCTTGGTCGCGTTCGCGGTCGCGTTGGAGCTGCTGGTAGGCCGAGCCGATGGTTGCCTGCGTCGCTGACAGCAGCAGGACGAGGACGTCAAGCGAGGCTTCGATGTCGTCCACGATGTCCTGGGCCCGGCCTTCGGCCAGAGCCGTCCGGGCCCGGGCGAACTGATCCGCCATGGCCGCAGTGAGCGACACAGCTTGCGGTTGCCTCGACTGGCTGATCTCCTTCATGGCCTGCTGAAGCGGTACGACGAAGCGTCGCTTGAAGCTACTCATGACCGGCCGCCCCCGAAGTCGGTGGGTCGCTTGCGAGGTCCGAGGTCGGGACGGCTCGCAGGTGACCCTACGATCGGCGGCCTCCCCGTCTCTGGCAAGACGCCCGTGCCCGGCTCGGGCCCGTCGATGATCGCGATGCACACGGCGCGGGCTTGCTCGGCTACGTAACTGAGCTTCTCCGCATAGCGCTTCCTCCGCGCACGCCGCTGCTCGGCCGGCTCTTCCGGCGGGCTCTTAGTCACAAAATCCTGGGCTAGGCGAATCCTGGCTTGCCACGCCGCCACCAGGACATTGCGGAGATCCTTGGCGGCCAGGGTGCTCGCGATTTCCCCTGGCTTGTCCTCGCTGGTCAGCTGATCGACCAGTACGTTTGCGTTTTCCCAGCGTTTGAAATCGACCCCTATCCGGCTCTTAACCCGGCTGACGAAAGCCTTCTGTTCTCCGCTCAGCACGAACGGATTGGCGACGGCCCCCTGCCACGCCCGGGCTAGCGGCTCGTAATACTGATCCGGCGCTCTCATCAGCTCCATCGTGTGCAGCATCACGGCTACCCGCGCCTGATCGAGGGGCGCGTCGGGATCAGCGCGGAGCACGACGGCAGCCCAGGGATAGGCCGAGCCGGCCACGCTCGTGGCAAAGACATCGGCGGCCCACGAGCGCAATTCCGCCTCACCCCGGATATTGTCCGCCGCCGCTTGCAGCACATCTGTGTCGATGCGGTCGCGTTTCATGGTGAACACGTGCCCGAACTCCCTGGCGACCAGCGGCAGCGACCAGATGCTCCACTCCGGGAACCCGAGGCGGATCAATTGCGCTGTCGACATGCCCGGCCGCTCGTCTTCGGCCGGTATCGAGAGCGACGACCAGGCGGTACCAGCAAAGTGCCAGGTCTTGATCAGCGAGTCGGCGATCCGGCAGAGATCCTGATCCATGCCGGCGTCGCGTAGCAGTACGCCCCGGACGAGATCGATGTACTCGACGAAGAGTTCGTGACAGTGGGCCAGCGCCTTCCGGTATTTACGCCATGCTTCCGCCATCAGCAGGTCGGCTTCGTCTTCCGGTTTCCCGGCGGCTGCGTCGATTGTTACCTCGATGTCCTCAAGGTCAGTTAGCAGGTCATTAGCGTAACCGCTCAGGTCAACGCCGACGGATGTATTACGCAGGGCGAAAAGCTGTCGACGCGGAACTTCTGCGGCACCTGTCGCTTCAATTCTCTCCGTCGAGAGTGCATTAAGGATCTCTACCGCTTCTTTTCGCCTATCTATGTCCGTTATTGTCTCCACGATGGCTCGCAGTTTGTTTTCCGCATCGCCAACGGCCCGGGACAGTTTCCGGACGAGAGATTCCTCGCTTGGGCCGGGGCTTGCCGGTTGCCGAACTCGCTCGAGCTCCTTGATGGCATTGCACACCATCGTGAGGCTGTTTCGCAGCATGGCCAGGCGGGTGTGGAGGACCAGGTAGGAAATCTGCTCATTCGTGTAGGACATCTGCTCATTCATCGGCCATGATCTCTCTGCACATGTGACTGACCTGCTCGGTGATAACGTCAGCGTCGCCGAACTCGGCCTCTGCATTCCGGCGCGCCCACCAGCCCCCGTTCAAGACGTCGATCAGCCCGGCATCTCGCGGCAGTTCCGGTTGCCCGTCATCTAGGCCCTGCCGGATCGCGGCGGCGCGGCGCGTGTCGTCGTAGCGGATCCGGGGCCAGTCGCGGTCGAGGATGCCGATGAACTGTCCGGCCAGCTCCTCGGCGTAGGTCCGATCCGTGGCGTCCGGCTCGGTCGCGACTCCCGCGGCTCGTAGCCGGTTACGCCAGAGGTCTTCCGCCGACGCGATCGGAACCTCGAGGCTGCCCGCAGCACGTCGACGGCGCTGCCAGGCCGTTTGCGAGTGGCCGAGCGTCAAGCGGATGGCGGCCACCCGCTTCATGGCCGACGGGTGGGAAGGCGGGGCGTCCTCGGCGGCGCCGACGACGTCGAACCTGGCCATAGCGCTGAAGGCATAGGCGGGGCCGCCCACGTAGGCAGCGAAGGTGTCCGCCCAGAGTTCGTCGGCAAAGTAGCCGCGCCTCGGGCTGGCAGAGCGCTCGCGGTCGATGATCGCCGATACTGAGGGCTCAGCCGAACGGGGGAGGTGACCTACCAGGAAATGGCCGAACTCGTGCAGCACAACCGGCAGGTCCCAGACCCCTGCGCCGGGGTAGCGTACGCGGATGACATCCGACATGACATCGATGAATTCGCTTCCGGACGGGACGGTGATGAATTCATAGCCGAGTGCCATGCTCCCTGCGACGGCGGCCAACAGCGCTTCGGGCAGTTCACCCGCCTCGCTGTCCAGTCCTCTGACCCTCATGCTGATCCCGCCGACGACAGCAAGTGTCTCGCTGGCAAGCAGCTGCGTCAGGCGCTCAAGCTCGGCGAGCGCGGCCCACGGCTGCCCTTGCCCGTCAGGCAACGTCTCCAGCCGCTCTCGCAATCGGGCAACCTCGTTGGCGACGACAGGCTGCAAACGGCTCATCCGTGGATCTGGCCCGCCGGCCAGCGGGCCCACGGTGCCTTCTATCTGGCGCAAGAAGTCGCCGAGCTGCTTGCGGCGCTCTTCGAACAGGCGTGACCCTAGACCGAAGTCAAGAGCTGATTCTCCTAAATACGCCACTGTGCCCTCCCCCGGCGCGACCAGAGCATCGATTGATCCGAGCCTGGTCGGCCCCCAATGACTACTATTACGCTCACGTTTACCCAGATGCAAGGCGTTTTTCATCTAACCGCCGGACGTACCGTGAATCCCCGGTAAAATCCGGTGCCGCAGTTTTATCCCGCGCCCTAGAGAGAATTACCGTGCAGGTGAGGTTATCGAGCCTGGTGAGGTATCCACTCGAGCGCGGCAAGGTGCTGGCCATGCTGCAGCAGTCGGCTCACACCTCGGCCGAACCATCGTCTGTCGAACTGCGGGACGGACAGATATACCGATGGCGCGCATTATCGTCGACCGATCTGCGGCATGCGAGCGCGGCGATGTGCAGAGCCTGGCACTCGGACCTTAGCGGCCGGCCTGCGGGTGGTCGGCTGGAACCTTCGTGTCGGCGGAGCGTTGGCCCTTGCGCATCAGCAGGCTGGCTGACTATTTTTATCTTTTGAGTCATCTAGTCATCCAGTCAGCTGGTCAGCTGGTCATGGCCTGGAGGTGTGGCATGGGAGTGTTCACAGGGAAGACCGCGGTGGTCACCGGGGCGTCCAGCGGGATCGGGCGGGCGGTCGCGCTGCGCCTGGGCGAGGCCGGGGCGCACGTGTTCGCGGCCGGGCGCCGGGCGGAGGCGCTTGCGGGCACGGTGGAAGCGGTGGCCGGGGTCGGCGGCGCGGCCACCGCGGTGCCGGCCGAGCTGCGAGATCCCGGCGCAGTGCAAGGCCTGGTCGACCGGGCGGTTACCGATACAGGGCGGCTGGACGTGATGGTCAACAACGCCGGGGTGTCGTTCCGCGGCCCGCTCGCCGACGGCGACCCCGAGGCATGGCGGGAGATGCTCGAGGTCAACGTGCTCGCGCTGGCCGTGGGGTCGCGGGCGGCCCTCCGCGCCATGCGGGCATGCGGCGTCGAGGGGCACATCGTCAACATCTCCTCCAGCGCCAGCCGCCTGGAGGCGCCGGGCTTCTACGGGGCCACCAAGGCGGCCGTCAACGCGATCACCGCCTCGCTGCGGCGCGAAGTGGAAAACGACACCATCCGCGTGGTCACCGTGATTCCCGGCCCGACGGCGACCAACCTCGCCCGCTATCAGCCGGACCTGCTGCGCGGCCTGGCCGCCTCGCTTGGCGCGGAGATCGGGCCGCCCTCCGCGGGGCTATTCCCCCCGGAGGCGCTGGACCGGGCCGCGGCCGCCGCCGGCCAGGTCCTGGCCAGCGCCGACGACGTGGCCCGGGCGGTGCTGTTCGCGATCACCCAGCCCATCGAGCTGAGCATCTCCGAGATCGCCGTCCAGCCGGCCAGGCGGCCGGCCGTCCCGGCATGAACCGGCCGCGCGGGGACGCCGAGGCCCGGCGCGCCGTGATCCTGGACGCGGCCCTGCGGGTGTTCGGCCAGTACGGCTACCGTCGCACCTCGATGGACGACATCGCCCGCGAGGCCGGGATCGGCAAGGGCACCATCTACCTGAGCTTCGCCAGCAAAGAGGAGGTCTTCCAGGCACTGAGCCAGCGCCTGTCCCAGCGGATGCTGGCCGACGCCGAGGCGGCCAGGCACCGGCTAGGAACGACCGCGGACAAGCTGGCCGCCATGAATACCGCCTGGTTCGGCACATACGCAGACACGATCCGCCGCTCTCCGCACGCGGCCGAACTGCTGGATGCCAAGCACCGGCTGTCGGCGGACCTGGTCGCGGACGCCGCCAGCCATTACAAACGGCTGGTCCGGGACGTCCTCGCCGAAGCCGCCGCCGCCGGGGAACTGGACCTGGAGCCGGCCGGCCTCACGGCAGACACCGCCGCCGAGTTGCTGATCGCCTCCGCCCGGGGGCTGCAGTCCAGCGCGACCTCACCCGCCGCCTACCGGCGCTATCTCAACGCGCTAGTCCGGGTCATGGTCGCCGGGCTATCCAGCAGGCACCCCTCCGACGTCGTATCACGGCCGCAGGCGTGAGGCGGCAGTCTGATCCTCCCGGACTGGGTACGGCGGCACATCTGCCCTTGCTGGTGGAAGGGCAGATGTGCCGCTGGCCTCATCCGTTGCGGCTTGGGGTGATGCCGCGCTCGGTCAGCCATTGCCGGGCTGGTGTCAGTTGTTGCACATGACGTGGTCGATGAGGTGGTATTCGGCGGCCAGTACCGGGTCGTCGACGTTGGAGTTGAGGGACAGGACGACCGTGGTGCGCCCGTCGCTGCTGACGGCGCCGATGGTGTTGTATCCGGGTACGTCGCCCTCGTGTGACCAGTAGCCGCCGCCGCAACTGAGCGGGATGTTGAAGATGCCCAGCCCGTACCGGGAGCCGGGCACGCTGGCGCTGTCACCGCCGGTGGCGGGCACCGTGTGGCGCATCTGCCGCATCTGCGCCGGGCGAAGCAAGGTGCCGTGTCCGATCGCGCTCCAGAACCGGGTCAGGTCGGCGGCGGTGCTGACCAGTGCGCCAGCCGAGTCGGCCCAGGACATGTTCTCGGCGGTCGTGTCGATCCGGGTGTTCTTGTCAAAGATCAGGTATCCGGTGGCGTGTGGCCGGGGTAGCCGGGTGCTGGTGCCCGGCGCATAGGTGTGGCGGAGTCCGAGCGGCAGGATGATGCGGCGGGTGACCTGGTTCTCCCAGGAGTCGTGGGTCACCTTCTCGATGAGCATTCCGAGCAGGATGTAGTTGGTGTTGGAGTAGTTCCAGGCAGCTCCGGGGGCGGAGTCCGGCCGGTGGGCGAGCGCGATGTTCAGCAGCTCTTGCCGGCTGAACTGACGGAATTCCAGCTTGCGGTACGCCTCCGGCGAGATGATCTGCGCCTGCAGGTCATCGGTGTAGTTGTGCAGGCCGCTGGTGTGCTGCAGCAGCTCGCGGACGGTGATCTTGCCGCCGTCGTTGCCGTTGCCGTGTACCACGCCGGGCAGCCAGCGCCCGACGGTGTCATCTAGCGACAGCCGGTGCTCCGCGACCAGCTGCAGCACCACGACCGAGATGAACGTCTTGGTGTTGCTGCCGATCCGGAAGAACCCGTTGTCGTTAACCGGCTTGCGGCTGTCCAGGTCGGCCACACCGCTGGTGCCGCGGAGCTGCCGGGTGCCGGTGCGCACCTCGGCTAGCACGCCGGGTACCCCGGTTGCGGTAATCGCGTCGAGGTCGCGCTGCAGGTCTTGCTGCGAGTAGGCATGCTGGGCCGGCGTCGTGGCCGCAGTGGCGGCGGTAGCGGTGGTAGTGGCGGTAGCCGCGGCGACGGCAGCCACGCCGATGGCGATCCATTTGCGAGTGTTCATGACCACCACACTGCCGATGAGTCGGTCCGCTGACAGTAGGGTGATCCGGCTGACGCAGGTGGGGTTCCCCCCACCCCGTCAGATGGCACGGCGCGGCCGGCCGCTATGGCCCGAAGGTCAGTCCCACGTCGTCCCGGTCGGCACCCGGAAGGTGGTGTTGAGGCGGTTGAAGAAGTTGGTGATCGCCACCATCAGCACCAGGGCCCCGAGCTGCCGCTCGTCGTAGTGTCTCGCGGCCTCGGCCCAGATCTCGTCGGTGACCGCACCGGGCCGGTCGCAGAGCCGGGTCGCGGCCTCGGTGAGCGCCAGCGCGGCCCGCTCGGCGTCGTCGAAGCGCGGGTCCTCGTACCAGGCGGCGAGGGTGAGCAGCTTCTGAGGGCTGACACCGGCCTTGGTCGCGCTCGTGGCGCCGGCGTCGACACAGGCGCTGCAGCCGTTGATCTGGCTCGCGCGCAGGTGCACCAGCTCCAGCGTCTGAGGCGGTACGCCGCCGGCGTAGACCGCCTTGAAAAGGTGCTGGACGCCTGTGGTGATGTCGGGTTGGCTTGTCGCGTTCTGGATGCGTGCTGCCATCTCTCCTCCAGGTGCGGGTCGTTAGATCGCGGACGGCACTACGACGTCCGGCGGGGCCAGGAGGTAACGGCGGCCTGGGAGTTACCTCACCGGCGCGCGATGCGTCCTGGTAGTGACACCGCTACGCCAAGGAGAGCCGTGACCGAAGAGGAAGAGCTCGCTGCGGGGTTCGAGACCCAGCGCTCGTATCTCCACGTGATCGCGTTCCGCATGCTCGGCTCGCACGCCGACGCGGACGACGCCGTCCAGGAGGCGTGGCTGCGGCTGGCCCGGACCGGTGGCGGCGGCATCGAGGACCTGCGCGGCTGGCTCACCACGGTGACCGGCCGGATCTGCCTGGACGTGCTCCGCAGGCGCGGGGTGCGGGCCGAGCAGCCGCTCGAGATCAGCGTCGGCATGCTCCCGCGGGAGGCGGCCGGGGACTGGAGGATCGATCCCGAGGAGGAGGCCCTGCTCGCGGACTCGGTGGGCCTTGCGCTGTACGTCGTCATGGACGCCCTCACCCCGGCGGAGCGGGTGTCGTTCGTGCTCCACGACGTGTTCGAGGTTCCGTTCGGCGCGATCGCCACGATCCTCGGCCGGAGCACTGCGGCTACGAAGATGCTGGCCAGCCGGGCCCGCGGGCGGGTCCGGCTGGGCGCGCCGGCAACGGCCGCGGATGCGGCGGCCCGAGAGGTCATCGACGCGTTCTTGGCAGCGGTCGGCCGGGGCGACCTCGCGGGGTTGCTTGCCGTGCTCGCCCCCGAAGTCGAGCTCCGTGCGCGCGGCCCCGAGAGGACCGCCGTCGTACGCGGAGCGGGTGAGGTCGCCGGCCGGGCGACGATGGCCGCGCACCCGCGCGCGGACGCGCTCGCCCATCCGGCGCTCATCGACGGTGCCCCGGGCGTCCTCATCACGGTGGGCGGGCGGCCGGTCATGGTCATGGTCTTCACGGTCGCGGACGGCGCTATCACGGCGATCCGCACGCTGACCGACCCGGACCGGCTGGCTCAGGTCGTCCCCTCGTGGGTCGCGTAACCATCGATACAGACCTGCAGCCGCATCAGAGGCGCGCCGAACGCCGATTATTTTCGGCGTTCTCAGGAGCAGATTCACGTTGCACGGGCGCGCAGATTATCTGTTCAGGGCTGGATTCCCTGCCTGATCAACTTTCGTCTGCAGATGATCAGGTCAGCGGCGAAGACGTCGGCTCGGGCGGGGCGTGTAGCACCTGATCGCGCAAGAAAGCGCCGACGCTCCGGCTGGTCCTCCAGCCATCATCAGTCCCGGCCCGTCCGGGGAGCCTTTCCTTACCGCGCCTGTCTGCTGGTCAGCCGCCGAGGCGGAGCGGATGCGCGACTGCGGCGGCCCCGCCGCGGCTGGTCACGCCGATCCTGGCCGGGATGCTGGACACGTGCATGGCGATAGTCCGGGGGCCTGATGAACAGCGGCCCGGCGATCTGGCGGCCGGTGCGGCCCTCGGCGATCAGCGCGAGCACCTCCTGCCCTTGACGTGTGACATTACCAATACCGGCGCGTCCGTCGGGGAAGAGCCGAGGCGGAACGTTCGCCGCCGGCTGGCCCAGCAGCCATCTGGCCGGGCCTGCGGGCGCCGGAACTCCCGTAGGCCCGGGCGCGGAAATACCGTAGTTTCACGGTATTTTCCGGTGGCCAGCGCGTCTTAGCGTGTGATCACCTGCGGCCGGGGAGCGGGACCTGGAAGGGCTTCGCGCCGGGTGCTGGCCTGGGCCGGCATGCCGCCCCGGGGTCCGGTGTCTCAGGCCGGGTGGCCGGGGCTCTGTCCTGACGCATTGGCGGGCCGGTTCGCCGAGGGGGCTGGAGGGGAGACATGATGAAGGTTCTGCGGCGATCGCGGCGGCTGGCCCGGCTGGCCGGGTGCACCGCGCTGGCGCTCGGGCTGGCAGGCACGGCGGGGGCGCTATCGGCGCCGGTCCAGGCCCGGGTCACCGCGACGCTGACCCGGTACCATCTCGTGGCGAGCTGGGGCGCGAATGGCAATGCTGAGCTGGGGGACGGGACCACCACCAGCCGGTGGCAGCCCGGCGACGTCCGGACCAGCAACGACCTGACGCAGGTCGCGGCCGGGCTGGTCCACGCCCTGGCCGTGCGGTCCGACGGGACCGTCTGGGCCTGGGGTCTCAACGCGTGGGGAGAGCTGGGCGACGGCAGTACGACCGAGCGGAGCGAGCCGGTCCAGGTGGCCGGGCTGACCGGGATCACCCAGGTGGCGGCCGGGGCGTTCTTCAGCCTGGCCCTGCGGTCCGACGGCACGGTGTGGGCCTGGGGCGCCAACCAGAACGGCCAGCTGGGCCGCAAGACGGTCACCGGTCACGAGGTGACGCCGGCCCGGGTGGCCGTGCTGAACCACGTCACCAAGATCGCGGCCGGGAACGATTTCGCCCTGGCGCTGCGCTCGGACGGCATCGTGTTCGCCTGGGGCCACGGCCAGTCCGGCCAGCTCGGCAACGGCGGCACGGCCGACAGCCCGGTCCCGGTCAAGATCGCGGGCCTGGCCCGGGTGACCGGGATCGCGGCGGGCTCGGATGCCTCGCTCGCGACGGAGAACAACGGCATCTCCGCGGTCACCTCGGTGTGGGCCTGGGGCGCCAACCAGGACGGGCAGCTCGGCGACGGCACGCTGGCCGGCCACGCTACCCCCGAGCGGGTCACCGGGCTCCCGGTGTACATCGCGGGCCTGTCCGCCGGCGACGGGTTCGCCGCGGTCCTGGGCACCGACGGCTCGGTCTGGGACTGGGGCGCGAACGGAATCGGCGAGCTGGGCCTCGCCCCGCACACCCCCGCGGTGACCCGGCCCGTGAACGCGATCGCGGCCGGCAGCGGGATCACGCAGCTGGCCGCCGGCGTCAGTCACATGCTCGCGCTGAAGTCCGACGGCACCGTCCTGTCCTGGGGCTGGAACCAGTCGGGCCAGCTCGGCCGCGACCCGGCCGGCCAGGCCAGCGCAGGCCCGGGCCCAGTCACCGGCCTGGCCGGCGCAACGCAGGTATCCGCCGGATGGCAGTCCAGCTACGCGGTCCACACCGGGCCGTAGCCGCTGGGGTCATAGCTACGCGGCCAAGGCCGGCGGCGTAACGGCACCCTTCGCGTGGCAGGGATGCGCGGGGAGGCGCCCGCGGTGTATCAGCCGGGCCGGATGCGGCTCTGTCCCGACACACGGGCGGGCCTGTCCGGCCGGGGGAGCCTAGGGGGAAACACGATGAAGGTCTCGCGGCGATCGCGGCGGCTGGCCCGGGCGGGCGGCGGCGCCGCGCTGGCACTCGGCATGGCAGGCGCGGCGGGCGCGGTATCGGCACCCGCCCAGGCCCGGGTCACCGCGATCGTGATCAAGTCCCATGTCGTGGCGGGCTGGGGCTACAACGCGCAGGTTCAGCTGGGCGACGGGACCATCACCAGCAGATCAGGGTACTGCGACATCAGGGTCGGCAATGACGTGGTGCAAGTGGCGGCCGGGAGCGGCCATGGCCTGGCCCTGAGGTCCGACGGTACCGTCTGGGCCTGGGGGTCCAACGGCGCGGGCGAGCTGGGCGACGGCACCACGACCGACAGGAGCACGCCGGTTCAGGTGACGAGGCTGACCGGGTCACTCAGGTGGCGGCATACAGTGACTTCAGCCTGGCCCTGCGGTCCGACGGCACGGTGCGGGCCTGGGGTGACAACCGGCAGGGCCAGCTCGGTAACGGCACCACGGCCAGCAGATTGACCGGATATGTGCGACTTTCCGGGTAAGCCCGCGCTGGTCGCATTGCGATAAAGATCGGCGGCTCGCGAGCGCTGGTGTTGCCTTGTGGCGTTACGGAGCGTAGCTGCGGGGCGGTTGGCCGAGTGCTGCATGCCTATTTCTCGTAGATGGCCAGGACGTTCAGTGCTGGCTGGGACTTGAGGCTCCCGACGATCCGCAGTCCGAAGCGTTCGCCGCGCCGGATGATGCCATAGGCGAAGACGCCGGTGTCGTAGTCGCCGCGGGCGACGACGTGGAGGTGCAGTTCCTGCCCGGTGCCGAAGGCCATACGATAGTCGATCCACCGCGGCCGTCCGCCGTCGCCGATGCCGTCTTCGACGACTTTTACCGCCTCGTCGGCGTTCCAGTGCTGGGCAAACCAGTCCCAGTAGGCATCGCGCTGCTGCTTGCCTGCGTCGGTTGCCGTGGTGTGGGGGTAGGCGCCGGGGAGCGTCCCGTCGTCTCGTTTGAGCTTCTCGATCAGCGGGCTGAAGAAGGTCACGACGCGGCCGTCGTTGAGCTCGGCGGCTTGCGGCAGGAACCTGGCACCAGGCGGGACGTCGACGAATGCGACCATCCGAGGACTGGTGCCGATGGCCGTAGCGTCTGGCAACGGGGTTCCCGGGTCTACCAGGCAGATGCGCGACGGCTGGTTCACCAGGTAGTGCAGCGACAGCTGGACCAGTTGCCGGGCCGCGCTCTCGACCGGCTGCAAGACGATGTTCTGCCCGTCTTGCAGCCCGCGCACTGTTGTCCTGCTGGCTTGGGCCTGAGCCTCGGCCTTCAGCCAGGGGAACAGTGACGACAGCCCGCCGGTGACGCTGCCGCCGCCGGTCTTCTGCGCCTGCTCGGTGCGGCCGGCCGTGATCTGCAGCTCGACGGTCCGAAAGGCAGGCCCGACGACGGCGTCGTAGAAGGCGCCGATCTGCTGGCCATCGATGAACATTGGTGAATCCGCCAGCCACGAAAGATTCGGCGCGCTGTTACTGGCCGACATGCCGTTAGTCCTTTCCGTGAAGAACGCTACCGGAGAGGACGAGTGGCGGCGCAGCGTCCCAGGTGCCAGCCCTTACGGAAACACCGGCCCTGTTTAGTAAGCGTGTCCGTCCCGCCTGGCGGGGCAGCCGCCAGGCGGGACGGCTGGTGAGCTACCGGGCGGCGTCCGCGAGGTAGGCGGCGACGATGTAGGTGGCGTGCCGGTCCAGGCTGCCGGGGCCCCGTCATACCGCATGGTGGTCCGCGGGTCAGCGTGCGAGGCGGCTTCCTGGACATCGCGCAGCGGCACTCCGGCATCCAGCGCGGCGGTAATGAACGCGTGCCGCAAGGTATGGGGCGTGACGGGCTTGGCAATTCCTGCGCTGCGGGCTGTCTTGCGGACGATCCGCCCGGCGCCATGCCGGTCCAGCCGCCGGCCGTCCCTGGCCAGGAACACCGGCCCCTCCGTCCGTTCCCCGATGGCCAGGTCGATCGCCCGGGCGGTCCGTGGCGCCAGCGGGATGGTGACGACCTTGCCGCCCTTGCGGGTGATGGTGAGAGTCCGGTGCCCGCGCTCGAGGCCCAGGTGCTCGATGTCAGCGCCAGTGGCCTCGGAGACCCGCAGCCGGTTCAGGGCGAGCAGCGAGATCAGCGCGTGCACGACCGACGGGCCGAGACCGGCCGTCACCAGCAGCGCGCCGAGCTCATTGCGATCCAGGGCCACGGCATGCGACTCGTAGTCGACTCGCGGCCGGCGGAGATGGGCGGCGGGTGAGCGGTCCAGGAGCGCTTCTTCGACGGCGTACTTGTAGAACCCGGCGATGGTGGACAGCCGCCGGGTGACCGTGGCCCGGGCCCGGCCCATAGCCTCCAGGTCGCGGGCGAAGCCCTCGATGTCGGCGCGACGGACGGCGAACAGAGCCAGCGAGCGGCTGCGGCACCAGCTGGCGAACTGGCGCAGGTCCAGCGCGTAGGCCTCCCGGGTCAGGCCGCGGTACCCGGCCAGGAACCCGGCAAGGGCGACCCGCTCGGCATCAGTGAAGGCGGGCTGGATCGTGGCGAGCACGGTGGATGGGGCGGCAGTGGTCATCGGGCACCTCCCGGCCAGGCTGAGAGCCGGGAGGCTGGTCCAGTCCCGGCCCCAGCGGTTAAGCGGAAACCCACCGTAGGCCGACCGGCCCGGTTACGCGAAGCCACAAAGGAGCGAGCGTCCGGGCGTGGCGAGCCATCCGAGAAATGCTCCGGATCGCCGACTATGTCCGGCTGCCGCAGGAGGGTTACAGCACGGGTCCTGCACGCAGACGCTCCAGTTCTGTGCGGCCTTCTGGCTGAATGGCGCGCTCTCATCGCGAATATGACCGTGCCTGAGCTACGCGTCCCGCCGGC
>WNGJ01002937.1_pt1 | contig 26237 bp, 15 predicted proteins | sample 5400611 | NCBI WGS metagenome assembly WNGJ01 (sample SAMN13153375, study PRJNA577476) | soil metagenome | isolation source: 40 cm soil or saprolite under Garry oak tree replicate 1 | place: USA:California | collected 2016-06-15
CGCGGCGGCGGGCGCAATGCCGATCTCTTGTTCTCCGTCTCGAACGCCTCCTTGCGCGCCTGGCGCCGCTCGCGCCCTTCCGCGGCGTCGCGCCGGGCGGCCCCGCGCGCGCGCGCTCTGCCGATGCCCGCCCAGGTGAGCCCGCCCAGACGGTCGATGATCGTGAGCCAGGAGACGCCGAAGGCCAGCGACAGGCCCGCCATCCAGGCGGCGATCATGACGAGCGTCGCGCCGAGGAAGTCGAGTCCCGCCGCCAGCCCCCTGCCGACGAGGCTGCCGACCACGCCGCCGGCGCTCTGGCGCAGCACCCCGGGCTGCCAGTGCAGAGTCGCGAGCCCGCAGCTCGCCACCAGCACGAGCAGGAACCCGGCGAGCCGCACCAGGGCGTTGGCGCGCGAGGCCGGTGCCGGCGTCTTCATGCGCCGCTGCATCCCGAAGGCTGCCGCCGCGAGCACCGCCGGGAGCAGGTACGCCGGACGCCCGAAGAGGAAGAACAGCACGTCGGCGAGCCACGCGCCGACGACCCCGATGCGGTTGTGGATCGCCGCAGCGGTGCCGGTGAAGGAGAAGCCCGGGTCGTCGGGACTGTAGGTGGCGAGCGCCACGAACAGCACCAGGGCCACGATGCCGAGCGCAATGATGGCGCTCTCGCGCAGCCCGCGGGTCACCGCCGATGTGAAGCGCGGCACGGTGCGTGTCGAAACGGAGCTTTCAGCCAATCCCATGATTCTCCTTAAGATAGACGGCAGCCATTATAGGGCTTGCTACCATGCACCGACGCCTCGATCCACCGGGAGTCTCATGACCCCACCCAAGCACAGCCGCCTCATCATTCTGGGCTCGGGCCCCGCGGGCTACAGCGCGGCGGTGTACGCCGCGCGCGCCAATCGCGCGCCGCTCTTGATCGCCGGCGTCGAGCAGGGCGGGCAGCTCATGACCACCACCGACGTCGACAACTGGCCGGGCGATGTCGAGGGACTGCAGGGGCCGGCGCTCATGGAGCGCATGAGGCGTCACGCCGAGCGCTTCGCGACCGAGATCGTGAACGATCACATCCAGCTCGTGGATCTTCGCGTGCGGCCGTTCAAGCTGCGCGGCGACGCCCGCGGCTACACCTGCGATGCGCTCATCATCGCCACCGGCGCCGCCGCGCGCTACCTGGGACTGCCCTCGGAGGAGAAATTCCGGGGCCGCGGCGTGTCGGCATGCGCCACCTGCGACGGCTTCTTCTTCCGCGGCCAGCGCGTCGCGGTGGTGGGCGGCGGCAACACCGCCGTCGAGGAGGCCCTTTATCTTTCGCACATCGCGCAGCACGTCACGCTCGTGCACCGGCGCGACAAGCTGCGCGCGGAGAAGATCCTGCAGGACCGGCTGTTTCGCGAGGCGGCCGCGGGCAAGATATCCGTGATCTGGAACCATACCGTCGAGGAGGTTCTCGGGAGCGAGCACGGCGTCAACGGCGTGCGGCTGCGTTCGTTGACCGGCGCCGCACACCAGTCGCTCGCCGTGAGCGGGCTGTTCGTGGCCATCGGCCACACGCCCAACACCTCGCTCTTCGAGGGGCAGCTCGCGATGCGCGGCGGCTACCTCACCGTGCGCGGCGGCCTCGATGGCGAGGCGACCGCCACCAGCGTCCCCGGCGTGTTCGCCGCCGGTGACGTCGCCGATCACGTGTATCGGCAGGCGATCACGTCCGCCGGCGCCGGCTGCATGGCCGCGCTCGACGCGGATCGATACCTCGAGACTCTCGACACGCCGGGGCACGGCTAGGCGCGAGGCGATGGCACTGCGTCCCGAATTCCACCGCAGCATCGGGGAGCTCGACCCGCGGCAGTGGAACGCCCTCGGCGCAGGAGCCAATCCCTTCACGCGCCACGAGTTCCTCCTGGCTCTCGAGCGCACGCATTGCGTGGGGCGGGCGACGGGCTGGGAGCCGCTCTACCTGACGCTCCGCGATGGCGGCGGGCTCGCCGCCGCCGCCGCCGCCTTCGTCAAGACGCATTCCTTCGGCGAATTCGTGTTCGACTTCGCCTGGGCGCGGGCCTACGAGGGCGTCGGCCGCCGCTATTACCCCAAGCTCACCGTCGGCGCGCCGTTCACACCCGCGACCGGACCCCGCCTGCTGGTGCGCGCCGACCTCGATCGCGAGGCGCTCGCCGCGCGGCTGCTCGAGGGCCTCGAGGAACATGCCGCGAGCCATGGGCTCTCCGGGGCTCATGCCCTGTTTCTCGACGAGCCGGCGCGCGCCGCGTGCCTCAGGCGCGGCTGGCTGCTGCGGCGCGACTGCCAGTTTCACTGGAGCAACCGCGGCTACACGAGCTTCGATGACTACCTCGCCACCTTCACGGCGGAGAAGCGCAAGAAGGCTCGGCGCGAGCGCCGCCGCGTCGCGGAGGCGGGCGTGCGCTTCGAGACGCGCTTCGGGGGCGAGCTCGACGAAGGGCTCCTCGAGCGCATCTACGCCCTCCACCGGGATACCTTCGCACGTCACGGGCACGAGCCCTACCTGACGCGTGCCTTCTTCAGCGAGGCGGCGCGCGCCATGCCGGAGTCGCTCATGGTGAAGCTCGCCGTGCACGGCCGCGCGGTGGTGGCCGCGGCGATCTTCTTCTGGTGCGAGGAGGCGCTCTTCGGCCGCTACTGGGGAGCGGACGCGGACTACCACAGCCTGCATTTCGAGGCCTGCTATCACCAGGGGATCGAGTTCTGCATCGAGCGGCGCATCGCGCGCTTCGAGCCCGGCACCCAGGGCGAGCACAAGGTGAGTCGCGGCTTCGAGCCGGCGCTCACCTGGTCCGCCCACTACATCGTCGATCCGCAGTTCCGCGCCGCCATCGCGGACTATCTGACGCGTGAGGCAGGAGCGGTGGAAGCCTATGCGCACGAGGTGCAGGCGCACGTCCCGTATCGCGGCCGGCGCACCGCGGGGGTGGTGTGAAAACGATCACCTGGCTCTCGCCGCAGGACGAGGCGGAGTGGTTTCCGCCCCTCGAGCAGGCGCTGGAAGAGCCGAGCGGACTGCTGGCGGCGGGCGGCGACCTCTCGCCCGCGCGCCTCATCGCCGCCTACCGGCGCGGGATCTTCCCCTGGTACTCGCCGGGGCAGCCGGTGCTGTGGTGGTCACCCGATCCGCGCGCGGTGCTGTTCCCGGAGGAGTTCCACTGCACGCGCAGCCTCGCGAAGACGCTGCGCAACGGCGGCTTCATCTTCTCGAGAGATCGCGACTTCGCCGCCGTCATCGACGGCTGCGCCGCGCCGCGCGCCGGCAGTCCCGGCACCTGGATCACCTGCGACATGCGCGCCGCCTACCTGGAGCTTCACCGCCTCGGCCACGCGCACAGCGTCGAGGTGTGGCGCACGGACAGGCTCGCCGGAGGGCTCTACGGCGTGCGACTCGGCGGGGTGTTCTTCGGCGAGTCGATGTTCAGCCGCGAGCGTGACGCCTCCAAGGCCGCACTCGCGCACCTGGTCGCGCTGTGCCGGCGCAACGGCCTCGCGGTGATCGACTGCCAGCTGCCGTCCCGGCATCTGCAAAGCCTCGGCAGCCGCAGCATCCCCCGCAGCCGGTTCCAGGCCCTGCTGCGCGAGCACGTGCACGCGAGCGCGCCAGCGCTCGTCGACCCGTGAGACGCGGCGCGCGAGTGCGCTGCGCCGCCGCGGGCAAATTGCCAGGCGAGCGCGCTTTGTGCTCCAATTCGCGCCCCCGAAAGCCGTTCAGGGCGCTATGGCCAAAGAAGATGCGATCCAGATGGAAGGCGAGGTCGTCGAGACCCTGCCCAATACGACTTTCCGGGTGAAGCTGAAGAACGGCCACGTAGTCACCGCCCACATCTCGGGCAAGATGCGCAAGAACTACATCCGCATCCTCACCGGCGATGCGGTGACGGTGGAGATGACTCCCTACGACCTGACCAAGGGCCGCATCATCTATCGCGGCCGCTGATCTATCGCGGCCGCTGAAGCGCCCTGCTACGAGGCGCGGCGCGCGCGGAAGAGGCTCGTGGCGTCGACGATGGTCTCGCGCTCGACCGCGCGGCGCGGCGGCGTGCGATCAAGCCAGCGGGTCAGAGTGCGTAATACGTCGGCCTGCCGGAACGGCTTGACGATGTAATCGTTCATCCCGGCCAGGAGGCACGCGGCCCGCCCCTCCTCGGTGGCATCCGCCGTGAAAGCGATGAGCGGCACTTCGGCGAGGCGCTCGCGACCGGCGTCGCGGCCGAGCTCGCGGATGCGCGTAGCGGTCGCGATGCCGCCCTTGGCCGGCATGTGACAGTCGAGCAGCACCGCTTGGTAGGCCGTGCCCATGACCTTGCCGATCGCCGCTTCGCCGTCTGCCACGGCCTCGACCTCGAGCCCGAGCGAGCGCAGCAGCGTGACCGCGATTTCGCGATTGACGGCGTTGTCTTCCACGACCAGCACGCTTCCGGCGAGCGGGTCGTGCACCAGCGGCTGCCAGCCGTGCGTTTCCGTGGCCACCCGGCGGGCCGAGGGTCGCCCTACCCGGATCGTGAACCAGAACGTCGAGCCGGCCCCCGGCGTGCTGCGCACGCCGATGTCCCCGCCGTGCAGCTCGGCGAGACGCTTGGCGATGGCGAGTCCCAGTCCCGTGCCCGCGACCTGCTCGCTGTCCGCGGCGGTGATGCGAGTGAAGGATTCGAAGATGCGAGACTGATCGGGCGGCGAGACCCCGATTCCGGTGTCGGATACTTCGAAGCACAGCATGCGGAATTCCGGCATGACCGCCTCGTCGAGGCGCACCTCGGCATCAGGGCCGCTGATCGCCACCCGAACCGACCCGCTCGGGGTGAATTTGATCGCGTTGCCGACCAGGTTGAGCAGTATCTGCATGACGCGCACGCGATCGCCGCGGACACGGGAGGGCACGCCCGCACCCACGGTGAGAGTCAGATCCACGCCCTTGGCGCGGGCGGGCGCCGCGAGCAGTGTGACCACGTCCTGTGCCGCACGCACCGGCTCGAAATCGGCTTCGGAGAGCTCGAGATGGTTCGCCTCGATTTTCGCGAGGTCGAGGACGTCGTTGACGATCGCCAGCAGCATGTCGCAGGAGCTCAGGATCGTCTGCACCTGTCGCGCCAGGGCCGCAGGCAATGGGGTGGCGTTGAGCTGCTCGGCGGTGCCCATGATGCCGGTGATGGGTGTTCGAATCTCGTGACTGATCGTGGCCAGCGAGCGCGACTTCGCCGCGCTCGCCTCCTCCGCGGCGCGCCACGCGCGCTCGCGCTCGGCGATGAGCTGCTCGCTCCTGACCTGCAGCACGACCGCCTGCCGCCGCTTGCGTCCCATGCTGTAGCCGGTTGCCAGCGTGATCGCGAGGATGGCGCCCTGGATGGCGCCAGCCGCCTGCTGATGCGGCTCACCGCTCATCAGGAGCGCGACGCAGGGCGGCCCGAGCGCGGCGCAGACAAATCCCGCGAGCGCCGGAAACCACGGCGCCAGTGACTCGAGCGCCAGCACGGGGACGGCGGCGAGCGCGGTCGCCAATGCGATACGGTAGCCCTCATCGAGCAGCGGCATGAGGGGGCAGACCAGAGCTCCCCAGGCAAGCCCCGCGGCCGTGGTGGCGGCGGCGAAGATCCAGCTCCAGCGCCGGGCGCTGGCCGCACGTCCCGGCGCGCCCGCGTAAGCCATGGACAGCGCGAAGCGCAACACAGCCGTGGACATGAGCGCGAGGCAGATGGCCGCAAGCGCCGGCCCGGCACTCGTGTGCACCATGCCGGATGCCGCGTACAGGACCCCCGCAACACCGTAAGTCAGCAGCAGGCCGAGCGTCTGCCCCCGGATGGCCGCGCCCATGAGCTCTCGGTCGACACGCTCCGCTCCGCTCATGGATGTTGCGCCTTCACGGTGTACGAGGTTTTTTTGTCCGCGGTGCGCCGACCCGCTGCGCGCGCTACTGCTCACCGACCCAATCGTTGATTGCGGTCGCGGCAGTGGGCGAGGCCATGGTGGACTGGTTCCACAGATAGCCGCTGTTCCAGAGGTACCCGTTGTTCCAGAGGTAGCCGCTGTTCCAGAGGTACCCGTTGTTCCAGAGATAACCGCTGTTCCAGAGGTAGCCGCTGTTCCAGAGATAACCGCTGCTCGCCAGATAGGTGTTGTTCCAGAGGTAACCCTGTTGATTGATCGGCAGGCCGTTCTGATCCACGATGTAGTACGTGCCGTCGGGCGCCTGGTGGGCCGGGCCGCCGAAGTGCGCGGTCCCGGCAAGGTCGGCCGCGATGTTCAAGCCGACATTGGCGCATCCCATGCCTTGGGAGTAGACGGCGTCGTATGCGTTGATCTCGCCGGCGCCCTGCTGGAATACGCTGTACGCCAGCTGGTTGGTCGGGTCGAGCGCCGGGTGCGCAGAGGCCATCAGCCTGCATTTCACCGTATCCGGCGTCAGCGCGGGATTCGCCTGCAGCATGAGCGCCACCGAGCCGCTCACGATCGCCGCCGCCTGCGAGGTGCCCGACATGATGTACAGGCCGGCGACGGGCAGCGCAAACGCGGCGTGCAGCTGGGCGAGGAGCGCCGTAGTCGGGTCCATGAGGCCGATGATGTGGCCGCCGGGCGCCAGGATCTCCGGCTTCACGAACCCCTCGAAGGTGGGCCCGGTCGACGAGAAGGAGGTCAGCCGCCAGCTGAGCGGGTTGCTCGGGGCGTAGTTGTCGGTCATCGCGCCGACCGTGATGATGTAGGGAGTGTTGCCGGGCACGCCGATCGTCTGCGCTGCGGGTCCCCAGTTGCCCGCCGAGGCTATGACCACCACGCCGGCCTGCCACAGCTTCATCACCGCCTGGTCGATGGGGTCGTTCCAGTAGAATGACTGCGGCTTGGCGGCGAACGACACGTTCAGCACGCGAATGTTGTAGGCGGCCCGGTTGGCGAAGATCCAGTTGAGCCCGTTGAGCACGGTCGTGTAGGTCGATGTGCCGTTGGCGTTGAAGGCTTTCACCGAGACCAGCCTGACGCCGGGCGCGATCCCGAGGGGCTGGCCGTTCGCCGAGTGGATCGGATTGGCGACGACGGTAGTCACGTGCGAGCCGTGGCCGCTCAGGTCCTGGAAGGGGCTGCCGTCGGCGCTGTAGGCGACGAGGCCCATGCTGTTGGTCTGAGCGTACTGGACCCAGGCAGGCGGGAGGCCGGTATCGAGCACCGCGACGGTCACGCCGGTGCCGTTGAAGCCCTGGGCTCCGAGGCGATCTGCGCCGATTTCCACCCGTGCATCCTGATTGGGAATGCTGGAGTCGCCACCGGTGGAGCCCGAGTGAGAAGAGCGGGGAGCAGAGGAGCCCGAGTGATGCTCCGTCATGACGGTGGAATCGGCGAAGAGATCGACCGTCCCGAGCTGCCGCAGGCGGGCGGCCTGGGCGGGGGTGAGCAGCGCCGAGGCGCCGTGGATGATGGGCAGATCGTGCGTCACGCGACCGCCGACGCGCCTGACGACGCGAACCGCCGACTCAGTGCCGCGCGATTGCACGATATAAGCGCTCGCTGCGCCCGCGGGCGCGGTGGCAGGGGCAGCCAGCAGTGGCGTGGAGCAGGCGGCTGTGACGGCCCACAACCAGCGGCTGAGTATCACTCGCATGACGGTTCGCATCCTTAATCAGACCCTGACGCGCTCGAGCTTCCTCGCGAGTCCGGCACGGCCATCGTGGTCCCGAACTCGCACGCGTCATTCGATCAGATCGGGTGTCTCTCTTCGGCGGCGGTCGCACGCCCTGGCAGCGCCAGGAGTGTGACCCGGGTCTCATAACCCGGCTGTCAAACGCCCGTCGGCCAGTCGCTGCGGCGTCGGGCGCCCACGCGCAGCTTGTCCACGGTGTCCTCGGGTTGGAATTGCGTGCGGCGCACGTCGAGACGCCCCTCGCGCTCGAGCCGCTCCAGGTCCGTCTCGACCGCCTGCAGAAGACCCTCGACCGCCGCGGCCGCGGCGGTGCCGGCCCAGCCGAGCCACGCGTTGCGCTGCTTCTTCGCGTGGAAGAGCGCCGCATCCGCCAGACTCAGACACTGCTCCCAGGAGAGCAGCGCCGACGCCTCGAGAACGAACGGGTAGCGCGCAAAGCCGATCGAGCAGCTGGTGCGGACGACCCGGCCGTCGCCCAGCCGGAAGATCTGCTTGGCGACCCGCGAGCGGACGCGCTCCGCCAGGACCTCGGCGTTGCTCAGGTCGGCGCCGAGGTAGGCTACGACGAACTCATCGCCTCCCCAGCGAGCGGCGTAGTCGCCCGTCCGGCAGCAGTCGCGCAGGATGTCCGCGACCTGTGTCAGGATGCGGTCGCCTGCCTGGTGGCCGTGCATGTCGTTGATGGGTTTCAGGTAGTCGAGGTCGATGACCATCAACACCATGCTCAGCGCGGGTGCGCCGTGCTGCGCCTCGCGCAGCTCTTCCGCGCTCACGAACTGAGTGAGCATCTGCTGCAGGTAGCGGCGGTTGCCGAGCCCGGTGAGCGGATCCGTGAGACTGGCTTCCTTCAGCTGATGGTTGAGGTGCTCGAGCTCGCGGTTGCGCTCGGCGAGCTCGACCGTGCGGTCCCGCACCTCCACCTGCAAGCGCCGCGCGTACTCCGCTTCGCGCTGCAGCTTGCGCTGCTGGGTGGACCACAGCCAGTAGATGATGAGCGCAGCGAGCAGCGCATAACCCACGCGCGCCCACCAGGTGGCCCACGGCGCGGGAGCTACCGTCACGGGGAGCGACAGCCCGCCTTCGTTCCAGACACCGTCGCTGTTGGCGGCGCGCACGCGGAACAGGTAGTGGCCGGCGGCCAGATTCGTGTACGTCACGCTGCGCTTCGCGCCCGCTTCCACCCAGCCGCTGTCGAATCCCTGCAGCATGTACCGATAACGATTGGCGGCCGGGGCTGCGAAATCGAGCGCCGCAAACTCGAGCGTCACCACCGCGTCCTTGTACCCGAGTGAAATCGACTTCAGCTGCTCGGGGACGAGCGTCGCCTGCGCAGGCTGATTGAACTTCAGGAAGGCGGTCAGGACCACCGGCGGCGGAATCTCGTCATACAGCAGCCGTTCGGGAAAGAAGCCGTTGTAGCCGTTCGGGCCGCCGAAGAAGAGCTGTCCCGTGACGCTGCGGAAGTGGGCGCCGAAATTGAACTCATCGCCCTGCAACCCGTGACTCTGGCGGAAATTGCGGATGGCGCCGCTGTCGGGCTCGAAACGCGACAGTCCGCCGATGGTGCTCAACCACAGCCGCCCGGCGGAGTCCGACTCGATGCCGTAGACCGTATCGTTGGCCAGCCCGTCGGTCTCGGAGTAATTGCGGAAGCGGATGCCATCGGGTCGGCGGGCCGAGCCGATGATGTGATCGAGGCCTCCCCCGCGAGTGCCTACCCAGACGCCCCCCCTGGGATCGACATGCACGGAGTACACCGTGTTCGCGCTCAGCGTGCTCGTGTCGTCCCTCTGGTGCACGAATCGCACGACCTTACCCGTGTCGGGATCGAGCAGGTCGAGGCCGCCGCCGTCGGTGCCTACCCAGAGCAGACCGCTCGGGTCTTCAGCCAGCGCCGTCGCGCGGTCGCTCCGCAGACCCTCCTCGCCGGCGTCAGCCAGGGCGTAACGCCGGAAGCCGTCGCTGGCGCGATCGAAGCGCGCCAGGCCGCCGCCGTACGTCCCCACCCAGAGATTGCCACGCGTGTCCTCGAGGAGGCACATGACGCCGGACGCGGGAAGCGATTGCGCAACGGCGGCATCGGGTCGGTAGGTACGGAACGCGTGTGATCCCGCATCGAGCCGCGCGAGGCCGGCTGTCATCGTACCCACCCACAAGGTCCCGTGATGGTCGACGAGCGCCGCCATCACGCGATCGTCGGGCAGGCTCCGTGGGTCGTTCGGCCGGTGCCGGTAATGGCTGCGAGCGGCGCCCGTGCGGCGGTCGATCGCGCTCAAGCCTGCTCCGAACGTTCCCAGCCACAGCGTCTCCTTGCCGTCTTCGGCGAACGCCGTAACGGCGGTGCCGGCGGGATCGCCGCCCAGCTGATGACCGAAAGACCATGAGCGGGGGTTCCACTTCGCTACGCCCTTGGTCTTGGTGCCGATCCACATGAGACCCGCGCGGTCCTCGTAGAGGGAGATGACGTAGTCGTCGGGCAGGCTCGCGGGATCGGCGGCTTCGTGGCGGTAGGTGTCGAATCGCTCTGCGCGCCGATCGAAGAGCGCGAGTCCCGCACCCGTCCCGATCCACAGCCGTCCAGAGTCGTCCTCGAGCAGTGCCTGGACATGGTCGCTCGGCAGGGTCCCCGGCACGTCGCGCTGGCTGCGATAGACGCGAACCCGTTCGCCCGCAGCTTCGATCTTCGCCAGGCCTGCGTCGGTCCCCACCCACAGATCACCGTGCTGGTCTTCCAGCACGGCGTTCGCCTGCACCGGACCGCTGGCTCCGAGGGCCGCGGCGATGCGCAGCCCGAGCCTCTCGGCGCGCCCGCTCGCGGGATCGAGCCGATCGACTCCCAGACGCGTGGCCACCCACAGCGCGCCACCGCGCCCTTCGGCCACGGCCAGCACTCCGTCGTCGCTGAGCGTTGCGCGGTCGGCCTCGTCGTGTTGGAACCGACGCACCTGAGCGGTTACGACGTCGACTTCCACGAGTCCCGCGGTGCGCGTCGCGATCCACAGGTGGCCGGCGTGATCGAGATGCAGAGCGCGAACCTTCTCCTCGGGCGACACGGCCGCCTCCCCTGCCGCCGGGCGCAGCGGCACCAAGCGTCCCGTCATCGGGTCGCGCCAGGCGACCCCGCCGCCGTCGGTGCCGATCCAGAGCCTGCCGTCGGAGCCGCTCGCGAGTGCGGCAATCCAGTTGTTCGGGAGGCTCCCGGGCACGCCGCGCTGGCGGATCAGGTGCCGCAATGCGTAGCCGTCGTAGCGGACCAGCCCGTCCTCGGTACCGAGCCAGAGAAATCCCTGGCTGTCCTCCACGATCGCCATCACGCCGCCCTGCGCCAGGCCGGCATCGGCGCCGAGGTGCGTGAAGTGCATGGGCTGCGCGGCCTCAACTCCGCGCGTGAAGCCGAAGCCCGCCGCCACGATCGCGATGGCGACCGATGCCGCGCGGCGGGCGGCCCGGGTGCGCGGCGCGCGGCCGTCAGACGCCTTCCGCACGGCGTTGCCCTCCCCTGATGTTCGCGCCCTGAAGGCAGAACTCGACGAACTCGCTGCTCGGCAGCGCCTCGCTGTAGCGAAATCCCTGGCCGATCGTGCAGCCGCGACTCTCGAGCAGCAGCGCCTGCTGGACGGTCTCGATCCCCTCGGCGACGAGCTCCTTGCCGAGCGCGCGACCCATCGCGATGATGGCGCTGGTGATGGCTTCGGCGTGCCCACCGGGGGCGATGTCGCGGATGAACGCGCGGTCGATCTTGAGGACATCGATCGGCAGCTGCTGCAGCATCGCGAGCGATGAATACCCGGTGCCGAAGTCATCGATCGCAATGCGCACGCCGTGATCGCGGAGCTGCTGCAGAACATGGGCGAGCTCCGCGGGGCGCTCGGCCAGCGTCGATTCCGTGATCTCCAGCTCGAGCGATCCGCGCGGCAACCCGGTCGCGCTCAGGATTCGCGCCACCGACGGAACGAACTCGGGATCGCGCAGCTGACGCAGCGACAGGTTGACCGCCACATTGCGGATATCGAGCCCGCTGCGCCGCCATTCGAGGAGACTCCGGCAGGCGCTCTCCATCACCCAGTAGCCGATCGGCACGATGAGGCCGGTCTCCTCGGCGATCGGGATGAACTGCTCACACTCGACCGTACCCTCGCTCGGGCGCCTCCACCTGAGCAGCGCCTCGGCCCCGATGACGACACCGCGGCGCAAATCGAGCTGCGGCTGGAAGTGCACCTCCAGCTGCTGGTCCTGGAGCGCGGCACGCAGCTCGTGCTCGAGATAGGCGCGTCGGGCAGCCTGGGCCGTCATCGCCTCTTCGAAAAAGACCAGCGAGCCGGCCGCCTGGCGTTTCGCGCGCCGCATGGCGGTGCGCGCATTGTTGAGGAGCTGGTCGGCGGTCGCGCCGCCGACGCAAGCGGTCGCAATACCGGTCGACACGGACAGGAAGTAGTCCACACCGGAGGCGCGGAACGGCCGCTTGAAGCAATGCGCAATGCTCTCGGCTGCGGCGCGAGCCTGCGTCGGGTCGGCAACCGTGAGCAGCACGGCAAACTCGTCCCCCTCGAGGCGCGCAATGGTGTCGGCGTCCGGGACCATCGCGCGGATACGGTCGGCGACCAATCGCAACACCTGGTCGCCCGCCGCATGGCCGAGCGAATCGTTGATGCCCTTGAAGCGATCCAGACCGACGTGCAGCAGCGCCAGCCCCGCCGGTCGAGTGCCGGGTCGTGTCAAGGCCTGCTGCAACCGATCGCGCAGCAGGACGCGGTTCGGCAGCTCGGTCACCGGGTCGAAGTACGCCTGCCGCAGCAGGTCCCACTTGCGGCGCGCCTTGCCCGTCGCCAGCGAGAGTCGCGCGGCGAGACACCGGCCCACCTCGATCTGCTGCGGCGCCGGCTCGGCGTGCGTGCCGAGCAGCAGCAGCAGCCCGATCGGGTCGCTGTCATCCCGCACCGGCAGGGCGACCAGGCTGGTGCAGCGTCCCGACAGGGCCTCTACCGGAGGCCGTCCCCGGCGCCAGTCGAGATGCAGCGGGGTGTCGGCGAGTGCGCCGCCGAGCAGCGCACTCAGCTCGCGGCGCGAGACGGCGCGGCGCTGTTGAGTCAGCGCTCCATCGCTCGCCAGGACGAACAGATCGGCCGCGCCATCCTCGTCCATCGCGGCGGGCAATACGACCGCCGCGTCGAGCTCCGTCGCGCGGCGCAGATCGGTCAGCACCAACTCGAGGATCGAGTCGAGCGAATCGGAGCCGAGGATGCGCTGGTCCATCTCGCCCAACACGGCGAGCAGGCGCGCCTGCCGCTCCGCGGTGGCTGCCGTGCGATTCACGGCGTGACTCAAGTCGCCGTACTCGCGGTCCACCGCCGGACCGATCCGGACGCTGAAGTCCCCCGCGGCGAATCGGCGTGTGGCCGCTGCGAGTGCCGCGGCCGCCTGGCGGCCGAGCGCCACGTGGACGAGTCCCAGCAGCAGCCCGATCGCTACCGCGAGAGTCAACGCCAGAGGGACGGTCCGGACCGCCCCGTCGAGTCCCGGTGCCGCGCCGGCAACGGCACGCGCGCCGGCCGGCCGCTGCGCACCCTCGCCCCACAGGTAGGAGGGATGCAGCGCCGCGGCGATGGTCGAATCGCCGCGCACCCGCCGAATCAGCACGGCAGTCGGGCGGGTATCGAGCTCGACGAAGGTGAGTTGGGCGCCGCTGCCCGCGGCGCCGCGGACCGCTGCGGCGATGCGGGTCAGTGCGGCGGCGTCGATGCGGCCGAGAAGCGTGCTCGCCTGGTAGGAAGAATCGAACGCGACGACGCTCGAGAAGCTCGCCGCCGCCCGGCTCTCGAAGTCGTCTCGGGAAATTTCGGACCGCCGATCGAGCAGCTCGTCGGCCGCCGCGAGGCGATCGAGCACACCGCTGCCGTAGACTCTCACCGCATCGAGGAGACCGTCCTGCGCCCGGTCCGGGTGCGCATCGCGTACCGAGTCGGTGAGCGCGAGCGTGCTCAGGGCGGCGAGCGCGGCACTGACGACGATGAGGGCCACGACCCGGCGGGTGACCGGCGGACGCAAGGCGAGGAGCCAGCTCCCGGACGCGGGCACGTCACGCCTCTCCGCGGCACGGCTGGATGACTGGCACGCGACGGATCATCGGGCAGTTGTCGCTGCCGTACCGTGAACGGGCTCCAAGGTCCTGATGGCCGTGTGGTTGTACCGGGGGGCGGTCCGAGCCGGGAACGCTCCGCCTGGGCTGGCCGTGGCAGCCCCGGTCGAGCGGCGTGTGCGCCAGTTGCTAAGGAGAGGCGGCGCGAGTGTGACTCAGGTCACACCGACACCGGACGCTTTGGTCACGGCTGGGTCAAACCTAAGCTCAGGCGGGCACCGTTGGCCCGGGCAGCTGCGCCGGCTCGTACTGCAGGGTCAGCTGCGAGCCGTCTTGCGAAACCGACACGCGCACGTGGCCGCCGCTCGCCAGGCGGCCGAACAGCAGCTCCTCCGCCAGCGGCCGCTTGATGTGCTCCTGGATGGTGCGCGCCATCGGCCGGGCGCCCATCTTCGGGTCGTAGCCCCTCTGTGCGACCCAGCGCCGCGCGGCGTCGTCGAGCGTGATGGTGACGCCCTTCTGCTCGAGCTGCATCTCCACCTCGACGATGAGCTTGTCCACCACGCGCTCGATGGTGACCGGATCGAGCGATGCAAACTGGATGACCGCATCGAGGCGGTTGCGGAACTCGGGGGTGAAGATGCGCCGGATCGCCTCCATGCCGTCGCTGGCGTTGTCGGCCTGCGTGAAGCCTATCGAGGGGCGCGCCATCTCGAGCGCCCCCGCGTTGGTCGTCATCACGATGATCACGTGACGGAAGTCGGCCTTGCGGCCGTTGTTGTCGGTGAGCGTGCCGTGATCCATCACCTGCAGCAGCAGGTTGAACACGTCGGGGTGCGCCTTCTCGATCTCATCGAGCAGCAGCACGCAGTGCGGGTGCTTGGTGATCGCTTCCGTGAGCAGTCCCCCCTGATCGAAGCCCACGTAGCCCGGCGGCGCGCCGATCAGGCGCGACACGGTGTGCCGCTCCATGTACTCGGACATGTCGAAGCGCAGGAACTCGACGCCCATCGCGATCGCCAGCTGCCGCGTGACCTCGGTCTTGCCGACGCCAGTCGGGCCGGCGAACAGGAAGCTGCCGACGGGCTTGCGCGCCTCGCCGAGGCCCGAGCGCGCCATCTTGATGGCGGCGGCGAGTGCCTCGATGGCCTTGTCCTGTCCGAAGATCACGAGCTTCAGGTTGCGATCGAGGTTCTTGAGGACCTCGCGGTCGGAGGTCGAGACGTTCTTCGCGGGGATGCGTGCCATGCGCGCCACCACATCCTCGATATGGCGCACCTCGACCGTGCTCTCGCGCTCGGCCACCGGCTTCAGCCGCGCCCTTGCGCCGGCCTCATCGACCACGTCGATGGCCTTGTCGGGCAGATGCCGCTCGTTGATGTGCCGCGCGGCGAGCTCGGCCGCCGCGCGCAGCGCCTCGTCCGCGTAGGTGATGCCGTGATGCTCCTCGAAGCGCGGCTTGAGCCCGAAGAGAATGTCGATCGTCTCCGCCACCGAGGGCTCCACCACGTCGATCTTCTGGAAGCGCCGCGCGAGCGCATGATCCTTCTCGAAGATGCCGCGGTACTCGTTGTAGGTGGTCGAGCCGATGCAGCGGATCTCGCCGTTGGTGAGCACCGGCTTGATGAGATTCGAGGCGTCCATCACGCCCCCCGAGGCCGCGCCCGCGCCGATGACGGTGTGGATCTCGTCGATGAACAGAATCGCGCCGGGAAGCTTCTTCAGCTCGGTGATCACGCTCTTCAGCCGCTTCTCGAAGTCGCCGCGGTATTTCGTGCCGGCGATCAGCGCGCCCATGTCGAGCGCGAAGATGGTGCAGTCGGAGAGCACCTCCGGGACCTTGCCCTCGACGATGAGCCGCGCCAGCCCCTCCGCGATCGCGGTCTTGCCGACGCCGGCCTCGCCCACGTAGAGGGGATTGTTCTTGCGGCGGCGGCACAGGATCTCGATGGTGCGCTCGACCTCGAGCTTGCGCCCGATGAGCGGATCGATCCGCCCGTCCTGCGCCATGCGGTTGAGATTCGTGGTGTATTTCTCGAGCGCGCTGCCGCCCTCGCCTTCGCGCTCGCTGTCTCCGGAGGTGTCGTCCTTGTCGGTCTTCTCCTCGGCGATCTTGGAGAGGCCGTGCGAGATGTAGTTGACCACGTCGAGCCGTGTGACGTGGTGGCGATTCAGGAGGAACACCGCGTGGCTCTGCTTCTCGCTGAAGATCGCGACCAGCACGTTGCTCACGCCGACTTCCTTCTTGCCGCTCGACTGCACGTGGAAGACGGCGCGCTGCAGCACCCGCTGGAAGCCGAGAGTCGGCTGCACCTCGCGCTCCTCGCCCTCCTCGAGCCTGGGTGTCGACTGGTCGATGTGGTCCTTCAGCTCCTGTTTCAGCTTGATCGTGTCCGCCCCGCAGGCGCGCAGCACTTCGCGAACCTTCGGAGTGTCGAGAATCGCGAGCAGCAGGTGCTCGACCGTCAGGTACTCGTGACGGGCCTCGCGCGCCTGGTGGAACGCATCGTTGAGACAGTACTCGAGCTCGTTGGACAGCACTTGCGACGGACCTTTCAGACCAGAGCCTTCAGAGTAAACCTTTCTTCGCTCGCGCGCAGGCGCACCTCAGGCCTCCTCCAGCGTGCACATCAGCGGGTGCTGGTGATCCCGCGCGTACGTCGTCACCTGCGCAACCTTAGTTTCGGCGATCTCGTATGTGAAGACCCCGCAGACCCCCTTACCCCGGGTGTGAACCTCGAGCATGATGCGGGTTGCGGTCGGGCGGTTCAGCGCAAAGAACTTTTCCAGCACGTCGACTACAAACTCCATGGTGGTGTAGTCATCGTTCAGGAGCACCACCCGGTACAACGGCGGCTGCTTGACCTCCGGTTTCGCCTCTTCGACGACGACGCCAGCGTCGGGATTGACCGGATGCGGGTCGGGCATGACGTGTTTATTTATATGGGTCGCGAAAGGGCAACACAAGCCTGCCACAATGAACGGTAGTTACTCCTGCAGAAACAATCGCTTGAGAGCGCGAGCGCCGGGCCCGTATGATTGCTCCGGCGCACCCCGCGCGGCGCGCTCCTGCCGCGTGCGCGATGCGGCGCGTACGCGAGGCCGCACCACCATAACCGTCATGCCCGGCAGCCCATGAACGCCGCGTCCTGGCTCGAAAGTCTTCCGGCGGGGGAACGCACCCGCACGCTGCTGCTGCGCGCGGGGCCGCGCATCGCGACCTGGGTCCTGGCGATTGCCCTCGGGGTGCAGGCTGCGCTCATCCTGACCGATCTGGCCGGTGCAGGCCGGGGTGCAACCGCCGGTTCGGTCGTGGGGCGCGCACCCTCGCGAGCGCACTTCCTCGACCTGGCCGCCATTACCAATGCGCACCTCTTCGGCGCGGCGCCCGCGCCGAGGGAGGACGCGGCGAACGCACCCCAGACGAGCATGCCCCTCGTGCTGAGCGGGATCGTCGCGGGGAATGATCCGCAAAACGGGCTCGCGATCCTCGGACCCAGCGCACAGAACGCCCGGGTGTATGCCGTCGGAGACAGCGTTCCCGGCGGGGCGAAGCTCCATTCGGTCTACAGCGACCGCGTACTGATCGATCGCGACGGACAGCTCGAGTCGCTGACCCTGCCGCGGCAGCCGAATCCGGGCACTGCTCCGCCGCCCTCGGCTGCCGTCCTGCAGTCGGGTGCCGAGAATTCTCCGAGCGAGGCGCGCGTCACGGTAATCCGGGGCGGCCAGGCGCAGGAGCTCAACCTGAACCTCGCCCAGCTCGCGCAGGAGGCGGACAGCCTGGCCACGCAATCGCAGCAGCTGGCCCCGGGTCAGGTCGACCCGGGCGTGCATATCGGGCTCGGGGCGCCGCCGGCCACGCAGCCGCCGCTGCCGCCGCTGCCGCCGCCCGCCGAGACGCCCGGCGGCGGCGAGATCAACTAAAAAAGGCGCTTCTTGGGGGTAAACCCGGTGACAGGCTTGCGTTCCTTTGCGGTAAGCGCGCTCGCGGTGCTGATGGCGGCGGGGCTGGCCTCGGCGCAGCCGCCGCAGCGCATCACCCCCAACTTCAAGGATGCGGACATCACACAGGTCGCCGAGGCCGTGGCCGCCGCGACCGGCAAGAACTTCATCATCGACCCGCGGGTGCGAGCGCAGGTGACGATGCTGTCCTCGACCGCGATGACGCCGCCGGCCTTCTACGAGGCGTTCCTCTCGATCCTGCAGGTGTACGGCTTCATCGCGGTTCCCGCCGGGGACGTGGTCAAGATCCTGCCCGACGCCAATGCGCGGCAGTTCCCCGCGGTCGACCTGCCCGATCGTGTGAGCGCGACCTCCGACGAGATCGTGACCCAGGTGCTCGACGTGCACAACGTGAGCGCCGCGCAGCTGGTGCCGATGCTGCGGCCGATGATCGCGCAGTATGGGCACCTCGCCGCCTATCCCGCCTCGAACATCCTCATCATCTCCGATCACGCCAGCAACGTGAACCGCATGATGCGCATCATCCAGCGCATCGATCAGGTGATGAACCAGGACGTGGAGATCGTGCCGCTGCAGAACGCTTCCGCGGCCGAGGTCGTGCGTGTGGTGAACTCCGTCTACCAGGGCGCGGCCGCCGAAGGCGCGATGGTGAAGGTGGTGGCGGACGATCGCTCCAACAGCGTGCTGCTGAGCGGCGAGCAGTCGCAGCGGCTGCGCCTCCGCGCGCTCATCGCCCACCTCGACACTCCGCTCGAGTCGGGCGGCGACACTCGGGTGCGCTACCTGCACTACGCGAATGCCGAGAAGATGGCGCCGAAACTCAAGGAGCAGATCACCGGCATCACCCAGGGCGCCGCTGGCGCGGGCGCCCCAGGAGTCCAGGCCTCGCCGCTGGCGCAGGCCGAGAAGAACGCCATGGTGTGGGCCGACCCGACCAACAACGCGCTCGTGATCACCGCGCCGCCCAAGATCATGCATGCGGTCATGGACATCATCGACAAGCTCGACATCCGCCGCCCGCAGGTGCTGGTCGAGGCGATCATCGCCGAGGTGGACGTCGACAAGAACGCCGAGCTCGGCGTCAACTGGGCGGCCTTCTCGAAGGGCAGCAACGTGCCCGCCGGCGCCTTCGTGAGTCCGGTCGGCGGCACCAGCATCGTGGACCTGGCGGCGGCCATCCAGAACCCGGCCAATGCCTCGAGCTCGCTCCTGCAGGGAACCACGATCGGCATAGGGCGCATCGCGGGAACCGGCGTGAATTTCGCCGCGACGCTGCGCGCGCTGCGCGGCGACACCAACACCAACGTGCTCTCGACGCCCTCGGCGGTGACCATGGACAACCAGGAGGCCGAGCTCAAGGTGGCGCAGGAGGTGCCATTCATTACCGGCCAGTTCACCAATACGGCGGCGTCCACGGGCGGGGTCACGGGCGGCATCAATCCGTTCCAGACCATTCAGCGCCAGGAGGTCGGCACCATTCTCAAGGTCACGCCGACCATCTCCGCCGAGGGCACCTCGCTCATGCTCAAGATCTCGATCGAGAGCTCGAGCATCGGTCAGAAGCCCGCCGGCGCGGTCGACCTGGTCACCAACAAGCGCACGATCACCACCACGGTGCTGATCGAGGACGGCGGCGTCGTGGTGCTCGGCGGGCTCATCGAGGACAACAGCGTCAAGGGCGAGCAGCGCGTGCCCTACCTCGGGAACATCCCGCTCCTCGGGTTGCTCTTCAAGACGCGCAACGCGACCTCGACCAAGAACAACCTCATCATGTTCATCCGCCCGCAGATCCTGCGTGATGCGGCGCAGGCGGCGTACGAGACGGACCTCAAATACAACTACATGCAGGACCAGCAGAAGAGCCTCAACCGGCGCGAGGCGCTGCCGCTGCTGCCCGGGGTCTCGCGCGGCAAGCTGGATGCGCCGCCGCCGCCCGCTCCCGAGAAGCCCGCGCCCCCGAGCGGCTCGGCCACGCCGTCACCGTCCGCGCCGGCCCCTCTCGTGCAGGAGCCCGCCGCGGCGCCGCCGGACACCGGCGCGCCCGCCGCTCCGCCGACAGCGCCTCAAGGCAAGCCATGAGCGATCCCGCCCCAACTCCCCCGGGGGGCGAGGCGCTCGAGCGGCGTCTGTCGTTTGCATTCGCCAAGCGCCACGGCGTGCTCGTCAACCGCGTCGTGGACGGAGTGGCCGAATGCACCTACCGCGACACCGCCACCCCGCAGGCGCTCGCCGAAGTGCGCCGGTACCTGCGCCGCTCGCTCAGGCTCGAGCGCGTGCCGGAGGAGCGCTTCGATGAGCTGCTGCGCCAGGCCTACGAGGCGGGCTCGGACGCGATGCAGGCGGTCGAGGGGCTCGACGACACCACCGATCTCGCGCACCTCGCTCAGGAGCTGCCCGAGCAGGCGGACCTGCTCGACAGCGAGGACGACGCGCCGATCATTCGCCTGATCAACGCGGTGCTCACCCAGGCGGTCAAGGAGAATGCCTCCGACATTCACATCGAGCCGTTCGAGAACCGCCTGGTGATCCGCTTCCGCGTGGACGGCGTGCTGCGCGAGGTGCTGCAGTCGAAGCGCGCGGTGGCGCCGCTCGTCGTGTCGCGCGTCAAGGTGATGTCGCGGCTCGACATCGCGGAGAAGCGCCTGCCGCAGGACGGCCGCATCAGCCTCAGGATCGCCGGCCGGGCGGTCGACGTGCGCGTCTCGACCATCCCCTCGGGGCACGGCGAGCGCGTGGTGCTGCGCATCCTCGACAAGCAGGCCGGGAGGCTCGACTTGAGCTCCCTCGGGATGGATGCGCGCACCCAGCAGCTGATCGACGACCTGTTCCACAAGCCCCACGGGATCCTGCTGGTCACGGGCCCAACCGGCTCGGGAAAGACGACCACGCTCTATGCCGGACTCGAGCGCCTCAACGACAACACCCGCAACATCATGACGGTCGAGGATCCGATCGAGTACTACATCGACGGCATCGGCCAGACCCAGGTGAACACCAAGGTCGAGATGACCTTCGCGCGCGGGCTGCGCGCGATCCTCCGCCAGGACCCGGACGTGGTCATGATCGGCGAGATCCGCGACCTCGAGACCGCGCAGATCGCGGTGCAGGCGAGCCTCACCGGCCACCTGGTGCTCTCGACGCTGCATACCAACACCGCCGCCGGCGCCATCACGCGGCTGCGCGACATGGGCATCGAGCCGTTCCTCCTGTCCTCGAGCCTGATCGGCGTGCTGGCCCAGCGGCTGGTGCGGGTGCTGAACCCCGATAGCAAGCAGCCGTTCCAGGCGGCCGAGTACGAGCGGCGGCTCCTCAATCTGTCGCCGGATGAGCCGTCGCCGACGCTTTACCGGCCCGGACGCGACAGCAGCGGCGGCTATCGGGGCCGAACCGGGATCTACGAGCTCATCGTGGTCGATGACGCCATGCGCACCATGATCCACGACGGCGTCTCCGAGCAGGAGCTCGACCGCCATGCGCGCCTCGCCACGCCCTCGATCCGCGATGACGGCCGCGTCAAGGTGCTGAGCGGCGCGACCGCGATCGAGGAAGTGCTGCGTGTCACGCGCGAAGACTGAGGCGCCCGCGACTTGCCCTGGAGGGGCGAAAGTCACGCCTTTCGCCCCGGGGTCGAGCGAAGCTGAGGCGTCTTCCGCTGAAAGCGCCGCAGGCGACTTTCAGCCAGTTTAAAGATGGGCGCGTTCGAATACACGGCCCTCGACAGCGGCGGCCGAGAGCGCAAGGGGATCCTCGAGGGCGATACGCCGCGCCACATCCGCCAGCTGCTGCGCGAGCAGCACCTGCTGCCGGTCTCGGTCACCGAGGTTGCTCAGAAAGAAGCCCGGCGGCAGCGCACCTTCAGCCTCGCGCGGCGCGTCTCGGCGGCCGACCTGGCGCTCTTCACCCGGCAGCTCGCGACGCTGGCGCGCGCCGGCCTCCCCCTCGAGGAGGCGCTGCTGGCGGTCTCGCAGCAGACCGAGAAGCCGCGCGTGCAGAGCATCGTGCTCGGCGTGCGGGCGCGGGTCATGGAGGGCCACGCCCTCGCCGACGGCTTCGCGGAGTTTCCGCGGATCTTTCCCGAGATCTATCGCGCCACGGTGGCCGCGGGCGAGCAGGCGGGGCACCTCGACAAGGTGCTCGAGCGGCTCGCGGACTACACCGAGAGCCGCGAGCAGATTCGCCAGAAGGTGCTGGCGGCGATGCTCTACCCCATCGTGCTGACGGTGATGTGCTTCGCCATCGTGTCGCTGCTGCTCGTGTTCGTGGTGCCGAAAGTGGTCGCGGTATTCGAGACCAGCAAGGCGAAGCTGCCCGTGATCACCCGCCTGCTGATCTCGACCAGCGGCTTCTTCCGCGCCTATGGACTCTACCTCCTCATCGGCGCCGTCGCCGCCTACCTGCTGTTCCGGCGCTGGCAGCGCGATCCGGCGGCCCGCCGGCGCTTCCAGCGGCTGCAGCTGCGCGTGCCGCTCCTCGGCAAGCTGACGCGCGGCTTCAACACCGCGCGCTTCACGCGCACCTTCAGCATCCTCTCGGCGAGCGCGGTGCCGGTGCTCGAGGCGCTGCGCATCGCGGGCGAGGTGGTGACCAACCTGCCGATGCGGGATGCCGTAACCGATGCGGCGGCGCGGGTGCGCGAAGGCGCCCCCATCGGGCGCTCGCTCGCGGCGAGCCGGATGTTTCCCCCCATGACCATTCACCTCATTTCCAGCGGCGAGTCGAGCGGGCAGCTCGAGAGCATGCTCGAGCGGGCCGCGATCAGCCAGGAACGTGAGCTCGACGCGATCCTGTCGGCGCTCGTGGGGCTCTTGGGTCCGGTGCTCATCATCTTCATGGGTCTGTTTGTCATGGGCATCGTTTTTGCAATGTTGCTGCCCATCTTCGAGATGAACAACCTGATCCACTGAGACGTGCGTCCGGATCCAGTGAGGCGTATGGCGGGCAAACTGGCACCGGTTCACAAAGCGTGCGCGCAGCATTGCAGTTCTCATGCGATCTGATTTAAGTTCGGGCCGTCCAATTCTCGCAGGACCGCCCGCGCAAATGAGCGAGAAGCCGGAATCAGACGAAATCGAAGACGAGGAACTCGACGAGCCCGTCAGTGACGGCGGGGATGTCGATCTCGACCAGGTCATCAAGGACCTCGATCTCGCCAAGCGCCGCGCCCAGAAGGTCGGCGACCCGGCGTGGCGCCGTCTCGAGCGGCTGCTCGAGGAAAAGCACACCGCCGAGCTCACCATGGATTTCGAGGACTACGAGATCGGCGACCCCAGCGACCCGCCGCGCAGGCCCCGCCGCAAGTCGCGCCACTGAGCGGCTGCCCGCGCCGGCATGCAGCGGCACTGCGCGCTGACCTCAGGGTCCGCTACGGGAAGACCGCGAGCCCCGCAAGCGAGGTGGTCTCCGGCGAGGTCCCCTGCCCATGCAGCCAGGTGACGTAGCCGGCACTGCTGCCTGCGGCGATGGCCGGAGAGCTAACTTCGCCGGTCGCCGGCACCAGCGGGAAGCCGTTCTGCCACGCGCTCGGCACGAGCCCCGCCGGAGACACTCGCGAAGCGGATAGCCCGTTGCGAGTGCCGCCTTCCCACACGATCCAGTGTGCCCCATCCCTGAACACGCTCGCCACGTGTCCGAGCGGTACCCCCGGTGCCGACGTCACGACAATCCCGGCCGCGGCGAGCGTACCGTCCAACAGTACCCCCGCCGTGGAGATTCGTGCGGCTGAAACGGTCGCGTTGAAGGTGCTGCTCTGACCGCGGGGGTCGCGGTAGGTCACGAGATAGTTCGTGCCGTCGAAAGAGACGCTGGGAGACAGGTAACCGCAGCAAAGCGACGACTGAAGCGCAATTCCGATCGGTGTGGCATCCAGAACCGCCCCCGCGGCCGACACGCGCACGGCCTCGAGCAGCCCCGGTTCCTCGACCCAGGCGACGAGGTAGTTGGTGCCGTCGAACGCCACCGCCGGGCTGTCCTGGAAGGCGGTATCCGGCGCAATCGGGAAAGCCGCGCCGCTCGCCTGCGCCGTCGCCGGCGCAATGAACACGCCATAGAGTTGAGTGCCGATAACCAGATGCTGCACGTAAATGAGCAGATACTGGCGGCCGTCGAAGCCGAGTGCCTGATAGAACGTACCCGTGCCCCCGCTCGGATCCGCGGGATTCGCCACGGTACTCGGGCCAGCGACGATGGTTCCCGCGGGTGAGATGACCACTGCATCGAGCGTGGTCGGCTGCGAGGTCGCGCAGTGGCTGTTCTCGCTCACGACCAGGTAGTTGGTGCCGTCGAATCCGGCCACCGCAAACGGCCCCCCACCGCAGGACAGCGTGGTGCTGACGGGCGCGGTGATGTTGAATGAACTGAGGACGGTGCCCTCCGCAGCAACCAGGGTTCCTTGCCAGTTCTGCTGCGAGGCTCCGCCCGAGACACTGGCACGCGGCGTCACGATGAGGAAGTTCGTGCCGTCGGATGCGATAACCGGCACCGCCGGCGCATAGATCGAAGCCATTGCCGGGCTGACCGCCACCAGATCCCGGGCGACTCCCAGCCCGTGCGTCTGACCGTTGACTGTGGCCGAGCGCAGCTCGGCGCTGGAGCTGATCGTCTGCGCCACCGATATCGCACTGTTTGTGTCCTTGACGATGCCGATGCCCGGCACGAGCCAGGTCGTCTCTGTGCCGGTGACGGCACCCGACTGACCGTTGTCGTGCGCGGTGCCATTGATCGTCGTCACCTGCTTCAGAGCGTTGGCGTAGGAACCGGCCGGCACATCCACGCTCTCGAAGGAAGAGTTCGCGGTCGTCTGCGTCATGTCGAGCGTGATGGCGTGACCGCTTGCATCGTTGCCGGCGGGCAGGTTCTGGCCCGTCAGGCTCGACTGCATGCCGAGCTGTACGGGAAAGAGGAGCTGCACGTAAGGAACGATCAGCGGAGTGATCGGGTCGCCCGCGTTCGTGTTTCCGAGGTTCGTCACTCCCCCGGGAGAGACGCCGAAGTACTCATCGAAGCCGCTCGGGCTGGTCGAATTCGTCTGGGTGAGAACAGTGGCCGTCGCTCCCAGCACCGTCCTGGTTCCGTTGACGGCGAGAGTGACCACGCCGGTCGCGGCGGAGGCTTTGGGGTCCGTGGTGGAGTAGTTGAACTCCCACTGGTCACCGGCGCCAACCGGGAAATATCCCGCGGTATCGCCAGGGCCGGTCGAGGGCGCAAAACCCTTGCCAGTTACGGTGGGACCTCCGCCGCCACCTCCGCCACCGCCTCCGTAGCCGCCGCCACCACCACCGCAGCCAAAGAGCAGGAGAGAGCCCAGGTAGCAGAACAGTTGCACCGCTCGCGCGCTCATGGCCTACCGCTCCCTGTATTGATTGTCGGTGAAGGACGCCTTCCGTGGCCGCCGCCATGATCTCACCCGGGTTTCGCGGAGGAAATCGGGGCGTAATCCCCTGGCGCATGGGGTCTTCAAGGGAGAGGCCCGGGGATGTGGGAGGCACTTCGGGCAGGGACTTCAGTGAAAATCCCGCGAGCGCGTCAGGAGCTCGCCAAGGAGCGCGGAGCGATCGATCAGCCGCCGGGCGATGAGATGCGTGACGCCGTCCTGCTGCTGCAGCTCGCCGTGCACCTCGAGCAGGAGTGACTCGATGAGAGCGCGGCGCTGCGCGCTCCCCACCCGCTCCCAGACGATGACGTTCACCTGGCCGCTCTCGTCCTCGAGCGTGACGAAGGTGACGCCGCTCGCGGTCGAGGGGCGCTGGCGCATGAGCACGATGCCGGCGGTGCGCACCGAGGCGCCGTTTGCGGCGCGGGCCACCTCGCTCGCCGGCGAGAGCCCCGCCGCGGCCAGGCGCGCGCGCAGCAGCGCGAGCGGATGCCGCCCGAGGGTGAGGCCGAGCGAGGCGTAATCCGCGGCGATACATTCGGCTTCGGAGGGCGCGGTGATGAGCGGACGGCCCTCCCCGAGATCGGCGCCGCGGGCGGTCGCGAAGCCGAGCGGCACGGGGCGCTCGGTGGCGGCGACCTGCCAGAACGCGAGGTGGCGGTTGCCGCTGAGAGACGCGAGCGCCCCGGCCGAGGCGAGCGCCTCGAGGTCGCCGCGGTCGAGCGCCGCGCGGGTGGCGAGGTCCTGCACGCTCGCAAAGGGCCGCTCGGCGCGCGCCGCGACCAGCCGGTCGGCTCCCGACTGCGACAGCGACTTCACGACACGCAGCCCCAGCCGCAGCGCCGGCTCCCCGTCCGCACGGCGCTCGAGCGTCGAGTCCCACCCGCTCGCGCAGGTATCGACGGGACGCACCTCGACGCCGTGCGCGCGCGCATCGCGCACCAGCTGCGCCGGCGCGTAGAAGCCCATGGGCTGGCTGTTGAGCAGCGCGCAGGTGAAAGCCGCCGGCTCGTAGCACTTGAGCCAGGCGGAGTCGTACACCAGCAGCGCGAAGCTCGCCGCGTGCGCGAGCGGGAAGCCGTACTCGCCAAAACCCAGCATCTGCCGGTAGATGCGCTGCGCGAACTCCGCCGGATAGCCCTTGGCGCGCATACCCTCGAGCAGCCGCTCGCGAAACGGATCGAGCCCCCCGGTCC
>WNGJ01001089.1_pt1 | contig 26233 bp, 16 predicted proteins | sample 5400611 | NCBI WGS metagenome assembly WNGJ01 (sample SAMN13153375, study PRJNA577476) | soil metagenome | isolation source: 40 cm soil or saprolite under Garry oak tree replicate 1 | place: USA:California | collected 2016-06-15
ACGGCGGCGCAGGTCGCCACAACCCCATACAGCCGCCTAGGGCTCACGCCGTACCTCGAAGAGGGCCTTACCGCCAGGCCAGCGCCGGATCGGGACCAGCCAGCTCGGATACGCGACGAGCAGGCGCTGCAGCTCTTCCGCGCCATCGGCATCGGGTCCGGCCAGGAGCACGTGCGTCACGCCTTGTCGCTCGAGGTAGGCGCGGTGCACCGCAGCCGGTGGCTCGAGGACCACGTGGCCGCGATAGCCGAAGATGTAGAGCGGAACGGCAGCGCGGTGCGTGTACAGCCAGACGAGCGGATCGTGGTCGGTCGCGACCACGGCGGCGGGCGGCAGGGAATCGAGGGCGGGTAGGATGCCGGCGAAGGTGTCCGAGATCCGCTGCGCGGCGAGGGTCCACCAGTGCCCGGCGAATCCCCGCACCTCGTACCGCGTATACCCGACGACCAGGGCCACGGTCAAGATGGCCACCGGTACCCGCAGCCGCGCCCGACGCCACAGACCCACGGCACCGCACGTCCACGCGAGGGCCAGCCACGGGAACACGGCCCAGAGGAAGCGGTCAGGAGGCACCGGCCAGCAGGCGAGGATGGCGAGATACAAGATCAACGCGAGGCCAGCGGCTGACCGCCGGGCGAGCAGCGCCAGGCCATACACCCAGACTGCGAGCATCGGCACGCCGCACACGAAATAGACCGCGCGAGACCGCGTCCAGTTGAGGGCGAGGACGCCGAGGGGGCGACCGAGGTCGGTCGCGGTAGCGCCGAGCGCGCCCACGCCGGCTGATCGCACGATCTCGAAATAGGAGCCATAGTCCGGCCCGAGCAGCGGATCGATCGCCGCGCGATGCGTGACGATCCACGCGCCCCAGCCGAGACCGGCCAGGACGAGGGGCGTCGCGGCGAGCCCCGCCAGCCGCCAGGATTGCACGCGCGCTGCGGCGCGACCCGTCGTGTACAGCCACACCACCACTCCAGCACCGACCGCGACGCCGATCGAGCGCACCAGCAACGCGAGCGCCGCGCCGACCCCGGCCAGGACCGCCGCAGCAGGCGCTGAGAGTCGGGCGGGCGGCCGGTCCGCAAAGATCACCGCCACGACGAACAGCAGCGCGAACAGCGGCTCTGACAGGAGCACGGTGAGCACGGTCAGGCAGGGGATGGCGAGCGCCGCCGCTGCTATAGTCGCGCCGGAGAGGCCGGGCGGCGTTGCGTCACCAAGCAGCTGTGCGCGCACGCTGTGCCACGCGGTGAGCCCCCATGCGACGGCGGCAAACCCCACGTTCAGCACCTTGCCCACGAGTGCCGCGGCAGGGACGGACAAGAGGCCGAACAGCGGCGCGAGCACGACCGGGTACAGCGGCGGGTAGTGGACCGCGGACGGGGCGCCCGGGAGGTTCGGATAGACGAACCCGCGCCCGTGGGCGAGGGCCCACGCGAGCGCGGCGTACAACCCGTCGTCGTAGAAGATGCCGACGAGGTAGTGGTTGAGAGCGAGCGCGCCGCCGACCGCGGACAGCCCGGCCACCGCGAGGCCCGTGCGGCCGGCGGCGCTAATGGCCAGGGTTCACCTGAAACAGCACCCGGCCTCCGCGCCAGCGCTTCACCATCGTGAGCCAACCCGGGTAGGCCCCGAGGAGCGCATCCAGTTCCCGCGCAGACTCGGATCCGTAACCGGAGATCATGACGTAGGTCGCGCCCTGCCGCTCCAGATAGGCGCGTTGGCGGGCTGGGGGCAGGATCGCCCCGTCCCGCCCGCGGTAGCCGTGCGTGTAGAATGGCACACTCAGCCGGCCGGTATGCAGCCACAAGAGGGGCTCGAAATCCGCGGCGACCACGGCGTTCGGCGGCAATACCTCGAGCGCCGGCAACATCTCGCCGGCTCCGTTCGACACCAGGGCCGGAGCCCCCCGCCACCAACCGCCCAGGAGCCCTCGCACCTCGAGCTGTGCGTACCCGGCCACCACCGCTGCGGCTACGAGGACGACAGCCGGTCGTAGCCGCCGGAGGTCCACGCGCTGCCACAGGGCCGTCGCGGCGGCAGCCCACGCAAGCGCCAACCACGGCAGCACGGCCCAAATAAAGCGATCGGCGGGAAAGGGCCAGACGGCGAGAATCGCGAGGTAGCCGACCAGCGTAAAGCCGATGCTGGAGCGCCGCACCAGGAGAGCGATCCCGTACAGGAGCATCAGGAGCGCGGCGATCCCAAACAGCGTCGTGAGGGCGGCGCCCGGCAGCCACCGCAGCGTGAGGTCGGCGAGCGGGCGGGGCAGGTCACCGAGGCTCTGCCAGACCGCTCGGGGGCCCGCCTCCCGCAGGGCTTCGAAGTAGCTGCCGTAGTCCGTCGCCATCTCGGGATCGATCCCGCCCCGATGGCGCAGGACCCACAATCCCCAGGCCAGGCCCGCGATGAAGACGGGGGCGCCCGCGAGCGCCGCGCGCTGCCAGGGTGCCCGGCGCACGACCAGTAGATAGAGGACGATTCCCGCCCCTGCGGCGACGCCGATCGACCTCGTGAGCAGGCTGAGCGCGGCGGCAACGCCAGCGAGGAGGGTGGCCCGATCCGGCGACAAGAAAGTGGGCGGCTGGTCGGCGAGGATCACCGCGACGGCGAGCAGCAGGCCGAAGAGGGGCTCGGAGAAGAGCACGGACAGAACCGTGAGCATCGGCAGCGCGATCGCGGCGGCGACGACGAGGGCGGCACCGAGCCACCGGGGCGCCTCCCCCCCGGGCCCGAGCAGCTGGGCGCGAGCCGCGTGCGCCGCGATGAGCCCCGCACCCACGGCGGCGCAGAGGACGTTGAGCACTTTAGCGGCGAACCCGGCAGCCTGCACGGACAACGTGCCGAACAGTGGCGCGAGCAGCAACGGGTACAGCGGAGGATAATGGACGACCGCCGGGTGCCCCGGGAGATTGGGGTGCACGTAGCCCTGGCCGTGGCTCAGGGCATACGCGATCCCCGCGTAGAGACCGTCGTCGTAGAAGACCCCTACCAGCATGTGGTTCAGCGTGAGCGCGCCGACGGCGAGCACCACCAGGGCCGCCGCCAGGCCCGCGCGCGCCGGGGTCAGCGGCTGCGCCACTGACCCCGAGGTGGGAACAGGTTGTACCGTAGGACGTGAACCACGGCCGCCAACCCGTCCCGCCAGGTGATCTTCTTCCCTTCGGCGTACGTCCGGCCGCTGTACGAGATCGGCAGCTCCCAGATCCGAGCCCCCGCCTGCGCCAGCCGCGCCGTGAGCTCGACCTCGAACCCGAACCGGTCCGCCGTGAGGGGGAGCCGCTTCAAGAGATCGGCCCGCACCAGCTTGTAGCACGTCTCCATGTCGGTGAGGTTCACGTTGGTGAACATGTTGGAGAGGAGCGTGAGAAAGCGGTTGCCGACCGCGTGCCAGAAGTAGAGGACGCGGTGCGGTCCCCCCTGGAAGCGCGAGCCGAAGACCGCGTCCGCCCTCCCTTCGAGGATCGGCTTCATGAGCGCCGGCAGCTCGGCGGGGTCGTACTCGAGGTCGGCGTCCTGGATGACGATGACGTCGCCCGTGGCGCGGGCGATGCCGGAGCGGATCGCGGCGCCTTTGCCGCGGTTCTTCGGGTGACGCTGGAGGTGGTCGAGCTTGCGAGCCCGCTGGAGCCGGTCGAGCACTTCCTGCGAGCCGTCGTCCGAGGCGTCATCGACGGCGATGACCTCGACCGGCAGCGGGATCGCGCGCACGCGGTCCACCAGCGCCTCGATCGTCGCCGCCTCGTTGTAGACGGGGATCAAGACCGAGAGCTTCACGCCTCGGTCCCCGTCTTCTCTCCGCTCTCGTACCGGCTGAGCTTGCGATACAGGGTGGACGGGTCGATCCCGAGCACTTCCGCCGCCCGCGTCTTGTTACCGCCTTCGCTATGCAGCACCCAGGTGATGTACGCCTGTTCGATGACGTCCAGAGTGGGGTTGACGCTCGGCCGCTCCGCCACCAGCGGCTCGGCCCGGTGCTCGGTGATCTTGGCGGGCAGCGCGGCGACGCCGATCGTCTCGCCCTTGGTCAGCACGCCCGCCCGCTCCAGCGCGTTCTCGAGCTCGCGTACGTTGCCCGGCCAATCGTAGCGCATGATCGCCTCGAACGCCTCGGGCTCGAGGCGCTGGGGCGGCGCCCCGCGCTCCTTGGCGATGCGCTCGAGGAACGCCGTGACGAAGATTTCGATGTCGTCACGCCGCTCGCGCAGCGGCGGCAGATGGATGGCGATCACGTTGAGCCGGTAGTAGAGATCGGTGCGGAAACGGCCGCGCTTGATGTCTTCTTCCAGGTCCCGGTTCGTCGCGGCCACGACCCGCACGTCCGTCGCGATGGCCTCGGTACCCCCCACGGGGATCGCCTCCCGCTCCTGGAGCACGCGGAGCAGCTTCACCTGCGTGGCGGGCGACATCTCGCCGATCTCGTCCAGGAAGAACGTGCCCCCCCGCGCCGCGGCGAAGAGCCCCTGCTTGTCCCGCACGGCTCCGGTGAAGGAGCCCTTCACGTGGCCGAACAGCTCCGACTCGAGCAGGCTCTCGGGCAGGGCGCCGCAGTTGATCGACAGGAACAGTCCGTCGCTGCGCGCCGAGAGCTCGTGGAGGTAGCGCGCAATGATCTCTTTCCCCGTGCCGGATTCGCCCTGGATCAGCACGGTGCTCTCGGTCGGGGCCACCTGCTCCGCCAAGCGCAGCACCTCCTGGAACGCGCGGGCCTTGCCCAGCGGCTTGACCAGTCCCGACCGCTCGCGGCGCCGGATCTCCTGCTTGAGCTGCTTGTTCTCGGCCTTGAGACGCCGCACCTCGGCGGCGCGGCGGCACAGCGCGACGATCTCGTCGTTGGAGAACGGCTTCTGGACGTAGTGGAACGCCCCCTCGTTCACCGCCTGGATCGCGGTCTGGAGCGAGGCCTGCGCCGTCATCAGGAGCACCGGCGTCTCCGGATCCTGTTCCTTCACCGCCGCCAGGATGTCGATCCCGCTCACGCCCGGCATCTTGATGTCGGTGAGCACGATGTCGGGAGCCGAGGCCTTGATCTGCTCCAGCCCCGCCTTCCCGCCCTGCGCCGTGACGACGTCGAACCCCTCGTTCTTGAGCAGGATGCGCAGGGTGTCGAGGATCCCTTGCTCGTCGTCCACGATCAGGAGTGATGGCAGTTGACTCATGCGGCTTCTTCCTTGCGCCGGGCGGCCGGGAAGTAAACGATGAACGTGGTGCCACGCTGCTCGGTGGTGTCCACGAGGACCAGACCGCGGTGCGCCTCCACCGCGCGCTGCACGATCGCGAGCCCGAGGCCCGTGCCCCCCGTGCGACCGGTGACGAACGGCTCGAACAAGCGCGCCCGCACGGTCTCCGGGATCCCCGGCCCGTTGTCGGTGACCCGCAGCGAGACGGGGTTGTCGATCGCGGCGCCGCCCGGCACCTCCTGCGCGGCGGCGCGCCCTGTCCGCACCGTCACTCGCCCGCCCGCCCCCGCCGCCTGCACGGCGTTCAGCAGCAGGTTCGACACCACGCGGTGTAGCAGGTCCTCGTCCCCCTCCATCGCCGTCACCTCGCCCTCGAGCTCGATGCGCGCCTCGGGCGGGCAATCGGGGTGCTGCCGTACCATGCGGATCGCCGCCGCGGCCACGGCGTGCAGATCGACCGGGCGGCATTCGGTCACGCGCACCCGAGAGAAATCGAGAAACTCGGACAGGAGGCGCGACAGGCGATCGCTCTCGCGGATGATGAGACCCGCGAGGAACTTGTCGTCGGGATTGGCGCGCTTGGCCCTGCCGAGCTGCTCCACCGACGACCGGATCGACGCGAGCGGATTCTTGATCTCGTGCGCCAGGCTCGAGGACAGCTCCGCCACGGCTTCCAGTCGCTCGGCTCGCAGGTGCAGCTCCTCCAGCCGCTTCGAGTCCGAGATGTCCGTGAAGATGGCCGTCACCCGAGGAGTCGTCGCGGGGCCCACGTCGAGCGTGGTCGTGGTCACGCCGATCGGGAACGTCCGATCAGGCCGCCGCACCGTGGCCTCCACCCGCATCGCGCGTACGCCCCGCCGCGCGGTGGCCGTGACGGCGGCCCAGAACTCGGGCGCGATCCGCGCGAACTCAGGGGTGATGGGTCGCGACCGCCAGTCCCGCTCCCGAAAGCCGAGGATCTGCTCGGCCGCCGGGTTGCAGTACAGCAGCCGCCCGTCGCTGTCCACCGTGACGACCCCGGTGGGGATGTTGCGCAGCACGTCGGCGGCCTCGAGGCGGACCTGGCGCAGCTCGCCTGCCAACGCCTCCCGCTCCGCCCCCATCACCGAGACCCGGCTGGAGAAGTAGGCCGTCACGGTCGCCACCATCGCAAAGACCGTCAGCTGGATCCCGATCTCCGGCGTCATCGTCGTACGGTGACCGAAGAAGACGTCGCCGAAGTACACGATGCCGACGAGCATGGTCACCAGTGCGGTGCTGGTAGGCGGCATCAGCACGGCGGTCACGGCGATCAGCGGAACGTAGAGCGACGAGAAATCGCTTTGGGGACCCCCGGTGATGTGCACCACCGTGGTGATCAGCGCGACGTCGAAGATGGCTTGGGCGTAGAGGAACGTGAGGCCGGGCGAGCGACCGCGCACGTTGGTGTGCAAGTACGACGCAATGTCGACCGCCAGGGTCGTCACAAGCAGCAACGAGGTGACGAGCACGTCGAGCGGGCCGGCCACGTTGAACTTGAGGGCCGCGCTCAGGTAGATGGCCGTGGCAACGCAGAGCCGCCCGACGTAGACGGATCGGAGGAGGCTTTGCGGAGTGGGAATCGCCGAGGCCCTGGAACTGCCGCCGAGCCAGCGCACCTTGCTCCTAAGAAAAAGCGAAATAACGGCTTAGCAGACCGGCACCGAGCCGGCTGAGGGGGGCGCAGCGCGTAAGTATTGGGGCCCCTCTGGCGAAATGCAAGAGAGGTGAATCAGGTCGGCTGGCTGCCACGGGGCGAAGAAGGGCCGGAAGCCTCCTGTTTCCCCCGCCCCTCTTGCTCTGTCCGCTTCTTCTTCCGGCGGCGCGTGTTGCCATAGGTGCCGCGGTGGATCTTGCCGCGCTTGCTCCGCATGTCTCCCTTGCCCATGCAAACCTCCCTCGGTTGGATGACGACAACTCGCCCAAAGGTACGCCGCCCGTACTGAGTCGACCAGGCACGGCGCGCCCCCTCCCAGCCTGCGTGATTACATTCCCGCCCTATGAAATGTCATGCGTGCGGTGCCGCTCTGTCCCCTACGGCACGATTCTGTCACAAGTGCGGCGCGGCGGTCGGCGCGGCCCAGGCCGCCGGGTGGCGGGCGGGCCTGCCCTGGGCCGTGGCCGGGGCCGCGCTCGGCGCCCTGGTCATGGCGCTCGTCCTCCGCCTGGCTGCCTCGGCGGGAGGCGGCACGAGGGAGGCGGGAGCTGGGGAGGAGGGGGCGCCGCCCGCGTCCCGCGTCACGCCTCCCGACATCTCCCAGATGTCCCCGGAAGAGCGAGCGACCCGGCTCTACAACCGGGTGATGATGCTGCACGCCGCTGGCAAGACGGACAGCGCGCAGTTCTTCCTCCCGATGGCCCTCCAGGCGTACGCCATGCTGCCGACGCTCGACATCGACGCCCGCTACCACGTGGGGGTGCTCGAGCTCGCGGGCGGAGAGGCGGGGGCGGCCCTCGCCCAGGCTGACTCGATCCGGCGCCTGGCGCCCACACACCTGTTCGGCTTCATGCTGCGGGCGCGGGCGCTCGAGACCCGGAAGAATCCGGGCGCGGCCCAGCAGGCGTACCGCGACTTTCTCAAGAACGAGCGGGCCGAACGGGCGCGCCAGCGACCCGAGTACGCCGAGCACGCGCAGAACCTGGACGCCTTTCACACCCAGGCCCTCGAGGCCACGAGCGGCAACAAGAAGGCCGGTGCCTAGCCGGCTCGCCGTTGTCCTCTCGATCACCCCGCTGGTCCTCGCCGCCCAGCGGCCTGCGGGCGTCGTCGGAGCCTATGTACCTCCCCGCAGCTGGCCCGCCCGCACACGGACGTTCGACTTATTGCACCAGCGGATCGCCGTCAGCTTTGACGTCCAGCGGCGCGGCCTGGCCGGCGAAGTGGCGACCCGGCTGCTGGTGCTCGGTGCCGCAACGGACACGATCCGGCTCGACGCCGCCCGCCTGACCGTCGACGGGGCGAGCGACCGCAGGGGGCGGCCACTCCGATTCAGCTTCGACACCACGCACGTCACCGTGCGTCTGCTGCGGCGCGCCGCTCCGGGGGACACGGTCGAGTTCACGCTGCGCTACCACGGCACGCCGGAGCGCGGCATCTACTTCGTCCCCCGCCGCCACGTGATCTGGTCGCAGGGCGAGGCCAACGAGACCTCCTCGTGGGTGCCGACCTACGACGCGCCCAACGACAAGACGACCTGGGAGTTCCTCGTCACCGCCGACTCGGGAATGAAGGTCCTCTCGAACGGGCGCCTGGTGGAGGTGGTTCCCGTGAGCGGGGGCCGATCCAACGTGTGGCACTGGTCGCAGGAGCGGCCCGCCTCCACGTACCTGTATTCCGTTGTGGTCGGGCCGTTCACGATCCTCAAGGACGAGTGGCGCGGCGTGCCGGTCGAGTACTGGGTGTACCCGGACACCGTGGCGGCCGCGTGGCGCACCTTCGGCGAGACCCCCGCGATGATCGAGCTGTACTCGCAAGTCCTGGGCGTCCCCTTCCCCTGGGCCAAGTACGACCAGTCCGCCATCCCGGACTTCACGTATGGCGGGATGGAGAACGTCTCGGCCACGACGCAGACCGACCTCGCGCTGCACGGCGCGGACGACGAGCCGCAGCACGGTGGCCGGAGCCTGGTGGCGCACGAGCTCGCCCACCAGTGGTTTGGGGACCTGACCACGACCGCGGAGTGGGCGGACATCTGGCTCAACGAGGGGATGGCGACCTACATGGAGTCGGTCCAGCTCGAGAAGACGCGGGGTCGCGACGCGGCGGAGCTGGAGTGGTGGCAACAGCAGCAACAGGCGATGCACGCCGACCTGGGCCAGGAGCGACCCCTCGTGTGGGGAGAGTACCAGGGGAGCGACCCGATCGCCCTCTTCTTCAGCGGGCACGTGTACCCCAAGGGCGCCCAGCTCGCGCACCAGCTGCGGCGCCTGCTCGGCGACTCGCTCTTCTGGGCGGGGCTGCACCGCTTCCTCACCGACAACTCCTACCGCGCGGTGACGACGCCCGATTTCGCCGTGGCGTTCGAGAAGACCTGTGGCTGCGACCTGGACTGGTTCTTCGACCAGTGGGCATACGGCATCGGGTACCCCAAGGTCCGCTTCGCGCGCCGCTGGGACCCCAAGGCGTTGGTGCTGCACCTCACCGTGGAGCAGACCCAGCGCGTCGACTCCCTGCATCCGTTGTTCCGGTTTCCGGCCACGGTGCGGGTCACGACGCGCGATTCGGTCGTGCGGCGGGAGATCACGGTGTCGCGGGCCCACGCGGTGTTCGCGATCGCCCTGCCGGCAGCGCCGCTCGCGGTCCGGTTCGACGAGGGAGGCTGGCTCTTGGGCGACGTGACGGGGGACCTGACGCCCGCGGAGCTCGCCGCCATGGCGTCGCACGACCTCGACTTTTCGGCTCGGAACTGGGCCCTGCAGCAGCTCGTGTCGTCGGACGACGGCGCGGTGGACGCGGCCCGCCGCTTCATCGCGTTGAACGAGCACGACGCCTGGCTGCGTCGCACCGCGCTCGCGCAGCTGGTGCAGGACACGACGAGGAGCTCGCTCGCCGTCGTCCAGGCGGCGCTGCGGGACCCCGATAGCGACGTGCGCGCCCAGGCGCTCACCACGCTCGATGCGCTCGATCCCGCGGCGGCGAAAACCGCCGCCCTCGGGGCGTACGGGGACGACCTCAACACGGCGGTGCGCGCGCGCGCACTCGACGTGCTGACGCGTGAGGCGGGGAGCGACGTCGAGCCCACGGCCCTCCAGGCGGGCACGCCGGGGAACGCGTGGGGGCTGCGGTTCGCCGCGGTCGAGGCATTGGGTCGGCTGCACGACGCGCGGGCCGCCGACGCGCTCGAGCGACTGACGGCCGCCACCGAGCCGCGCGAGCTGCGCGGCGCGGCGTTGGACGCGCTCCAGGAGAGCGATGGGGTGCGAGCGGCGGGCGTGGCCGAGCGCGCGCTGGGCGACTACGACCCGTTGTTCGCCATCCAGGCGGTCAAGGCGCTGGCGAGGGTGGGAGGCGCGGCGGGGAAGCGCCGCCTCGAGGTCGCGCGGCGAACCGAAACGCGCGCCACCGTGCGCGCGGCGATCGCTGAGGCGCTGCGCGGGGGGGCTGGCGGAGGGGGGCCCTGAGACTTACTGGACGGCGTTCACCATGTCGAAGATGGGCAGGTACATCGCCACGACCATGCCGCCCACGATCACGCCCAGCACCACGATCATGATCGGCTCCATCAGCGACAGCAGCGCGCTCACGGCGGCGTCCACTTCCTCGTCGTAGAAGTCGGCGATCTTGGTCAGCATCTCGTCCAGGCCGCCGGTCTGCTCCCCGACGGCGATCATCGAGATGACCATGGGCGGGAAGACCTTGGACTTCTGGAGCGGGCCGGCGATCGTTTCGCCACCGGCGATCGAGGCGCGGGACTCCATCACCGCATTGTGGATTACCTGATTGCCGGCGGTGCGGGCCGTGATCTCGAGGCCGTCGAGGATGGACACACCCGACGAGATGAGGGTGCCGAGCGTGCGCGTGAATCGTGACACGGCCGACTTGCGGAGCAGGTCGCCCAGGACCGGCAGCTTGAGCAACAGCGCGTCGATCTGGAGCTTGCCGGGGACGGTCTTGTAATAGCGGTTGAGCATCACCACCGCGAGTACCGCCACCGCGATAATCGCCCACCAGTAGTGCTTCAGCACGTTGCTCGCGCCGATGACGATGCGCGTGGGGAGCGGCAGCTCGAGGTTGACGGACGCGAACATCGCCTGGAACGTCGGAATCACGAAGATGAGCAGCACGGTCACGGCGATGCCGGCGACCGAGAAAATCACGGCCGGGTAGATCATCGCGCCCTTCACCTTGCGGATGATGGCGTCGTTCTTCTCCAGGAACACGGCGAGCCGCAGCAGAATCGTGTCGAGAATGCCGCCGGCCTCTCCCGCGGCCACCATGTTCACGAACAGGTCCGAGAACGCCTTGGGATGCTTGCGCAGCGCGTCGGCCAGGGTGTGGCCACTCTCCACGTCGTACACCACCTGGCGCGTCACGTCGGCCAAGACCTTGTTCTCGGTCTGCTCGGCCAGGATGGTGAGCGCCTGCACGAGGGGCAACCCGGCGTTGATCATGGTCGCGAACTGGCGGGTCATGATGACGACGTCGCGCGTCTTGACGCGGCCGCCGAACTTGAAGCTGATCTTGAGCTTCTTGGGGGCGGGTCGCACCTGCACGACCACCATGCGGTTCTTCCGCAGGTGGGCGACGACGTCGTCGCGCGACGGGAGGTCGACCTCCCCCTGCTGCAGGTCGCCCTTCAAGGTGCGCGCGGTGTACTGGAAGACCGGCATGGCTCACTCCCGCCGGCGCCTAGCGGCGCGCGGCAACTTTGGGCTGACCGGCCTGCGGCCCGCCGGCCTGCGGCAATGCTTCCCGCTCGTCCAGCGGCTGCTCGCCGATCATCCGCAGGAACTCGTTCGGATTGGAGGAGACCCGCAGACACTCCTCCTTCGCCACTTCACGGTTCATGTAGAGCTGGTAGAGCGCATCGGTGAGCGTCTGCATCCCGTACTTCTTCCCGGCCTGCATCGACGACTCGATCTGATGGACCTTGTCGTCGCGGATCAGCGCCCGGATGGCGGGCGTGCACACCATGATCTCCGCCGCCATGACCCGGCCCCGCCCCTTGAGCTTCTGAAGCAGCGTCTGGGTGATCACCCCCTCCAGCACGAAGGCGAGCTGCGCCCGGATCTGCGACTGCTGGTGCGAGGGGAAGATGTCGATGATGCGGTTGATGGTCTCCGCCGCAGAGTTGGTGTGCAGGGTGGCGAACGCCAAATGGCCCGTCTCGGCGATGGTGAGCGCCGCTTGGGTCGTCTCGAGGTCGCGCATCTCGCCCACCAGGACGACATCGGGGTCCTGCCGCAGGGCGTACTTGAGGGCGGCGGAGAAGCTGTTCGTGTCGGTCCCGACCTCCCGCTGGTTCACGATGCAGCTCTGATGACGGTGGATGAACTCGATCGGGTCCTCCACCGTGATGATGTGCCCCTTGAGCTCCTTGTTGACCTTGTCGATCATCGCGGCGAGGGTGGTACTCTTCCCCGAGCCCGTCGGCCCGGTCACGAGCACGAGGCCGCGCGGCCGCTCGGCCAGCTTCGCCACCACCCCCGGCAGGCCGAGGTCGTCGAAGGTGCGGACGTTGAAAGGGATCTGCCGGATCACGAGCGACACGCAGCCACGCTGCTTGAAGCAATTGCCGCGGAACCGCGCCAGGTTCTGGATCCCGAAGGAGAAGTCCAGCTCGCTCTCGGTCTCGAAGCGCTTCTTCTGGCTCTCGGTGAGCACCGAGTAGGCGAGCGACAGCGTATCCTTGGGCGTCAGCACCTCGTCCGTGGTGGCGTTCGTGATGTCGCCGTCGACGCGCAGCTTGGGCCGCTCCCCCGCCACGATGTGCAGGTCGGAAGCATCCTTCTCGATCATCTCCTCGAGCAGCGCCCGCAGGTTCACCGTCATGCCGCCGTCTCCTTCACGACTTCGTCGAGGGTCGTGACGCCGCGTTTGACCTTCACCATCCCGTCCGACCGCAGCGTGAGCATGCCTTCCTTGACAGCCTGCTCGCGCAGCTCCTCCGTGGAGGCACCCTTCAGCACCATGCGCCGCAGCGAGCTGCTCAACGCCATCACCTCGTACAGCCCCTGCCGGCCCTTGTAGCCGGTCCCGCCGCAGGTGTCGCAGCCTTGACCCTTGAAGAAGGTGAGCTGTTTCGCCTGGGCGAGCGAGATGCCGAGCGCGTGCAGCTCCTCGTCCGAGTACTTCTGTTCGGCCTTGCAGCTGGAGCACACCCGGCGCACGAGGCGCTGCGCCACGATCAGGTTCACGGCGCTCGCCACGTTGAACGGCTCGATCCCCATGTCGATCATGCGAGTGACCGTGGACGGCGCGTCGTTCGTGTGCAGCGTCGACAGCACCAGGTGACCCGTCAGGGCGGCCTTGATCGCGATCGATCCCGTCTCCATGTCGCGGATCTCCCCCACCATGATGATGTTAGGATCCTGGCGCAGGAACGCCTTCAGGGCCGCGGCGAACGTCATCCCCACCTCGTTGCGCACCAGCACCTGGTTGATGCCCATGAGGTTGTACTCGACCGGATCCTCGGCGGTCAAGATGTTCACTTCCATGGTATTGATGCGGGAGAGCGCCGAGTACAGCGTGGTCGTCTTCCCCGACCCGGTGGGACCGGTCACGAGCACCATGCCGTAGGGGTTGAGGATCGCCCGCAGCAGGTCCTCCTCCGCCTTCGGCTCGAACCCAAACTTCGACAGATCGAGCGTCAGGTTACCCTTGTCGAGAATCCGCAGCACGATCTTCTCGCCGAACAGGACCGGCAGAGTCGAGACGCGGAAGTCGATCACCCGCGCCCCCATCTTCAGCTTGATGCGGCCGTCCTGCGGCACCCGCCGCTCCGCGATGTTCAGCGACGCCATGATCTTGACGCGCGAGGTGAGCGCGGCGCGCATCTTCACGGGAGGCTTCATCACCTCCTGCAAGGTGCCGTCCACGCGGTAGCGCACCCGCATCTCGTGCTCGAACGGCTCGATGTGGATGTCCGAGGCGCCGCGCCGGACCGCATCCGTGAGCAGCCCGTTGATGAGCTTCACGACCGGGGCGTCGTCCGCCAGGTCCTGCGCCTTGACGTCCTCGTCCTGTGACTCCTCGACGACCTCGAGCTCCTCCGCGGCCTCGACCGTCTTGAGGAGGTTCTGGAGCTGCGCGTCCGACTGCTGGTAATAGCGGTCGATCGCGTTGCGGAGCGTATACTCCCCGGCGATCACCGGGAATACGTCGCAGCGCGTGATGAACTTGATGTCCTCGATCGCCGTGACGTTGTTCGGGTCGACGATCGCGATCGTGAGGGTGCGGCCCTCCCGCTTGAGGGGCAGGACCGTGTGTTTGACGGCGATGTCGGGGGGGAGCAGCTTGAGGACCTTGGGGTCGACCTCGAAGCGCGACAGGTCCACCGCCGGCATTCGATACTGCCGGGCCAGCATCTTGGTGACCTCGGTCTCCTCGATGAACCCGAGCTTCACCAGCGTGTAGCCCAGCCGCATCCCCGAGCCCTTCTGCTCGAGAAGCGCCTTCTTGAGCTGTTCCTGGGTGATCAGACCTTCACGGACGAGTATTTCACCCAGCTTGTCCGTGGTGGCCGCTGCGGTCGCCGTATGCAACTCGTTGAGATTGAACGACCTAAATTACCGGGCGGCTCCGCAGAGTCAAGGCGCGGGCGGGATCGCCCCCGAAAATGTGACGAATGGGCGCAGGGCCTCGAGCAGTCCGGGACCGATGCCCGGCACACTGTCCAGGCGCGCGAGGCTGCCAAATGGGCCGTGCGCCGCGCGCCAGGTGACGATCCGCTGCGCCAGCCCCGGACCGATGCGCGGCAGGCGCGTGATCTCAGTCACGTCGGCCCGGTCCAGGTCCACTCGGTCTCCGGGCGCGAGCGGCCGGGCCAGCCGGGCGGCGGCGCGCGCGCTCGCCTGCAGATTCGTCGCCGGGGGCGTGTCCACGGGGGCGAGCGCGACGTCCCCAGGTGCGGCTTCGCGCGGAGCGAGCGCATAGCGCACGCCGGCGCCCGAGAGGGCGAGCAGACTGAGCAACAACGCGGCGCGCCGGTCGTCCATGCCTGCACGCTAACGGCCCGCCAGCGGCCGCCGGTATCCGTTCTACGCACGCAGCGGCGAAAGTATGCCGCGCGGTCGGGGTGCGCCGTGCGCGGTTGCTGGCGGTGCACACCGCGCGGCCGCTGCCCACCGCGTGCAACCGCGCACTGCGCACCGTGATTTCAACGCACCAACGCCACCGCCACATCACCGACAACTTGCAGCGACGCCGCCGCGACTTTATCGATCGTGTCCTCCGGCGTATGCCAGTATGGGTAGTCGAAGTCCACCACGTCGATCGCGTGGATGCCGGCGCGCTGCAGCGCGACGTGGTCGTCGATCAGGGTGTGCTTGACGCCGGGGAGGAAATAGCGGTCGTACCCCAGGTCGTGAGCGGTCCGCCACACGCGGTCCACCACCTCGGGAGCCGCAGCCTGGGAGTTCCCTTCATAGTAGACGTCCAGGTCCTTGTCGCCCACCATGTCGAACAGCACCGCGTACAGCGGGGGATAGCCTGCGGGCTGGTGGGCCGCGAAGTGGCGCGAGCCGATGAGCACGTCGTTCGAGTCGGCGAAATCGCCGTAGTCCTCCCCATCCACGAACAGCAGGTCCACACCCGAGCCCGGAGGGGGGGCCTTCGCCTTCAGGGCATCGGCCACGCCGAGCAGCACCGCCACTCCCGAGGCGCCGTCGTTCGCCCCGGGGACGGGCAGGCGCTGGGCGCCCACGTTGGCGCTCTGGTCGGCGTGCGGCCGCGTATCCCAGTGGGCGAGGAACAACACACGCGCCGGCGCCGCCGGCTGGAAGCGGGCCAGGAAGTTTCGCAGGTGCAGGGTCTCGCCGCGCCGAGTGACGTGTGTGAACGCCTGGATCACCACGGTGTCGGCAGTGCGCCGCAGCTGCGCCAGGATCCAATCCCCCGCCCGCTCGTGCCCCGGCGTGCCCGGAATCCGCGGCCCGAACTCCATCTGTTGCCGCAGGTAGCCGAACGCGCCCTCCCCGTCGAACTCGCGCGGGTGGGCGCTCCGCCCCCGCCCTGCCGGACAGGCAACGAGCATCGCGACGAGCGGTGTCCACAGCGTCCGGCTCATCGCAGCTGTCCCACGCTCGTGGACAGGTTCACGAACGCGGTGACCGCGAGCTGCGCCGTCTTGTGGTTGAACTGCCGCTCCTCGTTCACGACGTAAGCCATCTGGAGCCCCGCGCTCAGGGAGGGAGGGAAATCGGAGTCGAAGGTAAGCTGCGTCTGGCTGGCGCGGCTGTCCACGTAGGAGACGCAGGTCACCTGGCCCGCCGTCTGGAGGCACACCGCGTTGTCGCTGGCACTATAGCGGGCGCTCGCGCGGATGACGTTCCTCATGTGCACGAGCCCCGCAGGCGGCCGAAAGGCGAACGCGAGAGCGGCGTTCTCCTGGCTGCGCGTCGTGCGGAACAGATTGCCGGCGTTGAGCAGGTCGCTCGTCGTGCGCGACACGTCGTAGGACGTCGACACGCCCCCGAGCCAGGTGACGGTGATGGACGGGCCGACGGTGCGCTCGGTGGACCGCGTGAGGGGCGGTGTGGGGGCCGTCGCGGCGCCGCCGAAGAAGGCTTGCTGGCTCGTCGTTTCGCGCCGCCGGTAGGTCAGCCGGGCGGTGATCGCGCGGACGAGAAAGCCACCCGCTGCTTTGGGCGGGGTCAAGCTCCAGCTGGCGGTCCCCGACGGCCATTCGCGGCTGTCCGTCTCGAGCGGGACCTGGTTGCTGCCGCGCTTCACCCACGTCTCACCGTGAGTGTGCTGGTAGTTCCCGGTCGCCCGGAGGCCGAGCCACAGCTGGACGCCGCCGGCGGCGTTCAGGGTGAGGTTGTCGGCCGCAGAGCCGGCGAGGCGATCGCCCTGCCGCCGGAAGCTGTCGAAGCCGCCGAGGGCGAGCTGATAGCCAAGGCCGGGGACGAGTGGCGCGCCGAAATAGGTCGAGCTGTACGATCGGCCGTAGGAGACGTCGACGTTGGTGAGGCGCCCGATCAGCCGCGCCAGGACGGCGCTGTCGCCGAACAGGCTGCGTCCCAGGCGCTGCGCGTCGAGCTGCCCGCCCACGTCCAGGCGCCGGGAATTGGTGAAGGCCGCGGGGAGGTGGAAGCCCCCGGCCGTGTCACCGATGTCCCGCACCGGGGCGGGCGCGTTGGGATCGCGGCTGAGCGTGAAGAACGACGCCAGGGTGAGCCGCGGCCGCAGCCACCCCCCCCCTCCCCCTCCCCCTCCCACCCGCGGAGCCGCCGCGAGGAACGTGTTGACGGTGCGCTGCGTCTCGAACCCGACGTCTTGCCCCAGGAGCGACCGCCGCTCCGCCTGGGTGAGGCGGCCGAGGCTGGTCGAGTCCCCGTAGTCGTGGAGATCCCGCTGCGAGGTCACGTCCACCCGCAGCTGCAGGCCGGTGAGCGGGATGAAGTCCGCCCCCCCCGAGTTCCGCCACACTTTGGCGCGCGACCGCACCGGGGCCACGAGCGTGTCCGAGTCGCGGGCGATCGGAACCGCGTAGCTCGAGCGGGAGCCGTCCGTCCCGGCGAGGCCCGAATGCCACCGCAGCCCCGTCGGGCTCACCCGCAGCCCGCCGATGGTGCGCTTGCCCGGGCTGAGGGCGTAGTCGATGTTCGCGGCGTAGCTCGAGGCCGTAGCGCTGCTCAAGTCGCTCTGCCCCGAGCCGTTCGTGTAGGCGCCGGTCAGCGCGAAGGGGTCCAGCAGGTAGCGCAATAGCTTGCTAGTGGAGCGGCGTGCGTGGCGCAGCACCAGGCCGTAACTCGTGGCCGAGCTCCTCGGGGGCCGCAAACCCTGCAGCTCGCCGGCCTGGATATCGGTGCCGCTCAAGTAGAAGGGATCACTCGACGTAGCCGCGTGGCGCACGGACAGCGGCATGGCCACGCCCCACGCCGCTGGCAGAAACCGGTCGAGGTGCACGGTACCCGCGAGGGTGAGGGCGTCGTCGGTCAGGTAGCTCGGGTCTCCGCCGAGCTGGCGGAACTGGCCGTCCTTGCGCGACAGCGACAGCGCGAGGTCGGCGACGTTGGCGGCCGCGAGCGTCACGTCCATGGCGGCGGCGGTCCCGCCGTCCTGGACGACGTCGCTCAAGCGGATGTCGTCGACCCAGAGCTCGGCCTGGGGCACGACGGTGTTCGCGTCGACGCGCCAGATCCCGGCCGCCACCTCCTGCACCGCAGCGAGGTTGGGCGGTGCCGTCGCGGGATCGCGCACGTGGATGAGGTAGGGCCCGTCGCACATCACGTAGGCGGAGTCGAATGGAGCGAGCGTCGAGTCGGGACAGCCCGGGGAGCGGGCCATGCGCGGCGCCACACCGCGCAGCCACGCCTGCTCCACCTGCGCCCGCAAGGCGAGCCAACGGGAGAAGTCGGCGACGGCCTCGGGCTCCCACGAGTCCGTTCGGGCCGGCACATGATAGAGGTAGAAGTTGTCCTGGTCCTTGCCGACCTTGATGTAGAACTCGAGGTCACCTTCGTCCCAGCCCGGCCCCCGCCCGCGTGCCCAGACGCGGAGTCGGCGGTACTTGAGGAAGTTCTTGTCGCCCGCGGTCGTGAAGCGCAGGTACGCCTCGGCGTGCTGCCCGCGCTCCAGCCCGCTCGCGAGCAGGCGCAGCGAGCGCTCGTTGATCTGGGTCGTCCCGACCTGGAGGTTCGCGTCGACGCGGGCCGGTTGGTCGACGACCCCGGGCGGAGGCGTGTAGCCCAGGTCGGCGTTCTCGGTGCTCACCACGGACGCGACCACCTCGCCCGTCCCCGACCCCCGCTCGCCCGCGAGCCCGGGGATGGGGGTCTCCGTGCGCTTGACCCACGTCGCCCCGACGAGCCGCACGCGCGCGAGGCCGAAGAACACCTGCGGATCGGGCCGTCCGGGCAGCGCGGTGTGGGGCGCGACGACCGTGATTCGCAGGCTCTGCACCTGCCGCGATGAGGGACTGCCCTCGAGCAGCGTGTCGGTGCGGAACGGGATGCGGTACAGGCGCCACCCCGATGTCCCGTCCGGATTTCCGAGCGAGTCCTTTACCGGAACCATGCCGCCGTCGCGCACGTAGTAGCGGTCGTCGCCGATCGCGAACACGTAACGCACGAAGCTCTCGGCGGTCCGGACGCCGGCCGCCGAGTCGAGCTGGAAGTCGCCGTCCAGGTCCTCGGTGTCGATGGCGCCGTTGTGGCGCCCGCAGCGCGACCGCGGGTCCCCGAAGCCGTACCGCGGCAGCCCGCCGTTCACCGTAGCGCTGCACAGCGGCAGCGTGTCGCGCCGCAGACCCGTGGTCGCGTCCCAGATCCCGTCCGTCACGCGGTCGCTCAGAATCCCCTCGTCATCGATGGCCGCACTCCAGGAGTGCGTGAGCGGCTCCGCTTCGGTGTCGAGCCGCCCGACGCCGGCACGGCGGTAGCCGGAGTAGGTCGTGTCCCCCGGCGGCGCCACGGTCACCGTCTCGGGCACGAACGCGAGCGCGTCCTCGAACACTGAGCCGAAGTCGAGCAGCAGCGCCGTCCCGTTGGTCTTCGCGGTGCGGTGGTTGTCCTCCCACACCCACAGCTCGAGCTCCTCGACGCGCGACAAGTCGATCCCGGTAGCCGAGAGTACTTGCGTGATCGAGCGCCAGCGCGGCCCATCCTGGTGGGGGCGCACCCAGTTCGGCGCGCCGCTGCGCGAGGACGCGAGCCCCAGCACGGTATCCGGCTTCATCATGAGCCACAGCGCCGGCTCCGCGGACTGCGCCTGACCCACGGTGCGGATCGTGGGATCAATCTGCTGGGCCAGGAATTGCACGGGGGAGCCGTCGCTGTTGTAGGGGAGACTCTGCCACGTGAGGAACGCGGCGTTGGTCGAGTCGAACGTCGCGGCGGTGAACCCGAACGCCTCCGCCCCGCGCGTCGTCGTGGGGACGCTCCCCCAATGCCAGGTGTTGTCGGCGAGCGAGATGAAGCGTCCGGCGTCGCCTTCGAAGTCCTCGACGGTCGCCTGCCCCAGCGGGTTCGGGCTCGGCTGCGAGCGCGCCACCTCGGCGGAGACGTTGAGCGAGGAGGGCGCGTCGGTGTGGATACCCGGCAGGAGGTTGAGCGCCCGCGTCAGCCACTGCGGCTGGAAGTGCAGCTCCGTGCTCGCGCCGCCGATGAAGCTGGACGCGGGCTCGAGGCCAAGCGGCGGCCGCGTGAAGACGCTCTGCTGCTTCTGGAACAGCCCCGCGAAGTCGATCTCGCCGCGCTCACCCAGGTCGTAGCGTGCGGCCATGCCGTAGATGGACGTGGGAGCCACGGCGAAAGCGGCCCGCTCCTCGAACTGGGCGCGCACCTGCGTCGCCCCGCCCGCGAACAGCGAGTCCGGGTTCTTGAACGTCAACGTGCCGGAGGGATAGTCGATGGTGTAGTTGACGCCGCGCGCCAGCAGCTGGCCGCCGAGGTAGATCTTCTCGCTGCCGTCCCGGATCTGAAAGCTGTTGAGCGACAGGGACCCGCGATCACCCGACAGCGCGACGTTGGCGTGCAGCCGCAGCGCGAACACCGACGGGGGGCCCTGCGTAGCGAGCAGCGCGCGGGGCGTACGGTACAGCGAGTCGTTGCGCTCCGTGGGCTGGAGCCTCGCGGAGTCGGCGAAGGGCGCGAGGTGGGGGAAGACGATGAAGTAGTCGCGCAGCGGCGCGCCTTGCTGGGGATCGCGCGCGCGGGGGAACACCCGGTTGTACTGATCGAGTCGGGTCGGGTCCGAGGGCAGCGCCAGGCCCAGCAGCACCAGGTACGTCTCGCCGCTGGCGACAGCGCGCTCCCGCTGGTTGACGGTGAGGGCGAGCTGCACGGAGTCTCGGATGGTTTCGGTCCCGCCGACGCGGTAGGCGTTGCGGATCTCGAACCGGAACGAGGGGGCTGCGGCCGTCGTGCCGGGGCGCGGGTCGGAGACGAGTCGCAACGTGTCCACCACCGTCTGGTCGGGATTGGCCGTGATCGGGAACGTGCCGACGCACGGCTGGGCAGGGCCGCAGCCCGCCTGGCCCGCCGGGATGTAGGACACGGCGAGGTAGTCGCTCTGGTCGAGGCGGCTGGCCAGGGCGAACCAGGCGCCACTCGGGTCGACGTAGTAGTCCTTCCCTTCCTGGAGCACGTCCCATTGGAACGGGCCGGCGCGCTGGACGGCGCAGTCCACCGCCAAGGAGACGCCGGCCCCGCAGGCGACGGCGCGGACGCCGCCGATGTTCTGCGCGCTCGGCGAGGACGGTGACGTGGCGCGCAGCCGGTACACCCGCAGACTGCCGACCCGCAACGCCGGCGACAGGGCAGCTGGGTCGAGGTTCAAGACGTCCACGGCCGGGTACCCCGGGAAGAGCACCGGGTCGACGGCGAAGAAGAAGCGGCCGGCTTCGTAATCGAGGTCGCGCGCCTGGCGATCCACCGGCTGACTGGTCGTCTCGCCCACGCTGTAGGTGCGGTCCAGGACGATGTTGCCCTTCTGCTGCGCGTAGATCCCCCGCAGCTCGAGCGGTCCCACCTGCCCGATCGCTTGTATCCCAAAGTTGTTGGCGGGAATGGCGGCGGTGATGAACCGCGACCGCGGCATCTGGAACGTGACGTTGCCCGCCTCGACCCGCCGCAGCACCTCGTCCTCGAGGCCCTCGTACCACACCCGCAGGTTGTTGTTGGCGTCGAACTCGCGTTGACTATCGAAGTCCACGTTGACGTGCAACCGCTGCGCCACCGCGCCCGCGGTGCGGATCGCGTACTGCGGCGTCGGCGTGATCGTGGGGAAGCCCGGGTTGCACCCGGACAGCGCCTGCAGCTGGTCGAGCGCCGTGCAGCGCAGGTTCTTGAACCGATCGGCCCGCAGCTCGAAGCGCAGGTTGAGCTGCATGCCGAGCTCGGCGTACGGTCCGAGCAGCCCCGGGGCTCGCGGCGCCTCGGGAGACGGCGGGGGAAGCGGGGCGCCGGGAGCGGCGGCAGCGCCGGCCGCGGCCGTGACGAAGGCACGCGGAGCGAAGCCCCGCGGCAGCGAGGCGCGCACGCGCGCCTCCCACGCCGCAGCGACGAGCCCAGGCGACGTGCGGGGTCCGAGCCGGCCGCCGGGCGCGAGCGCGCCGTTCGCCGGCACCGCAGCGAAGAGCGGCCCCGTGTCGTTGGGGAAGGAGACGGCGGCCCGATCTTGCGCGTGGGCCTGGGGTACGAGAAGCGCCAAGGCGAGAAGACCTTGTACGCACCAGGAAGTGCGAATATAATGGCGCGACCGACCGTGCGTATCCTCAGCCGTTACGTGCTGCGCCAGCACGTCGCTCCGCTCCTCTTCGCCCTCGCCGCGCTCACCTGCTTCCTCCTGATCCAGCAGGTCGCCAAGCAGCTCGGCAACCTCGTCGGGAAGGGTCTCCCCTGGAGCATCATCCTGCAGGTGTTCGCGCTGTCCATCCCGTTCATCGTCGCCACCACATTGCCGATGGCCGTCCTCGTGGCGGTGCTGTACGCGTTCACCCACCTCGCGGCGGACCACGAGATCACGGCGATGAAGGCGGGCGGGGTGAGCGTCGGGCGCCTGCTCGCGCCCGTGCTGGGCGGCGCGACGGGCGTGGCGATACTCGCGTTCCTGTGGAACGACCAGGTCCTTCCCCAGTCGAATCATCGGCTCCGGATGCTGCTCGTGGACATCCAGCGCAAGAAGCCTTCCTTCACTCTTCGGGAGCAAGTCATCAACGAAGTCGTAGCGGGCCAATTCTTCCTGCGCGCCGCGCGCATCGACCCCGCGACGAACCGGCTCAAGGATGTGACGATCTACGATCTGGAGGACGCTGAGCGCCGCCGTATCATCAGCGCCGACAGCGGGCGGATGGCTTATACCCCCGGCGGTCGCGACCTGTATCTCACGCTGCTCGACGGCGACACGCGCCAGGTGAACCGGACCGAACCCGCCCAATTCAATCGCACCTTCTATCGCTTCAACCGCATCCGCGTCGCGGGCGTCGGTAACACCTTGGAACGCACGGAGACCGACACGTACCGCTCCGACCGCGAGATGACAGTCTGCCAGATGCGGCGGGTCGTCAAGCAGGCGGAAGGGGAGGTGGCCCGAGCGGCGCGGGCGTGGCAGCTGGCGGTCGAGAACGACCTCCGCCGCCTCGCAAGCTTGGCCCCAGTCCCCCCGCTCCCCCTACCTGCCCCAAGCGACTCGACGCCGGTGGGTCTGTACTGCCACTTGCTCCACGACCTCGGCCGCTGGCTGGCGCCGGCGGCAGCGGCGCAGACGCCCCGCGGACCACGGCCGCCGCGCCCCGTCATCGTCCCCCCCCTCCCAGTCCCCCGAGCGGCGTCGCCCGGTCCTCCCTTCGTCAACGCGGGCGCCACCGCCACCGCCGCGGCGCAGCGGTTCGGCGCGCTCTCGCGACAACACTCATTCGAGATCGAGATCTACAAGAAATACGCCCTCGCCACGGCGTGCATCGTCTTCGCCCTGCTCGGCGTCCCCGTCGCCATCCGCTTCCCGCGGGGTGGGATCGGGCTCGTGATCGGCATGAGCCTGGTGGTGTTCACGATCTACTACGTCGGTTTGATCGGTGGGGAAGAGCTGGGCAATCGCGGCCTGGTTTCGCCGTTCCTCGCCATGTGGACGGCGAACCTGCTGTTCGCGCTCGTGGGCGGATTCGGGCTGGTCCTTGCGCGTCGCCCCGGTCACAGCGCGTCGGGAGGCGACTGGGCGGACGTCCGCGACGCGCTCCTGGGATGGATGCGGTGGCCGCGTCGCTGAACACGCTGGACCGCTATCTGCTGCGCGAGTGGCTCCGCATCCTGCTGCTCGCGGAGCTCGGCTTTCCGCTCGTCGTCATCGTCATCGACGTCACCGACAAGCTGGGCAGCTACCTGGCGCGCGGCCTCAGCCGGGGCGCGCTGGCGCTGTCGTACGTCTATTACCTCCCCGAGATCATGTTCCTGGTCCTGCCGGCCGCCGTGCTGTTCGCGACGGTGTTCACGATCGGCCCGTTGGGACAGCACTCGGAGCTCACCGCCGCCAAGGCCTCGGGGGTGTCGTTCCACCGCCTGGTGCGACCGCTCTTCATAGCGGCGGCCGTCACGGTGCTGTTCGGGATCGTGATCGGGGACGTGGCGCCCGTAGGGACGCTGCGGCGGGCGGAGCTGCTGCTCGAGCGGCCCGTTCACGCGAGCAGCGTGCGCTACAACTTCGTGTACCGCGCCGACGGCGGCTGGGTGTACGCGGTCCGGACGCTCGACACGGGCGCGGGACAGATGCAGGACGCGCTTCTGGAGCGGGAGGGGAAGGGGCCCGACTATCCCACGATCGAGGTTGCGGCTGCCCAGGCGACGTACCGGCCCAAGGGACCGAAGCGCGGATGGACGCTGCAGCGCGGGGTGGTGCGCTACCTCCTCGGCCCTATGGAGGAAACGGCGTTCGGGTTCGACTCGCTCGTGGTGCGCGACCTGAAGGAGCGTCCCATCGACCTGCTCGCCGAGCCCAAGGCTCCCGAGGAGATGCGCTACGCCGAGCTGGGGCGCTACATCAACGCGCTGGCGCGCTCGGGCTCCGACACCAAGAAGCTGCGCGTGGAGCGAGCACTCAAGCTCGCGGTGCCCTTCACCTGCCTCGTCGTAGCGGTGTTCGGCGCGCCCCTCGCGATCTCGGGGCCGCGCGCGGGAACCGCGTGGGGCGTGGCCGTGAGCCTCGCCACCACCTTCGTCTTCTTGCTGCTCGTCCAGCTCACTCGAGCGATCGGGAGCGGCGGCGTCCTGCCACCCGTCGTCGCCGCCTGGCTGCCGAACCTGCTGTTTGGCGGCGCGGCCGTGTGGATGCTGCGAAAGGCGAGAACCTGAACGGTCAGAACGTGTACCGCATCCCCAGCTGGAACACCCAGCGGGACCCGATGCTGTTGATCTGCACCTGATCTTTGAGCGGAATGCTGAGCGTGTAGACGCCCCGATTGTTCGTGTTGTCGTAGCCCACGAGCCGAATCAGGTTGGGGGCGTTCTCGAAGATCCCCGTCTGCCGGATCAGGCCCCAGCTCGAGTTGATGAGGTTCAGCACGTTGAGCACGTCTCCGGTGACTTCTATCGCCTGGCCGTGCACGGTGTGGAACACCTTGCTGAGCCGCGCGTTCAGGATGTTTTGCCACGCATTGCTGCAGGCGTTGCGCGGCAGGATATGGCCGCGGTTGTTCTGCAAGCAGGGCTCGTTGACGATGAAAGCGTCCAACGTCGGATAATCCGCGGGGTTCTGCAGGTTGATGTCCGACGCGCTCAGCGGCACGTACACCGGGTCGTTGCTGCTCACTCCGTCCGCGTTGGCGTCGCCGTTTACCATGTAGGTGAACGGCGTGCCCGATACGCCGTTGTAGATGAGCGAAAAGCGCACGCCCAGCGGGGCGTTGATCGAGCCGCTCACCGTGACCTTGTGCGGCCGGTTGAACTCCGACGTAGTGAGGTTGCGGTTCTCGATCGTGCCGTCGAGCACCGCGTTGGAAAAATTGGAGCCGGTGATGTCGGACGTCATCGACATCAGGTCGCGCGCGTGCGAGTACGTGTACGCCGCGCTGAACTCGAGCCCATCGCTGAGCCGCTTCTGGAGCTGGAACGTGAGGGACGTGGAGCGGTCCTCACTCACGTTGCGGTTCTCGATGACATCGTTTGCCAGGGTCGTGACGCGCGTGGCGGTCGACCTGCCGGTCCCCGTGTTGATGGTCCCATACAGCGGCCGGCCGCCTTCGCCCGAAGACGCCCCCACCACGCCGGCCAGATTCACGTCCTGGAGGTAGTACTGGTTGATCGCCTTGGTGAAGACGAAGTCGACGGTGGCGAACAGGTGCCAGGGGAGTGTTCGATCGACGCCGAGGGCGACTTTCAGGGCCTGTGGGAACCGGAACGCCGGGTCGTAGAACACGACCGAGGTCGCAGACGCCGATGCGCTATCGCTCGTGGCGCCCTGAGCGCCGCACTTCCGCGGCTGGGCATTCGGGTCTAGAGTGAATGCCGGCACGGTGTCGGTCTTCGCGCCCGACGCGGCACCGTCACAGAACAACGTCCGCTGCTCGAGCCCCGTGTTCCCGTAGGCGTTCGCCACCCACACATACGGAGGCCGGCCGCTGAACACACCGGCGCCCCCGCGGAACACCAGCTCCTGCCGGCCGTTCACGTCGTAGTTGAATCCCAGCCGGGGGGACCAGAGGATGTTGCCGGAGGGCGTCGAGTTGGTGTTGACTGTCGCGCCCGAGACCGCCAGGAAGATGGGGATGGTGAGCGCGTTGTTCTGCGCGGGCGCGGGCAACGACGGCACGTCGAGCCGCAGCCCCAGCGTCACCGTGAGGTTCGAGAGGGGCGATACGCGGTCCTCGCCGTAGAAGCCCACCTGGGTCACGTTGAAGTCCGCCACGGGGCCGTCGGGACGTTTGGGGCCCGGCAACGCG
>WNGJ01001090.1_pt1 | contig 26229 bp, 24 predicted proteins | sample 5400611 | NCBI WGS metagenome assembly WNGJ01 (sample SAMN13153375, study PRJNA577476) | soil metagenome | isolation source: 40 cm soil or saprolite under Garry oak tree replicate 1 | place: USA:California | collected 2016-06-15
CCTCGACGACCATCACGCGGTTGTGGGACTCGGCGGTCGTGTGTAGGCGATCGATCGCCTCGGTGGCGATGAAGACCGCCGTGTCGAATCCGAACGTGTAATCGGTTCCGTTGAGATCGTTGTCGATCGTCTTCGGCACTCCCACGACCGGGAAGCCCTGCTCCTCGAAGAGACGTGCCGCGACTCCGAGGGTGTCCTCGCCGCCGATCGCGACCAGCGCGTCGAGCCCTGCTCGCTCGAAGGTCTCAAGGACGCGGTCGACGCCGCCGTCGAGCTTGTACGGATTCGTTCGCGTGGTCCCGAGAATCGTTCCGCCGCGAGGCAGGATCCCCGAGATCTCCCGCGGGCCGAGCGGCTCCAGCTCCTCCTCGACGAGTCCGCGCCACCCGTCACGCACACCGACGACGTCGTAGCCGCGCTGAATAGACCGCCGAGCCACCGCCCGAATCACCGCGTTCAGCCCGGGGCAATCGCCGCCGCCGGTGAGGATCCCGATTCGCTTCGCCACCGCCGAGATCATGCCGAAGCAGCGCGGGGGAAACCATGTTTCCCCCGCGAGTCCCCTTCTTCATGTTTCTGGCGACGCGCCCCACAGCGAGCCTCTCGGCGGGCACAGCCCGCCTTCGGCGCTCAACCGCGCGTTCCCGTCACCGCCGAGTGCCGAAGGTGGGAGTCGAAGAACGCGGGTGAAACCATGTTTCCCCCACGAGCCCCCTTCTTCTTGATTCTGGCGACCCAGCCCACAGCGAGCCTCTCGGCGGGCAAAGCCCGCCTTCGGCGCTCAACCGCGCGTCCCCGTCACCGTCGAGTGCCGAAGGTGGGAGTCGAACCCACACGAGGCTTACGCCTCACCGGATTTTGAGTCCGGCGCGTCTGCCAGTTCCGCCACTTCGGCGCGAGAGAAGAGTAGCCCTGTTCAGTCGCCGACACGCTTGGCAGGCTCGGCAAGACCGCGCTCTTGCCGGGCCACGGAACCCGTCTTGGGCAAGAAGGAGGGGGCTCATGGGGGAACCGTGGGTTTCCCCATGCCCTCACCCATGCCCTCACTCCGTGCGGTACCTCAGAAACTTTGGGAAGCCGCGCAGTACCATGCGATCCCCGCCGTCGTTACGAGGCGGCGCCCCAGCTTCCGCAGATGAAAGGATTGAGCATGGATCGTCTGAAGACCCCGTCCACGGCAGGACTCGCAGTTCTCGCCCTCGTCGTCGTTCTTGCGGCGGGTTGCGGAGGCAGCAAGAAGGCTTCCAGCACGACCACGACCGCAGCCACCACCACGACTGCGACCACAATCGCGACGCCGGCGACCGACAGCACGGTCGCAGCTCAGGTCCCTGCAAAGTTCAAGTCGAAGACCCTGACCGTCGCAACGGACGCGACTTACGCCCCGAACGAGTTCATCGGCACGAACGGCAAGTCGATCGAGGGCATGGATCCGGACCTCGGGAAGGCGCTTGGCGCCGTGATGGGAGTCAAGGTCAACTTCGTGAACACGAGCTTCGACGGGATCATCCCCGGCCTCGCCTCAGGCAAGTTCAACCTCGGGATGGCGTCGTTCACCGACACGAAGGAGCGCCAGAAGACGGTTGACTTCGTCACCTACTTCCAGGCGGGCACCTCCTTCTACGTCAAGGCGAGCGGAGGACCGACGATCAACTCGCTGGCCGACCTCTGCGGGCATTCGGTCGGGGTCGAGCGCGGAACGACCCAGGCGGACGACGCCACCAAGCAAAATGGGAAATGCAAGTCGGCCGCGAAGTCCGGGGTCAAGGTCTCGGTCTATCCGGACCAGAACGCCGCGAACCTGGCGATCTCGAGCGGCCGCGCGCAAGTCGGCATGGCCGACTCCCCGGTGGCGGCCTTCATCGTCAAGCAATCGAACGGACAGTTCAAGCTGACCGGAAAGTCGTACAACACAGCCCCCTACGGGATCGCGATCCCGAAGGGAACCGGTCTGACGAAGCCGTTTCTCTCAGCGCTCAAGGTCCTCATGTCAGACGGTACGTACAAGGCGATTCTGACCAAGTGGGGGATCGCGGACGGCGCAATCACCAACCCGAAGATCAACGGCGCGATTAGCTAACCGACACAGGCACTAGGGACCCGATGGCGAGCGACACCGCCGAGCCGGTCCGACCCGACGAAATCAAGGCGATCCCGGTCCGTCGACCGGGCCGTTGGGTCGCGGCTGCGCTCATCCTCTACCTCTCGGTCGCGATCGTGAAGTCGATCGCGACCAACCCGCGTTTCGAGTGGGGCATCATCCGCCAGTACTTCACTTCGAGCCGGGTCCTCCAGGGGCTGATCACGACGCTGGAGCTGACCGTGCTTTGCATGGCGATCGGGATCGCGATCGGAATCGTTCTCGCGGTCATGCGCCTCTCTCCGAATCCTCTGGTCTCGGGGGCGAGTTGGCTCTACATCTGGTTCTTCCGAGGGACGCCCGTCCTGGTCCAGATCCTCTTCTGGGGCTACTTCGCCGCTCTCTACCCAAGCCTCTCGCTGGGAATCCCGCTCGGGCCCCAGTTCGTGCACTTCACGGCCAACGCCGCGATCACCCCTTTCGTGGCCGGGATGCTCGCCCTAGGGCTCAACGAGGGCGCCTACATGGCTGAGATCGTGCGGGCGGGCGTCATCTCGGTCGACGAGGGCCAGACCGAAGCGGCGCAGAGCCTGGGGATGACGCGGTTGCAGACGATACGGCGGATCGTGCTGCCGCAGGCGATGCGCGTGATCGTCCCGCCCACCGGCAACGAGACGATCTCGATGCTCAAGACGACCTCCCTCGTCAGCGTGATCGCAGTCACCGAGCTGCTCTATTCGGTTCAGCTGATCTACGCGGTCAATTACCGAACGATTCCGCTGCTCATCGTGGCGAGCATCTGGTACCTGATCGTCACGACCGTGCTCTCGTTCGGGCAGTACTACGTTGAGCGCTACTTTGGTCGTGGCGCGGCGCGGGAGCTGCCTCCGACGCCGCTTCAGCGATTGCGCCGAAACGTGTTCATGCGTCACGGGAACTAGGACATGAGTCAGATAACGAGCACCGATCCGATGATCAAGGCCGAGGGCGTGCACAAGAGCTTCGGCCGTCTCGAAGTCCTGAAAGGCGTTTCGCTGGAGGTGCAGCCCGGTGAGGTCGTCTGCATGATCGGGGCCTCCGGCTCCGGCAAGTCGACGTTCCTCCGCTGCATCAACCACCTCGAGCGAATCGATGCAGGGCGGCTGTGGGTCGACGGGCGTCTCGTCGGCTACCGCCAGTCGGGCGACAAGATCTACGAGCTGCGAGATGCCGAGGTCTGTCGCGAGCGCTCCGAGATCGGAATGGTCTTCCAGCTGTTCAACCTCTTCGGCCACATGACCGCGCTCGAGAACGTGATCGAGGCACCGATTCGCGTCAGGAAGATGGCCAAGCGCGACGCGGTCGCGCAGGGAAAGTCCCTGCTTCAGCAGGTCGGGCTGGGCGACAAGATCGACAACTACCCCGCGCAGCTCTCAGGTGGACAGCAGCAACGTGTCGCGATTGCTCGCGCGCTGGCGATGAAGCCGAAGCTGATGCTGTTCGACGAGCCGACCTCCGCCCTCGATCCGGAGCTCGTCGGCGAGGTTCTCGACGTGATGAAGGGGCTGGCTCACGACTTCCAGACGACCATGGTCGTCGTCACCCATGAGATGGGGTTCGCGCGAGAGGCCGCCGACAGGGTTCTGATGATGGACGATGGCCGGATCATCGAAGACGGCACTCCCGAGCATTTCTTCACCGCCCCACGGGAGGAGCGGACGAAGCAGTTCCTCTCGGCGATCCTGTAGCCAGGGTCGGAAGTTTCATCCCGGCTCAGATTTGTGAGCGTTCCGTCGTGACGAGAAGGGGGAACCTCGGCGTCGCTTGCGATGCCGAGCTGGAGGCCGTGACGGCTTTGCCGTTGCGGCCGCTTCATCCCGGCTCAGACTTGTGAGCGTTCCGCCGTGACAAGAAGGGGGAAGTACGGCGGTGACAAGAGGAAGCCCGTGCGCGGCGGGCCGCCGGCGCGGCCGTGGGCGAGGTCCAGGGCCGTCCCGATTCCTTGGGACGGGACGAACCCGAGCTGCCGCGCCGCGACCGCGTCCCGGCAGCCGGCGACGATCACGGCGCCCAGACGTCCCACAGCAGGCCCGCAGGCAGCCCAGTCGGCGAAGGGAAGTAACGGATGGCAAGACCGACGCTCGCGGTACGCCTCGATCGCCCGCGGGTCGGCGACGGCGGCCTGCTCGGCCTCCAGCAGCTCGACCGATTCGCGCCCCATGCGCGTCGTCGCCTGAAAGAAGGCGCGGTACGGCTGCTGCGTCGGGTGGGCAAAGCGCCGATGGAAGCGGTGCAGGATGATCGCGGTCCCGCCCTCGGCCAGGGGAAAGCCGTCGCGCCACATCCGTAGCGCCAGTCCGAGCGCCAGGTAAGCGGCGAGCAGCGGGTTCGGCCGCTCGCGTGGAAGGTAAGGCGTGGTCCGCGGGATTCCGATCACGATCGCGTCGAGCTGACCTTCTAGCCGCGCTGCCCGCGTCTCGACGCCACGGAGCAGCGCCTCGGCGTGAGCGACCGAAGGCGGGCCGCCGTACGCGGCGGCCACCGAGAGCTCCCGCCGCACCGAGCGGATGATTCGGTCGCGCCCCCAGCCGGGCAACAGGCCGAACGGCCTGCGCAGCGGCGACCCCGCGATTCGCTCCAGCGCTTCTTGCTCGAAGGGGTAACCACGCGCGGCGCCCGCGAGGCGCGGATGGTTGAAGGTCAACGAAGCCCCTATCACGGGAACACGCCGCAAGAGCGCACGCTCGAGCGCGACTGCCAGCTGCCAGCCCTGCGAGGCACTCGTCTCGAGCAGCGAATAGGCGCCCGCGGCGCGCAAGGCCTCCCGGCCCGAGGCACCGAGCAGCGCCGCGGGGCCGCCGTGGAGCACGGTCTCGGCGGCGGTGACGACGACGATCAGATCCGTTTCGAGCAGGCAGGGGTGGACGCGAAGCGGGATGCGGCCCGAATGCCCGATCTCGGCGAGCCCAGGAGCCTCGACGTCGTGGATCACGACGCGGCCCCGGAAGCGCCGAGCGAACTCGGGGGAGACGATCCCAAGCTGCTCGAGGTCGCGCTCGCCGAGTCGCCGCGCCAGCCCCCCGGCCACCAGGAGGGTCTGGTTCTCAACGGGAACCCGGGCGCGCCGCAGCTCGTCGACGACCGCGCCGATCGCCTCCCGCCTGGGGTCGTTCTGCGCGGTCGGGATCGGCAGCGAGGGCGGCTCGATCACGATCGTTGCGCGGCCGCCGGGCCGGACGAGCGCCTCGAGAGGCTCACCCGCAAGCGGGAACCGAAGCGCGTCTCGCACGGCCGCACCCACATCGGAGATCGCCTCGCGCGGCGCCTGCGGTCGCAGGATGACCGCGTCGTCGGGTGCGTTCACGACCGTCAGCCTCGACCCCGCCAGCATGGGGACGCGGTTCATGGCAACGCGCGGTAGAGCCTGTAGTAGGTCGGCCGGAAGCCGAGGCGCGGCCAGTGCCGCGACGAGAGCAGGTTGACGGCGCGCCAGTCGGTCGTCATCGAGCGGAAGCCTTGCTCGTGCGCCCAGGTAAGGGCGTGGCCGGTCAGCGCGAGGCTGACGCCGGACCGCCGCGCCGCGGGCAGTGTCGCCGCGTGCGAGAGGTCGATGTTCTGGTCGGGAACGCGCAGGTCGCCGATGGGGCGTCGGTAGAGCACGACGTGCCCGACCGGGCGACCGGCGCGCTCGGCGACGAAGTGGGTGTACCGCTCGTGGTCGTCCCAGAGATCGCTCCAGTCCGCTCGGAACTCCTCGTCACTCGCGATCGCCAGCCCGGAGAAGCTCGGCGGTCCGGCCTGGTGCTCGTGGAGGCCTCGGTCGAGCTTCGCGACCAGCTCGAGATCGTCGGGTGTCCCCGCGCGGATCCGAACGTCGGCTTTGACCGGCTTCATCGCTGCGGTTTCGCGCACCGCCCAGACGAACTGAACCCCGAAGGCGAGGCGTAGCCACGGATCCATGAGCGCTTCGTCGCTCGCCGGGATCAGGGCGAGGTGGCGAGTGGCGCCGGCCGCAACCCAGCGGGCCGCGAGCGCGGCGTACAGATCACGAATCGCCTCGCCCCGGCCCTCGGCCGCAGCACAGCCGGCGAAGTCCACGATCGCGCGCCTATCCCCGAGCATCGGGTCCTCCTCAACGCGGCCGACCACGTAGGCGACGGGCTCGTCCCCGCTGAGTGCCACAACGCCGCTTGCCAGCTCGTGATCTAGATCACGTTCCAGCTGGGCGCGAAAGTCGGAGACCTCCGGTAGCAGCGCCTCCGCCGTCCGGTGGCGTGCGTGCCGGTCGGCCAGCAGCGCTGCGGCGGCCGCGAGGTGCTCGTCTTCGAGCGGCTCGATTTCGATCCCCTGCATTGCGGCGGGACGATAGATCAGGCACGCCGAAGCCAGACTGAAGTCTGGCTTCGGATTTCGGTCTGCCCGAGCGTATGCTCCGCATACATCAGACACGCCGAAGCCAGACTGAAGTCTGGCACCGGATTTCGGTCGGCCCGAGCGTATGCTCCGCATACATCAGGTACGCCGAAGCCAGACTGAAGTCTGGCACCGGATTTCGGTCTGCCCGAGCGTATGCTCCGCATACACTCGGGCGAGATGCCAAAGACGCTGACCGGCGAGGAACTGCAGCTCGACGACGCGCCCGCCCGCGATTCCGAGCTCTTCCTCGTTGACGGAAATAACCTCGCTTACCGGGCCTTTTTCGCCCTGCCCGAAGAGCTCGCGACGAGCGAGGGCTTTTCGACGAATGCGTTGCTCGGGTTCACGAACATGCTGTTCAAGCTGCTCGCGGACTACAAGCCGAAAGGGGTCGCGGTCGCCTGGGACACCCGCCCCGTGCACCGCCACGAGCTGCTCGAGACATACAAGATCGAACGGAAGCCGATGCCCGGTCTGCTCTCGGAGCAGTTCCCGTTCTTCCGGCCGATTGTTGAGGCCTTCGGCTATCGAAATCTCGAGTTCGACGGCTGGGAGGCCGACGACGTAATCGCAACGCTGGCGACGCGCGCCGACGAGGCCGGGGTGAAAACCACGGTCGTCTCGACCGACCGTGACGCCTTCCAGCTCGTCACCGACAACGTCGCGCTGATGATGACCCCTCGCGGCGTCTCCGACGTGCACGTCTACACACCCGAGCGGGTGGAGGCCCGCCTCGGGATCAGGCCGGACCAGGTGCCGGACTTCATCGGCCTGAAGGGTGATCCTTCCGACAACATCCCTGGAATCCCGGGGATCGGCGACAAGACGGCCGGCCAGCTGATCGCCCAATACGGGTCGCTGGAGGAAGTGATCGAGCACGCCGACGAGTTGACGCCCGCCCGCTCGAAGGCGGTCAAAGAGCATGCCGAGCAGGCGCGCGCGGCGAAGGAGCTCGCGACGATGCGGCGCGACCTCGAGCTCGACTGCGACCCAGCGGAGCTCGTCCTGGCGCCGCCCGATCGCTCGCAGCTGAAGGAGATGTTCAGGCGGTTCGAGTTCCGGAACCTGCTCAACCGCGTCGACGAGCTCGACGAGGCCGTCCCGGCGTCGGCACGTGAGGTCGAGGGCGTCGCAGTGCCATGGCACGAAGGCGCCGTCACGGGCTCCGGCGGCTTCGCTGCGGACGGCGATCGCGCTGCGCTCGCCACCGATTCGGAAGTCGTGGTCGGCGCACGGCCTGAGAAGCTCGAGGGCGAGCTCGTCGCGCACGATGCCAAGGCATTGCGCGTCGAGGCCGCTGACGACACGATGATCGCGGCGTATCTGATCGAGCCCAGCCGCGCCTCGTACGAGCTCGACGATCTCGCCGCCGAGTACGGGCTCGAGCTCCTGCCCGAGCCGGAGGCCGAGGAGGAAACCGCCCGCCTCGTCCGTCACGCTGCGGCGACCATGCGTTTGCGCGAGCCGTTGCTCGAGCGAGTGCGCGAGCGCGGTCACGAGCAGCTCTACCGCGAGATCGAGCTGCCACTCACGCCGGTGCTGGTCGCGATGGAGCAGGTCGGGGTGAAGATCGACACGTACCGAATGGGCGAGATCACGGCGCGGCTGGCCGATCGAGTCGAGGAGCTGGAGGCGAAGGCGCACGAGCTGGCGGGCGAGGAGTTCATGCTCGGCTCGACGCAGCAGGTGGCGCGGATCCTGTTCGAGAAGCTCGAGCTGACGCCTGGGCGGAAGGGGAAGACCGGCTACTCGACAGACACGCGCGTCCTACGGACGATTCGCGGCGAGCACGAGATCGTGCCGGTGATCGAGGAGTGGCGCGAGTACTCGAAGCTCCTGAACACCTATCTCGGGCCGCTGCCGTCGCTGCTCGGCGACGACGGCCGCCTGCACACGACCTTCAACCAGACGGTCGCCGCCACCGGACGGCTGTCGACCTCCAACCCTAACCTGCAGGCGATCCCGATCCGCACCGAGCTCGGCCGCGAGATCCGCTCCGCGTTCGTTGCGGAGGCCGGATGGAAGCTCGTTTCCGCTGATTACTCCCAGATCGAGCTACGGATCCTCGCTCACGTTTCCGGCGAGCCGAAGCTCCGCGAGGCCTTCGCGCGCGGCGAGGACATCCACCGCGCGACCGCGGCGGAGGTTCTCGGCGTCGATCCCGCGGAGCTGACGACCGGCCAGCGCTCGATCGCGAAGATGATCAACTTCGGGATCGTCTACGGGATCTCGGCCTTCGGGCTGTCCGAGAACCTGGAGATCCCTCGCGAGGAGGCCCAGGCCTACATCGACGCTTACCTGGCGCGCTTCCCGCACGTGCAGGACTTCATCCAGCGGACGATCGAGCAGGCGCGGGAGGACGGCTACACGACCTCGCTGCTCGGCCGGCGCCGCCCGGTTCCCGAGCTGCGAGCCTCGAACCGGCAGACGCGGTCGCTCGGCGAGCGCCTGGCCGTCAACTTCGTCATGCAGGGCTCCAACGCGGACATCATCAAGGTGGCGATGATCGCCATCCACCGCCGGCTGCGGGAGGAAGGCCGCGCCGCGAGGCTCGTCCTGCAGATCCACGACGAGCTGCTGCTTGAGGCGCCGGAAAACGAGGTCTCGGCCGTGAAGCAGCTTGTCCGCGAAGAGATGATCGCCGCGTACGACCTCGACCCGGCCTTGGCGGTCGATGTCGGTGCCGGCGACGACTGGAACGAAGCCAAGTCGTAGCGTCGGCTGCTCGCGGCGCCGGCGCACCCGCAGTTCGTTCGGGTCTGACCCGAACGAACTGCCAGAACGGCCACGTCTTTCGTCACTAAAGCGTGACGATTCGGGCGCGTTTAAGGTTCCCCGGTGCGGGTCGCGCTGCCTGATGGCTACAACCTGAACGTCGAAGAGGTTGGCAACGGCTTTCCACTGATCGTCCTCCACGGCGGCCCCGGGCTGGACCACTCCATGTTCCGGCCCTACCTCGACGCGCTTGGCGACGAGTACCGCCTTCTTCACATCGACGAGCGTGGACAGGGCCGCTCCGACCGCGTCGACCCCGCGACGCTCTCGCTCGAGGTTTTCGCCCGCGACGTCGACCTACTCGCCGAAGCGCTCGAGCTCGAGAGCTTCGCTCTGCTCGGCCATTCCTTCGGCGCGATCATCGCGACGTACCACGCGACCGAGCTCGGAACGGCCGACGCTTACGTCATTTCCGGCGGCGGCGACTCGAGCGAAGCGCTCGACGCCGATGTGCAGGCTGCACTCGACGGACTCGGAGACGAGGGCAAAACGATCGCCGCTTCCTGGGAGGCCGAGAAGACCGTCGAGACCGAGGAGCAGTTGAAACAACTCCTACGCGACCAGCTGCCGTTCCACTTCCACGGCGATCCCCCACCGGGCTACGGCGAGCAGACCGTGGGCTCACCGGAAGTCCTGCGCTACTTCGCGAACATGGGCTACGGCGCGTTCGACTACCGCCCAAAGCTGAAGGACGTCGACAAGCCGACCCTTGTCATTGTGGGCGAGCACGACCGAACGACCACTCCGCGCGCCTCGCGCGTGCTGCACGAGGGAATCCAGGGCAGCGAGCTCGTCGTCATCCCGGACGCGGGCCACATGAGCTTCGTCGAGCAGACCGATCGCTACCTGGCGGCAGTTCGGGACTTCCTGACCCGAAGAGCATAAAAGGGCGCCGAACGGCCGAGGCTATACTGACCGCCGCTTTGGCGAACGACACAGTCAACCCCGAAACCGCGACCACAGAGCCCCAGGCGCCACCGCCTGAGCTCGACGACTCCGCGTTCTGGACGACCGGCCCGGAGGGCGAGCTCGTCCCGAACTACGACGCCACCTTCCCGACCATCAACGAGGGCGAGGTCGTCCACGGCACCGTCGTGCGCGTCGACAAGGACGAGGTGCTGGTCGACATTGGTTACAAGTCGGAAGGCGTCATCCCGGTCGCCGAGCTCTCGATCCGCCGCTCGGTCAACCCCGAGGACGAAGTTCAGGTCGGCGAGGAGATCGACGCGCTCGTGCTCACGAAGGAGGACGCCGAAGGACGGCTGATCCTCTCCAAGAAGCGGGCGCGCTTCGAGCTCGCCTGGAAGAGGATCGAGGGCGCGGCCGAGTCCGGCGAGCCCGTCGTGGGAAAGGTGATCGAGGTCGTCAAGGGCGGCCTGATCCTCGATCTGGGCGTCCGAGGCTTCCTGCCCGCCTCGCTGGTCGACATCCGCCGCGTCCAGGATCTCGACGAGTTTCTCGGCCAGGAGCTGCGCGCGAAGGTGATCGAGCTGAACCGCTCGCGGAACAACGTCGTGCTCTCGCGCCGCGCGGTGCTCGAAGACGAGCGCAAGGAGCAGCGGCAGCAGATTCTCGACCGGCTCAACCCTGGCGACGTCGTCGACGGCCAGATCTCGAACATCGTCGACTTCGGCGCCTTCGTCGATCTGGACGGGATGGACGGTCTCATCCACATCAGCGAGCTCTCCTGGAGTCATGTCAACCATCCGTCCGAGGTGCTCGAGATCGGCCAGGACGTGAAGGTGAAGGTGCTCGACATCGACCGCGAGCGACAGCGGATCTCGCTCGGCCTCAAGCAGACGCAGTCCGACCCCTGGCAGCAGGTGCTGGACACCTATAGCGAGGGCGACGAGGTCGAGGGCAAGGTGACGAAGGTCGTCACGTTCGGCGCCTTCGTCGAGATCCTGCCGGGTGTCGAAGGGCTCGTGCACATCTCCGAGCTGGCGCAGCATCACGTCGAGAACCCGCGCGAAGTCGTCTCGCAGGGAGACGAAGTCAAGGCCAAGATCATCGAGGTCGACGGCGAGCGACGCCGCCTCTCCCTCTCGCTCAAGCGCGTCGAGGGCGGCGGAGTCGTCTCCCGCGCCGACGATGCGGAGCCGATCGAGGGAACACCGGATCTCGACCTCTCCGAGGAGGTCTTCCCGGAGACGCAGAGTCCTCTCGACGAAGGCGAAGCAGCCGACGACGTAGCAGGAGAAGAAGAGGCTCAGCCGGCGATGGCTGCCGCCGAACCCGAGGCCGAAGCCGTGGAAACGCCGAGCGCTGAGGCCTCGATGGCTGCCGCCGAACCCGAGGCCGAAGCCGTGGAAACGCCGAGCGCTGAGGCCCCGGAGGCGGCCGAGCCTGATCTGACGCAAGAGCTCGTCGACGAGAGCATCGAGGCAGACGCCCAGTCCCCGGACGAGCCGGGCCCCGGCGACTCCGAGGGCGAGTCTCCCGCGGCTCCCCCCGAAGCCGACCAGGAGTAGCCGCCAAGGCGGTCGCTTGCGACCCGAAGGCGGATCGCCATCGCGACCGGTTGCGGTCGCGATCACCGGTGGCATCGGCGCCGGCAAGACCGAAGCGCTCAACGCTTTCGCGCGCCATGGTGCCGCGACGATCTCCAGCGACGACATCGTTCACCGGCTCCTGAGGGAGGACGACGACGTACGTTCAGCGCTGCTGGGGCGCTTCGGCACCGGCATCCTCGATGACGCCGGCAACGCGGATCGCGCCGCGATCTCCCGGATCGTCTTCGACGACCCGCAGGAGCTCGCCTGGCTGGAGTCCCTCCTCCACCCGAGGGTGGTGGCGGAATACCTCGCCTGGCGGGAGGGTCTCGCCGAGCTGACCGATCCGCCCACGGTCAATGTGACCGAGGTGCCGCTCCTCTACGAGGTCGGGGGCGAAGAGCGGTTCGATGCGGTCGTCGTGATCACCGCGCCGGCCGAGGTGCGGCGCGCCCGGGCGCGCGTGGCCGCGGAGGAACGTGAGGCACGCCTGCTTGCAGACGAGGAGAAGGCTGCCCGCGCCGACTTCACCTACGTGAACGACGGAACCCGGCAGCAGCTCGACGATTTCGTCGCCGAGACGATGCGCGCTCTCGAAGCCGGCCGGCGCAAGTGAGGCGGGCCGTCGTCCTCCTCGCGGTGCTCGGCCTGGCCGCGGCGGGTGTCGGTTACGTTCACACGACGGAGCCCGGCTGGTGGGTTCGCCTCTGGTATCCGCTCAAGTACGAGTCGATCGTCCGGGGCCACGCTAGGAACTACCACCTCGACCCGGCCCTGCTCGCCGCGGTGATCGACCAGGAGAGCAAGTTTCGCCCGGACGTGAAGTCGAGCTCGGGGGCGGTCGGACTGATGCAGCTGCTTCCTGACACGGCGAAGGGAATCGCCGTCCACACGGGAGGGACGCAGTTCCGGGTACAAGATCTCTACAACCCCGAGATCAATGTCCGCTACGGCGCCTGGTACCTGCGCCACTTGCTGGACAAGTACGGGGACGAGCGGACCGCGCTGGCCGCTTACAACGCCGGCCAGGAGAACGTCGACGAGTGGCGGCAGGCGGGCCGTGGAATCGCGTTCTCCGAGACGAGGCACTACGTGAAACGCGTCGAGCGCCTGAAAACCCTGTACCGACGGGGTTACGGCAAGGAGTTGGGCTCGACGCCACAGTGATGCTTGACATACATCGAAGTGATGTCATAATGACGTCACAGTGGAGCTACGCCCGTTCATCGAAGGCCTCCAGGCCGATCTCGAAGGTATCGCCGCCGTCGGCGACGATGCCGTTGCCGAAGCCGCTCGCAGGCTGATCTCGGCCGTCGGGGCCTCAGCGGGCCTACGCCTCCTCGATGCCCTGAGCGAAGCGGCGCTCGAGCTTTCGAACCAGCTCCCATCCGGACATGTTGAGATCCGCTTGTCCGGGCAAGACCCGGCGCTCGTCTATGTCGAGGACGAGGGCGAAGCCCCGGCGCCTTCCGTGGGCGACGAAGTCCTCGTCGCGCGCATCTCGCTTCGCCTTCCCGAGGCATTGAAGTCCGCGGTCGAAGCGGCCGCCTCGCGGGAGGGCGTCTCCGTCAACACGTGGTTGGTGCGCTCGCTCGCCCGGCTCGTCAGCTCCAGTGCGGGCGGCGGCGGACGTCGCGGCCCCGGAAATCGACTGACCGGCTTCGGCCGGAGCTAAGGAGGGGAGATGTTCTTTCATCTGCCATTCGGACACACAGAGGTACGCGTCGACTCGCGCGATCCGCGCAAGAACGGCCCGGTCTCGGCCCTCGAGGTCATTCGCCGCACCAGAGGCCGACGGTCATGAGGCGGGAGTCATTCGAGACGCCGGGCGAGGTCACCCTCGACATCAGGTTGCCGGAGGGCAGTGTCGAGCTCGAGACCGCGGCCGGATCGACCACCACGGAGGTCGAGCTGGACGCCCGGGGAAACGACGACGAGGTGAGCGAGCTGCTCGAGGACGCGCGGATCGAGCTGCGCGAGCAGCGCGGCGGGCACGAGGTGATCGTCCACGTCGGCGACCGTCGCCGGGTCGGCTTCGGGTTCTGGCGCAAGGTCGATGTCCGACTATCCATCCGAGCTCCCGAGGCCGCAAACGTCCGCGCAGAGGTTGCTTCGGCGGACATTCGGGGCCGCGGCCGGTTCGGGTCAGTCGAAGCCGAGTCCGCGTCGGGAGATGTCGAATTCGACCAAGTTGCCGCCGAGGCGAAAGCGAGCGCGGCCAGCGGGGACGTGACCCTCAAGTCGGTCGGCGGCACGGCGACGGTCAATACCGCCTCGGGCGATGTCGAGCTCGGCCGAATCGAAGGAGAGCTCTCCGTCAAGACCGCCTCAGGCGACGTGGGAGTCGACGAAGCAGGCAGTCGAGTCAAGGTGAAGACCGCGTCCGGCGACCTGCGGATCGCCGCGGTGACCGAGGGCGCCGTTGAGCTGCAGTCCGCCTCGGGCGACATCAAGGTCGGTATTCGCCAGGGTTCGAACGTGTGGGTCGATGCACGCGCGATGAGCGGCGACCTGAGCTCCGAGCTCGAGCTCGGAGACGACGCACCGGGAGACGACGCTCCGCTCGTGGAGCTGCGGGCAACCTCGATGAGCGGCGACGTGAAGGTCGTCCGCGCGGCCGCCGCGGCCAACCTCAACCACTAACCGGCAAGCATGCTGCGCGACCGTCGGATCCTGGCTTTGCTGTGCGCCGAGACCGTCTCGACGAGCGGCTCTGAGATGACCTGGCTGGCCGTGCCGTGGTTTGTGCTCACGACGACAGGGTCGCCGACCCGAATGGGCTTCGTCGTGGCGGCGGGCGTTGCCGGCGCGGCTCTGTTCGGGCTTCCCGGCGGCGCGTTGCTCGCCCGGGTCGGCGCGCGCCAGACGATGTTGATCGCCGACGCCTGCCGAGCGCCGCTCGTACTCGCCGTGCCGGTGCTGCATTGGACGGGCGCACTCTCGTATCCACTGCTGCTTGCGATCGTGTTCGCCGAAAGCGCGTTCTTCGGTCCGTACTTCGCCGCACAACGGGTCGTCGTACCGGAGCTGCTCGGCGAAGGCGAGGAGGTCGTCGGCCGGGCGAACGCGCTGTTGCAGGGCGCGACGCGGATCACGCTCGTCCTCGGACCGGCAACCGCCGGTGTCCTGATCGGGGTTGTCGGCGCAGCGACAGTGCTGGTGATCGACGCGGCGAGCTTCGCGGTTTCCTTCCTTCTCGTTGCAAGCTTCCTCCCGCGCACCCGGCCGGTCGTCCTAGAGGAATCGAGCGGCGGCGTTTTTGCGGGGCTCGCCTACATCCGCCGTGATCCGCTGCTTCGGGCCTGGGGCTCGATGATGGTCGTGATCGACGCTTCCTGGCTCGTCCTCTTCGCGGCTGTGCCGGTACTCGTCTTCGAGGAGTACGGCCGTCACGCGGCGATCGCCGGCTGGCTGCTCGGCGCTTTCGGGGCGGGGGCGCTGGCGGGAAACGTGATCGCCTACAGGACGCTGCGCCGCTTCGACTCGCTTACCTGGGCGAGTGTCGGGCTGCTCGTCGAGGCGGTACCGCTCTGGTTTCTGCCGCTGCCGTTGCCGGCCGTCGCGGTGGGAGCCGCCCTCTTTGCCTCGGGTCTCGCCAACGGCCTCGTCAACCCCGCACTTCACTCGATTTTGACCCTCAGGCCACCGGCGGCGATTCGGGGGAAGGTGATGTCGGCGGTGCTGACGCTCTCGCAGGTCGGCGGCCCGCTCGCCTTGCTTGCTGCGGGTCCGGCGCTGGGCGCCTTCGGCGCGCGGCCCGTGTTCGCTGTCGTCGCCGCAATACAGACCGTGGCCCGGATCGGCGCAGGAACCGTGGGGCTCCGGCTCCGCCCGACGGCCTCGCCCGCTTAGCCTGCTCGCTCCTCGACCTTGTTCGCTTTCGCCGTCACCGCCGCGAAGCCGGCTTGCAGGAAGTCGTTGACGGCGGCCGCGCCGAGCGACCAGGTGAGCAGGCGGCCGAGCCTTGGCGCCAGGATCTGGGTCGAGGCAAGCGCCGCGGCGGCCCAGGTCCCTACGCAACGCGTGCAGGTGACGAGCTCGCCGATCGCCTCGTCGAAGCCGCCTGTCCGCACGGGCTCCTCCTCGCCGCTGCGGGCGTCGCCGTGGACGAACGGCTCACGTACGAAGCTCGCGACCGAGTCGCGCGAGAGCGTCCGAGCGACCTTGAACGTCGCTAGCCCGAGGACGCCGAGGTCGACTGCGGTCTGGCCTTGCGGGTTGCGCTCGAGCCTTCGGCTAAGTGCGCCCGCCCCCGCGAGCCCGGCCGCATAGAGACCGAGAATCGTCGCGTAGGCGCGGTATGGGGGGCGAGCTTCGAAGGCGCTCATGGCCGCTAGCCTGTTCCCGATGGCCGAGTTCAAAACATCCGCCGCCTACAAGCCGACGGGCGACCAGCCGGTAGCGATCAAGACTCTGTCTGAAGGGCTGACAGCCGGTGAGCGCTATCAGACGCTTCTCGGCGCGACCGGAACGGGCAAGACGGCGACGATGGCGTGGATCATCGAGGAGGTCGGCCGGCCGGCCCTCCTGATCGCACACAACAAGACGCTTGCCGCCCAGCTCTGCAACGAGCTGCGCGAGTTCTTTCCAGGGAACGCCGTCGAGTACTTCGTCTCCTACTACGACTACTACCAGCCAGAGGCGTACGTCCCGCAGGCGGATCTCTACATCGAGAAGGACTCGTCTCAGAACGACGACATCGCTCGGCTGCGGCTGGCCGCCACCTCGGCGTTGTTCACGCGCCGCGACGTGATCGTCGTCGCCTCGGTCTCGTGCATCTACGGGCTCGGCTCGCCAGAGGAGTGGCGGGACCGGGTGCTGATCTTGACCGTGGGCGAGGAGCACGACCGCGATCTGGCCCTGCGGAAGCTGATCGACAGCCAGTACGTTCGCAACGACTCGGTGCTCGGCCGGGGGCGCTTTCGCGTCAAGGGCGACGTGGTCGAGGTGCAGCCTGCGAACTCCGAGACCGCCTACCGAATCTCCTTCTTCGGAGACGAGGTCGAGCAGATCAGCCATTTCGATCCGCTGACGGGCGAGATCTACGCGCATCTCGACAACGTCGCGATCTGGCCGGCGACCGAGTACGTGACCTCGAAGCCGACCATCGAGCGCGCCGTCGACGAGATTCGGCACGAGCTCGAGCAGCAGGTCAAGCAGTTCGAGTCCGAGAACCGGCTGCTCGAGGCGCATCGCATCCGCCAGCGCACCGAATACGACCTCGAGATGCTCCAGGAACTCGGTTTCTGCAACGGGATCGAGAACTACTCGCGGATCCTCGAAGGCCGGGCTCCGGGCACGCACCCGTTCACGCTGCTCGATTACTTCCCCCAGGATTTCGCGGTCTTCGTCGACGAGTCGCATCAGACCGTTCCGCAGCTCGGCGGCATGTACGAGGGCGACCGGTCGCGCAAGCAGACGCTCGTCGACTACGGGTTCCGGCTCCCGTCTGCGCTCGACAATCGGCCGCTTCGCTTCGACGAGTTCCTGGAGAAGGTGCCGCAGCTGGTCTTCGTGTCCGCGACACCCGGGCCGTTCGAGCTTCGACACTCGACGAGGATCGCCGAGCAGCTGATTCGGCCGACCGGAATCGTCGATCCGGAGGTCGAGCTGCGCGCGACGAAGAACCAGATTGACGACCTGCTGAACGAGATTCGGCGTCGGGAGGAAGTTGGGGAGCGCACGCTCGTGACCACGCTGACGAAGAAGATGGCCGAGGACTTGACGGACTACCTGCTCGAGTCCGGCATCAAGGCGCGCTACCTCCATTCGGAGGTCGACACGCTCGAGCGGATCCAGATCATCCGCGAGCTACGGCTCGGCGACTACGACGTGCTGGTCGGAGTCAACCTGCTACGCGAAGGGCTCGACCTGCCCGAGGTCTCCCTGGTCGCGGTGCTCGACGCCGACAAGGAGGGCTTCCTGCGCGGCAAGACGGCGCTCGTCCAGACGATCGGCCGCGCCGCGCGGAACACGAACGGCAAGGTGCTGATGTACGCCGACAAGCTGACGGAGGCGATCAAGGGCGCGCTCGACGAGACCAACCGCCGCCGCGCGAAGCAACTCGCCTACAACGAGGAACACGGGATCACGCCGGAGTCGATCCGGAAAGGGGTCTCAGACATCGCCGAGTTCCTTTCGCTCGAGTCGCCGACCGTGCCGGGGCGGCGCCGCCGCGACGGCCGCAAGGTCGAGGGCATGAGCACCGAGGAGCTCGACAAGCTCGTGATCACGCTCGAGGAGGAGATGTTCACGGCCGCGGAGGAGCTCCGGTTCGAGTACGCGGCGAAGCTACGTGACGAGATCAAGGACCTCCGCCGCGAGCTGCTCGCGGCCGCCGAGGCGTAGCCTTTCTGCAGCGATGATCGGGTTCGTCCTCTTTTTGCTCGTCTGGGGCTTCGTCGTCGGCGGGTTGGCTCGGCTCGCTGTTCCAGGCCCGGACCCGATGCCGATCTGGATGACGATCGCGCTCGGTCTCGCGGGCTCGATCGTGGGGGGCGTGATCGGAAACCTCCTCTTCGGTTACGCCGGCGGGTTTCCGCTTGCCTTCGCGAGCGCGTTCCTGATCTTGCTCGCCTACCGGCACTACGTCCAGCACCGGCCGATCTGGGGCCCGGGCTCGCGGCGTCCGCCTGCGCCCTAGCTCCGTTCCACCGCCAGAGGCTCACTGCCTCGCGGAAACCTGCGGAGGGCCGTCAGCCCCCAGTCCTGCCCGCGCCAGACGTAGGTCGACACGGCCAGCGAGTCGTCGTCTGCCTCGTACACATGGAGCCCTCGGGCTTCGCCGCGGCGGTTCGGGCGCGGCTGCCCCAGGCCGGGGGCGACCGAGACGGTCACCCCGCGCAGCCCGTTCCGCGTCACCTCGAACTCGTGCCGCTCGCTGACGGCGGCCTGGTGGATGTGCCCGGCGAGGATCAACTCGGCGCCCGCGTCGACGAGCGAAGCGAGCACGTGGCTGCGGCGCGCGACCGGCTTCTTGCGAGAGCGCCAGGGCGCCCCGATCAGTTGGTGGTGCAGCACGACCACGCGGAGCGCACCGTCCGGTTCTCCGGAGAGGAGCTCGGCAGCCCGGTGCAGCTGCCCCGAACGCAGGCCCCCCGACTGGTGCCGCCACGGCCGAACCGAGTTGAGCCCCACGACAAGGAGGTCGTCCGAGCGGTGGACGGGCTCGGTGGTCTCCCAGTGCCGCTCGAACTCGCGGAACGGCCGCGTGAAGCGCGCCGGGAAGGCCCAGGGGATGTCGTGATTTCCCGGGACGGCGAGCACCGGCGGCCCGAGCCCTTTCAGAAAAGCCGCTGCGCGCTCGTGCTGGCCGGGCCGGCCCCGGTGGGTGAGGTCGCCGCTGGCAACGATCAAATGCGGCTCGACGCGGTCGATCAGAGTGCCGAGTGCGCGCTCGATCTCGGGCTGCTCGACGGTTCCGACATGCAAGTCCGAGAGGTGGAGGAGCCTTGGGGGCACCGGCGAAGGAGGCTAGTACACTGAGTTACGTGCCTGACGAATCGACTGAGATCTTCGACGATCTCTATCTCGGCTTGCGCGCCGGCGGTGCCATGCGCAAGCAGCGCCGAGGCGAGCCGCTGACCGAAGACGAGCAGGAGGCGATCGGCCGCTGGCAGCGCCTCTCGACCTGGCGCAAGGCGGCCGCGGTCGGCGCCTTTGGGGTCGGGACGTTCGGACTGGGGTTTACGTTGGGCGGCCTTGTCTTCGGCCGCTGGCGCAAGGCCTAAGCTTCCGCATCTTTCGCTGGAAAGAGCAGGGCCGGCACGTCTTCTTCGGCGGGGTCCTTCTCCCGGACGATGACGTCGACGAGCGTGACGAGCACCGCGGCGATCGGCACTGCCAGCAGCACGTAGACGCCGCCGAGTAGCAGCCCGATCGCCGTCACGGAGACGAGCACGACGAGCGGCGAAATCCCGACCGCATGGCCGAGCACGCGTGGGACGACGATGTAGTCCTCGAGCAGGCGAACGCCGAGCACCGCAAGCCCGGCGCCGAGCGCCACCTGCCACGAGACAGTCAGCCCCACCCCGACCGCGATCGCGCCGGCCAGGAGCGGCCCGATCACTGGGACGATCTCGACGATGCCGGCGAAGATGCCAAGCAGGAGCCAGAACGGGACTCCGATCGCCCAGAAAGCGAGCGAAAGCACCGTCCCCACGAAGGCGATCAAGACCAGCTCGCCGCGAACGAAGGCGCCGAGCTTCGCGTCGATCAGATCCCACGTGTCGCGCACGGTCCTTCTGCGCTCGCGCGCGATCATGGATAAGACGACGCGCCTCGTCCGGTCTCGCTCGAAGATCCAGTAGGCCGCCACTGCGAACGTGAAGAAGATTCCGATCAGGACCTCGAACGCCGCCTTGGTCACGCTCAGCGAGGCGTGCACGGCCGAACCTGCCGTTGGCAGCTTCTGCAAGCGCTTCTGCACCGCACGCAGGATCGTGTGCTTGATCCCCGTCGAGTTCTTCGTCGCCTTGTTCAGCTCTTTGGTCGACGTCGGAACCGATCCTCCGAGCGCGTCGCCGACCTGGGTTACGGCGCGCGGGACGACCAGCCAGAGGAGGAAGGCGACCACGCCCACCAGCGCGAGATAGTGAATCGCCAGCCCGAGGCCGCGCGGAACGCGCCGCTCGTAGAGCCATTCGATTCCCGGTCGCATTGCGGCGGCGATCACGAGTCCGAGGAAGAACAGCGACAGCAGGACGCGCAGCTTCCAGAACGCGAGCGCGAGGGCGACGATGGCGATGACGACCAGTGTCGCGACGGCGGTTTTACGAGCGACCTCTCCCACGAAGTGATCATCCCCACCGGCCGAGCTCCCCGAAACAGTCGGCAGGACCAGGGCGCGGCGCGGCGAAGCCGCGCGGGTGCGTAAAGATCGCGGCGAGCTGACCTATCTCGACTCCCGGCGTCACGGCATCGTTCTGGTGCCGGCGCTCCTCCGCGCCTTCCTGATCGCCGGGGTTGGCGGGTTTCTCGTCTCGCTCGCTTGGCCGTTCCCGCTCCCGGGCGCCGCGCTGGTCGCCGTGGCGGCCGTCCTCGCGCTCCGCGCCGTCTGGAAGTGGGAGCGAACCCACGTGATCATGACGGACGAGAGGCTCGCGGTCGTCCGCGGAACGCTCCGCCGGCGGACCGCCGCGGTGCGGCTCGACCGGGTCGGCGCGGTCGAGGTCGACCAGAGCCTGCTCGGCAGGGTGCTCGGGTACGGCACCCTCAGCGCGGGCCCGCTCGAGGTCACCTACGTCCCGCAGCCGCGCAGCGTTTACGGCGTCGTCCAGACCCGGTCACCGTAGATTGCTCTTGGCGCAGGCGTGATCCAAGTCGAACACCTCACCAAGCGCTACCGCGGCGCGCCCGCGGTCGACGACCTCAGCTTCAGCGTTCCGCGTGGGCGGATCACCGGCTTCCTCGGTCCAAACGGGGCCGGCAAGACCACGACTCTTCGCGTACTGCTCGGCCTCGTGCTGCCGACCGGGGGCAAAGCGACGGTCGCCGGGCGCCGCTACCGGGAGCTCGATGGGCCTCTCCGAACGGTCGGAGCCGTGCTCGAGGCCTCGAACTATCACCCGGCGCGTAGCGGGCGAAATCACCTGCGGGTGCAGGCGGCGGCCGGCGGAATCCCGAGTTCGCGGGTGGAGGACGTGTTGGCCCAGGTCGAGCTCACGGGAGCGGCTAACCGCAGAGTTGGCGGCTACTCGCTCGGGATGCGCCAGCGCCTCAGCGTCGCCGCCGCCCTGCTCGGTGAGCCCGAGCTGCTCGTCCTGGACGAGCCGGCGAACGGACTCGATCCGGAGGGCATTCGCTGGCTGCGGAACTTCCTGCGTTCGTTTGCCGACGGCGGTGGGACCGTCTTTGTCTCGAGCCACGTGCTCGCCGAGGTATCCCAGCTCGCCGACGAAGTGGTGATCATTCACCGCGGCAAGCTGGTTGCCCACCAGCCCGTCAAAGAACTGATCGCGCAGGCGGCCGGGGCGACCCGTGTTCGTTCGCCGCGGGCCGCTGCGCTGCTGGAGCGGCTGAAGGCGGTTGGCATCGAGGCCGAGGCGGATGGTGACCGGCTCGCCGTCCATGCACCGCCCGAGCGAGTCGGTGATCTCGCCGCCGAGGCCGGGATTCCGCTGCACGAGCTCGTTGCCGACACCGGCTCGCTCGAGGAGGCGTTCCTCGCGCTGACGGCGGAGCCTCAGGCATGAACGCCCTCCGCGCAGAGCTGCTCAAGGCACTGACCACGCGACTGCTGCTGTGGCTCGGGCTGGGGCTACTGGCGTTCCTGCTGCTCGTTCTCTCGATCCACATCGGCACGGACAGCCCGGAGAGCCTCAGCGAGCTCTCGAAACAGCGTTCGACGTTCGCTTTCGGGGGCATTGCCGCCGTCGTCGCGGTGCTGCTTGGTTCGATCCTTGTCACAGCCGAGTACGCCCACGGAACGATCAACCAGAGCTTCCTCGCCGTGCCTGTGCGCGGGAGGCTGCTGGGAGCGAAGCTCGTCGGGGCGCTGCTCGTCGTCTTTGCGCTGGCCGTGGCCGCAGACGCGGCGACCCTGCTGATCTCCGAGCTCTGGTACCACGGGCGCGGGCTGACTCTCCACGTCGGAAGCAGAACGCTTGCTCCGCTGCTGGGTGTGATCGGCGCCTCCCTGCTGGCCGCCGGCATCGGCGTGGGCGTCGGCGCTCTGTTCAGGCGGCAGACGGGCGCAATCGTCGCGATTCTGCTCTGGCTCCTGATCGGTGAGGGCATCATCAGCGCCGTGGGCGACGCTTCGCGCTTTGCGCCCGGCCACGCGCTGGCAGCGGTCGTCGCCGCTCATGGCGCCGGCTCGGGAGACATGCTGGCGGTGTGGCCGGCGGCCGTCGTCGGGCTCCTCTACGTCGCGATCTTCTGCGGCGCGGGCTTTCTTGTCGTGATCGGCTCAGACGTCCCGACCAGCGGCGATTGAGCGAGACCGCCCTGCCGTGCTCCTTTGTTCGGGTCTGACCCGCCGAACTGCCAGTACCGGACCGGGCTGATCGAACGAAAGTGGAACCGCGGTGTGCTGAAACACACTCGTCGGCCGGCCCACAGTTCTCCGAGCGCTAGCGTCACTGCATGCCGCGCGTGCTGCGACGAACATTGGGCGACGGGCTCTTTCATGTCACAACCGTCGCAGTCGACCAGACACCTGCCTTTTTCGACGACGTCGACCGGGTCGCGTTCCTACGCCTGTTCGCGGAATGCATTCACGCCTACCACTGGACGCCCTACGCCTATTGCCTGATGACGACGCATTACCACCTCGTCCTCGCCGCGCGGCAGGACGAGCTCTCAGCCGGAATGCTGAGGCTCAACGGGGTCCACGCCCAGCGCGCGAACCGCCGCCGCGGGCGCCTAGGGCATCTGTTCGGCGGGCGCTTTTGCTCCCGGGTGATCGAGACGGAGAACCACGCGCGTGCAGCTTGCCGCTACGTCCTGCTCAATCCCGTGCGCGCCGGCCTCTGCGAACGTGCCGAGGACTGGCGGTGGAGCGGCAGTCGCTACGGCAAGTCCCCGTAAAACAGAACACTTGTTCGACTGACCGACCACGGCTAAACTGGCTGGTCATGGCTGCTGCAGACGAATTGGTCGTCCACGGCGCCCGCGAGCACAACCTCAAAGACATCACCGTACGGTTGCCGCGGAACGCGCTGATCTGCGTCACCGGACTGTCCGGATCCGGGAAGTCGAGCCTCGCCTTCGACACGATCTACGCGGAGGGCCAGCGTCGTTACGTCGAGAGCTTGAGCGCCTACGCGCGCCAGTTCCTGCAGATGATGGAGAAGCCCGACGTCGACTCCATCGACGGCCTCTCCCCGGCGATCTCGATCGACCAGAAGACGACCTCGCGGAACCCGCGCTCGACCGTCGGCACGGTCACCGAGATCTACGACTACCTCCGCCTGCTCTACGCGCGGATCGGCAAGCCGCACTGCCCGATCGACGGCCGTCCCATCTCAGGTCAGAGCCAGGAGTCGATCGTCGACCAGATCCTCCAGCTCCCCGAAAGGACGCGCTTCACCGTCAACGCGCCGCTCGTGCGTGGCCGTAAGGGCGAGTACAAGGACGTCTTCGAGCACCTTCAGGCCGAGGGGTTCTCGCGGGTCAAGGTGGACGGAGAGCAGCGCCTGCTCGAGGAGGGTGTGCCCGAGCTCGACAAGAAGTTCAAGCACACGATCGAGGTCGTCGTCGACCGGCTCGTGATCAAAGACGACCTGCGAACGCGGCTGGCGCAGTCGGTCGAGACCGCGGCGCAGCTCGCGGACGGCCTGGTCGTGGTCGACATCGTCGACGGAGCGGAGCTGACCTTCAGCGAGAAGTTCGCCTGCCCGGACCACGGTGTCTCGCTGCCGGAGCTCCAACCGCGCATCTTTTCCTTCAACTCCCCCCACGGAGCATGCCCGCGCTGCACAGGCCTCGGCCACCAGCAGGAGATCGACCCCGACCTGCTCGTTCCGGACCCGACGCTCTCGATCGGCGAAGGAGCGCTCGTCCCGTGGGCGCTCGGCAACTCGGGCTTCTACGAGTCGGTGGTCCAGGCGATCGCCGACCGGTACGAGATCGATCTCGAGCAACCCTGGCAAGACCTGACCGAGGAGCAGCAGAACCTCTTCCTCTACGGCACCGACGGCGAGCGCATCTACGTCTCGTACCGCAACCGGATGGGCCGCCGGCGCGCTTACACGATGGCCTTCGAGGGGCTCGTGCCGAGCCTCGAGCGGCGCTATCGCGACACGGACTCGAGCCAGCAGCGCGAGCGGATCGAGGAGTACATGAGCTTCCGTCCGTGCCCTGTCTGCCACGGGGCGAGGCTGAAGCCCGAGGTGCTCGCCGTCACGGTCGGCGACAAAAACATTCACGACTTCACGCGAATGTCGGTGACGCGCGCGCTCGTCTTCCTCGACACGCTCCAGTTGAGCGAGACCGATCAGCTGATCGGCTCACGCGTGATCAAGGAGATCAAGGAGCGTCTGACCTTCCTCGACAACGTCGGCGTCGGCTACCTCGACCTCGACCGGACTGCGGCGACCTTGTCGGGAGGCGAGGCTCAGCGACTGCGGCTCGCGACGCAGATCGGCAGCCAGCTAGTCGGGGTGCTGTACATCCTGGACGAGCCGTCGATCGGCCTTCATCAGCGCGACAACGGCAAGCTGATCGGCACGCTCGAGCGGCTGCGCGACCTCGGCAACACCGTCCTCGTCGTGGAGCACGACGAGCAGATGATGCGCTCCGCCGACTACCTGGTCGACATGGGGCCGGGCGCGGGCGAGCACGGGGGCCATGTCGTCGCCGAGGGATCGGCGACCAAGGTCGAGCGGAGCAAGAAATCCGTCACCGGGCAGTTCCTCTCCAGGGCGCGTTCGATCCCGGTGCCCGAGCGGCGCACCGAGGACCTCGGCTCGTTCTGGGTTCGAGGAGCCTCGATGCACAACCTCAAGAACATCGACGTCGAGTTCCCGGTCGGCAAGTTCGTCTGCGTCACCGGGGTGTCCGGCTCCGGCAAGTCGACGCTCGTGAACGAGATCGTCTACAAGTCGCTCGCGAACCGGCTGCACAGGATGCGGGTCAAGCCGGGCGAGCACGACTCGGTCGAGGGGATCGAGGTCTTCGACAAGGTGATCGACATCGACCAGTCGCCGATCGGGAGGACGCCGCGTTCGAATCCCGCGACCTACACCGACCTGTTCACGCCGATCCGCGAGCTCTACTCGCTGACGTCGGAGGCGAAGGTACGCGGTTACAAGCCGGGCCGGTTCTCGTTCAACGTCCGCGGCGGTCGCTGCGAAACGTGCAAGGGCGACGGCCAGATCAAGATCGAGATGCACTTCCTCCCTGACGTCTACGTCCCTTGCGAGACGTGCAAGGGAGCCCGTTACAACCGCGAGACGCTCGAGGTTCGCTTCAAGGGCAAGTCGATCGCGGACGTGCTGGCGATGTCGGTCGAGGAGGCGCTCGCCTTCTTCGCGAAGATCCCAAAGCTGCGCCGCAAGTTGCAGACGCTGCACGACGTCGGGCTCGACTACATCAAGCTCGGTCAGCCGGCGACGACGCTGTCGGGCGGCGAGGCCCAGCGGATCAAGCTGGCGAAGGAGCTCTCGAAGGTGGCGACCGGTAGGACGCTCTACATGCTCGACGAGCCCACTACCGGCCTGCACTTCGCCGACATCGAGAAGCTGCTGGACGTCCTGCAGCGGCTGGTCGATGCCGGCAACACCGTGCTCGTGATCGAGCACAACCTCGACGTGATCAAGCAGGCCGACTGGCTGATCGACCTTGGGCCCGAGGGCGGCGAGGCCGGGGGTGAGATCGTCGCGACGGGAACGCCGGAGAAAGTGGCCGAGGTCGAGGAGTCGTTCACGGGGCAATACCTGCGCGAGCTACTCCCCGCGCACGCCGCCGCCGCGGCCTAGCACGCTCTCTCTCGAAAGAGCGGGCCAGGCCGGCGTATTAGCGATAGGTAGCGCTACTGATCCGTCG
>WNGJ01004560.1_pt1 | contig 26222 bp, 29 predicted proteins | sample 5400611 | NCBI WGS metagenome assembly WNGJ01 (sample SAMN13153375, study PRJNA577476) | soil metagenome | isolation source: 40 cm soil or saprolite under Garry oak tree replicate 1 | place: USA:California | collected 2016-06-15
CGAGCGTGCCGCGGCCGCGGTGGCGAAGGTGTACACGCGCGATCCGGCCGTCGTCGCGAGCTCGCGCGACCGGCTCGCGCAGGCCGTCGCCGCGATCGGACGCGTGCGCGCCGATGTCGCGCAGACGCGCGACCAGCGCATCACGTCGATCAGCCGTCTGACCGAAGTCGCGATCAGCCCCCAGCTGGCGCCGCTCGTCGTCGACATGACCGCTGCCGAGTGGGACGCGGTGTCCAAAGAGGTCGACAACGCGCTGCGCACGCTCTACCAGCCGGGCATCCGACCCGAGCAGCTGGATACCGCGCGAGCCGCCGCGGCGACGTCGCTGCCACCGGCCTGGACCGACCGGCAGAAAGCCGTCGGAGCGGAGCTGGTGCGGCAGTTCCTCGAGGCGGACGTCGCGCTCGACGCGACCGGGACCTCGAGCGCGCAGCAAGCCGCGCGGAGCGGCGTGCCGCCGGTGCAGGTGCAGGTGCTCGCGGGCGAGGTCGTCGTGCGCGAGAGCACCGTCGTGAGCTCGCTCGACGTGGAGAAGCTCCGAGCGCTCGGTCTGGTGAACACCGGGATCGACTGGCCGGGCGCGATCGGCCTCACGATCTGGGCGGTCCTGATCGCGGCGGTGCTCGCGCTCTTCGTCGAGCGCTACGCGACCGAGGCCTGGAACGACGACCGCAAGATGATCCTCGTCATCCTGTCGCTCCTCGCGGTCACCGTGACGGCACGCGCGCTCGTGCCAGGCCACACCCTCCTCGTCTACTTCATCCCGTTCGCCGCGGTGGCGATGATCATCACGGTGCTCGTCGGCGGGCGCACGGCGCTCGCGACGCAGATCGCGGGCGCGCTACACGTTGGGATCATGTCGGGACAGGTCGAGCTCGTCGCATACGTGCTCGTCCCGGCGCTCCTCGGGATGGCCGCGGTGCGGCGCGCCACGACCGCGCGCGAGTTCGCGACCGGAGCGTTGTCGGTCGCCGTCGGTAACCTCGGCGTCGTCGTCTCGTTCTCGCTGGTCGGACAGTCCACCGATCCGGTCGGCGCGGCGCAGCTGGCGGTCGCGGCGCTCCTGAGCGGTGCGGGGTCGGGCCTGCTTGCCTTCGCGGGCATGGCCATCTTCGGGCACGTATTCCGCATCACGACGGTGTTCGAGCTACGCGAGCTCGCGGATCCGAACCACCCGCTGCTTCGTCAGCTCCTGCTCCGTACCCCGGGCACCTAACACCACTCCCTGCTCGTCGCGAACCTTGCGGAGCGCGCGGCGGAGGTGATCGGCGCTGATCCGCTCGTCGCGCGCGTGGGCGCCTACTACCACGACATCGGCAAGATGCGGAATCCGTCGGCGTTCATCGAGAACCAGACCGGAACGAATCCACACGACGAGCTCGACCCGATGGTCTCGGCCGGCATCGTCGCGGCGCACGTTCGCGACGGACTGTCGCTCGCGGACCGCTACCACCTGCCGGCGATGATCCGCGAGATGATCCCGGCGCATCACGGCACCAGCGTCGTGAAGTACTTCTACCAGCTCGCACAGCAGAGGGGCCAGAATCCTGACGACGCGTCCTTCCATTACCCCGGCCCCCGGCCGCGCACCAAGGAAGCCGGCATCGTGATGCTCGCCGACGGCACCGAGGCTTCGGTGCGCTCGCTCGCGGAGAAGAAACCCGACGCGATCCGCGTGATGGTCGAGCGGATCGTCAGCGACCGCCTTGCGGAGGGTCAGCTGGACGAATGCGACCTCACGCTGCGCGACCTCCAGCAGATCAAGAACGCGTTCTGCGAGCTCCTCCTCGGCGTCTACCACGAGCGGATTCCGTATCCGGAAGACCGCATCGCGCGCATTCCCCCGGCATCACAGGCGGCGTCCGACCGCTGAAGATCGCGGTCCGTGGCGAGGCCCCGTGTGACCTCGCGCCCGCGCGCCGCGCTGTACGCGCCGCTCTTCGCCCCTACGGCGTCACGCAGGATGCCGAGCTCGTGCTCGCCTTCGTGGACGATGCGGCGATGCGCGAGCTGAGTCGCCGTTACCGCCGGAAGGATCGGACCACCGACGTGCTCTCGTTCGGGCAGTCGCTCCGACCCGGCACCAAGGGCCTGGGCGCGGCGGCGTCACTGAAACGCGAGGCTGACGGGACGCTCGAGCTCGGCGATGTCGTCATCAGCGCCGCGCAGGCGGCGCGCCAGGCGAAACGCCGCCGCTGGCCCCTCGCCACCGAGGTCGCTTTCCTGGCCGCTCACGGGGCGCTCCACCTGCTGGGATACGAGGACGACACCGTCGCCGGGTACCGCGAGATGGTCCGACTGGGCCGCGCGGCGCTGAAAGGTTAACGAACCGAAAAGCGTGAAACACCTCCGCCGACCGCGCGTTACTTGAGGGCGATGAGAGGGAGCGCCGTCGTCCTGGCGGTGGCCCTGGCCCTGACCGGGCTGATTCCCGGCGCCCCCGCTGCGGCGAGCACCGCGGAGCTCGTGCAGCACCTGGACCAGCTCGTGGGCAGCTTCCCGGGCGGCGCCGGGCTCTGGATCGCCGACCCGAACGCGAGCAAGCCGCTCTACTCGCACGACGCCGACGAGCCGATCATCACCGCCTCCCTCTACAAGCTCGCCGTGCTCGCGGAGGCAGAACGGCGCGTCGATGCGGGTCAGCTCCACTACAGCGACATCATCACGATCGAGAACGAGGACATCACCGAGGATGGCTCGTTCGAAGTCGCGGGCACCGAGCTCACGCTCGACCAGGCGCTCGAAGCGATGGTCACGATCTCCGACAACGGCGCGGCGCTGGCTCTGTGGCACGTGCTCGGCGCGGACAACATCAACGCGACGCTGCGCAACGTGGGCATCAACGACTTTCACGTGTTCGTGGCGTACGGCGAGGACGACAACATCGCGACGCCGCGCGCGATCGGCACGCTGCTCACGCTCCTCGCGAAGCGCCAGCTGATCTCGGCCGCGGCGTCGGACCGGATGCTGGCGCGGCTCGAGCGCCAGCAGATCAACGACCGCCTTCCCGCGGAGCTTCCGGAGGGCGTCGTCGTCGCGCACAAGACCGGGAACCTCCCGGGCCTCACGCACGACGCCGGCATCATCTACACCCCCTCCGGCCCACGGGTCGTCGTGGCGATGACGTGGGATGCGTATGAGGCGGATGCGTACGCGTTCATCGCGAATGTCGGGTCGATCGTCTACAGCACCATCCTCGAGCCGCCCGCGAACGCGCGCTATGAGGTGCCGCGCACGACCCTCAGCGTGGATGTCGGATCGTCGCCGCGCATCACGATCCCGATCACCAACGCCGGGAGCGACGCCTGGAACGGAAGCGGCGTGGGATCGTACCGCCTCATCTGGGAGATGCGCGACAGCAAGAACACGCTCGTCGCGACGTCGCCCGCGCCCATCGCTCTCCCCGGCCTCGGACCCGGGAAGAGCGCGAACGTCGGCGTGGTGATCGAGGTGCCGCAGGCGCCGGGCGATTACAAGGTGACGCTCGGGCTCGCCGACGCGAACGGCAACGGACTCGCGAAGCTCGGCGCCACGACGGCGTCGTTCCAGGTACGCGCGCACCAGCCATACATCGTGAACGCCGCGACGGGGGTGCCGAGCATCCTGCACCGTGGAGAGGCATCGCTTCTCGTGACGAACTACACGGCGCTGCCAACGGCGGGCACGACCTCCCACGCGCTCACGTTGACCTGGCGGCTGATCGACACGAAGACCAGCCGCTCCGTCGCGCAGGGGACCATTCCCCTCGGAGCCCTCGAGCCCGGCGCGACCGGCAACTTCTTCGCGCCGCTCGTCGCCCCCGCCGTCCTCGGCTCCTACCGTCTCGCGTACGAGGTGCGCGAGAAGAACATCGCGGCGACCGAAACGTTCACCACGAACGTGACGATCGTCGGGCCGCGGACGTACCCCGACGATGAGGGTGGTCGCACACCGCCGACGATCACGGTCACGCCGCCTTCCACCGCCACGCCGTCGCCCACGCGAATGCACTTCGCGTCACCGACGCCCGGCATCGTGCCGAGTCCACAGTTGCCGGCGCTACCGCGCGGACGACCGACGCCGACGGCGACGCCCTAGCGTCGGCAGGGCGCCGGCACTCTCGGCGTCGGCAGGGCGCCGGCACTCCTCTCGCTCGCTGCTGGCTACGCCGGCCCGCTATTCACCGGGCGCGCGCCGTTCGGGCCGGCTGGGCGCAGACGCTCGCTCGAGGAAGCGCCGATCCCGCTGCCGCCGCCTCGTCTAGCGTCAGGCCTTCCACGCGGACGTCCGTCGCCAACTGGCGATTCCCTGAGCGAAGAGGTGTCGGCGGCGACCAGACGGCGCTCCCGTGAGCGAGCGTCTGCGCACAGCCGGCCCGAGCGGCGCACGCGCCGTGAATGACGGGCCGGCGTAGCCAGCAGCGAGCGAGAGGGAGCGCCGGCGTTCGCCGCCGACGGAGCGGAGCGCTAGCGCCAGCGCGCGAGGATGTTCTCGCGCTGGAACGCGAGCCGCGCGACGATGAAGACGGCGACGTCGAGCGCGATGAGGATCGCCGTGAACTGCAGGAACGCCTCGTTGTCCAGGATCACGCGGCCGGTCACCTGCGCGATCCCGAGTCCGACGACCGGCACGACGACGAGGCCGCCGATCTGCTGCGCGACGCGAACGTCGTTCACGCGCGTGGAGATGAGGATCCCGAGGTTCACCGAGAGCATCGTGAGGAGCGGCACCATCACCACGATGGCGAGGATCCACCGCGGTGCCGTCACCGCGCGCACCGCGGCCTGGCTGCCGATCAGCGACACGGACAGCAGGTAGATCGCGTACGCGATCCAGGTCACGATGACCGAGGGGATGGTCGACGCGAGGCTCTTCGCGAGCAGGAGCTCGCCGACGCCGACCGGAGTCGCGAGTAGCGGTTCGAGCGTGCGCGCCGCCTTCTCACCGATGACCGAGAAGATCGCCATCGTCAGCGGGACGACGGTCGGGATGAGCATGAACAGGATCAGGAAATAGGTCGCGATGAAACCCTGGATGGCCTCCTTCGGGTCGAGACCGACGACCGCCGGTGCCGCCGCGTACATCGCCTGCACGTCACGGTCGCTGGGCGGGTTCGCCGCCGCAGCGGCGACCGCGCCGATGCCGGCGGCAAGGATGACGACCGGCGGGAGCAGCGTCATCGCGACGAGCAGCCGGTTGCCGAGCGCCTCGCGCCACTCGCGGACGCACACCGCGCGCACGAGCGTGCCGCGCTCCGGGGTTCGCGCGATCGCGAGCGTCGTCATGTCAAGGCACCTTGCCCGACGTTTCGACCTCGGCGGGCCGTTTGGCTCGGCCCTCCACGATGCTCAGGTACACGTCTTCGAGATGAACCTTCCGCTCGATGACGTACGCGATCTGCGCGCCGCCGTCGACGAGTGTGCGTACCAGCAGCGGATTCGTTCGCAGCGGATCGGGCGCGGACACGATGATCGAGCCGTTCTCGAGGTGCGCCTCGCGCACGCCCGCGACGCCCTGCACGCGGACGAGATCCTCGGCGCGTGGCGTCGGCAGCAGGCGGAACTCGGTGGAGCGCCCGTAGAGCTCGGCGCGCAGGTGGTCCGGCGTGTCGATGCGGATCACGGACTGGCGGAAGAACGCGATGCGGTCACACAGGCGGTCCGCCTCGTCGAGGTTGTGGGTGCAGAGGAACACCGTTCGGCCCTGGCCGCGCAACGCGACGATGAACTCGCGCACCGTCTTGGCGGCGTCGGGATCGAGTCCGGTCGTCGGCTCGTCGAGGAAGAGGATGCGCGGCTCGTGCAGCGCGGCCCGCGCAATGGCCATCTTCTGCTTCATACCGCGCGAGAACGTCGCGACGGCCTCGCGGCGCCGATCCCAGAGTCCCATGAGCCGCAGGAATGACTCGGCCTGCCCTGCCGCGGTCGGTCCGTTCAGCCCGTAGAGCGTCGCGAAGAACACGAGGTTCTCCCACGCTGACTGGCGCTCGTACAGGCCGGGCTGCTCGGTGAGGATCCCGACCGCCGCGCGGATCTCGGAATCCTGGTGCCCGAGGCGATATCCGGCCACCTCTGCCGTGCCCGACGTCGCGCCGATGAGCGCGCAGAGCAGGCGCAGCGTCGTCGTCTTGCCGGCGCCGTTCGGCCCGAGAAACCCGAACACCTCGCCCTCGCGCACCTCGAGGTCGAGCCCATCGACCGCGGCGAGCGAGCCGAAGCGCTTCGTGAGCTTCTCGGTGCGGATCACGGTCTCCATGTCGCGAGTCTATTGGCGCTCCGTCCCTATCCTTGACCGCGTGACCCCCATCGACGCCGAACGGAAACTGCGCGAGCTTTCCTTCTTGCACGAGGTGGCGCAGCTCGCGTCGTCCGCGCGCGACTGGGACGAGATGCTTCGCATCGTGATCGACCGCACGACCGACGCGATGCGCGCCGAGGTGTCGAGTCTGTATCTCCTCGAGAAGCGCGAAGGGCTGCTTCGTCTGGTGGCGACGAACGGCTTGAATCCGCGAGCCGTGGGTCGCGCGACGCTGCGTTTCGGAGAGGGCATCACCGGGTGGGTCGCGAACGCGCGCGTGCCGCTAGCGGTGCGCGATGTGCGCAGCGAGCCACGTTGGAAGAACGTTCCGTCGGTCGACGTCGGCCGGTTCACCTCCATGCTGTCGGTGCCACTCGTGTCGCGCGACGAAGTGATCGGCGTCATGAACGTGCAGACTGTCGAGCCGCGCGACTTCGACCGCACCGAGATCGATTTTCTTCAGACCATCGCGAACCAGGTCGCGGGCATCATCGAGAAGGGCCGCCTGCAGCGCGAGTCGGAGCGCAAGCTGCGCGAGGTGTCGGCCCTGTTCGAGGTGTCGAACGTGCTGACGTCCACGCTCGATCTCGACGAGGTCCTCGCCCTGATCGTCGACCGGCTCGTGCGCGTGTACCCGGGCTCCGCGGGCGCGATCTACCTCCGCGAACGCGACGACGTGCGCGAGCGCGCTCGCTCGGGCGACATCGGCAAGTCATTGCCGCCGGCCGCGCGACGCGCGATGGCGGAGACGCGGCCGATCGTCGAGGGCGATCATGTGGCGCTCCCGCTCCTCGCCGGCGATCGGCTCCTCGGCGCGGTCGCTCTGCGCGTGCCCGCGGGCATCGAGCTGGCGGACGAGGAGGTCGCGTTCGTCGGCGCGCTCGCGAATCAAGCGGCGCTGGCGATCGACAAGGCGGCCCTGTACGCGCTCGAGCGTCAGACCACGGAGCGCCTGCGCGAGCTCGAACGGGCGCGCACGGAGTTCGTGGCCGTCGTCACGCACGACCTGCGCACGCCGCTGTCGGTGATCCGCGGTTACCTCGATCTGCTGGCCGAGAAGAACGGCAATCGCAAGATCCCGATCGACGAGGCCGTCGCGCAGGTGGTCCGCCTCGACCAGCTCGTGGACCGCATCCTCACCGGCGTCCGCGTGGAGCACCCGGACCTCACGCTCCGCCGCGCCAGGTTCGATCTCCGTGCGACCGCGATCGTCACGCTGAAGGAGCTCGCGCCGATCGCGCGCAGGCACCGACTCGCCGGTCCTCACGAGGGCGCCGCGATCTGGGTTCGCGGCGACCGGCGGCGTACCGCCGAGGTCCTCGCCGGCCTGGTGCACAACGCGACGAAGTACGCGCCCGAGGAGACGCGGATCAACGTGCGCGTCGAGCGGCGCCGCGACCGCGGCGTCGTGCGCGTGGTCGACGAAGGACCGGGGGTCGCGCCGCAGGACCGCGCGCGGATCTTCGAGCCGTATGTCCGCGCCGCGGCGCACGCGGAGCTGCCCGGATCCGGCATCGGCCTCTTCGCGTCGCGACGCGTCGTCGAGGCGCAGGGCGGCGACATCTGGTACGAGGAGAACGCCGGGGGCGGTGGCGTGTTCGTGTTCAGCGTGCCACTCGCGACCGAGGCGCGCGTGTGACGAGCATCCTGGTCGTCGACGACGAGCGCGCGATGGTCGGCATGGTCGCGGCGCTCCTTGGCGAGGATGGCTACGAGGTGGTCACCGCGTACGACGGCGAGGCCGCTCTCCGCCGGCACGCCGAAGAATCGCCCGACCTCATCATCCTCGATCGCGGCCTGCCCAAGCTCTCCGGCGACGAGGTCTGCCGGCGCATCCGCGCCATGTCGTCGACGCCGATCCTCATGCTCACCGGCGAGAAGGGCAGCGACGAGCGCGCGCGGCTGCTCGACCTCGGCGCCGACGACTATCTCGAGAAGCCCTTCTCGAAGAAGGAGCTCTCGGCGCGCGTGCGCGCCCTGCTGCGTCGCGCCGTTCCCGCGGCACGCTCGCGGCCCGCGGCCTCGATCGGGAAGCTCACGGTCGACGCGCGCGCGCATCAAGCGACGGTCGCGGGCGAAGCGCTCGATCTGACGCCCACCGAGTTCCGGCTGCTCGCCGCGCTCGCGACCCGCCCGGGTGAGGTCGTGGATCGCCGCGCGCTCCTGCGTGCGGGCTGGCCCGAAGAGCGCGATCCCGATCCCGAGTGGCTGAAGGCGCACCTCGCGCGCCTGCGTTCGAAGCTCGACGGCGCCGGCGCGCCGGCCCTCTCCAACGTGCGCGGCGTCGGCTATCGCCTCGGCTAAGACCGCGGGGATCGCCCCGCCGATCGTCTGCGCCGCGCTCAACTTCGCCGCGGCGTTCGCGCTGCTGCTCGTGCTCGCGCCGGCGACGCCGCTGGTCGCCGATCCGGCGCAGCGTCTCGCCTACGTGGGCACGCACCTGCTCGAGTGGCGGCTCGGCTGGCTGACCTGGATCGCCGCGGCCCTGTCGCTCCTGTGGTTCTACTGGTGGTGGCGCGATCGCGTGGGCGCGTCCTACCTCCCGCTCGTCTTCGGCGGGCTGGGACTCGTCGCCGACGTGGCGGCCGAGCTCATCCTCATCGTGGGCGGCGTCGAGACGTACGTCACGACGTCGCCGTTCGCGTTCGCTCTGACCGGCGGCGTGGCGAACGGGCTGTACACGATCTGCGGCATCGGCCTCACGCTCGCGACGCCGCTCAGGGAACGCGCGCGCGCGTTCGCGGCGGTGATGTGGGGCGCCGGTGTCGCTCTCAGCATCGGGGCGTTCCTCGACATCCCGGTCATCACCGCGGGCGCGAGCGCGGTGCTATTCGCTCTGTTCTGCCCGTGGTGCGTCTACCTCGCGGTGAAGCTCCGCTGAGACGCGTCATCGTCCTCGGCGCGGGCTTCTTCGGCCGCGCGATCGCGCGCCGGCTCGCGGATGTCGGGATCGCGCGGGTGGTCGCGTCTCGGTCGCGGGGCGACGTGCGCATCGACGTCGAGGATGACCGCGCGATCCGCGAGGTCCTGCGTCAGGGCGACGTCGTGGTCGACACCGTCGGCCCGTTCCAGACCCGTTCGACCCGTCTGGTGGAAGGCGCGATCGAGATCGGCTGCGACGTGGTCGATCTGTCGGACTCGCTCGCCTACGCCCGCGCCGTTCTCGCGCTCCACGATCGCGCGGCGTCAGCCGGCGTGCGGCTCTTCACCTCGTGCAGCGCGATCGCGACCGTGGCCGCGTCGGCGATCCGCGCGAGTGGAACTGTCGCGCCGGAGACCTGCGATCTCTTCCTCGCGCCGGCCTCCGCCGAGACGGCCAACCCCGCGACGGTGCGCGCGTTCCTCGCATCCGTCGACTGGTCGCGCTCGCGCGAGTTCCCCGCGGACCGACGGCGGGGCCATCGGGTCGAGAGCGCGGCTGCGGCGCTGCTCCCGCGATCGTGGCCGAGCCTGCGCTGGGTCGACTTCTGGGTCGATCCGAATGCGCCCTTCGCGGCGAGGTCGCTTGCGCTCGCGTCGCGGTTCGGGCTCATGAGCCTGCTGTCGGCGGTCGCGCCGCTCTCCGCGCGCCTCCTGGGTCGGCGTGAGGGATCGTTCACCGTGGCGCTCAGCGAACAGGGGCGCTACTCGCTCGTGCGCCTCGCCGCGCCGCGCGGCAGCTATCTCATCGCCGCGGAGCCCGCGGTGCTGGCGGCGGAGTCGCTTGGGAGTGGCGCCGCGATCCCGCCCGGCGTCGTCCGAAGCGACGCGCAGGTCGATCCCGCGACGCTCTTCGCGCGCCTGCGGGAGCTCGGCGTCGACGTGCGCACCTAGAGTGATGCTCGTGCCGCGCTCGATCCGCGCACGCGTGCTCCTCGGCTCGGTCATCAGCATCCTCGTCGCGCTCGCCGTCGTCGCCGCGGCGATACCGAGCATCGCGACGCAGCACGAGATCGACGTCCTCGGCGCACGTCTTGCGAGCGAGGCCGCGCTCGCGGGCGACCTCTCGCGTGACCTCTTCGTGCGCTCCGACACCGACGCGCTCGATCTGCTCGCGAAGCGCATCGCGTCGGACTCAAGTGTTCGGGTGACGTTCATCGCCACGGACGGCACGGTCCTCGGCGAGTCCGACGAGGACCGTCGGACGATGGACAACCACGCGACGCGTCCGGAGATAGTGCCGGCGCTCGCCGGCACTGAGGGACGAGCGGTGCGGCACTCGGCCACGGTGGACCGCGATCTCCTCTACGTCGCCGTCCCGGTGCGCTCCGGCGACCGCATCGTCGGCGTTTCGCGCCTCGCGCTGCCACTCGTCGCGGTCGACGCCCTCGCCGGGCGGCTTTCGCTCTCGCTGCTCGCGGCGGCGATCGTCGCCGCGATCGTCGCGATCCTCGCGGCATGGATCATCCAGCGCGCGATCGCGCGTCCGATCGAGCGGCTGACCGAACGCGCCGAGGCGCAGGATGAGCTGATCGACGTGCGTGGGCCGGTCGAGATCGAGCGGCTCGCCGCGGCCCTCCGGCGCGCTTCGGCCGCCGTGCGCGCCGAGCACGCCGCGGCCGGGGCCGAGCGCGACCGGCTTACCGCGCTGATCGATGAGCTCGGCGATGCGATCTTCATCGCGGACGAGGAGGGGCGGGTCCTGCTCGCGAACGCGGCGGCGCGGGCGACCGCCGGCGACGACGTCATCGGCCGGCACCTGCCCGAGGTCATCCGCGACCACGAGACGCTCGCGGCGATCGCGGCCGCTCGCGACGGCCGCGAAGCAACAGCGACGATCGAGCGGGCGGCTCCGCGGCGCTTCGCGCGGGCGGTCGCGCGGCCGCTCGAGGGCGGACAGCTCTTGCTCGTGATGCAGGACCTCACCGCACTCCGCCGCTTGGAGACGGTGCGATCGGACTTCGTCGCGAACGTCTCCCACGAGCTCAGGCGGCCGATCACCTCGCTCAAGGCGATGGCCGAGGCGCTCGAGGAGGGCGCGCTCGACGACGCCGCCGTCGCGCGCGACTTCGTGCAGCGAATGCAGCAGGAGATCGACGGGCTCGCACAGCTCACGAACGAGCTGCTCACGCTCACGCGGATCGAGTCCGGGGCGGAGACGCTCACGCTGCAGGCGCAGGCGCCGGGCGATCTGCTTGCCGACTGCGCGCGCCGGATGGGTCCGCTGGCCGCCCGCGCCGACGTCACACTGCTGGTGGAGCGCGGCGACGCGCCAGCCGTTCGTGCGGACGGCGAACGCGTCGCGCAGGTGCTCGCGAACCTCGTGCACAACGCGGTGAAGTTCACGCCGGCCGGCGGCGCGGTCCGCCTCTCCGCGGCGCGCGAGGACGGCCGTGTCGCCTTCAGCGTCTCCGACACCGGCGTCGGGATCGAGCGCGCCGACCTCGAGCGCGTCTTCGAGCGCTTCTACAAGGCGGATCGATCGCGCTCGGGCGGAGGCACCGGGCTCGGCCTCGCGATCGCGAAGCACATCGTCCAAGCGCACGGCGGTCACATCGAGGCGCGAAGCGACGGGCCAGGCCGCGGATCGACGTTCCGGTTCACGCTGCCCATCGCGGAGTGAGATGCCGGTGACGACGACGTCGCGGTCCACGCGGAGCGGATCGCCGCGGCGATCGATGTCGATGGTTCGGGGCGGCTGCTAGGCTCGCCCCGAGTGGCACGGCTCGTCCTGGTCGACGACGATGCGAACCTGCGGCACACCCTCGGCTACACGCTTCGGCAGGAGGGCTTCGAGGTGATCTCGGCCGAGGACGGCGAACGCGGCCTCGAGATGTTCCGCCAGAGCCGGCCCGACGTCGTCGTCCTTGACGTGATGCTGCCCAAGCTCGATGGCTTCGAGGTCTGCCGGCGGATCCGGCGCGAGAGCGACGTGCCGATCCTCATGCTCACCGCGCGCGACACCGAGCTCGACAAGGTCGTGGGTCTCGAGCTTGGCGCGGACGACTACCTCGCGAAGCCGTTCTCCACGCGCGAGCTCGTGGCCCGCGTGCGCGCGCTGCTCCGTCGCACGCGGCAAGCCGTCGCGCCGGTCGGCGAGCGCCTCGAGAGCGAGGGCCTCCTGCTCGATGCCGGACGCCACCGCGTGACGCTCGACAGTCGCGAGATCGCGCTCAAGCCGAAGGAGTTCGACCTTCTGGCCTTCTTCATGGCCCATCCGGGTCAGGTCTTCGGCCGCGAGCAATTGCTCGCGAGCGTCTGGGGTTACGACTTCGCCGGCGACTCGCGCACCGTCGATACGCACGTGAAGACGCTGCGCGAGAAGCTCGGCGACGACGCCGAGCGCCCGCATTGGATCGACACCGTCCGGGGCGTCGGATATCGATTCCGGGAGATCTCCCCCGTCTAGGCGACCCGTTGCCGCGGCGAAACGGCGTTCACCGAGCGTTCACAGCGCCAACACCGTCCACCCACGCCGCCACACCAGCCTGTCACTGGGCGCCGCAACGCTGGTCCTCGAGATGTGGGGACTGAGGAGAGAAATGAAGAAGGCACTCATCGCGCTCATCCTCGTGTTCGCGACCCTGCTGGCCGCGTGCGGCGGTTCGCCGCCCGCCGCGACGAGCAATCCGACGACCGGCGCCACCGCCGCGACTACCGCCGAACCGTGCGGCGTCCCGGTCAAGGGCAGGTGCCCGACCGAGTCGACCGCGCTCACCGGGGCCGGCGCGACGTTCCCGGCGCCCATCTACACGAAGTGGGTCGATGAGTACAACAAGCTCACGAGCGTCCAGATCAACTACCAGGCCGTCGGCTCCGGCGGCGGCATCAAGTCCTTCACCGACAAGACCGTCGACTTCGGCGCGTCCGACGTGCCGCTCACCGACGCGCAGATCGACGCGATCGGTGGCGGCCTCTACATGGTGCCGACGGTCATGGGCGCCGTCGTCCCGACCTACAACATCCCGAACGTGACGGCATCACTCAAGTTCACGCCCGACGCGCTCGCCGGGATGTTCCTCGGCACGATCACGAGGTGGAGCGATCCGAAGATCGCGGGTGAGAACGCCGGCGTCACTCTCCCGGACATGGCGATCACGACCGTCCACCGTTCGGACGGCTCGGGCACGACCGGTGTGTTCACCGACTACCTCTCGAAGATCAGCGCGGATTGGAAGACCAAGGTCGGCTCCGCGACCTCGGTCAACTGGCCGGGCGGCGTGGGCGGGTCCGGCAACGCCGGCGTCGCGGGCGCGGTCAAGAGCACGCCCGGAGCCGTCGGCTACGTCGAGCTCATCTACGCGATCCAGAACAAGATCAGCTACGGCGTCGTGAAGAACGCGGCGGGTAAGTACGTCGAGGCAAGCCTCGACGCGACGACGAAGGCCGCCGACGGCTTCACCATGCCAGACCTCGGCAACCTGAGGGGCCAGCAGGCGAAGATCTCGATCACCAACGCGGCGAACGCCGACGCGTGGCCGATCTCGACCTTCACGTTCCTCATCGTGGCGAAGGACTATTCGGACAAGGGCAAGGCCCAGGCGATCCTCCGCTTCGCCTGGTACGGCACGCACGATGGACAGAGCTTCACCAAGGACCTCGGCTACGCACCGCTGCCGTCGGGCGTCGTGACCTCGGCCGAGGCCGTGCTCCGCGCGGTCACCAGCGGCGGCCTCCCGGTCCTCCCCAAGTAACGTCGTGACCCGCACGTTCGATCGGGCATTCGCGACCGGCGTGGCGGCACTGGCGCTGCTGGTGCCGCTCACGCTGGCCGCGATCGCGGTGCTCCTCGTCATCGCCGCGTGGCGATCGCTGACGACCTTCGGGCTCTCGTACTTCACGACGACCGTTTGGGACCCGGTCCATTTCGTCTTCGGGGCGGCGGCCTACGTCTACGGGACCGTCGTCACGACCGTGGTCGCCGTCGCGCTCGCCACGCCGATCGCCGTCGGTGCGGCGATCTATCTCACCGAGTTCGCTCCGCGCGCGGTGCGCGCGCCGGTCGCCTTCACCATCGAGCTGCTCGCGTACATCCCCAGCATCGTGTACGGCCTGTGGGCGATCTTCGTGATGGTCCCGGTGATGCGCGGGCTCGTCGAGCCGGGACTTCAGGCGACGCTCGGCCAAGTGCCCGTCATCGGCCGACTCTTCAGCGGAACGCCGATCGGCCTCGACCTTCTGAGTGGCGGCCTCATCCTCGCGATCATGATCCTGCCGATCCTAATGGCCGTGTCTCGCGTCGGCGTCGCGCGCGCCTTCGGAGAGACGATGGCCGTCACCATGGTCGTCGGCAACTCCTCGCGTGACATCAGCGGATCGCTGTTCATCCCGGGCTACACGATGGCGTCCGCGATCGCGAATCAGTTCGTCGAGGCGGACAGCGAGCTCTACTTCAGCGCGATCGTCGAGATCGCCGTGGTGTTGCTCCTCGTCGGGATCGTCGTCAACGGCGTGGCGCGCGTGCTCATTCGCCGCTCGATCGCCGATCGGCCCGCGGGCGCGGTGGTCTGAGATGGCCCTCGCCGCGATCGCTCCGTCCTCGGCCATCCTCGCGCGGCACCGGGTGAGACCCCGCCGGCGTGTGGCGGAGGGCGTTGTCATCGGGTTGCTGTCGCTCGCGACGCTGGTCGGCGTGGCCCTGCTCGTGACGATCCTTGGGTACGTCGTCGTGCGCGGTCTTCCCGCGATCGACCTGGCGTTCTTCACCGAGCGGCCGAAGCCCTTCGGTGAGGTCGGCGGCGGCATCGCTCCGTCGCTCATCGGCACGGTCCTGCTCGCCGTCGTTTCGGGCGCGATCGCCATCCCGATCGGCATCGCGTCGGCGATCTTCGTCGTCGAATACCGCTCCGGCCGCTTCGCGGGGCCGGTGCGCTTCGCGGCCGAGCTCATCGCGGGCCTCCCGTCGATCGTGATCGGCGTGTTCGTGTGGACCCTGCTGGTGCGCGGGGTCGTCGGCCACTACGCCGCGATCGCCGGCGCCGTCGCGCTCGCGGTCATCATGGTCCCGATCGTCGCCCGCACCGTGGAGGAAGTCCTGCGGCTCGTGCCGCACTCGCTGCGGGAGGCGGCTCTCGCTCTGGGCGCGCCGCGCTGGAAAGTCATCATGTCCATCGTGTTGCCGACCGCGCGCGCGGGCGTCATCACGGCGGCGGTCCTCGCTCTCGCCCGTTCGGCGGGGGAGACCGCGCCCCTGCTGCTCACGGCGCTCGGGAACGACTTCTTCAGCACCGATCTCCTGCGACCCATCGGCGCGCTGCCGCTGCAGATCTACCGCTACGCGATCTCGCCGTACGACGACTGGCACACGAAGGCGTGGGGTGCGTCGCTCGTGCTGGTCGTCGTCATCGGCGCCGTCGGCATGCTGCTGCGGGTCGTCGCGCGCCAGCGGGTCGGCTAAAGAACGATGGAAGGGGAGAAGCGGATGTCCGTGACGCTGCAGGAGACCCGGGCACGTGCGTCGGACGAGGCCGAACGGCGTCGGCCGCCCACGGAGGCGACGGCGCCCGCCGAGCCTCGGGCGATCGCACTCCGGACGGAGAAGCTGTCGGCCTTTTACGGAGCCGCTCAGGCGGTCGGCGACGTCGATCTCACCTTCGAGGTCGGCGCGGTGACGGCGATCATCGGGCCGTCAGGCTGCGGGAAGTCGACGCTCCTGCGCTGCCTCAACCGCATGCACGAGACGACGCCGGGCGCGCGGGCGTCGGGGCGCGTTCTTCTGGGCGACGTCGACGTCTACGCTCCCGCGACGGATCCGGTCGAGGTCCGCAGCATGGTCGGGATGGTGTTCCAGAAACCCAATCCGTTCCCGATGATGAGCGTGTACGAGAACGTCGCCGCCGGCCCGCGGCTCCGCGGCTGGAAGATGTCACGCCGTGAGATGGACGACCTCGTCGAGCGGAACCTGCGTCGCGCGGCGCTGTGGGACGAGGTCAAGGACAAGCTCCATCGCTCGGGCGCCGCGCTCTCGGGCGGGCAGCAGCAGCGCCTCTGCATCGCGCGCGCTCTCGCGACGGATCCCAGCGTGCTCCTGATGGACGAGCCCTGCTCCGCGTTGGATCCCATCGCGACGTACAAGATCGAGGAGCTCGTGCGCGAGCTCAGCCACGAGGTCACGATCGTCATCGTCACCCACAACATGCAGCAGGCCTCACGCGTCAGCGAGCGGACCGCGTTCATGCTCGCCGCCGACGACGGGATCGGGCGCCTGGTCGAGCTCGGCCGGACAGACGATCTCTTCACGATGCCGACCGATGCGCGCACCGAGGCGTACATCACGGGGCGATTCGGATGACCGTGCGTTCGATCCACGCCCGCGCGGCGCTCGACGACGGTCTCGCACAGCTTCAGGCCGATCTGCGCGCGATGACCAGTCTCCTCGACGTCGCGATCGAGCGCAGCGTGCTGTCGCTCCAGACGCTCGACCAGCGACTCGCGGGCCTGGTCATCGCGAACGACGAGCAGATCAACAGGATGCGCTTCTCCATCGAGGACCGCGCGATCCACCTGATCGCGACGCAGCAGCCGATCGCCGGCGACCTGCGCTTCATCGTCGCGGTGCTCATGGTCGTTTCGGAGATCGAGCGCATGGGCGACTACGCGGCCGGGATCGCGAGGGTCACGCAGCTGCACGAGGGCCGGCGCCTGCTCAAGCCGCTCGTCGACGTGCCCGAGATGGCACGACTCGTCCGCGAAATGCTTCGCGACGCGGTCGACGCGTTCCTGCAGCGCAACGAACACACCGCCGAACGCGTCGCGTTCCAGGACGACGAGGTGGATCGCCTCTACAACACCGTGTACCGCGAGCTGCTCCAGTACATGACCGAGGACACGACCACCATCGACCGCGCGACCTGGCTGCTCTGGGTGGCGCATAACCTGGAGCGCATGGGGGACCGCATCCAGAACATCTGCGAGCGCACGGTGTACGAGGTCACGGGCGTGATGCGCGAGTTCACCTCACACGGCCCGCGCCAACCGGAAGAATGACCGCGCGCCGCGTCCTGTTCCTCTGCACGCACAATTCCGCGCGCTCGCAGATGGCCGAGGGATTCCTGCGCGCGCTCGGCGCGGGTCGTTTCCATGTGGCGAGCGCAGGCACCGAGGCTCGCGGCCTGAACCCGCTCGCCGTGCAGGCGATGGCCGAGGAAGGCATCGACATCTCGCTGCAGGAGTCGAAGACGCTCGACCGCTACACGGGCGAGCCGTTCGATCTCGTCATCACCGTCTGCGACGAGGCGAACGAGGCGTGCCCGTACTTTCCGAACGCGAAAGAGCGCCGCCACTGGTCCTTTCCGGATCCGTCCGCGGTCCAGGGCGATGACGAGACGCGCTTCGCCGCCTTCCGTGTCGTACGCGACGCCGTCCGCGAACGGATCGAGCGCGAGCTGCTGGCGGTGCGCGCGGGCTGAGGCCGGAGCCGGCCTCAGAACGCGATGAGCGGACGCCACGTCCCGAGCGCCACGCTGAGAGATGTCGCGCCGGCGGCGAGCACCAGCGCGCCCGCGACGAGCGCACCGTCGGGCAAAGTGAGCGCGCGCGGTCGAGCGAGCGTCCGGCACGCGCGCGAGCCGAAGCCGCGAGCGTCCATCGCGAGCGCGAGTCGCGTCGCGCGCCGGATCGCCGCGATGAGCAGGCCGAGAGCCCGACCCGGGAAGGCGCGGAGCCGGTCGACGATCGTGCGGTCGGCCTCGATGCCACGCGCGCGACGCGCGAGACCGAGGACGTCCCACTCGCGCGAGAACAGCGGGAACAGGCGGAACGCCGCGAGCGCGCCGACCACGAAGCGCGAGGGCGCGTGGGCGTGCTCGACCAGCGCATCGGCGAGATCCGTCGGGTCGATCGTCGCGACCGCGAGCATGCCTGCGAGCGAGATGCCGATGATGCGGAGCGCGATCGCGGCGCCGGCCACCGCGCTGTGCGAGAGGAGCGCGTTGAAGACGCCAAGGCTGGCCGCGCCGACGAGCAGTGGCATGGCGCGCGCGGCGAGCGAGCGCGGCGGTAGTCCGCTGAAGCGTGCGGCGACGAGCAGCGCGGCGACCACGATGCCCGAAGTGACGAGGTCGACGGTGATGAACAGCGCGAGCATGAGGACGAGCGCGGCGACGATCTTGGCGATCGGATGCGGGCGCGCGAGCGGAGCGGCCGGATCGGGAATGAGCGGCTGGAGCAGCCTCATGCGGCACGGCCGCCCGCGAGGCGCAGTGTCCGGTCCGCGAGCGAGGTGACGAGGTCCTCGTCATGCGTCGCGAAGAGCGCGGCGCCGCCGCCGTCGCAGTGCGCGGCGAGGAGCGCGACGAGCTCGGCGTAGGTGCGGCGGTCCTGGCCGAAGGTCGGCTCGTCGAGCACGAGCAGGGGCGGAGCCGTCGCGAGCGCGGTCGCGACCGAGAGGCGGCGCTGCTCTCCGCCCGAGAGCGTGAACGGATTCGCGGCCGCGAGGTGGGTGAGATGCAGCCGCTCGAGGAGATCCATCGCGATCCGCCGCGCGTCCGGCGCGTAGCGACCCGCGCGCAGCGGGCCGACCATGAGCTCCTCGTCGACACGGCCGGCCACGAACTGATGCTCCGGATCCTGAAACACGGTGCCGACGCGCGCGACCAAACGGCGCGCCGGAAGCGACCAGGGCGCTATTCCGTCCTCGAGCGCCACGCGTCCGCGCGCCGGCCGCAGGAGCCCCGCGATGAGGAGCGCGAGCGTCGACTTGCCGGAGCCGTTCGGTCCGGTCACGGCGAGGGCCTCGCCCGCGCGTACGGCGAGGTCGACGCCGGCGAGCGCCCAGGTCTCCGCGCCCGGATAACGGAACGCGATGTCGTCGGCGCGCGCGAGGTCCGCCCCGAACGCCGTGCGTCGCGTCGGCGCCGCAGGTGGCGGACCGGGCACCCACACGCCGAGCTCTGCGAGCCGCGCGCCGTAGCGCGCGAACACCTCGCGCGGAGCACCGTCCGCCACGACGCCGCCGCCCGCCTCGATCACGACGACGCGATCCACCAGCGGCAGCGACTGAACGACGTGGTGCTCGACGAGCACGAGCGTCATGGCGCCCAGGTCGGCGAGCGTTTCCCTCACCAGCTCCGCGCCGACCGGATCGAGATTCGCCGTCGGCTCGTCGAGCAGCAGCAGCCGCGGACGAAGCGCGAGCACGCCGGCGATCGCCAGGCGCTGCTTCTCGCCGCCGGACAGCGCCGCCGTCGGCCGGTCCTCCGGATACGGAAAGTGCACCTGCGCGAGCGCGCGGTGCACGCGCGGCCAGATCGCCGCGGTGGGAACGCAGTGATTCTCGAGCCCGAACGCGACGTCGTCGCCGGCGCGCGCCATCACGAGCTGCGTCTCCGGATCCTGGAACACGATGCCGGTCGCGTCGCGCGCGTCGTGCGGCACGCGTCCGTCGACTCGGAGCTCGCCCTCGGACTCGCCGCCGCCGCTCGTGTCGAGCAGGCCGGCGAGCGCCGCGAGCAGCGTGCTCTTGCCCGCGCCCGACGCCCCGAGCAGGAGCACACGCTCGCCGGGAGCGATGCGCAGATCGAGGCCGCGGACCGCCCAGGCTCGGCGCCCGGCGTGGCGCCAGCCCCAGCCGCGCGCCTCGATCGCGGCGCCCTCGCTGCTCGTCACGCCGAGGACTCTAGATGCGCTGCTGTGCCCTGCCCGACGGGAACTGTGCGAGGACGCCGGTCTGCACCAGCGCGCGCACCAGCCACGCTGAGCCGACGCCCGCGATGATCACGGCGGAGACGAGCATGAAGACGCCGATGACGAGCTGATCGACCAGGGACAGCTCGGCGTAGTAGAGCGGCGTGTCGTGGATCCACGCGCCGACCGCCGCGAGGGCCGCCGCGAGCGCGGCGGCGATCAGGTCGAAGCGCCGGTAGCGGAAGAGCGCGAAGCCGAGCTCCGCGCCCGCGCCTTGGAACAGGCCCGAGAGCGCGGCGTCGAGGCCCCACTGCGATCCGAGGATGAGCGACACGCTCGCCGCCACCAGCTCCGCGAACAGCGCGGCGCCGGGTTTCTGCACGACGAGGCCGGCCACGACACCGGCGGCGAGCCAGGTGCCGTAGAGGATGTTCTGCGCGGGCGGGACCGCCGCGAATGCGGGACCGGTCGCGGCCCACAGTGCGTTCCAAGCCCAGAACACGACGCCGAAGGCGACCGCGATCGCGGCCGTGACCACGATGTCGACCGTACGCCAGGACATTCGAGAATTCACGCGACACCTCCACTAGCGGTTTCGATGACGAGCAGCACGCCGCGATCGCAGGCGACCGAAGCGGGCCGAGACACCACGACGTTCGAGAGGCCGCGAGCCGCGCCGAACGGCAGCGTCTCACCGGCCAGGGGGTAGCGAAGACCCTGCGTGCGTACACCCTCGGCGTTGCCGCGCAGTGCGAGCAGGGTGACGACATCGCCGACGATCCCAGCGAGCTCGAGGCGCTCACCTCCATGCAGCGCCCGCGCGACGACATTGCCGTGCACGGCACGCAGTCCGCGCCCGCGGTACGCGTCGCTGGCGAGGAGCAGCGCGTTCGCGAGCTCGTGGTCGAAGCGCTCTCCGCCGAAGATCCCGAGCAGCACGATGTCGTCGGGCTGCGTCTTCAGCACGTGTGCGACAGCGAGCTCCAGATCGGACTCGTCCTTCTCCGGGGAGAATGGCAGCACCGTGACGCCTCGCGCGCTGAACTCGGCGGCGCGCTCGAGCCCCAGCGAGTCGAGATCGCCGACGATCGCTTGGGGAAGGACACCCCACCGCTCGAGCGCGAGCGTACCGCCGTTCGCCGCGACGATGAGGTCCGCGCCCTTGAGCTCGGCGCGGTCGCGCGGATCGACGTCGCCGTGAGCGACCACGACGGCCTTCATGGAACAAAAAAGCGGCGCATCCGAGCGCCGCAGCGAGGTCTCACGCGTTCCGACTCCCTACGCTGACATTACTCAGATCAGGTTCTGGGGTCTGCGGATCGCCGCACTCTCAGCGCCCGTTGGCGCTCCCCCGTCGTATTCAGTTGTCGCAGTCAGTGTACGCGCGCACCTCCTGACACGCGAACGCGGACGCACGGCGGCGACGCCGCACGTCCGCGATGCGACCTTGGGTCTTAGGCGGCCTCGGCCTCGGGCTGCGCGGTCTTCTTGACCGACGTGATGTGGACGACCTCGGCCTTGGTGGGGGCGATGAGCCACGCCACCACCAGGACCGCGAACGACGCGAAGGCTGCGAGCTCCATCTCCGACCTCCTTAGATCGTGTACGCGGCTTCGCGGTGCTGCGATGCGTCGAGTCCGAGGACTTCCTCGTCCTCCGGCACGCGCAGTCCGACGAAGACATCGATGAGCTTGAGGATCACAAAGGTCATGACCGCGGAGTACGTCACCGACGCGAGGACGGCGATCGCCTGCACGCCCAGCTGCGCCGGGTTGCCGAACGCGAGGCCGTTGGCCGCGCCGGCGTTCACCGCGACGGTGGCGAAGATGCCGGTCGCGAGCGCGCCCCACATCCCGCCGATGCCGTGCACGCCGAAGACGTCGAGCGCGTCGTCGACCTTGAGCCGCTTGGTGAGCTGGATCCCGACGTAGCAGAACGTGCCGGCCCCGAGACCGATGAGGATCGCCGCAGACACGTCCACGTAGCCGGAGGCCGGGGTGATCGCGACGAGACCGGCGACCGCGCCGGCCGCGGCACCGAGCACGCTCGGAGCGCCCTTGTGCAGCCACGACACGGTCATCCAGGTGAGCGCGGCCATCGCCGCCGCGGTGTTCGTGACGACGAAGGCGTTGGCGGCGAGGCCACCGGCGTTGATCGCGCTGCCCGCGTTGAAGCCGAACCAGCCGAACCAGAGCAGCGACGCGCCGAGGACGGTCATGGTCGCGTCGTGCGGCTCGATCGGCTCGAGTCCGAGGCCCTTTCGCCGGCCGAGCACGAGCGCCGCGACGAGCGCGGAGACACCGCTGGTGATGTGCACGACCGTGCCGCCGGCGAAGTCGAGCGTGCCGAGCATCTTGAGCCAGCCACCGGTGCCCCAGACCCAGTGCGCGACCGGGTCGTACACGAACGTCGCCCAGAGAAGCGTGAATACGACGAAGGCCTTGAAGCGCTTGCGCTCGGCGAACGCGCCGGTGATGAGCGCGGGCGTGATGACCGCGAACATCATCTGGAAGACCATGAAGCCGAGGTGGGGGACCGTGGGCGCGTAATCGGGGTTCGGCGTCTGCCCGACGCCCCGCAGCGATAGCCAATCGAGGCCCCCGATGAGACCGCCGTGATCGGGACCGAACGCGAGCGAGTACCCCCACAGCACCCACTGCACGCTGATCAGGCACAGGATGAAGAAGCTGTGCATGATCGTCGCGAGGACGTTCTTGCGGCGGACGAGCCCGCCGTAGAAGAAGCCAAGGGCCGGCGTCATGAGCATGACGAGGGCGGCGGAGGCGAGGAGCCAGGCGGTGTCCCCAGCGCTGATGTTTTCCATGCCGGTAGCCTGCGCAGCCGGCAAACAGCGGTCAGTAGCGCAACGGGGGCCGTCGGTTTCGGTTCGGTTGTGGGCGCCGCGCAAAGGCCGCGAGCCTTGGCGGACCTTTGCGCGGCGCGGGAACTAGGTCGGGATCACATCCCCTTCGCGAGGCCGATGACGTTCCCCTCCGGGTCCGCGAACATCGCGAGCTCGACCGGGCCGGCCTTCATCGGGGGCATGACGGTCTTGCCGCCCAGCCTCTCGACCTTGGCGAGGGTGGCCTTCAGGTCCTCGGTCTCGATGTAGAAGGTCACCTTGCTCTTGCCGTCGCGCGACGGGCCGATGCCGCCGCCGATGCCGTGCCCGTTGGCGCCGGTGTCGACCATCGCGTAGTCCTCCGGCGCGTCGGTGAGCTTCCAATCGAACGCTTTGCTGTAGAAGTCGCGGAGCTTCTTGTTGTCCTTCCCGATGACCTCGAAGTGCGTGACCGGATATGCCATGTCCGTTCCCCTTTCCTATCGCTGCGTCTGGGCGGTGGTGTGATGCGCCGTGTCGGATTCCACGACGCGGCCCTCGGCCACGCTCACCAGGCGGGGCAGGAAGTAGTCCCAGCCCTCGGTGTGCGACGCGAGCGCCGCTTCCGGCAGCCCGCGATGCACGAGCCGAAGACGCGTGCCGTCCCCGTCCGGCTCGAGATCGATCTCTACCGTGCTCGAGCCCGGTGGCACCGTCGGACTGCCTTGCCAGCCCCAGGTGAAGACGACGCGGCGCGACGGAATGACCTCGACGAACCGTCCGTCGACGACGTCCTTGTCGTTCTGGAAGTCGACATGGAAGGTCCCGCCCGGCCGCGGCTCGAGCTGGGCGATCTTCCCCTTCCATCGGACCCATTCATGCGGGTCGGTCAGCAACCGGAAAACGGTCTCCGGTCGCGCCGCGATGGTGATGACCTTCTCAATTGCCTTTGTGTCTACGGTCACGGCGCGTCCCCCTTTGCTCTTCCTGTTCCGCTGCCTGCTTCAGCAGGCGCAGGTTCTCGTCCCAGTAGGACTCAAGATAGGCGCGCAGCTGCGCGATGCTCTCGGGCCGCGCCCGATAGAGGCGCCTCGTGCCGTTACGCCGCTCACTCACCAGGCCCGCCTCCTTCAGCACGCGCAGGTGCTGCGAGATCGCCGGACGGGTCACGTCGAAATGGCGGGCGATCTCGCCCGCGGCGAGCTCCGAGGTCCAGACCAGGCGCAGGATCTCGCGCCGGCGCGGCTCGGCGATGGCGCGGATCGCGGCTTCCACCCGCACATGTGAGCACACACTTACGAAAGTGTCAACTTACATATTCAACCACCCCGCCTGCCGCCCGGGGCGGCACCGTTCCACAACCCAAGCGCAACCCAGGGCCCGTTCACCGACGTGTCCGGCCGCCGGATGCTCTCGGGCAACAACACCTGTGGGGAGTTGAACCGATGACGCTGACCATCGAGCGCGAGCGCCCCGCGACCGCGGCGCCACTCGCTCCCAAGACCTCGCCCAAAGACGTGCTCGCGATGGCGAAGAAGGAAGGGGTCCAGATCGTGGACCTCCGCTTCGTCGATCTGCCCGGTACGTGGCAGCACTTCTCGATCCCGGTCGAGGAGCTCTCGGAGGGTCTCTTCGAGGGCGGCATCGGCTTCGACGGATCGTCGATCAGAGGGTTCCAGCACATCCACGAGAGCGACATGCTCCTCATGCCCGACGCGACGTCGACCTTCATCGACCCGGTGCTCGAGGTCAAGACGATGGACATCATCTGCGACGTCCTCGACCCGATCACGCGCACGCCGTACTCGCGGGACCCCCGGTACGTCGCGAAGAAGGCCGAGGCGTTCCTCCCGACCACCGGCATCGCGGACATCGCGTACTGGGGACCGGAGATCGAGTTCTACATCTTCAACTCCCTCCGCTTCGACCAGAGCGCGAACTTCGGCTTCTACTACATCGACTCCGAGGAAGGCATCTGGAACTCGGGCAGCAACGGGACGCCGAACCTCGCGCACCGTCCGCGGTTCAAGGAGGGCTACTTCCCGGTCCCGCCCGCCGACAAGCTGCAGGACCTCCGCTCGAAGATGGTCCGCGCGATGATCGCATCGGGCATCGCGGTCGAGGTGCACCACCACGAGGTCGGCACCGCCGGCCAGACGGAGATCGACATCCGCTTCGGCACGATGGTCGAGACCGCGGACAAGGTCCTCAAGTACAAGTACATCACCAAGAACGTCGCCGCGAACAACGGGTATGTCGTCACCTTCATGCCGAAGCCGTTGTTCGGCGACAACGGCTCGGGCATGCACACCCATCAGAGCCTGTGGAAGGACGGACGCAATCTCTTCTACGACAAAAGCGGCTACGCGCTCCTGTCGGAGACGGCGCGCCACTACATCGGCGGCCTCCTGAAGCACGCTCCCGCGATCCTCGCCTTCGCGGCTCCGACGACGAACTCGTACCGCCGGCTCGTTCCGGGCTACGAGGCGCCGATCAATCTCGTGTACTCGCAGCGGAACCGCTCGGCCTGCGTGCGGATCCCGACCTATTTCGATAAGCCCGAGGCGCGCCGCCTCGAGTTCCGCGCGCCGGACCCGTCGTGCAACCCGTACCTCTCGTTCTCGGCCTGCCTCATGGCCGGTCTCGACGGTGTGATCAACCAGATCGAGCCGCCGACACCGATCGACGAGGACCTGTACGACGGCGAGCGCCGCTCGGTGAAGCAGACGCCCGGCTCGCTCGAAGAGGTGCTCGACGCGCTCGACGCCGACCGCGATTTCCTGATGCGCGGCGGCGTCTTCACCGAGGACCTCATCGAAGAGTGGCTCGGCTTCAAACGTGCAAGTGCCAAGCAGGTGGCGCTACGGCCGCACCCGTACGAGTTCTACCTGTACAGCGACGTGTAGTAGGAGGTCGATATGACGGCAGTGACGCAGTGGCGTGAGGCAGGGAGCGGGAAGCACTGGGCACCGGTCGCTTTGCCCGAGCCGCCGCGGCACAGCCACGTGTCGAAGAGCGTCCCCCCGACGCGTGACGGCTTCGGTCGCACGCTCGAAGAGTGGATGCAAGACCTGACGGTGGCGAGCACGCACGACGGGGAATGAACCTACTGAGAGGGATTCATTTGAGGCCGCCCGAGAGGGCGGCCTCTTCGTTTAGGTCCACTATCTCCGCATGGAATGGCTCTGGGTCGTACTGCTGTTCGCGATCATCTTCGGTCCGGTCATAGTGCTGCTCGTGCGGCGCGGGCGAGGTGAAGGTCTGAGCCAGGGTCCCGACAGCCTGATGGAGTCGTATCGCACGCGCTTCGAGAACTGGCCGAAGCGGAAGGGCTAATCGTCCAGTAGTGCCACCGCGCGGATCGGCGAGCCCGTCGCGCCGTCCATCTTCAGCGGCAACCCGAAGAACCGAAAGCGCTTGCCACGCAATCCCTTGAGCCCGACGAGGTTCTCGATGATCGGGATCTCGCGGTCGGGATGCAGGAAGAGCACGTGCCCCGGGCAATCGGCGTTGCCGAGCTCATCGGCGACGCGGCCCTCGAGATTCGGATGGTCGACGCCGACGGCTTTGACTTCGCGTTCGA
>WNGJ01005441.1_pt1 | contig 26218 bp, 29 predicted proteins | sample 5400611 | NCBI WGS metagenome assembly WNGJ01 (sample SAMN13153375, study PRJNA577476) | soil metagenome | isolation source: 40 cm soil or saprolite under Garry oak tree replicate 1 | place: USA:California | collected 2016-06-15
GCGACCGGAGTTACCGCCGGCTGCGTGGAGGGCGTGGCGGCGGCATTCGCCGGTGCGGGTTGGACCGCAGTCCTGACGGTGAGGCGTTGAATGCGGATTTCACCGCGTCCGTAGACTGCGATGATCGCATCGACGGCTTTGGGATCGAGGCGCTTGCCGGCAAGATCGCGGATGATGCCCAGTGCTTCTTCCGGACTATGTGCGTGCTGGTACGGGCGGTTGGTGGTCAAGGCATCGAAAGTATCAGCTACGGCGATCACGCGCGCCAGCAGCGGTACCTGGTCGTCCTTGAGCCCGTAGGGATAGCCGCGGCCATCCAGCGCTTCATGGTGGAGCTCGATGCCGGGCAACATCGCTGCCAACTGTTTCACCGGGCGAAGGATGTTCGCCCCCTTGGTGGTGTGCGTTTTCATGACTTCAAATTCTTCCGCGGTTAAGGCTCCGGGTTTCTTCAGGATCCCGTCTTCGATGCCAATCTTGCCCACGTCATGCAGTTGGGCGGAGATTTGCAGGGTTTCGAGAAAGTCGGAGGGCAACTCCATTCCTTGGCAATCATCAAGGAGTAGCGCGTAACCCGGTCGGAGTGCCCACGCGTGTAAGGATCTTTTTCGTCGACCGCGCCGGTTAACATCTGGATCGAGCCCATGAATAGCGCACGATTTTCTTCGGCAGCCTGCTTGAGATCCTCGACGAATCGCTCGAGTTCCTCGGACATGGTGTTGAAGGTCTCGGCCAATTCACCGATCTCCGTGCGGCTCCACAGGTGGACGCGTTGAGAAAAGTCCCCGCTGGCAATAGCCCGGCTGGTTTGGGTGAGCACCTCCAAGGGATTGGTGATGCGTCGGGCCGCAAAAATACTTACGCCAACGCTCAGAAGCACCGCCAGCAAGGCCAAGAGCCGGCCTGTGCGTTGCATTTCGTAAACCCCGCGGTAAGCCTCGCGGCGTGGCTTCTGGACTACGACCGCCCAGTCCAGGGCGGTAACTGGGCTGTAGGTACCCAACATTTCTATGTCCTGCTTGCCGTCGTGGACACTGAACTCCTTGGTAGCGGCCAGTTGCGCCTTGCTGCCTTCATCCACGAAGTTGCGAACGATTTCGAGATTCTTCATGTCTTGTCCGGTGGCATACTCCGGGGAAGCGGAAGCCACCAGCCGGCCCTGTGAATCAACCACATACGGAATCAGACCGCCGCGGTTCACTTCCTGCAGGCGGCGAATTAGAAATTCCAGGTCCACAACCGATGCGATCACCCCCAGAAAGCGACCGCCATACATGACCGGAGCGCTCACCAGCAAGACGGTGCGAGCCGATTTGCCATTCCCCACCACCAATGTCTGCCCGTTGTAAACGCGGCCTTCGCGGGCCGCAGCGTAGGCACGCTCCAGTTCGCGCTGCAGGAAAGCATCCGGGGCAATGCGCCCAGCGGAAATGCCTTTGGCGTCAGCGTTGAGCAGGGTGGCATAGGCCAGTTCGTCAGATGACCCAACAAAATTCTCCAGCAGGGCGCGTAGTTCTGGAGCTTCGATGTTCTGTGTTCCGATGTCGCCGCCGCTCGCCACCTGGATGGCTGAGGACAGATTGGCCAGCATCATCCGCAGAGATTGTTGATGTTGGGAAAGATCATCGGCCAGAGAACGCGTAACCGTGTTCTGCAGCAGCATCTCGTTGGTCTTCAGCCGGTCCCGGTTAATGGCCTCCACCTGCGTGGAGTAGAAATACATGGGCACGACGCTGATCATCACGAGCACACCGAGGATTACGTACAGAATCGGAATGCGCACGGCGCTGGGCTGGGCGGACAAGTTCCTCCTTCCACCAATGCCGCGTCTCGGCGAAGTGGCGGCAGAATCTGATTACCCTCAATTTTAAAGGGTCAGAGGTTCGCCCTAGTCCAAAACCGGGACCAGCGCCGTTACCAAAGTGTCGTCGAAAAGCCTTGTCCGGCGCGGTTTGGCGGGGAAGGACTTGGCTTGGCGCCGGACCACCGGGGAGTCACGAATTCCTATAGGGAATGACGATTCTGATTGCCAATTGCCGACTATCCAGTGAAAACTTCTCGAGCCGAGTGACAATTTCTGTCATAAGGGACAACTATTTGAAAACCCGAAGCGTAGTTGGTTTCACACAGCAATTTCGCTTTTGCCGCTGCGCGTCATCAATTCCTGGATGGCATCTCTTGGCGACTTCCCGTGGTGCAAGATGGCGTGAATCTGCTCGGTAATTGGCATTTCAACCTGGCGAGAGTGCGCCAAGCCAACCGCCGCCGTGGTGGTGAACACTCCCTCGGCAACCATGCCGTGCATGTCAGCGATAATTTCGGGCAGTTTTCGTTCCCGGCCGAGTTCAACGCCAACTCGGCGGTTGCGGGAAAGACCTCCGGTGCAGGTGAGGACCAGATCACCCAGGCCCGCCAATCCCGCCATGGTCTCGGCCCGCCCCCCGCAGGCCACTACCAGGCGCGTCATTTCGGCGAGGCCACGCGTGATCAACGCAGCTATGGAATTGTGTCCCAAACCCAGGCCGTCGCAGATGCCGGCGGCGATCGCCACAATATTTTTCAGCGCGCCCCCCAGTTCCACGCCAATCACATCGTCGTTGGTGTAGATTCGAAAGCTCCGATCGCTGAATTCCCGCTGCACCAGTTGCCCGAGTTCGGGGTCAGGGGAAGCAACGGTTACGGCCGTGGGATCGCCTCGTGCAACCTCCAGCGCAAAGGAAGGACCGCTGAGAGCACCAACTCGTGGCGTCCATCCACCATCGGCTTCAAGCACGTCCATGATGACCTCAGTCATGCGTTCGAGAGAGCTCTCTTCAAGCCCTTTGCTCGCGCTTACAATGACGGTTTCCTGCCGCAAGTGTGGCCGCATCTGCTCGAAGATCCCGCGGCAGTGTTGCGATGGCATTACGCTAACTAAGATTTCTGCGCCCTCCAGCGCCTCCGCCAGCGTATTGGTGGGCGTCACCGTATCGGGAATGCGATGGCCCGGAAGAAACTTTTGGTTCACACGCCCGCGGGCAATGCCTTCCGAGACCTGCTGTTCATGCGCCCAAAGACGTACCCGATGTGATCCCCTGCGTCCGAGAACGATCGGTCTCGGTGCCTGCGAGCAGCCTGCCGATGTTTTGGTGGTGCCTGGCGATAATGAAAAGAGAAGCGAAACCCATACAGAGGAGCGCCATCGGTGCTCCGCCATATTCGTGCATCTGCCACGCCAAGGACGGAAAGAGCATGACCGCCGTGATTGATGCCACAGAAACGTAACGGAAAACCAGCATGACCACGATGAAAACGCCCGCTGCCAGTACGATTGCCTTGGGAGCGATTATCAAGAATGATCCTAAGGCAGTCGCGACCCCTTTCCCTCCGCGGAATTTCAACCATACGGGGAACATGTGACCGAGAATGGCGAATAACGCGGCGGCGGCTGCCCTGACGGCCACAACCGAAGGCATTGGCGACCACAGATGATCCGGATACCAAGGATGCGAATCAGCCCAGCCCATGATCGGACTGCGGCTGAGCATGATCGCCACTACCACGGCAGCCGACCCTTTGAGTGCATCGAGCAGTAGTGTGATTAGACCCAGCGCTGGCGACTTCCGCGAAACATTCGTGGCCCCGATATTTCCGCTGCCGCTCCGCCGCACATCTTCCCCACGAAAAATCCGCACCAGGAGATATCCGAAGGGGACCGATCCTAGAAGGTAGCTGACAACGGCGACAAGGAGAATGATGGACATGCTCTGTGAGTCAGTGCTCGATGGCGCATCTACATCCGGCCGCAATCACAGGGTAAAGCCTGCCAGCTTCTCGTACCGCGATCCGCCCCGAGATAGATGACTCGGGAACGGGCAACGCCGCTAGTTTTTCCTCGAGGCGCTGAAAGCCACGCTTGAAACCGTCCATCTTGGACCGCGGCGATCGCGAGCCCCCACCACCCCGAGCGAGCGTAAGGTGAGGGCTGAAAGGATGGTCTTGTTTGGCGATGCCGAGCGACGCCACTCGGTCATCCACCGTCGACGCGAGTGCAGCCAACGACGGTCCCGCCTCGATGCCCAGCCAAAAAACGCGAGGCGATTTCGCACCGGGAAAGAAACCGGAGCCTCGAATGTTCATTTCGATGGCATGGGCTTCGACCGCCTTCAGCGCCTCTTTGATCTGATCCATATTCTCGGGCGCTGTTTCTCCGATGAACTTCAGCGTGATGTGCAGCGATTCTGGACGCACCCAGCGCGCGTCCGGGGCAAACCCGCGCACTCCATCTATGAAGCGGGCAATACGGTGGCGGATGGCTTCGTCGATGTCGAGTGCGATGAAGATGCGCATAACAAAAGCAGCGCTTGGCTTTTAGCGCACATTTCCTTTTTGAATCTAGCATAAGTCACCTTATGATCGCGCCAACGCCAGTATTCATGCGGCTTTGAGAGCACAATCAACACCGTGGAGGCTTCGTCCCAGTGGGTGAGAAACAAAATCAGCACTTTCAGCTCTCGTTTAACCCGTCTTTGAAAGTTGATTTCCAAGGTTCTCGCGTCACCTCCGACAGTGGTCGGCTTTTGGTGCGCGAGTTGGATGAACGTCTGGGGTTACGTTCGCTCATGGTTGAGCACCTGAGAGACGATCGGCGGGGAAAGAACACGCAGTTGCCGCTCCCGGACCTGCTGCGACAGTCCATCTACAGTCGCTTGGCGGGATACGAGGATCTGAACGATGCGGAGCGGCTGTCGCAAGATCCGACCTTCCGCTTGATCGGCTCGGACAAGATCTGGGAGCGCGGGGCAGCCTTGCCTTCGCGCTTGCATTGGTTCGAGACCGAGGTGCTGAGCCAAGACGAGAACCTGGAAGGTCTGGGCCGAATCAATCGGGAACTGCTGGCAAAGGCGGAGGCTATGGATTCCCCCCGGCGGGTGGTGCTGGATATGGACAGCACGGAAATCCCGGTCTATGGAGAACAGGAGCAGGAGCGCCTACAACGGGCATTTTGAGTCGACCTGCTATCACCCGCTGCTACTGTTCAACGGTAAGCGTCGTGAGACCAAGCCCAGGATTGACGAACGTGGATTCTGCTTGACTACAGATCTTACTTCGTGCAGGTTTCGCTGATCATGGTGATAGCAACCACATGCAGGTCGCGGTATTCCTCTTTGCTGGATGCCTGCTCCACTTGTCCTTCCTTTGTCGTTTTCTCATTTGCGTCTACAGCGGTTGCGCGTGCTGAGCCAGTGAGCTTAACCTGGCGACCAACAATCGGATCAAATCTAATGCTATTACTTCGGAGTAACCAGATCTTCCCATCTTCACCGGCGAGCGAAAATGTTCCTGCCTCCTCGCCCTTTTGTAAACATCCAGTTACGGTTTCGCTATGGCCAAGACGTTTCCCTTTCACAACTGGTTTGCCTTGGGCAACCGATTGATTCTCTTCCGTTTTCGTTTCCCCGCTATATTTCGCTACCGTTCTGAGGAACGGTTGACTCATGCTTGTGCGTCGCACCTTCCCTTCAAGGATGTCGTCAAAGGGCACGAATTTCCCATACATAATCCGGGTTTCGTCTTTGTCTTGAGTTAGAACAGCGCCGTTTAAATCAATACCGGCAAACAGGCCACGGCTTCTGGAATACGTCAGTACTTGGGCTTTCATTTTCCAATCTGTGTCGGCGCCGGCATGACGGCCCACCGGACCCGCGGCCGCGGATGCATCTCCTCCGATCTTGAATTTGCTGGACAACAAATTGTGCATGCCGTCGTCGTTCATGACGAGCATGACAAGATCTATAGCTTGGCCGCCAAGTTGAAGGCCAAAACTCCCGCCGGTGATCGTAACGGGCGCAACGGCACTCCATCTTCCCTTATCTAAGCGGCATGTGGCCACTCCCTTGCCGTGACTGCCACCAAATCCGACGGCGATTTTGACCATGGAGGGAATAATCGCGATGCACTTGGCGTCGCTCATAATCTTGTCTGGGATGCCCTTGTCCGGAGTACCCATGATTTCGTCGAGAACCTTGGCAGAATTATCGATCCTTTTCTCGATGTCAGATTCGTCTTTATCCGCGGCCCAGCTGGGAAAGGCCAAAACGACCAAGCTGCAAAGCCCGAGAACAATCGTGGCAGGCAGAACTGTGACATGCTTCATAAAGGCTCCGTTGACAGATGGCGGAAATCGCGTCGTACGCATTCTAGCTCTTGCTCAGCTCGGCTGGAATAGGGTTCATGCTGTAACCTAAAGAGAATCATCCTTATAGAAACCGGGCCATTGAGTTGACGCGTCTGCTCGCGAGCACGTCGCTGTATTTTCAACTCCAACGATCAGCTTGCAATCCAACAAGGCACGATGATCTTGCTTCTCCTCAATCGGCGAATAGAAGCATCTTCTGTCGAATTGCCGCTTGGAAATTCGGTTTATGATCGAAAAAGACATGGAAGTTTAGCTCTTAGCCTGAATCCATGCGGTCTGAGTCCTGGGGGGAAGCGTCAACATCGCGGCAGTTTTCCCCGTTGAAACGCCTCTCCGAAGGCAACTGCTAAAACCTGAGAGCTAAGAGCGAAGAGCCACGAGCCTGCCTCACATCAACTTCCTTCTCACCATGTCCAGGGCCATCTGAGTAGCGAAGCGGCGGATGAGCTTGCGATCTCCGGGGAACTGCCGCTCCGCCACTTCGGTTCCACTGTTGCTGGCCACGGAGTGAAACACCAGACCCACGGGCTTTTCCGGGCTTCCGCCGGTGGGCCCAGCGACTCCGGTGATGCCAATGCCAAAAGTCGATTCACAGCGGTAACGGATGCCTTCGGCCAGAGCTGCCGCTACCTCGGGACTTACCGCTCCATGTTTCTCGATCATGGCTGCAGGTACCCCGGCCAGCTCGGTCTTCAATTCGTTCGAATACACCACTGCGCCGCCTACAAAATACCGCGAGCTGCCGCTGATCGACGTAATGCGCTCCGCTAGAAGGCCGCCTGTGCAGGACTCCGCGACCGACACCGTCGCATTCCGCATTTGAAGGTAGTAGCCGACAATCTGCTCCAGCGGTTCGCCGTTACGCGAAAAGACGAAGTCATCGAGCTCGTCCTCAACCGCGCCTGCCACTTCGTCCACACGTTGCTGTGCTGCTTCCGATGTTTCAGCGCGGGTTTTGAAATGCAGCTGAATCTCGCCCGGTGCGGCAAGAATCGTAGTTTGCACATCCGGATATCGCTTGTAAATCGGCGAAACGCGCGCGTCCACCTGCGACTCTCCCAGCATGGCAACCTTCAGCACGCGGGTGGCAATAACGGCGGGAGGCAGTGTGGCCCGCAGACGTTCGCGGCATTCTCCTTCAAATAACGCCTTGAGCTCGTGCGGAGGGCCGGGCAAGAGGATAATGATGCGCTCACGACCGTCAAACGCGCCAGTCAGCCACTGGCCGGGAGCAGTTCCATTGGGGTTGGACAAGATGATTGCCCCACTGATGACGTCAGCCTGCTTGGCGTTGTTCGCCGCCATCTTCCATTTGCGAGCTGCGAAGCGCTGCTCGAGAGCAGCCAGTATTTCGCCGTCACGCTCGAGCTCAAGCCCGAGCGCCTTGGCCACGGCCTCTCGAGTCAAATCGTCTTCCGTCGGTCCGAGACCGCCGCTGAAGACGACGATGTCCGAGCGAAGAAATGCGTGTTGCGCCGCTCGAACCAGTTGCCGCAGATCGTCGCCCACCACGCTTTTGAAGATTACCTCAACCCCCAGCAGATTAAGCTGCTCAGTGAGGTAGAGCGAGTTGGTATCGATGCGGTAGGGAGTGAGAAGCTCGGACCCTACCGCGATGATCTCGGCATTCACGATCTAAAAGTGTAAATGAAAATGGAAAAACCACGGCGGAAGCCGAAGAACCAAAGGGTAAATTCGGCTGCTGGACTCGTCTCACTCCGCGAGCAGCGGCAACCCTTGGATATCCCACGAAAGATGATGCACGGCGCTGGTGGTCGACAGAATCACAGACCGCCCGGGCGCGAACGCAAGTCCCACCAATCCGAGCCCCGCGACCTCAAGGCTCGCCGTGCCTTCCGGAGTAATCTTCACGATGCCGCGCTTGCCGGAAACAGAAGCCGCCACGTACAGATTCCCGGCGACGTCAAACGCGAGGCCCTGGGGCCGCCCCAGCCCGCGGTAGAACGTGCTCGTGGTGCCGTGCGGATCGATCTTGTAGACGCTATCAAAGCTTGATGTGGTCGGCCCGGTGACGAACAAATCCCCATGCGGGCCAAAGGCGAAGTGATACGCCGAAACGCTGGGCTCCAGTGTTGCAAACACGAAAACCTGCTGGTCCCGCGCGATCTTGAAGATCGTGCCGCTGCGGTCGCCGACATACAGGTTCTGCTCGCGGTCAAACGCGATCCCAGTGGCGACGCCCATGCCCTCGGCGTAAGTGGTCATAGTTCCATTGGGAGCCACGCGATACACCGCCCCGTCATAGCGCGAAGAAGCGTACATCTGTCCTTCGCGGTCGAATGCAATCGCGGTCGGATTCATCATCTCCGCCACGAATGGTTTGATTGTGTAATTGGTGTCAATCTTGAAAATTGCCACCGGCACTTTCTGTCCCCGCGGACCGGAGAAGGTCACATAAATGTTCCCCTCTGCATCCAGCGCGGGGCTGGTGACCGGATGCAGGCTCTCCGCGATGGGGACAGCAACCTTTAGGGTATGCGGATTGCTGCGATGGCCGTTGGTTGCGACTACAACCGGTCCTGACGTGGCCCCCTCAGGAACACGCGCCACCAGAAAGCCGTCAGAACTGATCACTACCGTGCCTTCAATCTCGCCAAACTGCACCCGTGGACGGCGCAATTCGGGAGGCCGCAGGCCCGATCCGGTAATACGTACCTCTCCGCCCGCCAGCGCTAGAGCCGGCGACACCGCTTCAATGTGCGGAGCTCCATTCACGTTCTTTTTACCCCGGATACGGTCGGAAAATCCCATGACACTCAACTTTCTCGGCGGAAGGCGGTGCTGCGCGAGACCTTCACCCGGATTTCAACCTTCGAGTGCCGGGTCTCGCAACTACGATATTAGAAGACCAAAACGCAGCAGAAGATGCACCACAGCCAGCGCGCAAATTCCGGCCGCGACATCATCCAGCATAATGCCAGCACCTTCCGGAAGGGTCTCCAATTGCCGAACCGGTGGAGGCTTGATGATATCGAAGGCTCGAAAAAGTATAAAACCTGCCAGCAAACTTTTCCACGAAAGCGGAACTGCAATCAGCGCTATAAGCTGTCCCGCCACCTCGTCGATCACTACGAACTGGGGGTCTTTCAGCGCTGATGCGCGCGCCACTCGCGTCGCCGCAGGAATGCCGATCAACGTGATCAGAACAGCCAGCGCGATGGCCGACGGAGTGCGCAGGGACAGCGGCACGAAATGAGCCCCAGCAGCCCACAGAAGAACCGTTGTTGCGGATGCCCAACTTCCCGGCCCGGGACGCAGTCGTCCCACGCCAAAAAAAGTAGCCATGAGCGTTGCCCATCGTGGACCGCCGGGGCCTAAGGCTCCGCCGACCGCAGCTCGAGCCTTGAGGCCAAGGTCGGTGTGCGGTGCGCTCTCTATTTCTGCCGGATGTTTCACGATTCTTCGTCCGAATCGCTGCGAATGCCTTCTTCAATGGCTTCGCCATCATCCGTTGCCGGCGAAGCAACAACATGCCCTCCGCTCGCCCACTTGCCCAAGTCAATAATGCGGCAGCGGTCGCTGCAAAAAGGGAAGTCAGTGTCGGTGCTATTCACCGGTTTCTTGCAGATGGGGCAGCGGAGCTTGAGAATGCGCTTGCGCGGCATACCGATTTCTCATTCTAGACGGAAGAATCGAGCTTGCGGGGGCAAAACGGAAGCTGAAGCATACCGCTACACGATCTTCGCCACCAGATCGTAGTCGTGGGCTTCGGTAATTTGACAGCGGTAGAAGTTCCCGGATTGCGGCTCCATTTCGTCGGGATACTCATTCACGAAAACCTTGCCGTCGATCTCCGGAGCATGCATGGAGGTACGTCCTTCAAGCAACAAATCGGTTTCTTCAGAAGCACCCTCGAGCAACAAATCGATCTCGCGTCCCACCAGAGCCTTCTTCTTCTTTCTGCTGATCTGCTGTTGGATTCGCATCAGATGTTTGCGCCGACGCTCGATCTCGCGCTCCGAGACCTTATCCTCGAGATGGTAAGCGCCTGCACCTTCCTGATCGGAGTAGGCAAACGCCCCCATCCAGTCGAACTGGGCCTGGCGCACGAACTCGCACAACTCTTCGAACTCCTTCTCCGTCTCGCCGGGAAAGCCGACAATAAATGAAGTTCGCAGCGTAAGGTCGGGAATGGTTCGGCGCATTTTGGCAATCGAACGTAGAAAAACTTCCGGCCCGCCGCCGCGCTTCATGCGCTTAAGAACCGACGCCGAGGCATGCTGAAGCGGAACGTCCATGTACGAACAAATCTTCTCGTGAGCAGCAATCGTGTCCAACAGTTTTCCGGTGATCTTGTTGGGATACGCGTAGAGGAAGCGAACCCAGCGCAGGTTTTCGATCTGTGCCAACCTCTCCGGCAGAAGTGCCAAGCCATCCTTCAGGCCGACTCGGCGATCTTGATGTAAGCCATGTGCCGCGGCGTCGCCAGGATGCGTGGTGTCGCCTCGTCGTAAAGATAGTTGGGCAAATCGGCGATAGCCCCGTCCCACGACTCGCGAGAAAACCGGCCTTTGGCCGCGCGCGCTTCACCCTCAGGTCGCGACGGCAGCACCACGAATGGCGAGTCATTCGGTGTCGGCACAGAACCTAAGCCGGTAGCTGCGAGAATACGTTCTAACTCGCCGGTGCCTACGACCGCGTCCACCTCGGGAATGTCCTCCCGGATTTGCTCCCGGAATCTTTCCACCAGGCAGCCCGCGACGACTAACCTCTTCGCCCGACCGCCATTCTTGTGTGCCGCCATCTCCAGAATCGTATTGACCGATTCCTGCTGTGCACTCTCGATGAACGAACAAGTGTTGACCACAATTACGTCGGCATCCTCGGCGCGCGTGGTCAGCTCGGCACCGGCTCGCGCCAGAAGGCCCATCATGACTTCGCTGTCGACCAGGTTCTTGGGGCACCCCAGGCTCACGAAGCCCACCTTCTGCGGGCGCTCCGGCTGGGTGACCTCGGCAGCGGTTGAGTGGGGGTGGATAGCAGGGTCCTTCAATGGCATGGAAGATACTATTTTAGCATTGTCTGTGGCGCACGCCATGTCGAAGGCGCCACTGAACACAGCCCCTGTTGATTCAAAGCTTCGCCGCCATGCTACGCTAGGCCGCTGACATAAATGTTGCGCCACTCCTCAGGAGGAGAGATGTCTTGGAAACCGCTGTGGATCGTGGCTCTGGCGGTGGTAGCTCTCGTCAGTAATCCGGCGACTGCTCAGGATGAGAAGAATCAGTTAGCCGGAATGCTCGGCCGCACGTTCATCAGCAATGAGGGCATAAAAGGCGCCACGTTCTCCAATCCTTTCGTACGTTTGGGCAACGGCTTGACCTTTGAGGTGAATGACTCCCGCTATCTGATTACCGGTCCTCTTTTCGCTCTCTCCGGCGAAGTGCCAGTGGTCTTCAACCTTGACGAGGACGTCCATTCTGGCGCCCATGTGGTGCCTTCAGACTACAGCTCTTACTTCATCACTCCAGCCGCGCGTGTGAATCCATTCCCCGCCACGGCGGTTTCTCCTTGGGTGAGCTTTGGCGGGGGCTTTGGGCATTTCTCGGAAACGAGCAGCCTCATCTCTTTCTTCGTGGGCGGCGGAGCCATCTGGCACTTCTAGCGTCAAGTTTCTCGGTATTCAAAGATCGTGAGGCAAGAATCCGAACGGAAACCTTCCCAAGATGCTAGAGCCCTTCACCGCTTTGTTTCCGATGCCACTTCTTCGTACAACTCCGAGAGTCGCCGTGCGTCGTCCGTGGAATTCCCGAATCGCGCTAATTCGTATGCTTCTGTGAACTGAGCCACTCGCTGGCGTAGTTGTTCGTCGCCAATGACCCTAATAAATTCCTCGGGAGTCTGCGCCGTTGACTTTCGCAATCCCCGCCGCGCTAGAGATCGCGCCATGCGCTGGTACCACATAGTTGCCGCGAGCTCGGGCGATTGTTCGGGATAGGCTCGCAAATGCCACGCGCGAATCACTCGCGAGATCCGGCCGGCATTCCCCAGAACGGCAAAGAGCGCCAGAATCCCCAAAACGATGCCACCCCAACGTCCTGGAGAATGCTCCACCTGACCCAGACGGTGCCGCAGCCAGTCGAGCATTGAAACATAGCGGCTGCGCGTCCACTCCCGGGACCGTTCCCACAGCCGCCGAGACCCGCCCAGCGCCTCCTGTCCCAGTACCGATTGGTGCGCAGAGTCGTAGCTGATCACCCATTCGCGCCAAAATGAAGACGCAGCATCCAGATAAAGCATGACGCGGCCCCAACCCTGTGGGATTCCGGCGCTTCCGGCGGGAGTTGGATCGAAGTGCACCCATCCGTACCCTGGGAAGTAGGCCTCCACCCAGGAATGGGCGTCCTTGGCGCGCACCACGTAATTCTCTGTTAGATCGTTGAACTCGTCGCTGCGGAAGCCGTTGACCACGCGCGATGGTATGCCCAAACTGCGCAACATCACCGCCATCGACGAAGAAAAATATTCGCAGTGTCCCTTCTTTCGCTCAAACAGAAAATCGGCCAACGGATCTTTTACCGGAGCCTGCGGCAACTGTAGCGTGTAGCCGAAGTGTGTTTTGAGATAGCTTTCCACCCGGACTGCCTTGTCGTAATTGTTCGAAGCCGAGCCTGCAATCTGACTGGCAAGCTTCGGAATTCGCGGATCGAGTTCCGGCAATCGAAGATAAACAGCAGTCTGATCGGGTGCTGGTTATCGAGGTTGTAGACCGCCGCGCCCGAGTCGGAGGACAACATGCGGTAAGCTCCGCTCACACTGCGCGCCCAGGGCGCGAGGAAAAATACGTTAGTGCCGATGGGCTCCATCAGCACCCGGTAATGAACCATCCGGCTGGGCTGGTGAACGAGCAGGGAACTTTGGGCCGCATAGGCAGTTGTCAAACCCGTGCCGAAAGCAGGCACGGCGAAGCTACCGTCGATTCGGCGCCCCAACAGGTACTGCTCGCGCGGACTCGACCAGCTTGAGCCGTCGAATTCCCCCAGGGCGATACCCCGCCAATACAGGTCATAGCGGCCTTGCGGGTCGCCATCAATCTGGATATGCATCACAACCTCGTTTGATTGTTGAATCTGTCCGATTCGTCCCAGTTGTACCCGGTCACTGAAACCCGTGGAGAGATCTGTGCCGAATGAGTATGAGCCCAGATATCCCGCCGAGATGCGGGGCAGCAAGAAGAAGACAACCGTCGCTCCTAATAGAGTCATCACAACGAGCGCCGGTGCCAGCCGGGCCAGGGAAAAGGCCAGATGTCGATGTTCCTGAGGATCGTTTGAGTGCCGTGCCTGTATCTGAGCAGATCGAGCTGAGCGCCGCATTTCCATCAACACAAACGTGGCCACCGCCGTAAGCAGAAATGCGGCGAAGAAGAATAGAAACACGCTGTCCACGGTTAGCACAGCGGAGGCCAGCACCATCAGGAATGCCAACACCGCCAGCATGGTGTAGTCGCGCTCGCGCCGCAGCGAGAACATTCTTATGACCACGGCAAATAACACGAGATGAACCGTGGCGGTCAGAAAGCTGCGTGACAGCAAAAAATAATCGCTGGCATAAAACACGAAATAGAGGATGGTCAGCGGGGTAGTCCAACGCTCAGGAATACCGAAGTTTTGCCGCTTGGTCAGCAGATATCCACGAAAAGCCAGCGCGCCACCCACGAGGAGCACCGTCGCAAGATCCAAACCGCCAGTACCAGCTAATGTTCCAAAACCCATTAACACAAGCAGATACAGCGATACTATAAAGTATCGATCGATGGCTGTGGCCATCGAAATGTAGCCAGAATGTGCGGCCGAATGCGGCACGGATGACATCAATCGTAACCCTTAAACCCTATTGTTCGATAACGAGAGCAATAAGGGAAGGATTTCTCGCCGGCGTCTTCGACCGAAAGTCACATGGCATGTATCGCGTTGGCGCTCGATCGGATGCTTCTTCCCCATTGCTCTTGTTCTTGGTTTCCTGGTGGTTGTTCAAGACTCGTCAGTTGAGGGCGATGGAGAGATTGCGCGAGAGCACGTCGCCGTAATGGGTTCGCATATTGGGGTCGGCTCTCCTGGTGCCTCAATCTTTGAATGCTAGAATAATTCAGGTCAGGCATCGGTCCCACGCGACGTACTCCCGCCAACCCCGCCAGGTCCGGAAGGAAGCAACGGTAACGGGCTCTTGCGAGTGCAGTGGGGTACCGGTGCCTGGCTTAACTTTCGGTTTTCACAAAATCTTGTCTTGATTTAAGACGACCTGCCGCAAGAAACCTTTACCAACCCTTTACAACTGTTTTGCGCAAGAAACGCGACCCGCATCGTCTCCAATAGTCGGTTCCAGGAGAACACCGTGAGTCATCGGGGAAAAAATATGCGCAATCTTTTCACCAAGTCAGTTTCTCCAACTGTTACCATCCACGTCTCTGGCACCTTGTCTCAAGGGCATCTGAGGTATCTGGATCAACTGGTTGCCTCGGCAATCGACTGCGCTTTGTGGCCTCTACTCGATCTGGCTCACCTGGCGGAGTTAGACCGCAACGCGCTCGGATATCTAATGGGAGGGGAAGGTCGCGATTTCGGTATCGTTGCCTGCCCGAACTTTATCCGCGAATGGATGCAGCACGAAAAGGACCGTTGCGCCGCCTGATCCTCCGTCGAGTCGCCGGGTCTGGCCTGGCGGTGCCACTACTCCGCACCTACACCCGGGAACGATACAGATCGACTGGACGTCACCCCCGGAGAACGCGAGTGGAACTGCGCACGCCATCCACTCGAGCCCTCAGCTCGGGTTAGACATTCTGCCGCCAATCCTGCAAAATACTGAGTCTCATATTCAGGAGCACTCATTGACCAGCCCGATCCGCGCAAGAGCCCAGATCGCAGCCAAGATCAGCGCCCTCGGTACCTACGTGCCGCCTCGTCTTCTCACCAACGCCGACCTCGAGAAAATGGTCAGCACGACTGATGAATGGATCACCACGCGCGTTGGCATCCGCGAACGCCACATTGTCGACAAAGGTGTTGCCACAAGCGACCTTGCCGTCGAGGCCGCAAAGAAAGCGCTAGCGCAGCGCGGCATGGCTGCGAGCGATCTGGACGCCATCATTGTAGGAACCGTCACCCCCGACATGCTGTTTCCCTCCACTGCCTGCCTTGTTCAACACAAGCTAGGGGCCAAGGGAGCGTGGGGATTTGATCTCTCCGCCGCCTGCTCGGCCTTCCTGTATGCGCTCCAAACCGGAGCCCAGTTCGTCTCCACCGGTGCGCACCAGCGCGTCATGGTGATCGGCGCTGACGTTATGTCTTCGATCATCGACTACACGGACCGAGCTACCTGCGTGATCTTTGGCGACGGGGCCGGAGCCGCCATTCTCGAGCCCGCGGAAGACGAGTCGGTGGGCCTGATCGATTTCATCCATGAAGTCGATGGCGCCGGCGGATGCTTCCTCCACATGCCTGCCGGGGGCAGTCTCCATCCCGCGACCCATGAGACGGTCGACAAGAAAATGCACTACGTCCATCAGGATGGGCAGCAGGTCTTTAAGTTTGCCGTGCGCAAGCAGACTGAAGTCTGCGAGAAGCTGCTTAGCCGTAATGGTTTCAAAGGATCGGACATCGATGCCTTCATTCCGCATCAGGCCAACCTGCGCATCATTAATGCCACCGCCGAGCGCCTCGGCCTAAGTCCTGACAAGGTGATCATCAACATTGACCGCTACGGCAATACCACTGCTGGAACGATTCCCCTGGCAATGAGTACCGCGATCGAGGAAGGGAAGTTGAAGAAGGGAAGTTTGGTGCTGCTCGGTTCGGTTGGCGCAGGCTTCACCGTCGGCGCCACATTGCTGCGCTGGGCCTACTAGCCCGATTTTGCGTGGAGCTGCAGCGGAATCGAGCGCACAGCATAAGCGGTGTAGCGCCATCATGTAGCGCCATCACTTTGGTAACGTTCCCAGGTCGCTTTTCCCTAGGGCGAACATTCCCACAACTGCTATCTTTTCGCAGCGTTCGCTCCGGCGAAGAATGTGGCGATGGGAAGTGCACCATGATCCGGATGATTTGTTGTTGCTTGCTGCTGACCGCGCGATTGTTTGCGCAGACGGCAAGTTCCAGCTCTAATCCGCAAGAAAGCAAACTGCTCGTGCTCGAACATCTGTGGAACGAGGCCCAAGTCAATCGCGACTCTGCGGCGCTCGAACAGTTGGTGGCCAAGCCATTTGTCAACACGGAATACGATGGCGAGGTCAGTGACCGAAGCAAGTTCCTGGCCGACATCCGCGATCCGGAATTCAAGCCCACCTTGGTGCAGATCCAGAACGCGAAAGTAAACTCCTACGGTAATACAGCAGTGGTCTACGGGTTCTATCACACCAAGGGCACGTATCAACGCAGACCGTACGAGCACTTCGGGCGCTTCACCGACACATGGATGCTTGAAAATGGCAGGTGGCAATGCGTTGCCAGCCACACCAGCCTGGTGAAGAAGTAATCGCCCATCCGGGCAAGCCGCCCGCGGCTTCCGACGGACAGAGAAAAGGCTGGCACACCTCCCACAAAAACTTTTCATTGTGAAAGTTGCTTCCGCAGCATCATGGCGTTGATCTAAGCAGAGGCGGGCCTCCTCCTTTTCCCAGCCCGGCAGGATGCTGCCTATGGAAACCACACATCGTCTAGACCGGTTGAAGACCCTGTTGGCCTTCGCCATTATCTATTTCGTGTGGGGCTCGACGTTCCTCGCCATTCGTATGGGTGTGCACGAAGTACCACCATTCCTGCTGGCTGGGATCCGGTTCTCCGCTGCCGGGATTGTGCTCTACCTATGGATGCGTGCCAGGGGTACTGCTTCGCCCGCTTTCCGCGAGTGGGCATCGGCTTCGTTGCTGGCGGTGCTGATCTTCGTGTTGGATTACGGTCTGCTTTTTTGGGCGGAACAGCGCGTTCCTTCGGGAATTGCGGCGGTCATGATGGCCACCATCCCAGCCTTCATGGCGCTTGCCGAGATTCTCATCCTGCGGACCCAGAGGCTTACGCTCCGCCTGGGGTTGGCGCTCCTGGTGGGGATTGGCGGCGTGGCCATTCTGGTTAGCCGCTCAGTAGGTTTTGGCGAGGGTCCGATTAACACCTCCGGAGCGCTTGCTCTGGTGGTGGCGGCAATCAGTTGGTCGCTGGCGTCGGTTCCCACCCGCAAGCTAGCCTTACCTGAATCGAAAGTCATGAGTTCGGGAGCGCAGATGCTGGCAGGCGGGGTCCTGCTTACCGTGACGGCGGCGATGTTGGGCGAGTTCCGAGGCTTCCATATTCGGGCAGTCTCTTCCGGTGCATGGTTCGCACTGGCCTATCTGATCTTCGCCGGCTCGGTTATCGGTTTCACCGCGTATGTCTGGCTCATCCACCACGAGCCTCCAACCAAAGTGGGGACCTACGCGTATGTGAATCCCGTGGTGGCGGTTTTGGTCGGATATTTTCTGGGCGGGGAAGCACTGGGAGCGCGAACAGTCCTTGGGACATTCCTGGTTCTCACGAGCGTGGTGATAATCAGAACGACAGCGAAGAAGGAGGCGAAATCCGAGCCGTCGGTCAAGCCAGCGGACTCGAGGTATCGACGGCCAGCCTCCGAGACCGAGCGTGTCTGATCCAGCTTTCCTGTCAATTTTTATTCGGAGGCGTCATCTGGAAACCCGGCGCACTTCAGCCGGGTGAGGGATCTCCCGCGTGGCTAAACCGCTCTCGCGATCTCTTCTACCATTCAACCGCCATTCAAGTCTGCGACCGATGAATATCACTCAGGGGATGCACGCTGCGCGCCAGGTCCCTCGCCCGGCTGGTGAAAACGCGGGGCGTCGGGATGACGCCTTTGCGAAGAAGCGGGTAGAGGTGGTGGTTGGAAAGCACTTCGTCACGGCCGCGTCATCTTCTCCGGCCGCATCAATTGATCAAACTCCTCACCCGTAAGATGCCCGAGCTTCAATGCGGCCTCGCGCAGGCTGATGTGTTCCACATGCGCGGTATGGGCGATCTTCGCGGCCTTATCGTATCCCACCTTCGGCGCGAGCGCGGTTACCAGCATCAGCGAGTTCTTCACGTACCAGTCCAGTTTGGCGCGATCGACCTCAATGCCTTTGATCATGTACTCCACGTATCCGTGGGAGGCGTCTGTGATCAGCGTGACGGAATGCAGGAAGTTGTAAATAATCACCGGCTTGTAAACGTTAAGCTCGAAATTGCCCTGAGAGCCTGCGAATCCTACCGCAGCGGTTGCACCGTGAACCTGGACGCATACCATGGTCATGGCTTCTGACTGCGTCGGGTTCACCTTGCCCGGCATGATGGACGAGCCCGGTTCGTTCTCCGGGATCGAAAGTTCGCCCAAACCGCAACGCGGGCCCGAAGCTAGCCAGCGAATGTCGTTCGAAATCTTCATGAGCGAGGCCGCCAGCGTTTCCAGCGCGCCTTGCGCAAAGATAATTTCATCGTGCGCCGAAAGCGCAGCGAACTTGTTCGGATGGGAGCGGAAGGGAAGTCCCGTAAGTTCCGCAATTTTTTTTGCAGCGCGCTCCGCAAATTCGGCATGTGCGTTCAGCCCCGTCCCCACAGCCGTTCCGCCGATAGCCAGATCGTACAGCCCGTCGAGCACTTGCTCCAGACGTTTGATATCGCGTTCCAGCAGGCTAGCCCAGCCCCCGAACTCTTGCCCGATGGTAAGGGGTACGGCATCTTGCAAGTGCGTGCGCCCAATCTTGACCACGTCATTGAATTGTTTTGCCTTGGCCGCAATCGCATCATGAACCGTCTTGATGGCGGGAATTAATGCTCTTTTTACCCTCTCCGCGGCCGCAATGTGCATCGCCGCAGGGAACGTATCGTTCGACGACTGCGACATGTTGACATCATCGTTGGGGTGGATTGGTTTCTTCGATCCCATCTCACCGCCCGCCAGCTCGATGGCGCGGTTGGAGATGACCTCGTTGACGTTCATGTTGGTCTGCGTCCCGCTGCCCGTCTGCCAAATCCGCAACGGGAACTGATCGTGAAGCTTGCCGGCAATGACCTCGTCGACAGCTTCGACGATGAGTGTTGTTTTATCGGGGGGAAGTTTACCGAGATCCTGATTTACCAGCGCGCACGCCTTCTTGAGGATGCCGAATGCCCAGATCAGCTCCGGCGGCATGGTATCGCGCCCAATATTGAAGTGTAAGAGCGAGCGCTGGGTCTGCGCACCCCAATAGACGTTCGCGGGGACCTCGATTTGTCCCATGCTGTCGGATTCAATGCGCGTGCGAGTCGCCGGTTCGAAGGAGGTTGCCATGTCGTCGTGCTTCCGATCGTGCGTGAACGATGGAGAGAACCTTGAATTATAGCAACGATAATGGAACCGGACTGAGGGAGAGAAGCGCTCCCGGGTGGACCGAGTCCTCGGAGGCTGGGCTTGTTATTCTCGCCGTGGGTCGCCGCGATGCCGCATGCTAGAATCTCCGTTTCCAGTTGTGCGTGCGAAGGCCTCCGTGTCCCTGGCACAAACATGGTGATTCATGCCTGACTTTCTGACCACGGAATACGTCGCTGAGACTCTGCCGCAGACCAAGACTAAGCCACGTCCGGAGATGCGCTGCGATGTGCTGGTGATTGGAGCTGGGCCCACTGGGCTGGCGTGCGCCATTGACGCGCAGAGGCTCGGACTGAAGGTAATCGTGGTCGACAAGGGCTGCCTGGTGAACTCGCTGTTTCACTATCCCGCGGGGATGGTATTTTTCACCACTCCGGAACTACTCGAAATCGGAGATATTCCATTCACTACTTCCCTGCAAAAGCCCACACGTGAAGAGGCGCTCGAATATTATCGCAAGATCGCCGAGCACTACCGAGTTGATGTTCGTCAATACGTTTGGATCAAGACCGTGACAGGGCAGGACGGCAACTTTGCTATCACCGCCACCGACCGCGCCGGCCGCATCCACGACTTCCGCGCACGCAAGGTGATCGTGGCGACGGGCTACTACGATCTCGCCAATCAACTCTCAATTCCGGGCGAGGACTTGCCCAAGGTTTCGCATTATTACGCCGAGCCACATCCCTACTACGATAGCGATGTGCTGGTAATCGGCGGCAAAAACTCCGCTGCCATCGCCTCGCTTGATCTGTGGCGTCATGGAGCCCGCGTGACGCTGGTGCACCGCGAGTCGCAAGTGCACAACCACGTCAAATACTGGATCAAGCCCGATATCGAAAACCGAATCAAGAATGGCGATATTAAAGCCTACTTCAATAGCACGGTGCAGGAAATCGATGTGGACTACGTGGTTCTCAATACTCCGCGTGGTCCGGTGCATTTGAAAAACGACTTCGTGCTCGCCTTGATCGGATATCACCCCGACTACGATTTCCTGCGCAGCATGGGCATCGAACTTTCAGCGGACCAGTGCCGTCCGGTGTGCGACCCAATCTCGCTGGAAAGCAACGTTCCCGGAATTTACGTTGCTGGCGTCATCGTTGCCGGATCCCGCACCAACGAAATCTTCATCGAAAACGGCCGCTTCCATGGCCGACAGATCGCCGAAGACTTGAAGAAAAAGCTGCTTCTGGCATCCTAGCAGCGATTCGTAGAGACATAGGTTGCTACTCATTTGCATCCACCGGCAAGACATAGCCATCAATTGTCCCGGAATGCACCTCGCGTGGTTGCGGCGCGAGCAAGACAAACCCCGGACGTCTCCGTCCGGGGTCTGAGAAAAAGAACAGTGAACTTGGCTAACCGCGCAGCTTGCGCCGTAGTTGTGCAGCCAAACCGAGCAGCCCGGTTCCCATCAGCGTCAGTGATCCGGGTTCGGGGACGACGCTAGTACCGCCTCCCGTGATCCCTGATCCCGAGTTCGCAGTGATGTAGATGATCTGGCCCTTGCTGTTCAGCACTTCGGCGTAAAGCGCCGTCCCCGCCCCTACTCCGCTGGCGGTGACGGTAATGCTGCCGTTGGCGGGCAGCGCTTTACCCAAGTCAACGTAAGCAAACGACAGATTGCAGGTCGATCCACAGAAGCCCGCCGTTTGCAAATTAGTGACGATGGCGCCGGTGGCGCCGCCTTCCGGGAAGGGGTTGTTCAAGCTGTTGAAGAGAATCCCGTCCAGGGTGCCAGTTGGTGTTCCGTTAGCAGAGGCCGCAAGGATAATTACGTCCGCTCCGCCAGCCCCGTTGTGGGTGGAAACGGTGAAACTGTTGCCCGATAGAAGAAGACCAGCACCTGGCGAGGCGATGGGCGTTCCGGAACCGCCGATAAACGCACCGTTATGTACGCCCGGGGCGCAGGTATAGGCTAGGAAACTGTTGCAGGTGTCGGCCATGGCCGCTCCTGAAAGGATCAGTAGCAAAGGAAACGAAGTTGCCAGAAGTCTCGAGAATCGACGCATTTGAAGTTAACTCCCCCACGCCATACAGTGCACGACGCTTGCCAAAAACTAGACTTTCGGCAAACGCTAAAGTTATTTGGTTATGTCGTTGTAATTAAGCATCTTGCACCACGTGCAAATCCGCAGCTTTAGACCACGTCTCCCGCATAAGTGGAAAACAACTGCAGTCTATTGCCGGCTTCGCGGCAAATAGCCGCACTGTCGGCCAATTTTTGCATAGCAAACAGACGCGGACAGGCTTGGTCCATTCCGCGGCTGTTATCTTATCACCTTCGTTGTAGCCTGTCTTTTCCGCATGGAACCGCAACCCGAGCACGGAGTGCCATCAATCTCGTTCCGCTCCTATGTGCGGCTGCTGCGCGACAACCGCAATTTCCGGCGTCTCTGGGCCGCGCAGATTGTAAGCGAGATCGGCGACTGGTTTTACACGCTCTCCATCTACAGCTTGCTTCTCCAGTTCACCGGACGAGCCAGTTCGGTGGCGCTGGCGCTGGTCCTGCAAGTTTTGCCGCAAACGTTCATCGGTCCTACGGCAGGAGTGGTGAATGATCGCGTCCGGCGCAAGCACGTAATGATCACCGCCGACCTGGTTCGCTTCGTCATTGTGCTGGCTATGCTGCTGGTGCGCACGCAATCGATGGTGTGGCTCGTGTATCCGCTGCTGGTGGCGGAAACGATTATGGCGGCGTTCTTTGAGCCGGCACGCAATGCCGTCATCCCAGCGATCACGGCGAAGGATGACGTCCTTCTCGCCAATACTCTCTCTTCGGCCACATGGTCTGTGAATCTGCTGATTGGTGCTTCGGTCGGAGGCGTGGTCGCAGCTCTGTTAGGACGCGATGCTGTCTTTCTCCTCAACGCGCTCTCGTTTCTCGCATCCGCAGCTCTGATCGGCGGAATGAAGTTCCACGAACCTCACGCCGAATCCGCTACGCCGCTGCGCCCGCGCGATCTGGTGGATTACACTCCGGTGATCGAAGGCATTCGCTACATTCGTGGACATCGTGGGTTGATGGCAACCGTGTTTGCGAAGTCGGGCGAACTGATGATCGGTCCCAGTTGGGTGCTCATCACCGTCATGGGACATCGCTACTTTCCCTTGCACTGGCGAAACCTGGATCCCGAGCGCGGGGCCATGCTGGGTATGAGCCTGCTGCTGGGCGCTCGCGGCCTGGGAGCGCTCGTCGGGCCGCTAGTCTCCGCGCGCTGGGCGGGACGCGAAGACCGCCGGCTGCGTCTCGGAATTCTCTTCGGCTATCTGGTCGTCGCCGTGGGCTACAGCGCGCTGGGCGGCAGCAGCAACTTGTGGGTTGCCTGCGCTTGGGTGATGCTGGCGCACATGGGAGGCTCGACCATCTGGGTATTTTCGACCACGCTGCTGCAACTGCACACCGACGACCGCTTCCGCGGGCGAGTGTTCGCCGCAGACCTGGGATTCTCCATGCTCACAATCGCGATTGGCGCCTACGTATGCGGACGATTTCTCGATGCCGGTGTCTCCGCTCGCGTGGTGGCAACTTCGACCGGATTCGTCATGCTGCTTCCGGCTTGCCTGTGGGCGTTGGCGATGCGTCGAGGAAACGCCAAGCGGGTGAGAGTCGGCGTGGAAACGAGATCATGATCGAAGCGCAAAGAGACATGATTTGCGATCTACGATACGTGGGCAAGCTGATCGATCTTTGCTGCCATGATCAAGTCGCTCTCCGTCAGCCCGTCGACTTTATGGGTCCATAGCGTGATCTCAGCTTTGCCCCATGTCAGCAGGATATCGGGATGATGACCTTGTTCTTCGGCAACCGCCCCCACGCGGTTCACAAAGTCGAGCGCCTGCTTGAAATCAGGAAAGGTGTAGGCGCGGGTAATGTGGTGCTCCTTGACCACTTTCCAGTGAGCCCACTGGGGTAGTTGTTTGAGAACCTGTTCAAGTTCCTTGCCCCTCAGCGGAGGCACACCGCCGCGGCAGGGAACGCAAGTTTTATCGGCAAGGGATGACATAGAAAATCTCCTCGCCTATTGTAGCGGCTTGTATCGAATGAGGCAGGGGCGACATTTCCAAAACTCCGGGAAAAGTCATCCAGCGTATCCTGAGACCATGCATGCATTGGAAGAGACTGTGGTTTCGAGTGGCGGAAGTTCTGGGCGGCAGAAGCCTTGGCTGACGGAGACTTTCGGTGGCAGTACCGCAGCTTTCGGGTGGCACTGCGCTTCAGCGCTGCGATAAGCGTTTTCTTTTCATCGGGGGCTTTAGTCCCCGGGGCTCCGGATTCGATTTTCTCGGCATGAGTCGGGCCGCGAGGAACATCGAGACAATGCTCCTTTAGGCACTGAGGGAGGCGGGCAAAACGAAGGAGGCGAACATGAATGCAAAGGAATTCACATCATCGCTGGCACAAGCGGAGCCGCCCACAGGCCTCTCAGTCCCGCTTGCGGCGCTGTGGTGGGATCGAAAAGGAGACTGGACCCGTTCTCACGCGTTAGTCGATGAGCTGGAGACTGCGGACGGCATGGCCGTCCACGCCTACCTGCACCGCAAAGAAGGTCAGGCCTCCAATGCCGAGTACTGGTACCAGCGTTCTGGGCGCAAGTTCCACCGTCCCACACTCGGGGCCGAGTGGCAGGCGTTAGTCGAAGCGTTGCTCTCCGGCGGCGTATAGAGATTACCGACATTCATTCACTTGACTCAGACCGGACCGTCTCCAGCCTTTCCTGCTATTCACTTGCACTCCTATCCGGTCAAGGTCGACATGGGCTTCGCCATGTATCAGAGCAAGGTCGAAGTGATTGGATCGAAGCTACGATATTCTCGCGAATTCGTGCGGCGGAAGGTACTCATCCAGCCGGACCGAACCGAGGACCTTCGCAAGCTGCAAGGAATCATCGGTGCCGATCAGGTTGCCGCTGTGGTTTTGAAACGAGCTCAGTAGTTCCTTGCTCAAAAGGTGGCCGATCAGATCATGGCAGGACGAATCGGTAGTGGGCTACTTTGAATTTCCAGCGATGGCCGCTGGCGTCACGGATCGCCTCTGGGATGTGAATGATCTAAGTGGCGCTCTGGGAATCTTACGAGCAGCGGAGGGCGGAAAGGGCAGCGTAATGTATAAAGAAATCCCCTTATATGCTCAATGTCCACTTTTATTGTTTTCCATCTCTCTATTGCTGCTCTTTGAACCTTTCGCACAGCACAAGCAACACTCAACTCAGCGGACGGTCGATTGGAAGGCGCTGACACCACAGGTTCAGGCCGCTCTGGGTAGTGAATTCTGCGACGAGAAAAGCCGATCAATTGACATCATCAAGATTGCGGATGTGACTGGAGATGGAATTCCCGATGCTCTTGTCGACTACTGCCATATGGGTGCATATACCGATCTTCTGATGCTGATGCGCTTGGAACGCGGCAACCCGGTAGTAGCCAAGTTTCGAGATGAAAGAGGAATGAAAAAGATTGATCACATAGAGTTTCTGGATGGGGCTTCTGTTCGGAACTGCGCTAGTACAAAACTTCTTCCAGAGAGACACGCCATCTATATGATTAGCTGGCACGCGGACGATTCGGGGGAGCTGGAAATGCAGACCTGCGGAGCTCAAGCATATGTCTGGAACCAAAAGAGTCGGACATTCGACGCGAACCGAATGCTCAGTAACGAGGTAACCCAACGCGAGTGCCGTCGAATACAACGAGAACTGCATTGCTTGGCACAGCCCTGCCCAAATTCAAAGTAGCCCACTACCGACGAATCGGTGTTCTTGTAAGCGGTTGAAGAATCAAGTAGAGTAGAGAATTTTCCTAACGGTTCAGAATCCACTGTGGAACTTAAAAACCGCACAGAAATAGAAATACCTCAGTAGTGCAGCCGCTTTCGCCCGCTCATTCGATCCCTAACTCCTTCGCCAGCGCCTTCCACTTACGGTCGACGACAGCGCGGGTATTCGCGTCCATGACAATTTCGGCGGGCCAGGGGCGGGTGAAGCCTTCGCTGGCCCACTTGCGGGTGGCGTCGATGCCCATCTTCGATCCGTAGTTTGGCAAGCGCGAGGCGTGGTCGAGGGAATCGACCGGGCCGAGCGTGAACTGAATGTCGCGTTCGGGATCAATGTGGTTCAGAACTTTTAATGTCACCTCACCGAGGTCTTGCACGTTCACATCTTCGTCCACGACGATGACGCACTTGGTGAACATGGCCTGACCGAGTGACCAGATAGCGTTCATCACCTTGCGTGCTTGTCCGGGATAGGACTTGCGGATGGAGACGATCATGAGGTTGTGGAAGATGCCTTCGACGGGGAGATTGATGTCGACCAATTCAGGGATGGTGAGCTTCATCAACGGAAGAAAGATCCGTTCGACGGCCTTGCCCATGTAGGCGTCTTCCTGCGGAGGCTTGCCGACGATGGTGGTGGCGTAGATCGGATCTTTGCGATGGGTTATGCAGGTCACGTGGAGGACGGGATAAAGGTCTTCCAGCGAATAGAAGCCCGTGTGATCGCCGAAGGGGCCTTCGGTACGGAGTTCGTCGAGCTGAACGTAGCCTTCCAAAACAATCTCGGACGTCGCGGGGACTTCGAGGTCAACGGTTTCGCATTTGACGAGATCGACGGGGGCTCCGCGCAGGAAGCCTGCAATGAGGTATTCCTC
>WNGJ01001092.1_pt1 | contig 26211 bp, 22 predicted proteins | sample 5400611 | NCBI WGS metagenome assembly WNGJ01 (sample SAMN13153375, study PRJNA577476) | soil metagenome | isolation source: 40 cm soil or saprolite under Garry oak tree replicate 1 | place: USA:California | collected 2016-06-15
TGTTCTTCTTCTCTCTCTTTGTGACGTTCGAGGTTTCGTTTCATCCCTCCAGAATGTCACAGAGGGGAGAAGAACTTCTTGAAGCTTTTTTCTCTTTCAAACTCTTGTTTTGTTCAGCTTTAAAAGTGCGGTTGTAGTGCGAGGCGTCACCGGCTGGTTCTCCCTGCAAAAAGAAGCCGAGGAGCTAGTCCTCGGCTAGCGAACCCGTGATAGCCTGCTTAGCAGGTTGTCGCACGATCACCGCTCGCTTCTTATACAATGGCTCCATGAGCGGATTTCGCAGAATCGCCTGCGGTGTGAGCGCGCCCAACAAAAGTGTTCACAGGCAGGTTGATACATGACAACCTGCTTTCACGCATCGCAAACACCTGCCCCCACACCCTACTTTCTGACAAAAGTGTTCGCCAATCGCAGAGGCAGATTATTCGTCACTGGAACTGCTTCTGGAGCAACTAGAAAAAACATGTCCTGGGAAAAAACAAGAGAAGCAGGTGTTCTCTCAAAGGCTCTGACCAAAATCAGTCTAGCTTTGCCCGTTTTGCCGTAACTGATAAAATGGCTCATCCGCAGCTTTGATGATCTGTCATGCGGCGATCTGCTGCTAACCATCATAGGGATGTGCCCTATAATTCTCATCGCTGCTTGAGCGCCACTTCTCGCGTCGAGGGCAATACCGGCTGGTAGTACAGCCCCGAGCGATGAAAGCCCAGCAGCTGCGCCTGCGTGCTAATTGACAACTCTCTGCTCTCCCATTCCACTGGCTTCTGCCACTTTCCCTTTTTCATTCAGGATGCTCTAGCCTCTCCATGGCCATTTTGCTCAGAGTAACCAGAGCTGTATCAGGAGGGACACCAACGGCAATTCCTTCTTCACGGAGCGCAGGCACGATCTTCTTTAGCTCATCAACAAACTTATACGGTGCCCGGGTAGTGGCATAAGTGAGAAGGATATGGGAGACTGTGAGAGCCAATTCCAAATGAACATGAGGAGTCTTCAATGGTGACGATCACCCTTCCTTGTCCCTACTGTGGAAGCGATGCAAGGGGAGCGCGATGGGCATGCCCCCAATGGGAAACAGAAGGTAGTTGTCATGCCTGTGAGCGTCGCAGCCGCGAGAATGCGACTCCCAATGCCTATTGGGAAGCACGTCGCGAGGAGATTCTCCATGCTTCTCAAGAACGCAGCAGTTTGCGTGGCCTCACGCGTACCTTTGGCGTCTCTCGTGCCACTGTGTCCACGTGGATCAAAAAAAGGAGCTCAGCTTCCCCCCTTATGGACTACCTTGGTGGCTCCCGATCCAGAGGACGCGGCCTCCACCATCCTGGAACTGGATGAACGGATGGCTCGTTTGTGCTCAAAAAAGCGAATGAGCCACTATCCGAAAACACATCTTCAGAACACGTTATATTTCCACATGTACGGTGCCCTCTACAATGTCTCACAACTAGTGCAAACACATTACGTTATCTGAGCAGGCGGGTGCCAGCTTGCATTTGCAACACGTAAAAATAGTGTGTTCTGAAGAAGCATAATCTCCTCCGAACAATTACACTTGGTTCAGTAGTGAAGTTAAGAGTCGAAAGGAGTCCTATCATGAACCAACGTCCCATAGGAGTCACCATTCTCGCTGTCCTGGCTGCTGTCGTTGCTGTCCTGGCGGCCATCCATGCACTCCAATTCTTGGGGATCATCCCCTTCTTTATTGGCCCCGTTGCCATCAGGACATTCAGCTTCTTCTATGCTCTGATGTGGGGGTTGATGGTCTGGGTGTACATCTGGCTGGTGCAAATGCTCTGGCGGGTTGAGCCAGCAGCATGGCTCTTCCTGGTGATTATCACCACCTTCAATCTCATGCTCGACTTCATCGCCATGCTCGGATCGAGCACCTGGCAGGATGTCAGCGTGTCCTTCTTCGTCAACGGCATCATCTTGATTTATTGCCTGCTGCCGGGCGTGAGGAGGGCCTTTGGCAGGGAGTCGGCGACCGCTGTTCAAGCATCGTAAGGCTGCCCACAACACACCGATTTTTGACGTATTCGGAATGTCAGACAACTCGTGCACTCGTGCTCACGATGACCCATGCGAGGCTCATCGCTGAGCCTATTGTGGAAACGCCGCTGTAAACGGGGAGAAACACTCATGACAATACGTGTATTGATCGTCGATGACCATCGCATGGTTCGGGAAGGGCTGCGGGTGTTCCTGGGATGTGACCCGGAACTGGTTATCGTGGGGGAGGCGGCAGATGGGTTTGGGGCGGTCGAAGAGGCCTGGCATCTCCGTCCAGATGTTGTGTTAATGGATCTGCACCTTCCAGGGATGGATGGCATCAGCGCAACAAAAATGATCCGCCGGGATGCTCCGGAGACGAAAGTGATGATCCTGACTGGCATGCCCAACAGCGCCAGAGTGTTTGAGGCTATGCGAGCGGGCGCCAGCGGCTTTCTCTTCAAAGATGCTGAGGCGGGCGAGGTGTGCAGTGCCATCAGAGCTGCTGTTGCAGGGCAGGTTCATCTCTGCCCCCAGTCCTCGGCCTCGCTGCTGCGCGAAGCTCGTCTCTCTGAACAAACACAGGTGCTTTCCAGACGCGAGGTGGATGTGCTGCGCCTACTCGCCCGGGGACACTCCAACAAAGAGATTGCCCGCGACTTGCATATTGGGGAAGAGACCGTGAGAACCCATGTGCGTCGCATCATAGCCAAGCTTGGTGTGCAGCGCCGCACCCAGGCAATCCTCGTGGCGATGCGCCTTGGCATGATTGCGCAGGTGCCCAGCCCTGTCTAAATGCACTTGAAACGAGAGCTGGATCCATGTTACTCATGCAGCGACCTCATTGAAGTGAAGCGGCCTGAAGGCTTCGGGTTGCTTTATGAATATCTCTACATCTCCGCTTTGTGTCAGAGGGAACTGTTATTCATCGGCTTAGGTGGCAACGGACTGAATTGCTGTTTCAGCGTCCTCAGGTACTCCATCTGTGCCTGTTCGATGGCCGGGTCGCTCCCAAACTGGCCTTTTTCCACGTCTTCTGCAACCATCCCCGTCAGGGCGGTTAAAAATGCCTTGAACTCTTTGGCTTCGGTATCATTTCCCAAAAAGGCGCTGGCTTCCTCGATATACTGGTGTAATGCGTGCAAAACAGATTCTCTATCGGAAATGGATGGGAGAAGGAGCCCTGGCAGGGGATTTTCAGCGTCCTGCAACATGCCCTGGATCAAGTCATTGTCTGGATAGGCCTCTCTCACCTCTCGGAAATAGCGCATCTCATCAATGACATCACGCAGGGTTGCCACCGGATCAGCGACCCCAATCACCAGGGTAGCTGCCAGCATGGCGCTTGGCAGTGCCATCAGCCTGGCCCGCTGTTCTTCGGGAGAGCGAGGCATAGAAGAGTCCTTTCTGCCATGGCTACCGGCGAGGCCATGTTCCTCGCCATTACTCTTCGTCATCCTGGGTCTGGGAAGACGCACGTTGATGAATGTTACCAGTATAGTGTCTTGGAGGCGAAAGCACATCTTCAGAACACACTATTTTTGCGCGAGATCATTGGCAGAATCCTGGAACCGGCAAGACCATCTAGTGAGTTTACATTAGTTTCCCAATTACCCAGAGCCAGAGCCTCAGGCAACGAAAATAGTGTGTTCTGAAGATGTAATTTTGGACCTAGGAGGGTAATCTGGAAGCAGTAGTGAGGATCAGCATGCTTTTCAGCAGAAGCATAGCACATTGTTGAGGAAGATACACGTGAGTACCAAAAATGTACACGCAGCGCAGGGCACCTCGGAGCAGCAGCAGAGCGGGCTCCTCGCCTCAAAACTCAAAGCGCAGCAAGCCTGGCAGCGGCTGTGGATGCGCATCCAGAGCATCACGCCCAGCGGCCTGCTGCGCTTCTTGCTGGTGGTCATCGCACTGGCTGGCCTCCTCTGGCTGATTGCAAGCACCTTCCAATCGCTGGCCGCCTTTATCATCGGCATCATGCTCGCCTATATCACCCTGCCGGTCGTCAACTGGCTGAATCGTTTCTTGCCGCGCGGTCTGGCCGTCCTGCTGGTCATCCTCGGCGAGATCGCCTTCGTCGCGCTGTTTATCGCCATCCTGATTCCCGCTGTGATCCAGGAGCTCCTGCGTTTCCTGCAATCCCTGCCCAACACGCAACAGTTGCAGGCGTCCTTCACCCACCTCGCCCAACAGGCACAGACCTGGCCCGAGCCTGTCCGAGTGTTCCTGCGCGGGTGGCTGCAGCAGAACGCGACAAACCTGCAGCACAACTTCACGCAATACATCCTGGGCCTGGTGAGCCTGGGGGCCAGGAGCGTCCTCGGCCTGCTGAGTGCGTTCAGTTTCTTGCTGAGCCTGCTGGTCATCCCCACCTGGATGTTCGCCCTGCTCAACGACCAACGCAAGGGCGTGCGGGCCGTCGATCGCCTCCTGCCGGACTGGCTGCGACCCGATTTCTGGGCAGTGGCTCGCATTCTAGACCGCACCTTCCGGGTGTACTTCCGTGAGCTGGTCGTCATGGCCGTGGCGGTTGGCCTTCTCACCTACCTCGGGCTGCTCCTTTTAGCGCGACTGGGCGTGCAGGGCATTCCCTTCCCGATCCTGCTGGCCGTGCTGGCAGGCTTCACCGACTTCATCCCGTCGATTGGCATGCTGTTGGGCACGATTCCGGCGGTGCTCTTTGGCCTGACCTCCTCCTGGCAGACGGCGCTGGCGATCCTGCTGCTCTACGTGGCGATTCATTTCCTGCGCAACTGGCTGCTCTCGCCGATGTTTACAGGAGGGAGCGTGAAGATCCACCCGGTGATCCTGCTGGTCATCCTGGTCATCGCCAGCCAGTTCGGGCTGATCTGGTTGTTCCTGGGAGCGCCTCTGGCCCAGATCGTGTATGACCTGTACCGCTATACTTATGGGCGGTTAAGCGATCCGCCGCTTCCTGCCGGTATCCTGCCAGGCGAGCCGGTTCCGGCAACAAGGCAGGGATCGCGTGTAGGGTATGTGGGCAGGCGAACGATGGTACCCCTCTCAGGACGCGCGCCATCGCAGGCTACAGCACAGCCCCCGCCAGAAAAGGCGAGCTGAATGAGACGGAATGAAGTACGTTAAGTGACTCTGCACGAAGAAGAGAGGAGGGACTTCCCTATGGCTGTCGACCAGTCAAGTGGTGCATTTGCACCTGATGATCCACAACTGACTTCGGTACGCGTCCCGCTGGACCAGGCCGCGGATGCCTTTGTGAGCCCGGATGCCAGCGGCCGCACTCCAATTGTCGTGCTGACCAGCCGTCAGAATCGCATCGGCAATGTCCCCATGCTGATGGGAGTGGTCATTCTGGTGGGCGGTATCCTGTGGGGCCTCCTGGCAGGCAATTTCCTGTTGATCAGTGCGGCCGTCGTGCTGGGCCTGGTCTTCTTTGTGCTGGCCATCTTCCGCAGTTTCCTGGTGCGCATCCCGGAAGGCGCGAACGGGCTGCTGCAACAACGGGGGAAATATCTGCGCACGATTGAGAGTGGGACGCGGGTGCTCCCCCCATGGATTGTGGTCTCCCACCTCGTGACACGGCGCATCATTCCCTTTGACGTGCCGGTGCAGGAGGCGCCGACGCAGGATAATGTGCGCGCCAGCGTTCAGGCCCTGGTCACTTTCACCATCAGCGATCCCTATCACTTCGTCTACAGCGTGTCAGCGAGCGACTTTGACCAGGTCTTTCAGGCGGCCTGTCAGAACGCCATGCGAGCGATGGTACGCCAGATCAGCTCCGATGAGGTCAACAACTTGCCGCGGCGAGATACTAGCGAACTCCGCGAGACGTTGAGCACAGCCAGCGAGTCGTACGGCGTGAAGATCGTCAAGGTGACTATCCTCTACGCGCGCCCTCCGGAGGATTTTGTGCGCTCGCAGGAGGCGCGACAGTTAGCCATGCTGCAGCAAGTGGAGCAGATGGAGCAACAGGCGCTCACCCAGCGCAAGCAGACCGATGCGGAGGTGTTGGCCAGGCAGGCCGTGATCGCGCGGGTAGAGCGCGATCACGAAGAATTGCAACTGCAGATCCAGCAGGCGGAGGCCCGCAGGCGCGTGGTCGAGCTGGAGGCTGAAGCGGAGGAACTGCGGCTGGCGAAATTGCAGGATCGGCTGCACAGCTTCCCGCAGGCAGCCGAGTGGGAATGGCAAGGGGAGCAACTGGAGGTCGCGCGCGGGCTGGCGAGCAACACGCACGCGGTCGTCCAGTTGGGGAGCGGCGGAGCGAACGATATCGCGCGAGCGTTCTTGCTGCGCGATGTGATGCAGGGGCAGGACACGCAAGCCAATGCTCACAGTGCGACGCCCGAACGGAGAACGAGACCGAAAAGCCAGCAGGAAGATGCGAGCTGAGGGTACTAGGATCCCAATCACTCCTTCGAGAGTACTTTCCTTTGGAGGAGAATACATCTGCAGAACATACTATTTTTCTTTTCTACGGGACTGCCCCCGGCAAACAACCCTCTAGTATAAACACACTATGCCACCAGTCAGTTCTTGTTCATTTCAGGTGCGAGAACAAACAAAAATAGTGTGTCCTGAAGATGTCCTCTTGTCACCTGGACACTATACTGGAGATAGAAGCCAGGTGAAGGAGTGATTTCAGGAAAGGAGCGAACACATGAGTAATCTCGTCGTCATGGCCTTTGATAACGAGTACGGTGCGGAACAAGTACGCGATAAGCTCGTTGACCTGCAGAAGGCTCAACTCATCAAGATTGATGATGCCTGCGTCGTTGTGCGCAAGCAGGATGGCAAAGTCAAGGTGAAGCAGGCAGCCAATCTGGCGGGCGCTGGAGCGCTGGGCGGGGCCTTCTGGGGCATGCTCATCGGCATGCTGTTCTTTGTCCCGTTTGCTGGTATGGCTATTGGAGCTGCCATAGGTGGCCTTTCCGGCGCCATGAGTGATTATGGCATCGACGACACCTTTATCAAGGAAGTGGGCAATTCGATCCAACCGGGCACTTCTGCCATCTTTGTGCTGGTGCGCGAAGCCACGCCCGACAAAGTCATCGAGCAGTTGAAGCCGTATCACGGCAAAATTATCCACACCTCACTCTCAGCGGAAAACGAGGCGCAACTGAAAGCTGCCTTCGCAGCGGAATAGAGGAGAGAGGACATGTCCAGGAGCATCCGGTAGAACGCTCCTGGACATGTTCCCTTTGCACAGGGAAGGAGAAACGTTATGACCATCGGTCCACTCGAATACGCCGTGGTCGGCTTTGAGGGCAATCGATTTACCGGCCAGATTCTTGCGGAACTGCGTGCAGCCAAAGAGAAAGGCATCATCCGGATCATCGATCTGCTCTTGATCATGAAAGATGAAAATGGCGACATTACCGCGTTGGAATTGAGCGATCTCGGTGGTGAGGATGCGGAAGCGTTCGGTCCCATCGCTGGTGACCTGCTCGAGGTGTTCGAGCCAGATGATGTGGAGACGGCGGCAAGCGACCTCCCCAACAATAGTTCGGCTGCCCTATTGCTGATCGAGCAAACCTGGGCCATCCCCTTAAAGGAAGCGATCCTGAATGCGGGTGGTATACGCGTGGCTGGAGGATCGGTTCGGCCAGAGGTGGTGCAGATGATCGAAGCCGAAATCGCCGTGCAAGCTGCCAGCAAGAACCAGGCAGAAGTGAAAGCTGCCGAGTAAAAGGAGAACGATCATGTTTAGACCAGGAGCAATCGTGAGGAGACGAGTGGTTGGCCGCGCCGTGGTGAGAACCGCCGTGGTGGGAGGAGTGGCCTATGGAGTGGGCCATCACATGGCCACGAAATCGGCGCAGCAAGCCCAGATGGATGCGCAGCAGAACGCACAGCTTGAGGATCTCCAGCAGCAGCAATACGCGGAGCAGGCAGCAGCGCAGCCCGTTTACCAGCAACCACCGCCGCCTCCACCAGTCTACCAGCAACCACCGCCACCCCCCCAGACAGCTCCAGCGCCTTCCGGCGGGATGTCTGCCGAGAAGATTGAGCAGTTGAAGCAACTGGGACAGTTGCGTGAGTCAGGGATCCTCACCGACGCCGAGTTCGAGATCGAGAAGCAGAAGATCCTGCGCGGCTATTAGTGCGTCGTGTGGAAACACGAGTAGGAGATGATGACGTGTTACGGAGAAGACCTGGCGAACCGATGGGGCCAGGAACAGGGGGTGGTGGACGCTATCGCATGCGGCAAAAGCTCCTGGCGTTCGGCGATGACTATTACATTGAGAATGCTCTGGGCCAGCGGGTCTACTTTGTCGATGGCAAAGCCTTCCGCTTACGGGAGCACCTGGCCTTTAAGGACATGCATGGCAATGAACTGGCCGCGATTCAGGAACGAGTGCTGCCCATTAAAGACACATACAGCGTGTACCGTCATGGCCAGGCGCTCGCCACGGTGAAAAAAGCCCTGATCGCTCCTTTTCGCCAGCGCTTCGACATTCACGTGGCGGGAGGGGATAGCCTGGAGGCGCAGGGCAACGTCCTGGATCATGAATATGAGATCCGTGATGGACGTCGCCGGGTGGCTGAGGTCTCGAAGAAGTGGTTCCGCGTTGCGGACACGTACGGGGTGGATATTGCTCCTGGTGCCGACGACATCTTGATCCTCGCCTGCACAGTGGTCATTGATATGATGACCGCCGAGGGGAGATAAATATCTGACCTGCGCAGCAAGTGAACAAGTTCGCGTGCCTTATCAAGGACAATGGAGCCGAGCTGCGCATGGGAATGGCGCGGCAATACCTTGACAAAAAAAGGAGAGTCAATCACATGGCAGACACCCAACCCAACTTTCTTGTGATCTGGGGCGATGACATCGGGATCACGAACCTGAGTTGCTACAGCGACGGGCTGATGGGCTACCGCACGCCCAACATCGACCGCATCGCCGACGAGGGGATGCGGTTCACCGACTCCTACGGGGAGCAGAGCTGCACCGCTGGGCGGTCATCGTTCATCACCGGTCAGAGTGTCTTCCGCACGGGCTTGAGCAAAGTGGGGGTGCCCGCCGCGCCGCTGGGACTGCGGGCGGAGGATCCGACGATCGCAGAGCTCCTGAAGCCGCTCGGGTACGCGACCGGACAGTTCGGGAAGAACCACCTGGGCGACCGCAACGAGTTCCTGCCGACGGTGCACGGCTTCGACGAGTTCTTCGGCAACCTCTACCACCTGAACGCCGAAGAGGATCCGGAGCAGCCGACCTACCCGCCGCCGGCCGACTTCCCGCACTTCCGGGAGCGATTCGGGCCGCGCGGCGTTCTGCACAGCTGGACGACCGACGAGGACGACGCGACCGAGCAGCCTCGCTGGGGCCGTGTGGGGAAGCAGCGGATCGAGGACACGGGGCCGTTGACGAAGAAGCGGATGGAGACGATCGATGACGAGGTGCTCGAGCACGGGCTCGACTTCATCGATCGCCAGCACGCGGCAGGGAAGTCGTTCTTCGTCTGGTTCAACACCACCCACATGCACTTCAAGACCCATCCGAAGCCGGAGAGCATCGGGCAGGCCGGGCGCTGGCAGTCGCCCTACCACGACACGATGATCGACCACGACAAGGTCGTCGGTGTGCTGCTGGACAAGCTGGACGAGCTGGGGATCGCCGAGAACACGATCGTCGTCTACTCGACCGACAACGGGCCGCACATGAACACCTGGCCCGACGGCGGCATGACGCCCTTCCGAAGCGAGAAGAACACGAACTGGGAGGGCGCGTTCCGCGTGCCGGAGATGGTGCGCTGGCCGGGCAAGATCCCCGCCGGTGTGGTCTCCAACGGCATCATCCAGCACCACGACTGGCTCCCCACGTTCCTTGCCGCGGCCGGCGACCCGGCTATCGTCGAGAAGTTGAAGAGCGGCCACACCATCGGAGACAGGAGCTACAGGGTCCATATCGACGGCTTCAACCTCCTGCCGTACCTGACCGGCGAGGTCGACAAGAGCCCACGACAGCTCTTCATCTACTTCTCCGATGACGGCGACGTACTGGCGATCCGGTTCGACAACTGGAAGGTCGTGTTCATGGAGCAGCGCGTGCAGGGGACGCTGCAGCTCTGGGCCGAGCCGTTCGTGGCGCTGCGCTTCCCGAAGCTGTTCAACCTGCGCACCGACCCCTTCGAGCGGGCCGACATCACCTCCAACACCTACTGGGACTGGGTGCTCGACAGCGGCATCCTCGTGCTGACGGCGTCGATGGTGGTAGGGCAGTTCCTCGAGACGTTCAAGGAGTTCCCGCCGCGCCAGCACGCGGCTAGCTTCACGATCGACCAGGCGGTGGCCAAGCTCGAGGCTTCCCTCACACACGGCCAGTAGGAGAGAGAACGGTGTCGAAGGTGCCACAGGACCAGGAGGACATGGCCTGGATCCAGGGCGGGACGTTCCGCATGGGATCGGAAGAGTTTTATCCGGAGGAGCGACCCGTCCACGAGGTCGCCGTCTCCGGCTTCTGGATGGATCGGTACGCCGTGACCAACGAACAGTTCGCGCGTTTTGTCGCGCAAACCAGCTATGTCACTGTCGCCGAGCGCCCACTCAAGCCCGAAGACTTTCCCGGCACGCCTGCTGAGAATCTGGTTCCCGGCTCGATGGTGTTCCACAAGACCAGGGGGCCTGTGGACCTCCGCAATTCCGCGAATTGGTGGGCCTGGACACCGGGCGCGAGCTGGCAGCATCCATTCGGACCGCACAGCTCCCTCAAGGGTCTGGAGAAGCACCCTGTCGTCCACATGGCATATGAGGATGCCGAAGCCTACGCGCGCTGGGCGGGCAAAGAGCTGCCGACGGAAGCCGAGTGGGAGTTCGCCGCGCGCGGCGGGCTTGACGGCGCACGCTTTCCCTGGGGAGATGAGCATTTCCCCGCTGGCCGCGCGATGGCCAACACCTGGCAGGGCGAGTTCCCCTGGCAGAATCTGCTCACCGATGGGTACGAGGGAACTTCCCCGGTCGGCTCCTTCCCGCCGAACGGGTACGGGTTGTACGACATGGCTGGCAATGTCTGGCAATGGACCAGCGATTGGTACGTGCCGCGCCACACCGATGAAAGCGTCACATCGTGTTGTGGGCCGCCTCAGAACCCGCGCATGCTCTCGCCGGACAAGAGCTACGATCCCGGGCAGCCACAGTTCCGCATCCCGCGCAAAGTCGTCAAGGGCGGCTCCCACCTCTGCGCGCCCAACTATTGCCTGCGCTACCGACCGGCGGCGCGGCAGCCGCAAATGATTGACACCGGGATGAGCCACCTCGGGTTTCGCTGCATCGAGCGCCCGGCGAGTGCTCAAGAATGAAAGTGTCACCTGCAAGTTCAATCACTTCCCAGGAAATTCACCTTCACGTACATTTCTCCTTTCCGGTAGGTAGAATTACTTACATATTTAATAGAAAAAGGCGGGCGTTTCATCCGCACAAACCTACTATTATAGAACAAAGTGTGTTATACTCAACTATGTGCGTGGAATCTGGAGACCATCTTAGGAAGGTCTGCTCTGTGTTCTGACAAATGAGCCTCAAACAGGGTAATAATGGCTCAATCTGCCTTTTCTAAAGCTACTCAAGGTAGAAGTAGCACCAATGGTCGTGTATGCCATCCACTCCCCGCATATGCCAGGCTTTTCATATGTACACGTTTCACAGGCAGTATGCTGCTGGCAGAGAGCAGCATTGACCCGTTTATGTCATAATTTGCGTTTTGGAGAGAGAAGCTTGTATCAGTTCCTTGAATAGTGCGGCTTTGTGCATTTCTTGTGATGTTCCTTAAGTGATCTTTCGTAGAGTAACATGTACGAAAGATAGGAGCTACACGCATGATCGGTCGCGTGAATCTTGCTGGACAACGCCTGGGCAATTATAGGCTCATCCGCCTGCTTGGTTCGGGGACCTTTGCCGACGTCTACCTGGCTGAGCACCACTATCTCAATACCCATGTGGCTCTCAAAGTCCTGCACACCCTCCCAGATGGGCACGGCAGCGAGGCCTTCCTCACCGAAGCTCGCCACCTGAGCCAGCTGGTGCATCCGCATATCATTCGCGTCTTCGACTTTGGCCTGGAGGATCCCACACCCTACCTGGTGATGGACTACGCGCCCCATGGCAACCTGTGCCAGCTGCACCCACAAGGCGCCAGGCTGCCGCTGGCCACCGTGGTTGCCTATGTCCTGGCCATCGCCTCGGCCTTGCAGTACGCCCACGATCAACACCTCATCCATCGCGACCTCAAACCGGAGAACCTGCTGCTGGGAGCCAAACACGAGGTCTTGCTCAGCGATTTTGGCCTGGCCCTGCTCACCTCCCCCGGCGAAGGATTGCAGGTGCAGGAACGCCTGGGCACGCTAGCCTACATGGCGCCCGAGCAGATTCGCGGCCAGCCCTCGGCGGCCAGCGATCAATACGCCCTGGCCACTCTCGTCTACGAGTGGCTCTGTGGCCAGCAGCCCTTTCAAGGGACGGTTGCCGAACTCACGAGCCAGCACCTGTACAGCACTCCGGCTGCCTTGCGCGAACGCCACCCCGATCTTCCGCCTGCCGTGGAACAGGTCGTCTTGCAGGCGTTGTCCAAAGACCCCGCACGGCGCTTTGTGGATGTGCTCAGCTTTGCCAGCGCCCTGGAAGAGGCCAGCCAGGCGCTCGCGCACCTGCCCCTGCCTTCGACCCCGCTCCCCGTGCCGGCCGCAGCCAGCTCGTCTCTGGAGGGCTCGCCGATCTCCTTCCAGAACATACCAGTACCCCTCACGCCCCTAGTGGGGCGCGCAGAGGAGGTACAAGCAATTGCCGCCCTCGTCCTGCGTCCTGGGGTGCGGCTGCTCACCCTGACGGGTCCACCGGGCGTGGGCAAGACGCGGCTGGCTGTGCAGGTTGGCAGCGAGCTACAGGAGAAGTTGAACCAGGACGTCTGTTTTGTCGGGCTCACGGCCATCAGCGACCCCGAGCAGGTCATACCGACCATTGCCTACGCGCTGGGCTTGCACGAGAGTGGGGAGCGGCTGCCGGGCGAGCGCCTCAAAGCCTTCCTGCACGATAAGCAGTTCGTGTTGCTGCTGGACAACTTCGAGCAGGTGCTCTCGGCGGCGACCCAACTCACCGGCCTGCTCTCGGCCTGCCCGCAGCTCAAGCTGCTGGTGACCAGCCGCGCCGTGCTGCGTGTCGAGGGCGAATACGAGTTCGCTGTGCCCCCGCTGGCACTGCCCGATAGAGAGCACTTGCCTCCGCAGGAAGCACTGGCGCAGGTGGCCTCCGTGGCACTGTTCGTGCAGCGGGCGCAGGCGGTCAAACCGCAGTTCCAGTTGAGCGAGGATAATGCGCGCACCGTCGTCGAGATCTGCCGGCGGCAGGAGGGACTGCCGCTGGCGCTGGAACTGGCGGCTGCGCGCACCCGGCTGTTCACGCTGCCCACCTTGCTCATCCGGCTCGAACACCGCTTGTCGGTCCTGACTGGTGCCAGACAAGATGTCCACGCGCGCCAGCGGACCTTGCGCGACACCATCGCCTGGAGCTATGATCTGCTCAACCGGGAGGAGCAAGCGTTCCTGCGCCGCCTCTGTGTCTTCGCGGGGAGCTGCACGCTGGAAGCGGTGGAGGCCGTCTGTAGGGCTCCTGGTGATCTCAGCGCCCCGGCCCTGGATCTGGTTGCCTCCCTGCTCGATCATAGCCTGCTGCAGCAACACGAACGAGGCACGCAGGAGCCAGGCCTGCAGCTCTTCGAGATGATTCGCGATTTTGGGTTAGAGCTCCTGGAGGTGCATGGCGAACTGGAACGCTGCCAGCATGCCCATGCGACCTACTACCTGCAGCTTTCCGAGCAGGCGAGGGCTGCCTTACCCGGTGCTCAGCAGCTTGTATGGTTGGAGCAGTTGGAGCAGGAGCATGGGAACATCCGGGCGGCTTTGGACTGGCTGCTCGCACATCATGAGACCGAGTCCGCATTGCGCATCGCCTCAGCGTTGCGACTGTACTGGTTTCTCAGCGGGCGCCTGAGCGAGGGTCGTGGGTTCCTGGAGCAAGCTCTGGCAGCGGGCAGCCGCGACGAGCGGCTCGGTGGCAACCGAACGTATGCCAGGGCGCTCGATGCTGCTGGCTACCTGGCGTTTGTTAAGCACGATCCTCAGCAAGCAGCAGTCCATCTGGAAGCCAGCCTGGAGCTGTTTGAACGCCTGCAAGACCAGCAGGGCATCGCGACCTCCCTCTCACGCCTCGGTACCACCATGCATGTCCTTGGGAAAGGCACCGAAGGACTGGCCAGGATGCAAGAGGCCCTCACCCGCTTCCGCGAGATGGGAGAGACAAGCAGCTGCGCTGACGTTCTGTTCGCGCTGGGAAGCACAGCCTTTTTGCGCGGGGAGTATGACCAGGCTCGCGAGCAGTTAGAGGAAAGCCAGGCGCTCTGCCCAGCAGGAGCGGTCACCTGGGTGCGAGCAAGCGGCCTGCATTATCTCGGATTTGTTAGCTATGCCCAGGCAGATTATGCACGCGCGCGCCTGTTGTCCGAGGAAAGCCTGGCATTCTTCAGGCGCTTGAGGGTCCCGCTCTACACATCGGAAGCGATGGTCATCCTTTCCTGCGAGCTGCTGGCGCTTGGAGAGGAGACAAACGCCCAGGCTTTGCTGGAGGAGGCGCTAACCCTGGCCAGAGAGAGAGAGAATATCCAGGACCTGGCGCGCGTGCATTGGGGGAGAGGGCACCTGGCCCTGCGACAGAACCATTTGGCAGAGGCACAGACCTGGTTAGAGGAAAGTATCACCGAGGTCGAGGGGAAGTGGCTCATCCCGCGCATCAAGTGGGTCGTCGCCTCATGCCTGGAAGGGCTTGGAGAAATCGCGCTGGCCAGGGATAAGGCCAAGCGGGCGGTCCAACTCTTCGCAGCCGCCCAAACCGTACGTGGAGCCAATGGGTATTATACGCCCGTGGGCATGGAGCAGCCGTTCTACGAGCGCACACTGGCGATGGCACGCACGCAGCTTGGGGAAGAGGACTTTAGCGCGCTCTGGAAAAAGGGGCTTGGTATGACGGTGGATCAGGCTCTGGCCATGCGGGAGATAGAAGAGGGAGCCGGAAGAGATCTCCCAGTTGTGTCGTCCCTTGCTCCATCAAAGGCCCCAGCACTGGCTCCTCCCGCTGGCCTGACCCGGCGCGAGGTTGAAGTGCTGCGCCTGGTCGCTCAAGGGCTGACCAGCCATCAGATTGCCGAGCAGCTCGTCTTGAGTCCCAATACCGTCAACGTACACGTGCAGTCGATCTACAACAAGCTCGGGGTCTCTACACGTGTCGAGGCCGCCAGGTTTGCCATCGAACATCACCTCCTCTAAAGCAAAGGCAGAGATACAATTAGTGCCGCTGGCTTGCATCTCCCTGCTCACCCTCGTGTTGTATGTCTGGGGCTAGCGGGAGAGGCAGAACCGCGACGCGCTGGTCGAGCATGATGAGAAGAGCGTGACAGGAGACTAAGCATGCGCGAACAGGTTGCCTGCTCAACTCGTGAAGAAGGGGTCAAGGGGAAAAAGGTCCTATCCTTCACCTGCCATGAAACGTTGCTCGCGAGCAAGACGTATAATCTCTAGTAGAAACAATACGTTGCTCCTGGTCCTTCTCCCCCCGAAGTGTATCCAACCAGGAGGAAGAACGGAGGGAACTGTGCATGGATGCGAACCCAGAGGCGACACCGGAGTCGTCCTCGGCTCAGGATGCTCACCCGGAAGCACCTGAGCCTCAGCCAGCATGGCAGCGCTTCGTGCTCGCCGTGCAGGGAGCCAACGATGGCTATTATGATTGGAACCTGCTCACCGATGAGGTCTACCTCTCCCCGCGCTGGAAGGAGCTCATCGGCTACAGCGATGCCGAACTGCCCAATCGCGCCGAGACCTGGGTCGACCTGCTGCATCCCGAGGATCGGGAGCAGGCAACGGCGACGACGCATCGTCTGCTTGCTGGGCAGCTCTCCCAGTACCAGATCGAGTACCGCTTGCAGCACAAAGATGGTTCTTATCGCTGGGTCCGCTCCTGTGGGGCCATTCTGCGCGATGCGACGGGCAAACCAGTTCGCCTGGGAGGCTGGCATACCGACCTCACCGAACTTAGACGCGTCAGCGAGCGCCTGCAGCAGCAAACCCAGGTTGCCAGAGTATATGCCGATGTGAGCCTGGCTCTTGCCAGACGGACCGGCTTACGGGTCTTCCTGCAGCACTGCGTCGATGCGCTGCTGGCGCATATCCCGCTCGGCTGGGTCGGCATCTGGGTGCAAGAGCGAGGTCGGCATGGCTTCGTGCCTCAGGCGCGAGCTTCTCGTGCTCTCAATATGCATGGCGGGGAGTATGATCTGCCGGTAGGAGTGCTGACCCTGGGTCAGATCGCGACCTCGCGGCAACGCCTGCTGAGCCAGGAGGCGCAGCATGATGCGCGCCTGCATCCCCAGGAGCGGGCGTGGGCACGGCGGGAGAGCATGAGCGTCTTTGTGGGCGAGCCCTTGCGGGTCGAGAGCGGGGTGGTGGGAGTGCTGGCGCTGTTTGCCGACGAGCCGCTGCCCGAGGTGTTCCTTGAGGCGTTGAGTTCGCTCACGATGATCATCGCCCAGGCGATCCAGTGCATCCAGGCAGAGGAAGACCAGGCCTAACTTCGTATGCACTTTACCACATTGCAGCAAGCACGAACAAGCAATCTAGGTGCTCATGGCGGACCGATCATGTCCTTCATGACCTGTCACTTCCACAAGCTGCTGCTCCTGCTCGTCTGTTGGAAACTGGTCGGGATGCCGCTCGCGCCAGGTCTTCCAGAAGGCCAGGACGAAGGTCTGTAGGATCGCGGCCGCCGGGCAGGCGAAGAAGGCGCCCAGCAAACCGAAGAGAGCGGTGCCGACCAGCAGCGCAAAAATGGAGAGGATGGGATTGAGGCCGACGGAATGGCCAAGGATGCGCGGAGACAGGATCTGGCCGTCCAGTCCTGCCTGCATGATGGTGACAAAGATGCCGTAGATGAGCGCCGTCTGCCAGCCATGAGAAAGGGCAAAGCCAATGCCGATCGCCCCCGAGATGTAGGCGCCGATCTGTGGGATGAACTCACAGACGAAGACGATCAGCGCCAGCAGGAAGACATAGGGCACGCCGATGATGAAGGCTCCAAGCCCAACGACGACCATCATGATCGTGGCCAGCAGGACCTGGCCGCGCACAAAACCGCCCAGTGAGCGGTCCAGTTCGTCCAGGAACATCGTGAGAAATTGGCGGGCCTTCACGGGCGTTTTCTGACGGAGCCAGCTGTTCACGCGCGGCCCGTCGATCATAAAGTAGACGGTGAGAGTGGCGACCAGCAGGAGCGTGATCGACGTGAGGAAGATGCTGCCAACGATGGGAACTACGCCGCTGATGGCTTGCTGCAGGTCCCCCAGGATCTGCTGAGCTGAGGTGTGGATCTGATCCTGTGAAAGGCCCAACCCCTGCAGCCAGGTGAGGAAGGACTGGAAGGGCGGGTAGTTCTGCGGGTGCTGGATGAGGTCCGTGATAAAGCCAATCAGCTGCCCGAATTGCTGGACGGCCGCGAAGACAAGAACATAGAGGATCAGGCCGATCACCGCCAGCACCACCAGCAGGCTCACAAGAATAGCCAGGGGGCGCGGCATGTGGCGCTGAAAGAAGCGTACCAGGGGGAAGATGAGGTAGGCCAGCAGCGCTGAGAAGCCAACGAGCACAAGCGGCCCAATAATCTTGGCAAGGCCCCAGATGATTGCAGCTGCGAGTGCGAGCCACCCTAGAATCGTCAGCACCATGAAGAAGCGCCGCTGCCAGGTGCTGTGGGCGGATGGTCTGTCACTGATTGTGGCCGGCGACTCAGGTTTCGAAGACATGTGCATACTCCTTCAAGATGTTCTTCATCGATTGTTCAATCCGGCCGTGCACCGCTACTATCCGCGCTCACGCGTAGGATCGTTTCGTTGACCGTGAAAGGTGTCTGGTTCATCCCGTTGTGTCGTCTCTCTGCCGATCCTGGGCTGGGAACTGCGCTCTGAAGCCCCTCACGCCCTCCTCAATGGAGGGGTAGATGTGTTCTTCACCGATGGTCTGAGCAACCCCGCTGCGCTCAAGTAAGTCTCGAATCGGTGCCCGCACATTCGCCAGCAGCAGTTCCACCCCTTCTGCTTTCAGCTCGCCCACCAGCTCGGCCAGCGTGTCGACACTGGAGAGGTCCAGATTGTTACTTGCCTCCAGATCCAGGAACACGGCCCTGGGAGGGGGATCAGTCGTGCGTACCAGTTCCTTGACGCGGTCGCGCAGCGGCTCATTGTTGGCAAAGAACATGGGCGCATTGAGCCGGAAGATGAGCAAGCCAGGCACCACCTCGTTCTCGGGGTGTCGTGCGATATCACTATAGACCGGCTTGCCCGGGATCCTGCCCAGGATGGACCCTTGTGGTCGGCTAGCGCGATAAATAAGCAGGGCTAACGAGAGGACCACCGCCAACAGCAACCCCGGCAAAATGTCATATACCAACACACCGAGCAAGGCAGTCAGCGCCAGCACGAAGGAAGTTCTGCGCAGGCGCCAGTAGCGTCGCATCTCGCCCACATCCAGCAAGCCCCACACCGCGCGGATGACAATGGCTCCCAGAGTAGCTTCGGGCAGGTAGTAGAAGAGCGGAGTCAGCGCCAACAGAGTCACAAGGACCAGCACCAGGGAGACGATGCCAGATATCTGCGTGCGTGCTCCGGCTACCTCGTTGACTGTCGTCTTCGACAGGCTTCCCCCGCCGGCAAAACCCCCGAACACGCCCGCCAGAAAGTTGGAGACCCCCAGGGCGATCAGTTCCTGGTTGGCATCCAGATCATAGTGATGCTTGACGGCGAACTTCTGCGCGGCGCTGACGTGTTCAGCGTACAGGACGAGCACGACCCCGAGTGCTCCAGGCAGGAGACCGAGGTAATCATCCAACTTGATAGACGGCCAGCTCGGCGTAGGCAAGCCACGTGGAATGGCGCCCACAATGGCGACGCCCTGTTTATCCAGCCCAAAAAGAGCGACGACAAGGATGCCGAAGATCACCGCCACCAGGGAGGCCGGTATTCTGGGCAAGAAGCGCTCTAATCCAAACAGGAGCGCCAGGCTCAAGACGCCAACGAGCAGGGTCCAGCCGTTGGTACTCCCCAGATGAATGATGATCTGCCAGGCTTTCTGGAAGAAATCCCCTTCGACGCGTGGGAGACCGAAGAGCTTGGGAAGCTGACCAATGGCGATCACCAATGCCAGTCCGAAGATGAAACCCGTGAGGACCGACTCGGCGAGGAAATTTTTGATGAAGCCCAGGCGAGCGATGCCAAGCAACAGCACCACCATGCCAACGGTGATGGTCAAGCCTGCCATCAGGGCAGCATACTTGTTCGGGTCGCTACCCGCCAGCACGGCCACAGTTCCTGCCAGCATGACGGCGCTGGCGGAGGTGGCTCCCACCATCAATTGGCGCGAACTGCCGAAAAGCGCGTAGCCGAGCAGGAGGAACGGCGCCGCAAAGAGTCCTGCCTGTGGGGGTACCCCCGCTAACTGGGAGTAGGCCACGGCTTCGGGGACGACCACGGCCCACACCGTGGCACCAGCGATCAGATCGAAGCGCAGCCAGGATCGTTGGTAGGACGGCAGCCAGGAGAGTATGGGCAGATAGCGGGTGAGCAATCTACGTTGCTTTGCTGCGTTCTCCTTGTGTTCTAGAGGGCTTTGCTTATTGCTTACTTCTGCCATAATTCACTTCTCCCTGGTTGGCTAGAAAGCCTTACGTCGCGCAAACCTGCAGGGTGGTTGCACCTTTCGGTGCCAATCACCCCGCTTTCTTTGCGCGGTCATCAAGAGCCAAGCACACCCAGGCTTACCCGATCAATCCGCCCAGGCCCTGTCCAAACAACTGCGCTCCTAAAACCAGGAACAGGACAAACATCACCGTGGCGTTATTGGCCACCAACCACGCCTTCCAACCGGTGAGCATCTTTTCCGCCGACTGCCCGGCGAACAGGTAGTACAACACCGGTGCAGCGACCGTGAGACTGCCCAGAATGACAAAGATCGCCAGCACAATCCAGGGCGCCGCGCCACTTAACCCCGCCTGGGCAATGGAGAGCGCCGCGGCGAGCGTCAGCGCCAGATTTTTCGGATTCACCCCTGCCAGCAGGGCGGCCAGCCCAAAGGCCTTTCCGGCCGTGAACGTGTCAATGGTCGCCATCCACTTGGGCATCTGTGGCTCTTCGCCTGCTTTTGGACGGCCCCTCCACTGCCGGATGGCCAGCAACAGGAACAAGAGGCCAAGCAACAGCTTGAGCACGTAGGCCAGGGTGGATGGGGTACCTCCAGCCGAGATCTTGCCCAGATTGGCTAAGACGAGCACAATACTGCCGACCACCGCCAGCGCCAAGACCCAGCCCACCAGGAAGGCAGGGCCATTGCTTCTAGCCCGCTGGCTGAACAGCGTCAAGATGACCGCGATGATCGGCACTGGGCTGATGGCCACGCCGATAGCCTGGGGCAAGATCGTGCCGATAGCGTTTCCCATGGCTTCCTTCCTCCGCGTGATTTTGGAGAAGGGGATGATGCGGCTCACGTACCGCAAAACCCCTTCACAGTTACCAGGGAAAGGCGCTGTTGACGCACCGCTTCCCTGGTAGTCACTCGACGCTTCGTATCCCTGGGCCTAGTCGCGGGCATACATCGCCTGTAGTTCCATCTCCAGGTCGCGGAAGCGCTCGCCACTTACGTCCACGGTCACCTGCTTGATCGTGCCGCCCCTGAACTCGAACGGGGACTGGTAGTCGCTGGACACGGGCTGCCCGCCATCGCGTCCCACGGCTAACCCTTCGCCTGCGAGCGAGAACTTGCCGGGCTGGGTCTTGATGCGCTGCTCTGCCACCATCTGGTCGTTGATGTAGAGAGCGGCCATGCCCACCGGGCTGAGACCTTCGCGGCCCTCCATGCGGAAGCGCATACCCAGAATACACCTACCGGTTGGGATCGTCGCGCTGGAGGTGAGCTTTTGCTCGACTTGACCGAGCCAGTTGTACACGTAGTGCAGTTTGCCCTCCTTGAGGTAGAGCGTATGGCCTCCAAAGCGCCCACCGTGCGAGAACAACACCCCCTCGGCGCCCTGTGACTCGATGGTCACCTCGGCCGCGATGTTGTAGGAGCGCCCACGGATGTTCACCGCCGCCGCTTCGGGGACTTCGGAACAACCCGGGTAATAGACGTAGCGGTCGCGGGGTGCCGTCAGCTGCGGGCGCGGGAGGGTGAGGAGTACGACCGCCGCGCGGTCCTCCAGCGGCAAGCCCTTGTAGTAGCCCGCCTCCACAAACCAGAGTGCCTTGAGTTCTTCGAGCTTGTCTGGATACTGGTCGGCCAGGTCGTGCGTCTGGTTACGGTCCTCGTCCAGGTGGAACAACTCCCAGCGATCCCGCGTGAAATGCCCCCAGTCGGACGGTGCAGGTGGATGGATGGTGCTGGCATGCCAGCCCTGGTGCCAGATGCCGCGCGTGCCGCCCAGGTCGTAGAACTGGGTCTGCTTGGGCGCGGCAGCCCTGGCGTCGTCGAAGGTGGCCCGGAAGCTGGCGCCCTCCAGCAGGCTCTGGGTCCAGCCCTTGACGACCTCGGGGGGCTCAATCCCCAGGCAGTCGTAGAGCGTGGGCACGATATCCACGGCGTGGATGTACTGGTGGCGGACCTCGCCACGCGCCTTCATGCCCTTGGGCCAGCAGATGATGAACGGGTCAGCCGTGCCGCCCTCGTAATTGCCATAGCGTTTGTAGAACTTGAAAGGCGTGCAGAACCCCATGGCCCAGCCGTTGGGGTAGTGATTGTAGGTCTGTTCGCTGCCCAGCACGTCCAGGTACTTCAAGTTCTCTTCGATGTTATCGGGAACGCTGTTGAAGAATTTGTTCTCGTTGACCGAGCCATTGGGGCCACCCTCGCCGCTGGCACCGTTGTCGGAGAGGACGACGATGATCGTGTTGTCCAGTTGCCCGGTCTCCTCCAGGTAGTCCAGCAGGCGTCCGATCTGGGCATCGGTGTAGCTGATGTAGCCGGCGTAGACTTCCGCCATGCGGCAGAACAGGCGCTGCTCATCTTCGGAGAGCGAGCCCCAGGGCCGCGCCACATCGAGGTCAGGCCAGGGCTTGCCCTCGGCGCTGCGCACATCAGCATACGGGTTGAGCGGCGGCAGTTCAGTGTTCTCCGGCACCAGGCCCATTCGCTTCTGGTTGGCCAGGACCGCTTCGCGGTAGCGTTCGTAGCCCAGATCGAACCGGCCTTGATACTTGTCCGCCCACTCTTTCCAGACGTGGTGCGGGGCGTGAGCGGAACCCGGGCAGAGGTACATCAGCCACGGCTTTTCCGGAGCGATGACCTTGGCGTCGCTCGTGAATTGAATGGCTTTGTCCACCAGGTCCTTGGAAAGGTGATACCCATCCTTGGGCCCGTAGGGTGGATCAACCGGGTGGTTGTCCTCCACCAGGTCGGGGTACCACTGGTCGGTCTCGCCGCCCAGGAAGCCGTAGTAGCGCTCAAAGCCCCGGCCCAGTGGCCACAGGCGCCTGGAGGCGGCCACGTTGGTTTCTTCTTCGGGGGTCAGGTGCCATTTACCCACGGCGTAGGTATTCCAGCCCTGCTCCACCAGCGCCTCCGAGATCAGCCCGTTCTCGAAGGGGATGCGACCGCTGTGCCCGGGAAAACCGTTGCTGGCTTCGGTGATCACAGCCATACCGTTGCTGGTGTGATTGCGTCCGGTCAGCAGGCACGAGCGCGTAGGCGAACAGAGCGCGGTGGTGTGGAACTGGGTGTAGCGCAACCCCTGATCGGCGAGACGCTGCATGTTAGGGGTCTCGATCATCCCGCCGAACATTTCCCATGCCCCAAAGCCCACATCGTCCCAGACGATGTAGAGGATGTTGGGTGCTCCATCCGGTGCCTTGGGCTGCTCATACGGTTCCCAGTCGGGAACCGAATCGCGACTGTCGAGGTTAATGATCCCTTTGAATGGTTTGGTCACAAACTTCTCCTTCAGGTCTGTGGCCCGGCTGTATCCTTCGAATCAGCGATGACGGTACTTTCCGTTCCCGATGCGGCGAGCGGCACCTGTTGCGCCTCAAGCTGCGCTGCCAGATCCTCCTTGAGCGCTTCGGTCATCACCTGCGCTCCAGCTTCGGCCATCATGCGTTGCACCTCTGCAACCCAGCGATGCTCGATCACGGCGATAATCGCCGAGCTGCCAGGAGTGAGGCCCTCGCCTATCTCTCTCAAGCGCGCATCTGGAAAGCCCGAGTCACGCAGCTTTGCTGCCAACCCTCCGATGATGGCTCCGGCGGCGGTGACGAGGACGAACGGCCCGGCGATCAGACCGGCAACGGCACCGATTACCCCGCCTACGACGGCTCCTTTGCCACCTTTCATATCCGCCGTCTCCTTGATATGGAGTTTGCCCTGCTCATCTCGCCTGAGGATCGCAGCGTTTTGTATACCGATCAGCCCTTGCTTGGTGGCCTGTTTGAGATCCTGCAAGGCAGCATCTGCACTCTTCTCATCATTGAATGCAGCAACAATAACCTGAATGGGGACGTCACTCATCGTTTTCTCCTGTCTGTTCATCATCAGCAAATTCCCACTCTCATGGCGCTTCCGCACATAGTGTGGATCAGGCACATGGATGCGTTCATACTGCTGATTACCCTCTCTTCTCTTTCTGAGCGATCGTTGGGATTGGCCATACAGGTACCCATAGTCAACATTTCTTCTGAAGGACTAAAGGAGGAGCTGAATGGCTGAGGATCCCAATCGCTCCCTCTAATAGTACTGTTCTTTGGAAGAGAACGCATCTTCAGAACACACTATTTTTCCTTCTCCCGAATACGGCACCCAGCAATCGACTCTCTAGTATAAACACACTATGCGATCCGTCAGTTCATGCTCATGCCAGTTGCTGGCGCACCCAAAAATAGTGTGTTCTGAAGATGCGTTCACGTTCAAAGGGCACAATACTGGGAGCACGTGTCAACTGAAGGAGGTAATTACGCGCTGTGTGGAGCGCTTCCTCCTTACGCGACCAGGGCGTTCTCCGGATGCGTGAGAACTCAGACCAAGGCTCAGTGCGGAGGCTACTACTTGTGGTAGACTGACAGTCATCGAGAACATCTTGATGAGGAGTGAGCTATGACCTGCCTACATTGCGCATCCCCGAGCACAAAAGAACAGCGCAAGATCACTGCGCTTGGGTATCAGACATTCCGTTGCTCGGCGTGCCGACGCACCTTCAACGAACGCACGGGACCCCTTTCAACTTCCTGGAAGATCCCACCGATATCGTCCTGCTTGTCGTGCTCTGGCGGCTCCGGTAGAAGCTGAGTCTGCGTGATCTGGCGGAGATAGTCTTGGAGCGCGGCTTTGAGTTCACCCATGAGACGGTTCGAGACTGGGAAGCCCGTGTTGCCCCGCTCATCGCCGCCCACCTGCGAGCCAAGCGAAGAGGTCAGGCTGGCCGGTCCTGGGATGTCGATGAAACCTCCGTCAACGTCAAGGGAACATGGTGCTCCCTCTCTCGGGCCATCGATCGCGAGGGCAATCTGGTTGACTCCATGCGGAGCCGAGAAACGAGAGATGGAGGCAGCCAAGCGCTTTGATCTGCGCAAGCTGTCGATGTGGTTGGTCAAGCCCCACAACGAGTGACAACCGATGGACATGACTCCTCCCAGCGTGCGATGCGCGAGCCTCTTGGCAGTGACGTGCTCCACCGGACCAACCGCTGCCTCACCACTCGACTGGAGCAAGATCACCGGGGGATCAAACAGCGAAACTCAGCCATGCGCGGCTTGGGAAGCGTCGCTTCAGCCTCACGCTTCTGCCGTGCCTTCGATGAAGTGCGCCAGTGCTTTCGATTCCGTACCACAGGGAAGCAAAAAAGAAGAACACTCCTTTCTCATCGCTGTTCCCTACTTCGTTTTGAGTACGATTAAATAATAAATAGTGTAATTTCTCTCCGACAGGAAATTACACTATTTAACGACCGGAACCGACGAGTTTCGAGTCCTCTGTCACCAATTTTATACCTCTTCCTTGCCCCGACAGGAAGACTGTATCAAAAGGTTCAGCACCTTCTTTCTGAGGAGGAAAGAGCTGAGGGAAGCTCTCCTCCTGTGGTGATCAAGCATCGGCGTCCAGGACCAAAGCACCCGGCATACGGCCTTCCCGCTTCCGAGTGGCCGACGGTGCTGCATCGTGTGGTGGAGCAGAAGGAATCGCTGCGCACCGTGGCAGCCACGTATGGTGTCTCGCCTGAAACGATCCGTCGCCTCCTTCTTCATACGCAGAAGCCGCATGGACAGCAAGAAGCCTGACGGTGCTCAAGCTGGTCAACGTCCCTGAGAGCAGCAGGCTTTCTTCCTTGTCCCCATGCAGGAGAGCGACTGCTCCCTTGCCCGCTCTGCCCCAGTTCTGCCCGCTTGGAGTGGAAGCAGAGGGACGTGGACCGCCTGCTTGCTCTCACCGGGCAAGCAGGCCCTACCAGCGAGATGCTCGTCTTGCCACGACCTTGAGCGCGGTGACGGCATCCACTTCCAGCAGTTCTTCCCTGGAGGATGATGCGCTGTGCTGGCCTGCCTCCTTTCGTCTTCCCCGTGCAGGGTCGGCCTGTGCAGGGAAAGGACGAAGAGAGTCCGTCGTGTGCTGATCGGCCTGTCGGCACACCACAAGCAGAGCCCAGGAGGGCGGTCCAACAACGAGAGGTACCTGGACAAGGGACGGGAAAAGACGGCAAGCAGGACCCTTGTGGGGTTTGCCCAGGCTCTCCACCTGCCCTCCAGGCGCAAGCGAGGTGGTTTCCCATCGCCGAGGACACCACGTGTGCCCGCATCTGGTGACACGTGAACTCTCCTCTTCGTGGACGGCCAACACGAGCCTGCTGTGGGCTTTCCAGGAGGAGGTGGCAAGCTCGGACCTGGGCGGGAGGCGGCCAAAAGGTGGGAACGTGTGTTGGCTCCTTGGCATATCCGTTCTTAGAACACGACCAGTTTTTCCAACGGATGTGCCAAGGAGCCAACACAAGGTTGCCAACCACGTTGCAGTCTGCTGTACCTTTGAGTCCGATGGCTTGATCACTGCGACCTGTACCTGCCAGAATGTCTGGGGAGGCTGGTGCAAACACACGGTCGCGGCATGCCTGGTTCTTCTGTATCAACCCAACACGGTTACGCAACGTCCAGCTCTGGAAACGTTGTTGCAACCCTTCAAC